>Ga0209164_1000072_pt1 | contig 309435 bp, 279 predicted proteins | sample MTBNYHSulfiMetaG_FD_187458 | JGI IMG/M metagenome (GOLD analysis project Ga0209164, IMG submission 187458) | Enrichment culture microbial communities from rom New York Harbor, USA that are MTBE-degrading - MTBE-NYH (New York Harbor Sulfidogenic)... | ecosystem: Environmental > Aquatic > Marine... | reverse complement strand
TACCGTTGGCCTGGGGAGAGCGGACCGTATCGTCCTGAAGAATAGCGAACCCAGGGACCGGCCTGAACAGGAAGTGGCAGGATATCGGGATGTTTTGGCAGACATCCATACGAACTACCATAGGATGGAGCTTTCTACAGACCTGATCCTGCAATGGCACAGGACCCTTTACCGTTTTACCGGCGTAGCAGGAGGAGCCTGGAAAGACAAGGACAATGCCATCATTGAAATCGGCGTGAATGGGAAACAGTACATCCGCTTTCAGCCCGTTTCAGCCCTGGCTGCCCCCGAATTCATGGAACGGCTGATTGCCCTCTTCAACTCGGCGCTCCGCCAGGGAAAAACCGATTCCCTTATTCTGATTGCCTCCTTTATCCTCGATTTTGAATGCATACATCCCTTTTGGGACGGAAACGGCCGCCTTGGAAGGCTTCTGACCCTCTTGCTGCTTTACAAGATCGGGTACGAGGTCGGGAAATATATCAGCTTGGAGCGGATTGTTGAACAGAGCAAGGAAACATATTACGAGGCGCTGAAAAAAAGCTCAACCGGATGGCATGAAGCAACTCACGATCTGGGGCCCTGGTGGAACTTTTTTTTCGGCATGCTTGTGGCTGCTTACAAGGAGTTTGAGGACAGGGTTGGAACCATTCGTGCGTCTCGTGGCGCCAAACGAAAAATGGTTGAGCGAGCGGTTGACCGGTTGCCCCAAAAATTCAGGATCGAAGACCTGCGGCGGGCCTGCCCTGGCGTAAGTTATCCGACGCTTCAAAGGGCGCTTTCAGACATGCGCAAATCCGGCAGAGTGGCATGCCGAGGACGAGGGCCTCACGCCGAATGGGAAAAGGTCAACCCCTGATAAGATAATCATATCAAGAATGCATCTTTTGATAAGAATCTTGAGGCACATTGGACAGAACCATGCCGAACAAAAAGAACAACGACAAAACCGTTGAGGCCATCAGGCACGACGATGCGACCCGAAAGAACGTGCCCACGGCTGAATATCAGTCCGTGATGCGGGAGACGGAGGTCGGGGATCAGGAGTCAGGGGTCGGAGGTCAGAGAACCGAGGACAGATGGCGGAGGGTAGGTTGGGTAGAGCGGAGCGAAACCCAACAAACCGGGGACCAGTATCGGGTATCCAGTATCGAGTATTCAGCAACCAAAACATATTGACTTTTATTGGGTTTTTCATAGATGATAAGCGGCAATCATACCAGCCAGTCTTGTTTTCTTTGAACATGACGAGAGGGAAAGATGATTCAGACGATCCCTGATCAGCCAGAAACCCCGTTGCTCCGAATAGATGGAGGGCGGGGTTTTGTATTTTGCGTCCGGTGAATGAGAGGGCCAAAAGCGAATTCAGACCGTATCCCGTGTTCTTTATCGGCTATCTATGAAAGACTATTACGAGACCAACGCGGCTGAATACCACGCATCCACCGTGCGGATCGATCCTGCTTCGTTCCTGGAGCCGCTGGCCCGCCGCCTGACACCTGGCGCAACGATTCTGGACATCGGGTGTGGCTCCGGCCGGGACATGCGCTGGTTCAAGGAGCGGGGCTTCAAACCCACAGGGTTTGAGCGGTCTCCAAGCCTGGCTGAAATGGCCCGGTCCCATTCGGGGTGCAGCGTGATTGAGGGCGATTTCGAAACATATGGGTTTTCCGGCCTGTCCATGGATGCCGTTGTGCTGACGGGCGCCCTGGTCCACATCCCGCACGACCGTTTTAAGGCCGTCCTTATAAACATTTTCCAGGCGCTGGTCCCCGGAGGCCACGCCCTCATCACCCTCAAAGAGGGCCGAGACCCCACAGAGACATCCCACGGCCGCTCCTTCTATCTCTGGCAGGATCTTGATCTGCACGGCCTGTTCGCAGACCTGAACCTCGCGGTCGTGGATTTCTCCCGCGCTGTCTCCAAGGTGCGCGACACCGACATCTGGCTGGGGTATGTGTTGAGAAAATCGATCTGATATTCGTATAATTCGAGTCATTCGTGGTAGTTGAGTCAGTCGAAACAAAATCCTTCACCACCTCTTCCACAGGACCCTGGAGATGTCGCATGCCTGAAAGAGACATTTTCGCAGATAAGGACGATTTGAACACACTCGTGAAAAATGGCAAATCTCATCGTTACATTCAAGGCTCCAATAGTCGAAGCAAGGAGAAAACCATCGGAGGCACCAGTCGAGGCACCAGTGCTCCGACTTCTGGAACTCCTGTCTTCAAAGGGACCGCTCGGAAATGCAGAGATACTCGCAGAGTTAAAGCTTAAAAACCGGAGGCGCATGCGCGAAAATTATATCGCTCCTGCCCTTAAGACCCGATTGATTGAATATACGATACCGGATAAACCCAACAGCCGGTTGCAGAAATACCGGCTGACGGATAAAGGGCGGGAGATGGTAAAAGCTGCCAGACAGCCTTTGACAACTGAACAAACCGAATTGTAATCCCATCGAATTCGATGGATTAGAAACCAGGCTGGTTTGAGGCCCTTTCACTCATCTGTCGCTTTCGTGATGTTGGCGCCTTTCGTGGACAAGAAATGAATTTTGGCAAATAAAGTTCCGACTTTGTGACCGGATATGACAATCGCATATGATAGGGTAGGCAGGCATCGCCCATGTGACAGACGATAATCGAATTTGGAACAGAGATGAAGAAGCGTGGTCGAATTTATGGCAAAAACAGGGAGGGACTCAGATGACAGATGTCATACCTATTGAATCAATTGTCAGTAAAATCAGATGGCTGCGCGGGGACAAAGTCCTATTGGATAGAGACCTGGCTGCTCTGTACGGGGTGGACACAAAGGTATTGAAGCAGGCGGTAAGAAGAAACATAAAGCGTTTTCCACCTGATTTCATGTTTGAACTCACAAGAGAGGAATTTGAAAATTGGAGGTCACAATTTGTGACCTCCAATGGTGACAAGATGGGGTTAAGATATGCGCCCATGGCCTTCACAGAGCACGGTGTGGCGATGCTGTCGAGCGTTCTGAAAAGCGAACGTGCAATCGAGGTGAACATCGCCATTATTCGCGCCTTTGTCAGGCTCCGTCAAATGCTCGTTTCCCATGAGCGGCTTGCCCGTAAGCTGGAAGAAATGGAAATGAATTATGACGAGCGGTTCAGGATTGTCTTTGAGGCCATTCAGCAGCTTGCGGCCCAGCCCGATCCCCCAAGGAAACGGATAGGTTTTGAAGTCGATGAGCCGAAACCGAGATATGGCAAAAAGTGAACAGAGACATGTCTGGGGCAGCCCGTTTTTCCGCGACATGGTGGCCGACCGCGTCCGCTTCGCCCTGACCCGCTATTTCTCCCGCAAGGCCCAGGTAGCGGACATTTCCAGCTTTGTGATTTTGGTGCCTTTAGGGGACGGAAAACGCATTTTTCTGAAAATAGGTTTTTGAGTTGTGACCGTATCTGACAATCATGAATGTTAGGGTGTTTGGAAAATGACCAAAGGGCGCTGCGGCGGTGCACAATCATGAACGAATTGGAAATTGAAGGGTTTGTGGCCTATTTCCGGGCAAAACCTGACGAGGCATCATCCCTCACCGGGTGCGTTGTCAGACACAGATCTGGGGCGATCGGGAAAGTCGTCAGGGCCGAAATCGAAAATGGGCTCTGCTATTTGATTTGTAGCTTCAGCGACGGTGGTTTTAGCAGGCCAGAACTCTCCTTCGACCTTGACAGCCTGCGAGACGCTGATGTTCATTTGCTATCTGTTCCAGACGATCTTTTCGCACGATACGGGAATTGGCTGAAGTGGTACGAATCCAGCTTGGCAAAGGAGAAAGCGGAGGCGTTGAAAAGGCTGGACGCCGTGAAATCTGGAGGAAATGTGCCTTTCGTGCTGCCTGAAAGGTTGCAGAATTTTATCGCTCAAGAGGTAGGTTGGAATTATTCACGTAAGGGAGATGATTACAACGTTACTGAAAAAGTCCCACTTATTGATTACATGGGGACTTATTTTCCCCGCAGCTTTGCCGAGGCCTATTTTTTCTGCGCTGTAATGCTGCAGAAAGCCTCTATAGCTGAGACGCTGTTGGATCGTTCTTCCATTTCCATCGTGGATATCGGATCGGGTACGGGTGCCAACATTCTTGGCGTTTGTTGGGCCATCAGGGACTACTGTCTCCTATGGGGGTCGCGGTTTCCGCCAGTATATACCTCTTCTGTAGACAAGAGCGCCGAAGCGCTTGAAATCCAATCAAGGCTGATCCGCACCCTTTTTCAGCATCGTGTGACCATTGAGCCGCTACTTCTGGATCACACATCCGGAACAGAATTTATGAATGATTTGACCGAAAGGTTGTCCGACAACGGTCCTCTGGATATTATCATGTGCTGGAAATCAATTTGTGAGTTTTACCGCTCCGAGGCGGATTATGTTCGAAATCGCGGAATGTATGCAAAGCTTCTCAAACTTGCGGATATCTATTTGAAATCAAGTGGATTCCTTGGAATTTGTGATGTAACGGACCGTCCCTACCGAGACCATAAGCAGCATTTGCCTTGTATCATTAATCGCGAGATCCACGAATCACTTAAGGAAGGAAAATCAGAGCTTGTGCCTATCCTTCCCTTGAGCTGTGCTCATTGGCACAGTAACTGCTCAGACGCAATCTGTTTTTTTCAGAAATATTTCAGAGTGAACCACAAAGCTCTTCCCGTGCCTAAGAAATTCGACAGACAAGGCGTTTTTCTAAAGGTCTTTGCGAGGAAACCATTCGCACACCTTGTCTTAATGTCTGAAAGAATCGCAGATGAGTATGTAATTGGACATAATCGAAAAGGGGATACCATAACCTGCCAATTTGGCAAAAAGGGGAATATCCTACCAGAGCAACAACCACTCCAAAACAGGCCCTTAGTCGATGCTTTTCAATGGTCTGCCGGGAAACAACTGCCCCAATGCTAAAGGGGAGGGAAATGCCCATAATTTTTAAAAGCTGGGAAAAAGCTGAAATCAAAAACTGTGAAGGAGAGAACCAGACAGGGATCGCTCCTTTGATCATATCTGCGAGCCGGTCCACAGATATCCCGGCGTTCTATTCGGAATGGTTTGCCAATCGCCTGAAGGCGGGATATTGTAAGTGGATAAACCCATTCAACAGGAAACCTCAGTATGTTTCTTTCGAGAAGTGCCGTTTTGTCGTCTTCTGGAGTAAAAACCCAGCCCCAATGATTCCATATCTGGATCTGCTCGATGGAAAGGGAATCGGCTGGTATTTCCAGTTTACGGTGAACGATTATGGGGCTGAGGGCTTTGAGCCCAACGTCCCAAAGCTGGATGAGAGAATCGAGACCTTTGCCATGCTCTCCGAGAAAGCGGGCAAAGAGCGGGTTATATGGCGTTTTGATCCCCTGATCCTGACGGACAAGCTTCAACCGTCTGATTTGCTGAGGAAAATAGAGCGCATTGGCAATCAAATTCACAGCTATACGGAAAAGCTCGTCATCAGTTTTGCGGATATTTCAAACTATGCCAAAGTTAAACGAAATTTAGGCGCGGCCGGCGTTAACTGGCAGGAATTCTCCCCGGAAGCCATTGAGGAAATCGCTGCCACGGTATCATCGCTTGCCGAAGGCTGGGGTCTGGATGTCGCTACCTGCGGAGAAAGCGCGGATCTTGAAAAATATAGAATCTTGCATAATCGCTGTATCGACGATGAATTGATGATGCGGATTTCGGCAACTGATCAGATGCTCGCAGACTTCTTGGGATATGGCCCTGAGCAGGGCTCGCTTTTCCCCAACCAACCAATTAGAAAGGTGGGGATTAATGCAGAGGATGGCCAACATCCACTTAAAGACAAAGGGCAGCGGAAGGAATGCGGTTGTATTGTTAGCAAGGATATCGGCCAGTACAACACCTGCGAACACCTCTGCATCTATTGCTATGCCAATACATCAGCGCAGATAGTGCAAAAGAATCGCAACCTGATCAGTGCGAACAGTGAATCAATCATTGCAGAATAGCCCAAGTGTCTATATGCAAAAAAATTGCAAATGGCTGTAAACTTTGAAAACATTAAAATTGGACGGATGTACACAAGGCCTGAGCTGGCCCAGATTTGGGGCTATGCGAGCCACCAGGCACTCGCCCGTGGGGTGGTTACTCCCAGAGGCGACAACAAAATAATTCTTTTTGTGACCGAGGAAAAACAGAGTTTTCAAGAACAATACTGCGATAGATTGGATGACAATACGTTGCACTGGGAGGGCCCGACAGACCATTTTGCTGAGGAAAGGATGATTCATGCAAGCAAAACGAAGGATGAAATCCACGTTTTTCACCGTAAGCGACACCATGCACCATTCACGTATCTCGGTTGCGCAACCGTAGAAAGAGCTACCAGAAATGCAACAAAACCAAGTCGATTTGAACTTCTATTGGATGAACGAAGGGTGGGCACACACCCCTTGATTAAAGAGGCACCAAAGCCTGCTATTCTGTCAGCTCTGGAAGAAAGCCCATCGCAGCCGAAGGCTTTGGCGCTTTCTGACGGACCGCCCATCCCTTTAGATGACAAAATTGAAACCGTGCTCAAAAGCCAAAAAAGGGCACTCCATTATCGAGAGATTCAACAAAGGGTTTTACAAAAATATGGAACCCGGCATTCTGTAAACGGGGCTTTGAATAGCAGCCCGAATATAAGAAGATTGTTGCCTGGCGTCTTTGTACACAAGAGCACCTATGACAGTGAATTCGGAGAGAGATTTGAAATTGAAAAAGCAGCCATCCTTGATCTAGCAAGAGAGGAGATCGAGGAATCCACTGAACCGGTCCCGATTGAGGCACTTACCCAGATTTTACATGATTCCGGAAAGCTGCATACCTTGTCGAAGATGGTTATTTCAAATGTCATTGCCTCCATCGCCCAAACGGAGAAGGATGTCTTAATCATTCCAACCCCTGGCAATCCAAGGACACGAAGCCTTATCCACCGCCATATGCCAGAAAAAGCCCCCGCCGATACAAGCTGTGATAAAGTCTCTGTTTCAGACCAAAATGAGAAGGCCCTTATGCCGGCTGAAAAACCCCTCGTAGCATCTGATAGGGGGACACCGCATGAGGGAGACTTTGTTATTTATCTGGAAAAACTCCTGAAAATGGATCGGCCCCAAGACCACATACGGATGCAGACATGGGATTCCTGGAGAACCCATTTGAAAGGGAAGGCTATATCGCATGGCAGAGTTTCTGATATTTCACGGCAACTTAATTTGGAATGGCCATATACTAGAAAAGAAGAGACTCTCTCAGATTATCTCGGTCTGGACCTAAACCAGCTCACGGAATTGTCCGGGTTCGGCCCTAAAAAATTAAGAACCATTATTCTCTGCATAGCGCATTGCTTTTTTCTTGAAAGCGTTTCCCCCAAGAACAAATTTTATATATCTGAACGGACAGAGATTGAGATCCAACCACATGATTTTCACATGAATGCCCTTTCCACCAAAATTGAAAATGAGGCTATGAAGCCTGTACTTAAACCTGAAATCGGGTACGGAGAGGCTAAGCATATTTCCTCTCAAAAGGGAAAAACAGAAAGGTATGAATTGACCGAGCTAGTTTTGAACGCAAAACTCTCAGTGAGAGCTGAGAACGTGATATTTAGAAATATCTCCTCGATCAAAGAACTGGCTGATCTCACTTATCCCAAGTTGCTGGCCTTTAGGAATTGTGGAAGAAAAACGGCTGTTGAGATAATGGCTTTGGTTAGAAAGATAGGCGCAACTGCGGCCGCTTCCACAACGCGCGGAGAGGTGCCTCTTTTAGATAATATCTCACAGTCTCAGCCAAAAACACTCATCTTCGAAGAAAAGACAAAAAATGCGCTTGCATCGCCCCCGACAATGGAGGGGCTAAATGCCTTGCCGTTTTTTATTGGGAAGCGTCTTGCCTTTCTTTCGCAGGATGAACTTCATCCTGGCTACAGGGCAACGCTCAAACTCTCCGACGTACCGATGTCGGTTCGTACCGCTAAAGTCCTAAACCAAATCGGGTATGACCGGTTAGCCCAAGTTCTTTTGACCCCCCGCTTTGAATTGCTCCGGCAAAAAAATTTTGGTCTGAAAAGCTTGGAAGAACTCCATGCCATTGTCACAAATCTCATCCTCCCAGAAAAAGCTGATGCCAAAGACCACGAAATCGACTATTCATCCTTCTCAGGTATGATCCGCACCTGGTTGGATAGTTGTAGATTCCGACCACGGGATCAAGAGATTATTGTCATGTGGTTATCGTCAATAGAGAATAACCGAGTGACCTTTCAGGATATTGCGGACAAATATTCGCTATCAAGAGAAAGAATACGGCAAATTATTGATAAGGCATTTCGAAGATTCAGGCATCCCGCTCACTCAAAGAAGTTGATACCATTTTGGAACAAAATAGATGAAATTGTTGATTCTGGAGGAGGGGTGATCGGTTTGCCACAGTTGGCACAAACCATTGGAAAAGAGCTTCAATGGGACAGCCCGCCGGGGCCTACATCGCTCAAAAGGTTGGTGACCCAATGCGGGTTAACCCATCTATATATAGATAAAGCGGCGGAAACGATTACTCTTGAAGACTGTAATTGCTTGGCCTGCAATGTGCCAGTCGAGTCTCTATCCAAAATCTTCGGCGAACCGAATAGCGGCAGAATGAATATTTGGGTGGTTTGCAAAAAGCTGGCCGATATTTGCGAAAATGACTGTGTCCATAGATCAACGCCGGTAACTGCTTTTCACAGGGCCTTTTTGGAAATGGCAATTTATAAAGCGGCAGACATCTGCGTATTACAGGACGATCTGGTTTTTCCAAAATATGATTGGGATATCCAGTACGGTCCGAACTTATCATCTGTAGCCTATACTTTATTGCAAGAACACGGATCACCATTACACTTTACTGAACTGGCAACAATCGTTAGAGAAAAAAGCGAAAGATTCAAAGACGTTTCAGATGCTTATGTCCATGGCGCTCTGCTGAACGAAGAGAATATTCAGATTTTTGAAAGGGGTACTTATGGATTAAGAGACTGGGATTTGGAAAAATACAAGACAGTTTCGGAAGCCATTGAAGAGACTTTGGATGAGAAAGACCTGCCCATGCACTCAACGGAAATTGTTGGAGCCCTTTCCGGGCGGTATTCAAAGGAAAACATACTGGCTGCCCTATCCAGAAAAACGCGGTTTGTGCACCTCGGTGAAGGATTCTATTCTCGATCTGAATGGTGGCAAACTCAGACATGTGAGAGATTGATCGATAACCTTGAGAAGCCGTTGGGTTCTTTTATGCGCTATCTTACCCAAAATATCAAATGTTCGTATAAGCTTGTACTGGGGCTACTGTTTCTAAGGAAAATGGATTTGCAAGGTAAAGCTCCATTAAATTCATTGAGAGACAGTTTTTTTCATTTTTATCTTGATAGAAAAATGAAAAAGTTAGCGATAGAAGCCGAGAGCACTGCAGTAAACAATATTGATGAGTCCGATGACAGCCTTGCACTTTATTCCTACATAAAAAACCCACTTCAAAGCTTTTTGAATTCCGGGTACTTTCTCAAAAACGATTCTATGCTCTCACTTCATGAAGACATAGCGCTCCATCTATCAGGGAAAAAAACTATTCAAATTTGTATGATAATTCTCATAAAACGAATTGAAGAATACTATTCCCTTTTGGTTAGCGAAAAAAACAGGGATAGTGAAGCTTATATTTCAGGACTCATTTTTTCAGAGCCAAGTCCAGGTTCTACTGCAGAGTCCGCTGGCGCAGGCTTTGAATCCAATCAAAACTCACCCGAAACCATTACCATCAGATCTGAGCATAGGACAAAGATCAAGCTTTGAAAGGTCTCACAAAGAAACGTACCTATTGGTGCGACACATGCCAGATCCCTCTGATTGGAGAGGTCTGCCACGCTTGCGGCCAAACCGGGCGGGATATTGCAACCGCGGCGCTTGTGCCGGTTTTCCGGCCAGAAATAAACTTTTTGAGAAAGCGCATTTCCCCTGAGCTTCAAGGTCTTTTGCATGAGACCGAAACCTGGGTTACGCCAGGCAACTGCACGTATTACAGCCTAGGCAAGTCTCTATTTCGGGTTTCAGCTTCAACAGGAGATCAAGCGACTATATCCAGGGCCAATGAAAGGATTAAACTTAACCGAAATAGGTCGAAGGAAAGCTGGCTAAGTATTTTCAGAAAAGCAAATGGCCCTTATGTTGAGAAACTACAATACGAAGCCCAGCAATTTATCCAGCAGACCGTTCAAAAGTATCCGGCTCGCCAAATCCTAGTCTCTTTTTCGGGTGGCAAAGACTCTACTGTGGTCTCGCATTTAGTCATGAATGCTCTGGGCCGTAGCGATGTTTTGCACATTTTTGCTGATACCAGCATAGAAATGCCCGACACTTACACTTTTCTTAAAGAATTTCAAAAGGAGCACCCTTTAACACCATTTATTGTAAGCCGGTCTCCCCTCAATTTTTTCAATACAGCTAAGAGAATTGGTCCTCCGAGCCGAATTTTGCGCTGGTGCTGCACAACCCATAAGACCAACCCCTTGTCAAAGATTATCCATAGCTTGAGCCCTGGGAAAGGGGTGCTCACATTTGACGGAGTCAGAAAGGTCGAATCAGCGCGGCGCAGTAAATATGAAAGGATTACCAAAAAGCATAAGATTGAGGATGAAGTGCTGGCGAGCCCAATTATCGAGTGGAGCGACCTTTCAGTTTGGGCTTACATCTTGTTTCATAGGATGCATTTCAACAAGGCTTATGCAAGAGGTTTTCGACGAGTTGGCTGCCTATATTGCCCTTTCAATAGCGAATGGTCGAATCTAATGATTGAAACTCATTACCCCAGGCAGCATCGAATTTGGCAGCGCTTTTTGATCGGACAGGCAAAAACGATGGGGCATCCTGATCCATCCGAATTTGCATCCAAGAGATGGCGTGCCAGGGCTGGAGGGCGTGGCTTGGACCATTATAAAACGACTATCGAATCAGCTCCTTGCTTGTTGTCCGATAGTGCTGTTTCCTACCAGCTGTTAAGTGGTAATATCGATCATCTGAGACAATTTCTACGGCCTTTCGGCCCACAGACGTGGATTAGAGAGAATGGAAATGCCGAGGTGTTCCTAATTCACAACAATCGCACAAATGAATTGCTGGCTAGTGTTGAAATCGGTCTAAAAGACAATGAATTCCGAATAAACTATCTGGTAGGTAAGGGCGGTTATGTTTTTCGAAAGCGTGTAGAAAAGCAGTTAAAAAAGCTTCAGTCTTGTATATTTTGCGGATCATGTGCAGAGAAATGCCCAGCCAGGGCAATCTGTGTCATGGGCAAAATGTATTCTATTGACAACAATCTATGCGTAAGCTGCTTAGATTGTGTTAAATACAGATGTCCTTCTGTTGAATCTCTGATAAAGAAAGGCAAGTAAACCTAAATGGCTAAATTTGAGTTCGGTTTTGAGGAAGTATGGTTTCGGCTAATTATCAAAAATCTCGCTGCCCACCCCGACTTGTTCATGCCAAGTTCAGTGGAAAAAGCGCAACGCATTCTGAGAATGGGAAAGCTCAAGGTGGGTGCCGCGAGGGCTTGGGGTGAGGCCGCTGGTTTGATTACTAAGAAAAAGGGACAGTTTTTGTTGACAACACTGGGACAACTCATTGCACATCACGACCCGGATATGGATGATGACGGCATCTGGTGGGCGCTGCATTACAACCTCGCCAGGCAAGGCAGCCCTGCCTGGTTTTATGCCTTTTATTGCAATGAGTTTTCTGAGGTTGTTTTTGATCGAAGTTCGCTCGAAAAAGAATTACGTTCGGCATGGGACCGGGAACACGAAAACCAAATGACCGATAGTGTTTTTGATAAGCTTGTGTTTTCACCGCTAAAACAGGTCTTTGAAGGCACACGGATAGGGAAAGATTTTGGCCTATTTGATCTACGCGCTGATGGCCTTATCTATCAGGAACCACCTGGGTCCAAGCAGGTGCCGGCTGCTATATTTGGATTCGCTCTACTTGATTGGGCGAAGAAAGAGAAGCGGCAATCAGTCTATCTCGAAAAGCTGTTAAGGCCTTGGGGAGTCGGGCGAATCTTTCGGCTTGATCGAGGTTCGTTGGATCGAATCCTGGTCGAAATTGGAGAGGCATACAGTAAAAAGGTCGGTTGGATCAGCCATACAGCCGGTCTCAATTCGGTGTCTCTTATGGATGTTCGACCATTGGCATTGATTAGCGCTCACTATCATCAATTAGACGGGATTGAACCTCAAGCCGCTCTTCAAAAGGGGTTGTCTGAGATCCGTGAGCTTGAGAAGTCTGCAAAACAGATGTCTCTTTTTCAGGGTGGAATAAGAGAATGAAACTCCGTGATCTTTTTATAGAAAAATGGCACAATTGTATCGACAGACGTTATCGCGCGATGGTCATTGTCCCCTCCCGGCGTGATCTTTTTCCAGAATCTTTCGTGGATGAACTTGCCGCCACAGTTGATGGGCAAAGAATAGATTTTGCGAAGCGGTATGAAGGGTCGCTTGAGGTTTTTCTAACGTGGAACAAGGTCCAGACTGAGCTGTGGGAAGCGTCGACAAACAATCCAATTCTGATAACGAACCTGGAGCCTTTCTACAGCAAGTGGCCGGTTAGGGAAAGGCTTTCATTCTTAAGGTATCTGTTACGAGCAGAAATTCCTAATGTTACAGCACTATTTCTTTACTGTCGTGAGAACCTGACTGAGCTTAGTTCAATAGACGAGAACAGCCGAGGCATTATTTGGGCTCCTTAAATCTGAGGTTGAAACATGACAAGACATCTCAATGAATTCATTCGCGTATCGCCAGGTTTCAAGGCGGCGGTCAATCTTCGAAAAGAGAGGGATAACCTTACCAAGGTCGCCGGATATATTCCTACCGAAGTTGCAAGGGAAATTATTCTTGATTTTGCCAAAAAAATCCATCCGGCTACGCCTGATTTGCGATCACGCATTATCATGGGGACCTACGGGACAGGTAAAAGCCATTTGGCGCTCGTCCTTTTAAACTTTTTTCAGCGCCAGTTGCAAACGAGTGAGTTGCAAACGGTAATCGAAAAACTGGATCCGGATACCAGGAGTGTTTTGCAGCAATATCGGAATGAGGTGCCCCATCCGTATCTCATTGTGAATCTCTATGGAAATATGGGAAACATCTCGGATAGCCTCATGCTCGGATTGCGCCAGGCCTTAGCCGAGGAAGGTCTTGAAAATCTGTTGCCAACCACAGCCTTTGACGCTGCAATTACGCGGATCGATGATTTGGAGAATCAGTATCCAGAAAGTTTTGCTATCTTAAAGTCAAAGGCAGAGGAAAATGGACAAACAGTGGCGGAACTAAAGACACGGCTCAGAGAATACCAAAGAAAGGCATTTGAGCTTTTTTGCGATATCTACCCCGCAGCGACCAGTGGAGCGCGTTTTGTGTATGCAACCATGCTTGATGCGGCTACCCTCTACGAGAGCGTCACCAAGGAACTCAGGACCAGGCATGGTTATAGCGGCATAGCGGTGTTTTGGGATGAATTCGGCCACAAAATGGAGGAAGTGGTCAAAGACCCTACGGGAAAGGAAGGCCTCTCGCTTCAGGATTTTGCTGAGTGCTGTAACGCAAGTCAGGAAAACCAAATGCACCTTTATTTGTTTTGTCATCGCTCACTTAAAGAATACCATGACATCTCAAGAGCGTCCCTGGCTGCGACCTACCAACAACTAGAGGATGATCTACGTAAGATAGAAGGCCGTTTTAAACAATATGTGCTCAAAAGCACAGATGTTGAGACCTTTCAGCTTATCGAGGCGGTTATCCTTGCAGATCAAGAGTCTCACGGCTGGAACGAATTGGAGGGTGCTTTTGGACCTTATTTTGATGAACTCGCCTATGAAACGGCACGATTGAACTATTTTGTGGGGTTTAATCGAGAGGAATTGAAAACAAAAGTAGTGCTGGGCGCCTACCCACTTCACCCCATGGCCGTGTATAGCTTGCCTGCTATTTCAGAAAAGGTTGCACAAAACAACCGCACTCTTTTTACATGCCTAAGCGAGGACGAGCCGGGCAGCTTCAAAAGGTTCCTCGATAAAGCAGTATTAGAAACAACACAGCCCTCCCCGCCCATGTTCACGGTCGACCAGCTTTGGGACTATTTTTCTCGGGATATCAAACAGCAGGAGAGAACATATTCTATCTTTCGGGATTTTGAGCAGTTGCGGAGCCGTATTAGATCCGAGGACAAATTTGGTGAGCAGCTCCTGAAAGCTGTCTCAGTTTTTCGCGTCACGAATCCAACTCGCTTCAAAATAACAGAAAATGTTCTTATATATGCCTTAAATATTCTCCCAGATCATCAAGGTGAGTTTAAAGAGGAACTCACCAGACACTGTGACCTCAAAAACGAAAATCATATTCTCATGCGATTACAGTCAGATGGCTCATATCGGCCTGCCGTTAGCAGCTCGACTGAAAGCCTTATGGAAAAGGTAAGAAAGCTCATAGACGAAACCCCTGAGAAACTTGGACAGAAACCGATTCTCCACCTAACAAACCTGTGGCCTAACCTCCCAGTGGATGGGATTTGTGAAGCCACTGGGTATGGGGATGACTATGGTGTCTACCGGCAACTAAAGATCGAGCCCATCAGTATGTATCAGCTCCGTGAGCGACTTCACTTTTTGGAAAAGAATCTTGGGCAGGGGGAGTTTTTGGACGGGCTTATTTTGGCTGTATTGTGTGAGAGCTCCAGTGAAATCGAAGAGGCCAAGGCAATTGGCACATCTGTCTTGGCCGAGCAAGGGCATGAGCAGGTTATACTTGCTCTTCCTAAAGAGCCAATACAACTTTCACGATTGATTATGGAGCATCAGGCATTGATGCACCTGCGCAACAACGAAGCGAGCCTTTATGCCGAGGGCGGCGAGTTGCATGAAGAATGGAAGGTCTGGGAAACCGATAAATACACGCAACTCGCTGAAACCATTGCCGGTATATTTACCCCAGAAAAGCAGGCACTTGACTATTATTGGAAAGGCCAGTTGCTCACAATCCAGAACAGTAGAGAATTGAAAAGGCTGGCCAGCAGGGTCATGCGAGAGGTCTTTCCATTCTCCCCTCACATAGGTGATCCGAAATTGGCCCAAGATGATTTTGCAGGGAATTGGGGCTACAGAAAGGACTGTAGGGATATTGCCGTCAAGCTGGCGACGAGCACCGGCGCTGAGGATTTGTGGAAGGAATCCGCCGCAGCTCCCAAGCACGTCATTAACCTGCTCTTAGTCAGCAACGGGCTGTTGCATAAGAACCAGACAGGAGAGGTGGTTATTTCACAACCGAATAAGGATGAGCATCCAGCTGCTCATGATGTTTGGGGGATTATCACTGAATATCTGAAGAAGGCAAGACAGCGGCCAGTGGACGTAAAGACACTCGTTACCCGTTTGAGGCGCCCGCCGTTCGGGATCAAATGTCGTACAATGCCGATCCTTTTTGCAGCGGTTGCGCACCACGAGCTGGTCCTAGGCAACGTATACTTTGAATATCATAGGTCAGCGGCTAATATCCAAACAATCACCAAAATCGAAAGTGACACTCTGGAAAAGGTATTTTCAGCTCCAGATAACTACAGGCTTGTCTATGTCAATGTCAGCTCAAATCAAAACGCTTTGATATCCGGCATGGCTAAGGTTTACAACATTGAGCTCTCATCTGTGGACCCTGCTTTAGAGAGGGTCAAGAAGGTTGGCGGGGCCATCGGCGCCTGGTGGCGAGCATTGCCAAAGCATAGCCAGCTGACGGGTTGGGTTTCAAACGAAGCGAAACTGCTGAGGGACCACATCTTTAAACCCCTTGCAGAATTAGATCCTGATGCACAACAAATACTCCTTAAAGATGCGTTTGAACATGTGTTTGAGACCGGGGAAAAGGTGATTCAAAGTCATGTGGAAAAGCTCATATCCGGAATAAAGATGGAGTTCGACAACGCCCTGGTGGACTTGAACAAAAAGGTTTTGGCGGAGTGCCACAAAACCTTTGAGTCCCAAACCCAAGAGGAAGGGACGCAGGGTTTATGGAGATGGTTTCAGAGTCTCGCTGAGGAGAAAAAGAACTATTTACATCATGGCGAACCCGGAATACTCATCGAATTCTGCCGATCAAATCTCAACCTGGAAGATGATTCTTTATTGAAATTGGCAGAGAGGATGACAGGGCTATCCGTGGCTTCCTGGGCAGATGACATGGTCCTGAAATTCAGCGCAAAGCTGGACTCGGCAAAGAAATATATTGATACGTTTATTCCACCACATCCGCCGCCGCCGACGTCCGTGGGCGCCATCCCGCCAAGCACAGGCCAAGTTGCCCTGACGCTCAATTTGCCGGGGGGCACAAATGACCGTCGAATTTTTGAAGTGGTGAGTAATTTGAGTCCAAATGGGCAGGCTTTGGAAAATATGCTCAACACAACGGTCGAACAGATCGGTAAAAGCCTCGATGAAAAGGAAAAGCTGGCAGTATTGTACCGTTTCTTGAATAGGCATCTCTTCGGGGCAACCCCCCTATGAAAATGATTATTTGCGATCGCTACGGACTTAGCTCAATAGGCGATAAAGATCTTATCGTCGATGAGGATCTTCAGTATGAGGAAGCGATAAGGTTTATGCAAGAGGAGGGGCAAACGAGCAATAACATCGTTGTGAAAAACCCCGCCTTGTTTCACTGGTTCGATGCGCCAGCAAAGAAACACGGATGGCGGATTGTTGTGCTCCATCCCGTGACGGAATTAAAGAAGAAACTTCAACGAGTCGAAATCTCATCACGCCTCCTGGAAAAACCGGAATGGATTATCGAACTCAGGCTGATCGAAAAGGCAGAGCAGAACGTAATTTATCCTGATGAGTTTTTTGAAGCGTGGGTAAGGAGGGTGCTGCTCGGTTCTGTCTGGGCAATCGATCAAAATCTTACTGACAGTGACATTGCTCAGCTGTTTTCCTGGCTGACCTGCCATACTGAGGACACATTGCATCCTTATGAAAAAGAGCTTGCTCGGAATCAGCTTCGCCGTTGGGCGGAGGGCATACCTGAGCGAAGCGGCCTTTTCCGCTGGCTTGAAGAATCGCCGTTTTTGCGCGCGAGGTATATTGTCTGGGAACAGTTGCTTGCCCAATATCCACCAGCACGTACTGCTCAATGGCTCCAGATTGATGATATCTGGTATTCCCTTAATCTGCTGCCAGATCGCCATGAGAGCGTTCCCCAAATTAAACAACCCATTGCCTTGCCAGAAGGTATTGCAATTTCATTGAGGAGCTTTCTCGAAGAAGAATGGAATGTATCTCCTCTGAGTGCGCTTTCGTATTTGTCTAGCCAAATCGAACCCGAACGAGCTTTTCTGTTGAACAAACTGCGGTCTCATTTGCACCAAGGGATTGCTTTGGAAAAAGAAATTTACGACAAAATCTGCCAAATAGGCACCTTTCCGGATGCCGCCTTACTTAGCAGACAACTGATACCATTACCAAATCCATCACTGATTTCAGATAGTGCCTCCATTGTGGAACTCCAGGAGTGGCTTCGTGATGAATATCTCCCTTTTTATCACTCACGCGCGTTACTCCATAAGGTAACGGAAACTGAGCCGTTCGTAGATCAGTTCACACAGTGGCTAAAGCGCAACTATGCGAGCCTCTTGGTTAACGGCATAGGCGCAGCGTATAGCCAGCTTTCACGACTTAAGCAAAGCCTGGCCGATGGTATGCCTGCCCTTCTATACGTGTTTGATGGGTTAGATTACTTTTGCGCTCAGGAAAGTTTAGTGCCTGAGTTTGAAAAAGAGGGGGCTTACATACAGGACGGCCGCATTCCTTACCTCGCCTTTCTTCCAACAGAAACCTTTATCTCAAAACCAACTGTCGTCTCCGGTAGAATGAGTTCGCAACTCCCGCCCGAACGGCCAGAGGCATCTTTCTATTTGAAATTGCTGAGAACTTTTGTTGGTCTGAGTGACCAAGAAATCCGCTCTGCCACAGATCAGGATTCGACCTTGGATGAGTTAGTCCAGTCTTCGGCTAAGGTGTATCTATATTTAGACAATAAGCTCGACCGAGAGTATCTTCATGCTGCCTTGTCGCCCTATGTTCGTTGGTCGAAATATGCCGAGCACCTGAAAAAGCAGGCCGCTGCGATCGTGGAAGCTGCTCGCATGGTCAAGGACCAATATGGGTATACCCTATTCATTAATATCTGCAGTGACCACGGCTACACAGAGCTGCCTACAAACGCACATGTAATTGAGGTAGGTGACAGAAAGAACGTGAAACCCAGAAGCGCTTTTCGTGGCGAAAGCGAAACGTTCGCGGGTGTTGATCCCGCCTTGATCTGGCACCTTAAGCCTGATCTTTACGGTCTGCATGAGGAAATGATCATCCCAACTGGGTATGCCTGTTTTGGGAAAAGACCCAAGGGAGCAACACATGGCGGATGCACTCCGCAAGAGATGGCCGTACCCTGGCTTTCCATTACACTTCGCAAGCTTGAAATACCAAAGCCCCCCTACTTTACTTTGGAAGGCGAGATCTTCCGAATGCGAAAGGAAAATGCGCTATCCCTGACGATTTCTAACCCCAACCCCTCTACAATAGAAATACGCGACATCTCTCTTGAAGGAATGGATTTGTCGTTTACGGCCCCCTTGAGAATTGAACCTTTCAACGCCCTCAAAATAAATGCCTTTTTCGATGCAACAGTCGTCTCGGAGCGTATGTTGGACCTCAAAGGATCTTGCGAGTTTGGCCATGCACAAGGCAAAACGAAGGCAGATTTCTCGATAAGGGTGCAGACAAAGGGAGCAATGGTAGACCTTTTTGATGATGAATTCGAGTTTTGAAATGGAAAACGAACGACTGAATAGGAAGATTTCGGAACTTTTTCCAGATGTCTGTGTACATAAGGGAATCGCCGAAAGAGTAGGCCTTTCGGGTAGGGTTATACCTGCTTTTGTTTTTGATTGGCTTACTAGCCATTATAAAGACGGCGAAGGGGGTGTAGACGGAGAGGGTATCCGAAATTTCATTTCCCGCTATTTGCCCGATAAGAAACAAAAAGAATCCTTAATGTATGACCTAACATTAGGAAAATCCCTTAAAATATTGGATGCATACAGTGTTAAAGTCCATCCTTCAAAGGGGCACCTTCAATTGCGAATTCCCTCGCTCGACGTCACCGGACGAGTGATCGAGTCGATTGTAGATGAAAATCCCCTCTTGCTATTTGGCAATGTATGGGGCAGCGGTACTCTGACGTGGCTTCCTCAGAAAGGCAAGAACGATCTGTTTGAGGTAGTTATGACAGCTTTTAAACCCATGCAGGCGGCGAGTATAGACCTGAATTATTTTCTGACACAGAGAAAGGATTTTTCTCTTGAAGAATGGATTGATTTCCTAACAAGGTGCATGGGTTACGCGGAACAAAAATATTCGAGCCGACAAAAAATGCTCCTTTTGACGAGACTCATCCCACTGGTGGAGCCGAGGGTGAACACAATTGAACTAGCACCAAAAGGGACTGGGAAATCTTACATTTTTGGCCAATTGTCGCGCCACGCCTGGCTGATAAGCGGGGGAGCGGTAACCCGCGCACAGTTATTTTTTGACATGAACCGTCAACAAGTGGGCATCATTTCTCGATATGATGCAATTGTTCTTGATGAGATCCAGACGATCCGTTTGAAGGACGAAGAAGAAATCATCGGCGCCCTCAAGGGGTATCTGGAATCGGGAGAATTTCGGGTTATGGGATTCCATGGCTCATCAGACGCGGGCTTCGTGATCCTGGGGAATGTCCCCATCGAGGACGGCTTGCCAAGATTTTCAAATTGTTTCCAGCAGTTGCCTGGATGGTTGAACGGCCAGGGTGCGACCGCTCTTCTGGATCGGTTTCATGGGCTGGTTCCGGGATGGGAGTTACCGAGAATCGAATCATCATCTTTGTGCGATTCATATGCATTGCGGGCAGACTATTTTGGCGAGGTAATCTATGCCTTACGTTCCCGCCAAGAACACATGGCCTATGTTAAAGATCATACCCTATCGTCCGGCGATTTGCGCGATACACGGGCAGTACAACGTGTGTCTTGCGCCTACGCCAAGCTCCTTTTTCCTGATCTTGCTATTATCAACCCTCAAAATTTCGAGAGATATTGTCTAAATCCAGCCATAGAATTGAGATCAAATATCCGCCGTCAGATGGCTATCATGGATCAGGAGTTCTCACCGCACATAGCTGAGATAAGGGTCTGCTAATTTACATGATATGGGTAAAGGCGTCATGAGGGCTTTCCAAGCAAATGGACTTGGATTCATTTTGAAAGTGGATATCTGAAGTTTATGCCGTTTGGATCGGCAAGATTTACTTTGGGAGACACAGAAATGGAAAGGGAACTTTTCGTCAGACACTGGTTAAGAAGCCTGCAAGATTTGGATGCTTATAAGAAGATGAGGAGCGGGAAATGAGAGATAGACTAATCTCATCCATATCGGAAATCAAGTCAAATAGAGCGATAACGGGGTTTGGCAAGACTGCTATAAAACAGGCTGTGAAATAATGGGGACGCTGTTAGGTTTTTAGGTTTCTGCTGGGCATGGCGCCAGATCGAGCGGAAGGGCACGGAGACCGTCATGGCCTGTGTAGCGCGGAACGCGGGAGCCCGACAGACGTATCGGTCGAGAACTTGGAATTCGATATCCGGTTTGTGGATGAAAAGAAATGGGAGATCCGGTATATTGAGGTGGAGGAAAGCACAGGGAACGGCACAGTGGCCCTCACCCAGAACGAGTGGTTCAAAGCCCAGCGGTTCAGGCAGGCCTATTACCTGTATGTGGTGATGAACACCGTAACAGGGCCGCAGCTCTATATAGTGAAAAATCCGGCCGAGAGCCTTGCGCCGGAGGAAAGGGTGAGGTGGTGAGGCACATGGTGGGGTCAGAGGCAATAAAGGACAAGGGGGAGAAGGCGCCATGAAAGGTGAAGATATTGTTGTATTTTTGAAACGGTTCAAAACCATGAAGGGGCACGAATACCAGATCAGACGAATCGGCCTTTTTGGCTCTGCTGCTCGAGATCGCATGAACTCGCAAAGCGATATTGATGTGGTCGTTGAACTGGAACGACAGGACCTGTTTGCCCTCATCGGCATTAAACAGGATCTGGAAGAGCAATTGCAGCGTCAGGTAGATATCGTGAGCTACAGGGAAGGCATGAACCGGTTTCTAAAAACCAGGATAGAAAAAGAGGCTGTCTATGTATGATCGGGAGCTGGCGCTGGAGATCGCATCTCAAATCCACAAGGGAACCCAGACCATCCTGAAGCGATTCGAGGCGGTGGAATCGCCCGGGGATTTTACAGACTCAGAGGCTGTGCGTAGGGGGGACGACCGTTAATATTAAAATATCTCAAGGGACCAGTTGGTAACCCATTGGAAATGGAGCGATTGTGCGCGGAATAGGGGACGTAGTCGCTTGCTGACTTAATTGATTCGAGCAGGTCGGATTAAGGATTGAAAAGATGTCCCGAAACGCACGGAGCGGCTGTTGGCTTTTCGTATGGCCTCAAGCCGTCAATATTCCGCAGGGTGATAAGATCGGGTCTTGAGGATGGGGATGAACACGTTGAATTCCAGGGAGAGGGTGGGTCCAAATGGCATCTCCGCAACACAGGCAAACATGACGGCCCTGCATGCACTGGACAATATTGGCCAGTCGGGCAACGGCTCGACACACCGAACGGTACGTTATCCCGGGATTTCCTTATTGACGGTTTCTGTAATAACAGCAAGTTACAGCTAATGTGTTCGTTGAGATCTACACCGACCGTGGCAAGAGGGACGACCGTTAATTTTCAAATATCTCAAGGCACCAGTTGGTAGCCCATTGGAAATGGCGCGATTGGCGCGATCATGGCTCGATTGTGCGTGGAATAGGGGAACGTAGCCGCCTTCTGAGTTTATTGATTCGGGCAGGCCGAAATAAGGATTGAGAAGGTGTCCCGAAACGCACGGAACGGCTGGGGCTTTTTGTATGGCCTCAGGCAGTTGAGTTGTCCGCAGGGTGATAGGATCGGGCTTTCGGGATGTGGATGAACACGTTGAATTCCAGGGAAATGGCGGGTCCAATGGCCCCTTTGCAACACAGGTGAACATGAAGCCGTTGCATGCACTGGACCCTATTCGCCAGTCGGTTAACGGTTAGACAGACCGAACCGCACGTGCCGGCATCGGGCAGTTTCTGACCCCTGCCGCAATCGCCCAATTCATGGCCTCAATGTTTGAAGGCGTAATAAGGATGGAGTTTGCATTCATCGTATCCAAAATCCGGCCGATGGAGGTGGAAAATGGATGAAGAAAAATCGTTGGCGGTTTTTGAGAACTTTAAGATCAGAAGGGTATATGACGAGAAATCCGAGACGTGGTTTTTCTCTGTTGTGGATATCGTTGGCGCACTCCTTCAGCAGCCCGATCATCAGACAGCTCGTAAATACTGGAATAAGCTCAAGGAACGACTCAGAAAGGAAGGCAGTGAGTCGGTGACAAATTGTCACCGACTGAAACTTGAGGCCGCTGACGGGAAGAAATATCTGACCGACGTCGCAAGCCTGGAGACAATGTTAAGGTTGATTCAATCTGTTCCCAGTCCTAAAGCTGAACCTATAAAACTCTGGCTGGCAAAAGTGGGCTATGAGCGCATTCAGGACATGGGCGACCCTGCCCGCTCACTTGACCGTGCCAGGGAATACTGGAAACAGCACGGCCGCAGCGAAAAGTGGATCCAGCAACGGATGATGGGCCAGGAGACCCGGAACAAGCTGAACGATTACTGGAAAGAGCACGAGGTCAAGGGCGAGACAGAATATGCCATTCTGACCAATATCATCCATCAGGAGTGGAGCGGGGTATCCGTCAAGAAACACAAGGAAATCAAAGGCCTCAAGACCCAGAATCTGCGGGACCACATGAGCGAGGCAGAGCTGATCTTTACCGCGCTTGCCGAGCTATCTACCCGGCAGATTGCCCAAAGCGTGGATGCCACCGGCATGGATGAAAATGCTGAAGCCGGAAAAAAGGGCGGAAGGATCGCGAAAAGGGCTCGCGTAGACCTGGAACAAAAAACCGGCAGGCCGGTGGTCACGGGGGCGAATTTTCTGCCGCCGGGAAAAGCCAAGAAGAAACTGAAGGATGGGGAATGGGGGACGTAGCCGCCTGCTGATTTTATTGATTCGAGCAGGTCGGATTAAGAATCGAAAAGGTGTCCCGAAACGCACGGAGCGGCTGTTGGTTTTTTGTATGGTCTCAGACAGTTGAGTCGTTCGCAGGGTGATAGGATCGGGCCTTGGGGATGGGGATGAACACGTTGAATTACAGGGGGACGGCGGGTCCAATGGCTAAGAAAAACCAATTGATCCGCAACAGCACGGCTGAGTTCCTGATCTTTACGGGCCAGGCCGGAGAGCAGAGCATCGAAGCCCGGTAAGAGGATGAAACCATCTGGCTGTCCCAGAAACTGATGGCCGCGCTTTTTGATGTTGACATGCGAACCATCAATGAACATCTGAAGAACATATATGCACAGCAGGAACTAAGCCTGGAGTCAACTATCCGGAAATTCCGGATAGTTCAAAAAGAGGGAAAGCGGGATGTCGCCCGCGAGGTAGATTTCTATAACCTGGATGCAATTATTTCCGTGGGTTACCGGGTCAATTCCATTCGGGCTACGCAATTCAGGCAATGGGCTACACAGGTACTGCGTGAGTTTGCCATCAAGGGGTAGGGGTGGAAAGGGGGAAAGGGGTCAACTCTGCTTTTGACTCACCTTGCGGGATGCGGGACGTCCTCCCGGAGTTTCGTTATTGACGGTTTCTGGAGTAACAACAGGTTACCATGCGGTTAGACCATACCCACGGCACGCACGGCTTCACCGAATGCCTGGCAGCGTACCATGAAAAACCCTGCGGCCCTCACAGCGCCCATCTTACTGCACCGAGCCCACCTTTGTGGCCTGGCATGTCCGGGAGGTGTTTCAGGGGGAGGCGCGGTATGGGGGAGAGCTATTTCTTTGATTTATGGTAACAGACGTGTTACCTTCTGGCAAAATGATCGAAATCCGAGAATATATTGATCGGCAAGGGCGCAGCGCCTATGCGAACTGGTTTAATGACTTAAATGCCCATGCTGCTGCCAGACTTGTAACGGCATTAATACGCTTAGAAAAGGGGAATTTGTCCAACGTTAAAGGCGTTGGAGAAGGTGTTTTCGAATACCGAATTGATTTCGGACCCGGATATCGCATCTATTTTGGTAAGGAGGAAGATACCCTCATCGTCCTGCTTGGTGGCGGGACAAAGAAACGTCAACAAAAAGATATCGAAAACGCCCGGATGATGTGGAAAGAATACAAAGCGAGAAAGGGGCAGGAGGGATAGCCATGGCGCTGACAGTTGATTTTAAAGAAACCGTTAAGGAGCGGGTCGAGCGTGACCCGGCTTTCCGTGAAGAGCTGCTCAAAGAGGGGGTCGAATGTCTCCTGGTTGGCGAATTGGACACCGGCAAGGCCATACTGCGCGATTTCATTAACGCCACCATTGGATTTGATGCACTGGGATCGCTTACAGACAAATCACCCAAGAGTCTGATGCGCATGCTGAGTCCGAAGGGGAATCCTCAAGCCCGGAACCTTCTTGAAATTGTCGCACACCTGCAGAAGAGAGAAGGCATCCGTTTTGAAGTGCGTGCGGTTCGTTGATTATGCTCAGACAACGACTTTCCCGGTCAGAACGCTTAAGGGGCTGGGGTCTATACGTTGTCCAATGAGTGGAGCATGGGGACGCCTATGATTTTATGCTTTTCTTAGGGGATAGGAAATTGGGGTGGAATAAGGGACGTAGCCGCCTGCTGATTTTATTGATTCGAGCAGGTCGGATAAAGGATTGAAAAGGTGTCTCGAAACTCACGGAGCGGCTGTTGGTTTTTTTATGGCCTCCATCAGTTAAGCTGTCTGTAGAGTGATTGGATCGGGCTTTGGGGATGTGGATGAACACATTGAATTCCAGGGGGACGGCGGGTCCAATGGCCTCTCTGCAAGACAGGCAAATATGACGCCCCCGCATGCACTGGACCATATTCGCCAATCCTTTAACGGTTCGACAGACCGAACGGCACCCACGGATTCACCGATGAGGAACTGGATTTCATCATCAACTATGACATCAAATACCGCATGGGCCGGGATGGCGAGGGAGCGGAGGAGGAGTAGGAATGATCAGTCGGATCGAGGCGTTGAATTACCGGTGCCTTCGGTATATTGACCGGAATCTGGGGCCGTTTCAGTTGCTGGTGGGGGCCAATGCAACGGGCAAGACAACCTTTCCCGACGGGGTTGATTGGGCCCTCTGGTGACGGATCGGGCCACGGTATTGCAGCCAAGCACCATAAGAATGAAACGAGCGGCATTCTTAGGTGAGGCTTTTTCTGTGTTCGGTGTGATCAATGGTTGATTCACCATCTATTGGAGAGGGTTCGCCATGACCAGGCTACCGGTAAAACCAAATCATACAGAAATTGTTCTATACCAAACCGAAGACGGGAAGACCAGGCTTGAAGTCTATTTTGCAGGCGAAACAGCATGGTTGACCCAAAGCCAAATGGCGGAATTGTTTCAGACTTCCATTCCGAACATCAGCATGCACGTTCGCAACATATTTCGGGAAGGCGAATTGAGTGAAGAATCAGTTGTTAAGGAATTCTTAACAACTGCCGCAGATGGCAAAAGCTACCGAACCAGGCATTTGAACCTGGATGTAATCATTTCAGTGGGTTATCGAGTAAAATCCCATCGTGGTACTCAGTTCCGCATCTGGGCTACCCAGCGACTGAGAGAATACATCATCAAGGGCTTCACCCTGGATGATGAGCGGCTCAAGCAGGCGGGGGGCGGCAACTATTTTGACGAACTGCTCGCCCGCATCCGGGATATCCGATCATCTGAAAGGGTCTTCTGGCGCAAGGTGCTCGACATTTATGCCACCAGCATCGACTACGATCCCCGGACCAATACAAGCCGGGAGTTTTTCGCAATGGTGCAAAACAGGCCCGGCGGGACGTCCATAAGAAACTAAATAACTATTTGAAATGTTGGACGTTGTGTTGCAAGTCTGATTATGTTGGCGCGTAATGGGGGAGGCCGGTACTTTTGTTGCGTTTTGCCAGCGCCTTATTCTCCAGAATTGAATCAAAAAGGAAAGAGACGGGGGCAGGGCTGACTAACCGGAAATAAAGAAAATTCAAAAGTCTTATAGGTTTCGTGTGGTATAAACTGCCCAGACGGAGGGGGGTTATGAGACGGAGGAAAATGATTTGGATCGTCCCTGGCGTGTTCTTGTCGGCCATCGTTGCCTTGGTGTTCAAAACCCTTTATGATGCAGGGGAGTTCAAGACCATCACGCCCCGTGCCTCCGGGCCTTGCCAGACGGTCAGCGGGGTCCTCAGTTCCGAAGACATCACCATCCATCCGCAAACCGGCATGGCCTTTATCTCTTCGGATGACCGAAGGCCCTGGTTCCATGGGGGCAAAGGGGAGGAGGGGTCCATTTTGGGCTATGACCTTGCGGCTTCATCCCCTTCTCTGGCCAACCTGACGTCCGATTTTCAGAAGGAATTCCATCCCCACGGCATCGGGCTCTTTGTGGGCAAGGGAGGCGCGGCATCCCTGTTCGTGGTCAACCACACCCAGAAGGGGCACTTTGTGGAGATCTTTGACCTGAAACAGGGGAAGCTCGTGCACCGTCAATCCATCCGGGATCGTCTCATGATCAGCCCCAACGATGTGCTTCCGGTCGGAACGGAGGCCTTCTACGTGACCAATGATCATGGCTCGGCCTCTCGCTGGGGCCGGACCCTGGAAGATTATCTCCAGTTGGCCCGCTCGAATGTCCTCTATTGCGATGGCAAGACCTTCCGCAAGGTGGCGGGAGACCTGGCCTATGCCAATGGGATCAACCAGAGTGCCGATGGTAAGACGCTCTATGTCGCCGCGACCGTGGCCAAGAAGGTGTTCGTATACGATCGGGATGCGGCGACCGGGGACCTTTCCATCAGAGGCGAGATCCCCCTCGGCACGGGCGTGGACAACATCGAGGTGGATGGGGAAGGGAGCCTGTGGATCGGCGCGCACCCCAAACTTTTGACATTTGTGAAATACGCCAAAGATCCCGATATGCTATCGCCTTCCCAGGTCCTCCGGGTGAACCCGAATGTGGGACCGCCGTACCAACTGACAGAGGTCTATCTAAATGACGGTCGGCCTCTTTCCGGGTCCAGCGTCGCGGCCGTTTTTGAAGACAAGCTCTTGATTGGATCCGTCTTTGACGATCGCTTTTTGGTTTGCAGACGTTAGCATAAAAGTTCAGCAAAGGAGTTGACCCGGTATGGATATTCAAGTGAGTGTCGGCAACGTGGTCCTGGATGCGGAATTGAATGACACCCTGACGGCCAGGAAGGTGGCAGCGGTCCTGCCCCTGGATCTTCTTTTCAACACCTGGGGGGATGAGATCTATTTTGAAATCCCGGTCGAGGCGGACCTGGATGAGAGTGCGCAGGAGGAGGTGGCCGTGGGCGATCTGGGATACTGGCCCACGGGACGCGCCTTCTGCATCTTTTTCGGCCCGACCCCCATGAGCAGGGATGGTAAGATTATCCCGGCAAGCGCTGTCAATATAATCGGCCGGGTTACGGGCGATGCGACCCGGCTAAAAGAGGTCATGGGTACAGGCAGTATCCTTGTCGAGGCGAAGGGGTAGACTCGTCTTGAAACATACCGTATCGATCAAGAGGTTCTGACATTGCACGGGGAATTGAAGAAACGTGCGGAGCGCATCCGACTACGGAACGAGGGCCTGGCCAAGGGCGTTACCCTCTGTCTGGTCCGGACAGAAAGGCCTCAGATCGGCAATTTCAGCGGATCAAAGCGGCCTCGGACCGGCGTTTTTCAATAATCATCATGCGGCCTTTTCCGACCGCGGCCACCGAGCCATCCTCCAGTGAGGCGGTGGTATCGATATCGAGCAGTCCTCTCTCCGACCGTTTCAACGCGGCTTTCAGGATGAGCCGGGATTCAAGGGGCACGGGCTGACGGTACCGGACCTCCAGTCTGGCGGTTACCGCATCATAGCCCAAATGGAACGAGACCCAGCCCAGCAATTCGTCAAAGATGAGACTGATCACCCCGCCGTGAAGGTAGCGGGACCACCCGCAATATCTCTTGTCCGCGACAAATTGGGTCTGGACCCCCTCCGGTCCATCCCTGACGATACTGAGATGGAGTCCATGGGGGTTTTCCGGGCCGCAGCAGAAACAGCGGCCGTCCTTTTCGAGGGGATGATTCATCGGCATCTCCTTTAATCTTTATCGCTTGGCCCCCGCCCTGCCAGGTACTGCCGGGTGCAGTTCCCACCGTTATTAGCGCCGGGAGACGCCTGTGTCAAGGCCGTGAATATGCCAACTGGATCCAAGGCCCCTGCACGGTTGCCAATAGGGTAATGGTTGCCGGGGTATCCTCCTGAAGGTGAAAACGGGTTTCGAGTTTCTTTTCGCGAACAAAAAACTTTTTATTGACAGACGACTTTTGGATTTTTATACTATACAAAAATGCTATAGAATAACATGCTATATAATACCATTCCAATAAAGGCTGACCCATCTGCAGAGAGGGGGGGCGTATGAAAAGGGAGGTGCCGGCGTGAAGTTGTCCACGAGAAGTCGGTACGGCACTCGAATGATGCTCGATTTGGCCAGCCACTACGACGAAGGGCCGGTTCAGATCGGAGATATTTCGAGGCGTGAGAACATTTCTGTCAAATATCTTGAACAGTTGATCATCCCCCTCAAAAAGGCCGGCCTGGTCGAGAGTGTCCGCGGTCCCAAGGGGGGTCATATGCTGGCCAGGCGCCCTGAAGAGATTAGCGTTGGAGAAATTGTCGGCGTGCTGGAGGGCGGAATTACCCTGACCCATTGCATCGAAAACCCGGATATATGCGAAAAAACAAGCGGTTGCCTGACCCGTACGGTTTGGGAGGATGCCACCCAGGCAATGTATGAGAGGCTTAATGCCTCCACCTTGGCCAAAATCATCGAGAAGGGGAACAGCGGATAAAAGGGTAAGAGATATAGGCTGCGCAGGAGGCTTTATGAACGAGAAACATGGGAAAGGGAGCGTCGTCCAGGCCGGACAGGATTCGGGTTGCGACATGAAAATCGCATCCATCGCCATCAGCCGGAGGAAAGGGACCCCTAAGGTGACGGTGGGGGAAGCATCCCTGCTCACGGATTACGGGATTGAGGGTGATGCCCACGCAGGGCCCTGGCACCGACAGGTAAGCTTCCTTTCGGCTGAAAGCATCGAAGGCGCACAGCGTCGGGGGCTGGATGTCGCGTTTGGGAGTTTTGCAGAGAATGTCTCCACAAGAGGGATTGACTGGGAGGCGATTCCGGTGGGTACCCGGATAGGTCTTGGAGGTTCGGCCCTGGTGGAGATCACACAGAAAGGAAAGGATTGCCTCAAGAGGTGCGCCATCTACTATCTCTCCGGGGACTGCATTATGCCCCGGGAAGGGGTGTTCGGCAGGGTGGTGAGTGGGGGAAAAATTCGGCGCGGAGATCCGGTGCATATCGTGGGGAGGCGTTGATGCAACCACACCCTCCCTGAGACGGTGCCCGGCTGACGTCAAAGGCCAATGCGGCCCTTTTCTGGGGCAGGAGAAACCATATGGCAAGAACAATAGAAGAAATAAATGAAAAGATCCGGGCAGGTTCTGTCGTGGTGTTTACCGCCGAGGAGATAATCGAGGTGGTTCGCGAAAAAGGGATTAAGCGGGCGTCGCGAGAAGTGGATGTTGTGACCACCGGGACCTTCAGCCCCATGTGTTCTTCCGGAGCGTTTATCAACCTCAGGCAGGAACAGCAGAAGATGAAGCTGGGGGGCGGGTATGCAACCCTCAACGACGTTCCCGCATACGCCGGATTGGCCGCCGCAGATATTTACCTGGGGGCAACCGCACTTCCCGAGGGTGATCCGCGTAACAATAACGGCCGACCGGGCCGGTTCAGATACGGGGGCGCCCATGTGATTGAAGAATTGGCGCAAGGCAAGAAGGTCCTGCTCAAAGCCGGCGGTTACGGGACCGATTGTTACCCGAAAAGAAGGCGCGAGCAGATGATCGGGTTTGAGGAGATGAATGAGGCGTTTCTTTTCAACCCCAGAAATTGTTATCAGAATTATAACGTGGCCGTGAACCTCTCTGACAAGCCGATCTATACCTATATGGGTAAACTCAAGCCGAGACTGGGAAATGCCAACTACTGCAGCGCCGGTCAGCTTTCCCCCCTTTTGAATGATCCGATGTACCGCACCATCGGCATCGGCACCCGTATATTCTTCTGCGGTGCGGAGGGATATGTGGTATGGAACGGAACCCAGCACAATCCCGACATCCCCAGGCTGGCAAACGGAACACCCACTGCAGGTGCCGGAACCCTTGCGCTTATCGGGAATTTGAAGGATATGGACCCGAAATGGCTGCGGGCCGTATCTTTTACCGGATACGGGGTCAGCCTGAGTGTTGCCGTAGGCCTCCCGATCCCGATACTTGATGAAGAAATGATGCGCTTTGTATCCGTATCGGATGCGGATCTGAAAGCGCCCGTTATTGACTATAGCGTATTCTATCCGACCGGCGAAGGTAAACCCAAGTTGGCCGAAGTAACCTATGAGGAACTCAAGAGTGGTGCCATAGAGGTCAGCGGAAAGAAGGTGCCAACCGGGTCCTTTTCCAGTTATGCCAAGGCCAAAGAAGTCGCAGGATATCTCAAATCGTTGATAAGGGATGGAAAATTCTTCGTGACCCAGCCGGTGAGATCGCTGCCGGGACCGAGCCATAAATAAGGAGGGACCGGAATGGAGAAAAAAAAGGTGGTCCTCACGTTTCCGCCCAGCAGTGTGGAAGATCCGGTAATTTTCCATCTGATCAGCGATCACGGCCTGAAAGTCAATATTCTGCGGGCGGCCATCGACCCGGGCAAGCAGGGCCGGATGGTGGTGGACCTGACCGGGGAGGAAAGTCGGCTCTCGGCCGGGACCGCTTACCTGAAACGCCAGGGGATCGGGATTGAGCCGCTCACCGGGGAGATCCGGCATCTGGAAGATCAATGCACCAGTTGCACGGCCTGTGTTCCGGTATGTCCCACCGGCGCTCTCCATGTCAACCGCGAGACGTGGATGGTTTCTTATGATGCTGATAAGTGTGTGGTCTGCCTGTCGTGCGTGGATGTTTGCCCCTACAGGGCAATCGTGTCACACTTTTAATCGGTGAACGATTCGGCCGAGCCTCCAATGTTGAAGTTGCGCTTTCTATCCAACCGCCACGGTTTGAACCCGGCGGTTGTTCTGAGATGGGCATGAAGATTCGGAAATCAATCGTCAAGACCACCGCGTTGGCTCCCGCTGTTTTTGTTGCGATCGCCGGTTATGCTCATGCGGTGTCCATGTATGACTGTGAGGGGGAATGCTGCCAGAAGAAGCGAGGCAGATTGCAGTCTGAGAGTCATGCCTGAACGGTTCCCCCTACCCTGCCATCGGACGCGTACAGCCCCCTCCTCCCTTTGATTTCTTCCACTGGTCCCTTACCTGACGGTTGCGGAGAACGTCGTGCTTCCCCTGACCACTGTGAAGGCAAGCAGGAAAAGAAAGCGTGCCCTTGCAGACGCTGCGCTGGATCAGGTGGGTCTTTCTGGGAAAGGAGAGCGTCTTCCCAACCAGATATCCGGAGGTGAAAAGGAACGGGTTGCCGTGGCCCGGGCCATTGTGAACGGGCCCCCGGTCTTACTGGCAGATGAGCCGACAGGCAATCCTGACTCCGCAACGTCGCGCGAGGTTATGCGCCTGATTCAAAGAATCAACCGGGAGGGGGCGACCCTTCTCATGGTAATGCACAGTTCCGATTGTGCCGGTTATGCAGAAAGGGTGTTGAGGGTTTCGGACGGTCGCCTGGCGGCAACGGTTGAGTAAAGGCCGCGTAGCAGCTGCTTCCAAATCCAACGGGACTCGTCTTTCCCACGCTGGTCGACATGGAACCCCCGGTCGTCCTGTGGGCTACGCATCCGAAACGGTCATAGCTGAAAAATTGGAAACAGACCTGGTCCTTGCTGATTTGAACATCCGAGTGGTGGGCTATTATGAAAAGCCGATGCACATAGCCGTCTCCCGCGGCGTGAGTCTACCCCGCATCGTCTTGATAAACATGGAAAAGTGCAAAATTCAGTCCTTGCAGCGCTTATGTGGAATCAATCCAAAACGCATAATTTCAAATTCTTGGCTCCAGCCCTCTTGGCCGTGTGGTGACATACCTGCGACTCATTCATTATGCACCATCTGTGACGGGTGTACTTAGGCCGTTTGTGATGCGAGGAAACTGAGAATCGAGGAAAATAACATTCTGTGCTTGACTCTGGAGGAACGCCTCTATAGAATTGCAACGCATTAGAATCTCAGAAGAAGCTCATGGAAATCAACGGGGATAATGGATCAGATTTACGTTTATCCTTGATAATGGTTTGTGATGATCGGAATTACGTGTGAACGACCAGCGGGCGGAAGCCCTTGGGAGCGGATTCGCAAATGGTAGATTCGCAACTATCACAGCCTGTTGGATGTAGTAGCCGTTTCTGGCCGCGTCTATCTCTGGTTCTGAATGGAGGTTCACGGTAAGAACGGTCGAACGGGAGCTGCCGCTATGAGGGGATCAATAATAGCCTTTGCACTGGTTATATCCCTTTTTGTTCTTTCAGAAGGCTACCCAACTGAGGTCTCTGAGAGTGTAGCAGCGTCAAATATCTCTCATTTTTCAAATCTTTCAGAACTCGCCAGCCAGTTTTCGGCGGAGATCAAACAAGAGCTCGGCAACAAGCGTCTTTTTCTGGAAGGGGCTTCCGTTCGGGAACTTGGAACCTCGAAAACCCATAATTTTTCCCTATGCCTTCAAAACGAGCTGGAATCCTCTCTGAGCAGAGATGGGTTTATCCTCGTTTATGAAATGGCCGATGCAGATTATCTGATCGGAGCTGCCTACCAGAGGCTGGAAACGAGCGTCCGGGTATTTTTCAAATATCATAGGGCGGATCTCTCGGGGAAAAAGGGCCGAACATACGAAATTGAAATCTCAAGACTCCCCAAGGACTCCTTTAAGGAATCCATTAACACAAAAGCCTATGAGCTGGCCTCAAATATACTTGAAGGCCAGGGAGACTTGAAAATTTTTATGAATCCTCTCTTTGAAGGCACCCGATCGTATACGACGCCTTTTTCAACGTCATTTATCTCCAGAATCAAAAATGCCATGGTCTCCCTCAGAAAGGGCATTCAGATCGTCGACAAAGAACCCGTTGGTGGCTCGATCGCGGTTCTGTCTGGAAATTATTTCGACCGAGGCAATGAAATCAGCGTGCATTTGTTTCTCAAGGATGGGGAAGGGAGAGTCCTCTCATCATCCATTGTGGACATCGACAAATCACTCATCAAATCCAAGCTGCAAAACGAAACAGCCAGGAAGCTGACGGATTTTCTTGATGAGCCTCCAAATCAGGGCGACTTCCGGGCCAAAGTATTCACACCAAAAGGCAAGGATTATCCCGTATACTGTGAAGGAGAGGAAATACGCTTCCATATTCAGGTGGCAAGCCCGCTCTATATATACCTCTATGCCCTCAATTCAAGAGGTGAAGTAGCTCGTCTTTTTCCTTATGAAGAGGGAATGCAACAACACCAACTGATGCCGGGGAGGCTATATACAATCCCCCATGATGCGGATAATTTTGGTATTGAGGTGAAACCTCCATTTGGCGCCGAAGCTGTGAAGTTGTTCGGAACCAGCGCTGAACTGCCGTTGCCCAACTTAGACCCCAATGTGAAATCAAAGAGCTACAACGGCATCTGGCGGGTCCAAGGCGACGAAAGATTGGCCGCCCAAGAAATGCTTTCCCAAACAAAAACCATCAACCCCAAAGACATTATCGACTACTACAGAGGCATTGCAAACAGATTACATGTTACAGTCTATGAAGACAGTCTGTTGCTTGAAACCAGAAAAAGGTAGGGGTGATCTGGCTTGATGTTCATTCGGTTCTGGTAGGTTTTTTTGCAAATACTCAGTGGACAATCGGAGTTTTTTTTTGGCGGGTTCAAATGCAATCCCCGCAGGTTACCGGTACAGACCAAACAACGGAGGGCCAAATGATGTCCAAGCGTTTCTCTGCGCCCCAGTTAGCTGCTTTCCTACTAATTTTGTTTTTAACCGGCCGCCTCTTTTCCGCTGAACCCAAGAAGATGCTGATGACTTTCGTGGAAAGTGAGCAGACCCGTGGCGCAACCGCTCTTTTGGCAAGGGGATTTCTGTCTGAAGATGTTCAGGTGATCATGCCGGAAGAGGTAACTCCTTCGCAGTGGCTCCAGCCCAGCGATTTGGCCGACGCCATGAAAGGCAACTTTTTGATGATCCGGAAAGTAGCTGCATTTTCACAGGCAGGGCTGATTTTCAGCGGACAGATCAAATCGACCGTTTCTCCCGTGGAAGCGCTGAACATGAAGATGAACGAGGCATCCGTTACCATTGCTTACAAGATATCCAAAACCGGATCGGGAAAAACCATTGAGATCGACCGGCGGGCATACCGTGCCGTAAACACATCGCAAGAGAAGGCTTTGAATGATGCCCTGTACAAGATGGGCGCCGACCTGCCCGGAATACTGATGGAGAAGGTTCACGATGAATTGGCCACCCATGATAACGAGCTGGGACAGTTTCGAAAGATGCTTGAAAAGGAACAAAAAGCTTCAGCACCCCCCTCCCCCAAGCAACGCTCCCAGGATCCAATTCAGAGGGTACCCAGAAAGGAGTTTCGCCCCCCTCAACAGATAAGTCCGCCCAAGATCACCTTGACCAGGCCGGTCCTGGATACCAAAACCCTCGTTTTGACCGTCAAGCATCGAGAAATCATCGAAGGCCGGGTCGAACATAAAAACCCATTGATTTTGTTCCGAATTAACAACAAGGATTGCGTTGTTGATGACAAGGGATTCTTTTCTGAGTCCATCGCGGTTCCCACCGGGGCACAAGAAGTTGTGATCGAGGCCTTGGACAACGCTGGAAACAGGGCCAAAAAGTCCTTTCGTGTTGCGAGGGAATCCATTCAAGGGAAATCACCCGATAAAAAACCCGCTCTCTGGGGTCTTGCTGTCGGGGTTTCTGAGTATGAGAGCCGTGCCTTTGATCTCAAGTACGCGCACAAAGATGCATCATCTTTTGCTCACTTTATGAAGGGACAGGAGGGGGGTCTCTTTTCCGAGGTGTTCTTCAAGACGCTTCAAAACCAGGAGGCAACGAGGGATACTATTCTCAATGGCATTTCTGAGCATCTGGGCAAGGCCTCCCCAGAAGATGTGGTTTTCATCTTCATCTCGGGTCATGGCATCCGGCATCCCGAATCCGGGTCCTATTATTTTTTGCCCCACGATGCTGACTACAATTCTGTTTTGTCCAAGGGCCTACGGATGTCGGACCTGGATGAATCGATTGAGATTCTGTCAAAAAATGTCGGCAAAGTGGTGGCGGTCCTGGATACCTGCCATTCGGGCGGCAATGAATATACGGGCGTGAAAGGCCTTGGCAGAGGCGAGGATGTGGCTAAGGCCTTGAAAACGGCGTCCGGGCGTTTTATCCTGGCGGCCTCAAAGGGGGGGGAAGTATCGCTGGAAAACGAAAAATACAAGCTACAGGAAACCGATTCAGGGCACGGTGCGTTTACATATGCACTGATCAAGGGCCTGTCCGGGGCTGCAGACGATGGGGATGGGTGTGTCACGCTGAACGAGGTGGCCCACTATGTGGCAAGGGAGGTTCCCCGCCTGACAAACGGCAGACAGCATCCCTACTTCAAGTCCGAGGGAACCGATATGCCCCTCGTTCTCCTGCACAAATAACGTCAGAGAATGAGATTGCCGCTTCTGCAGCCCCAACGACCTCAAAAAAGGAGCTTTCTTTTGAAAAAAGATAAAAAGCCCGGTCTCTTTTGCCTCATCTCCCTGGCCCTTACGGCTATTGCAGTGCAGGGTTGTCAAACGACACACCCCACGCCTCCACCGCAGGAAATGATCCCTGTGCAAAAAAGTATCGACTGGTCAAGGCTTCCTCGGCCCCCCGAGAAGAAGGAACTGGTGGCGGTGGCCGGTTTTGAAAACAAGAGCACCTATTCCGCCGACAAATTATGGGATACCTCATCGCAAATATTGGCCGGCTATCTGCTGCGCAGCGGATATTTCCGCGTGGTGGAATGGGCCAGGATGAAACGCCTGTTTGATTGGGATACCCTGAGCGCCGCCAGTATCGTCAAGTCCCCGGAAAATATGAAAAAGGCGCAGCGCATCCTTCTTTGTGAAGACTTCATATCCGGGGCCATCACCTATTTCGATGTGCGCCAGCATGCCCAGGTGAGCGCCATGAGCAAACAAAAAACCATCGACACCACCATCCGTGTGGACCTTCTCCTTCAAAGCGCCCAGAGCGGAGAGTATCTGGCCGCAGGGACGGGAGAGTCTTCAGTCAGGCAGGTTTACGCGGGCGGGCTGTCGGGAGGACAGACCGGCGGCTGGGACCCGGCGGCCGCGGACCGGGCGTTGGATGCAGCCATTGGGAAAGCGCTGTTTGAATTGATTGAGAATTACCATAGGCATTTGAGATAAGAATATATCCAGTTGGACGCTATTCGTGCCTCAAAGCGACAATCGGGTCCATCTTTGCTGCCTGGCAGGCGGGATAGAGCCCGAAAAAGACCCCGACCAGCAAGGACATGAGCAACGGGATTGTGATCGCATAAAGGGTGATGGCAGTGGCCCACCCCGCCCATTCCGTTACAAGGCGAACGGCTCCCAGCCCAAATCCGATTCCTATTATTCCGCCCGCTAATGTTAAGATGACGGTTTCGCCCAGGAATTGAACCGTAATGTCGGTGCGTGTCGCACCGAGAGCTCTTCTGATCCCTATCTCACGGGTCCGTTCAGAGACCGTCGCAAGCATAATGTTCATAATTCCGATACCGCCAACCAGAAGAGAAACGCCTGCAATGGCACCTAAAACCACACTGAATATCCTGCGCGTTCTTTGCGCCTGGTTTAGAAGTTCAAGGGGAATGACCATTTGATAGTCCTCCACGCCTCTGTGTAAAACGTCCATGGTCCTTCGGATGAGGGCAGAGCTAAAAATTACCTGGTCCACCTCGTCCACATGAACAACTGCTTCAGTGAGGTCCGATGTGATGTCACGCTCTTCATCTCGCCGGATCCCCAGTGCATTTTTGGCGCAGAGGGGCACAAAAATCATTTCATTGAAGTTTCTAATGGATACGGCCGAGGAGTCGCCATTTGTGGCCTCCTGTCTTCCAAGAATACCCACAACCTGAAGGAGATGATCTTCAATCCTGAGGTTGCTCCCCAATTTTCCGTTAGGGCCGAGGCTCCTGGCCACTGCATCTCCCAGAACGCAAACCAGGTTATTGTTCTTCGTGTCATAATCCGAAATAAACCTTCCTTGAGAAATAAAAAGGTTTTTGAGCGTTGCGTAGTTGGGTGAGCAAGCGACAATCTGGGGAGAAAACTCCAGATTCGACGCCCGAACAGAGGCCTTAATTTCACTCAGGGCTGCGACATCTGTTACGTGAGGGCAGGAGGCCTTTATACGCGCAGTATCTTTTCGATTGAGTCCTTGCGAAAGCCTCTCACGGGCTTTATGTTGCTGATCCTGCGTAAGAGGGATGGCCTTGATATAGATGTTCTTCGTTCCTAATCGTTCAATTTGACGGATGGCCTCCCGTTTGGCCCCTTCTCCGATGGATATCATGGCAAGAACGGCCATGACTCCGCACACAACGCCAAGGATGCTCAAGGCTGATCTGAGCTTGCGCTGTAAGAGAAAGCGGGTTGCCACGCTGAGGATCTTGAGCGTCCTATACCATGTCGTGTACGAATTCCCCATCCCTTAAGGTGACCACCCTTTGAGCATGGGCCGCCACCTCCCGGTCATGGGTAACCAGTATAATGGTGGTGCCATTCGCATGAAGGGCCTGAAAAAGATTGAGGATTTCCATGCCGGTGCTGGAATCCAGATTTCCGGTCGGCTCATCGGCCAGGACAAGCGCCGGATCGATGACAAGGGCCCGTGCGATGGCCACACGCTGCATTTCACCGCCCGAAAGCTCGGACGGCCTATGGTCCATTCTGCCTTGTAAGCCCACCTCTGCAATTGCTTGCGTGACCGATCCCTTGACGTCCGACGGTCTGGACGGAGCATACAGAAAAGGGAGTTCCACATTTTCCCTGACATTCAGCTCAGGCAAAAGATTAAAGGTCTGGAAGACAAAGCCGATCTGAGTTGACCGGATACGGGACACCGCCTTATCCGATGCACGGAGCACATCGTTCCCCCCCAGGAGGTAGGTGCCACGGTCTGGACGATCAAAGCACCCCAGTATGTGCAGAAGGGTCGATTTACCCGAACCGGATGCGCCCATAACGGCGACAAACTCGCCGTTTTTGACCAGAAAATGGATATCCTTCAACACGCGAAGAGTTGTTGATCCCATGGAATATTCTTTATGGAGCCCTCTTGCCTCTATCAGATAGCGTGCCATGGATGTCCTATCTCGTGCCTGTGGCAGGGTCGCTAATTCTCTCTTGGGAGGGCCTGACAAGACTCACCTTGTCGCCTTGGTTAAGGCCGGAGGCAATCTCAACCCAATCCTCATTTTGCCTTCCCGGCCGAACCTTCACCGCCTGAAATCTCTCCCCGCAAAATTTGTAGCAGAACTTGGTCCCTCCGTCGTCGAAAATGGCCTGGATCGGCACGCAAAGCGCGCCATGAACATCGGCTGATAAGGTCATGACCCTGGCGGTCATCCCCGGGCGCAATCTGGAATCATGATTTTTCAGAAGGACCGTCATTTGAAAATACTTCTCGCCGCCACCGAATTCGATCTTTTCTTCAGCCAATACACCAATGAGTGTCACCTCACCTTCAAAAAGCAAGTCCGGATAAGCATCAACCTGCACCGTGCACTTTTTGTTTGGAGCAACTTTATTCAGGTCAATTTCACGAATTCTGGTTTTGACGATCATGGACGAAATATCGGGCAGGTAGAGCAAGGGCTGATTCTGCCACGCGGGATCACCTACCCTGGGCTTACGTTGCTGTCCGTCATGAAAAGCTTCGTATAGGATGGCAATGCCATCAATAGGAGCGCAAATGGTGGTTTTCTCCAACTCGCTCTCTGCTTCCTTCAAGGCGAATTTTGCGCTCTGAAGTTTGCCTTTGACCTCCTGATGATTTGAAATGGCCTTGGCCACCTTGAAGACGCTCCCTTTACGGGTCTGCTCAAGTTCCATAAGGGCTTTTTCCACCTTGGCCTTAGCCGTTTCTATGAGGGAAGGCAGCACATGGTCTTTGTAGCTGAGGTATTTTTGGTTGAAGGATGTGGCTTTTTCTTTCAACTCTGCGGCTTTTTGCTCGGCGAGAGCCACTTCCGATGGGTTTTTGATCCCCCGTTGGCCGAGGCTTTTCAACGCTGTGATGTAGGACTCGTAACGGTTCCTTTCCTCTGCGGCTTTTTTGGCCTCCTCTTTGAACTGGGCCAGTTGCAGCGGTCCGTCTCCGTTGACGAGCCTTTTAAGTTCAAGCTTCGCCACCTGGATGTTAAACTGCGCTGTCTTCAGCTCTCGCTCCACCTGGTTTTTTTCCCACTCCAGCATCTGTTCCGTGCCGTCTGTCGCTGCCGCCAGACTCTGGATCTCACTTTTCAGTCGGTGGATTCTTTCTTCAAAAGGGGTAGGATCCAGTTTTAGCAGAACATCTCCCTTCTTTACTCTTTCGCCGTCCTTAATCAGAAAAATGATTTTTCCTTTGTCTCCTTTTATGGTGGACGACACCATGTGCGATGTCACGGCATCCAGAACGCCGACGGTTTTAACGCTGATGTCAAAATCTCGAGGCATCACGGCGGCAAGATGAAATTGGGAACTCTGTGAGCTATGGGTGGCGATTCGGGCCAGAAAAATGAGGCCGAGGCAAATGATGACGGCAAATGAAATGAAGACAAATTTTGTTTTGAATGTCATGTTGTGGGCGATTTCTATCTTTATGGAATATGGCAAAAACCGTTCAAAAAGGAATCGTGTTTCAGTGGGCTTGTTATCAGCGTTCGATAAGCGTTCCCAGTATGGCTCGCATCCTGTAGGTGCCTAAGATATAGTCGGTTTCGCTGTTAAGCAGGTTTGCTTTCGAGTTCTGTAGTTCGGTTTCGGCTTCAATAATATCGAAGTTGTCTGCCATCTGGTGGTCGAACTTAATCTGTGCCAGGGCCAGCTGCCCTTCTGCCTGATCGATCTGCTCTTTCTTGATGTGAATTCCCTTTTCGTCCTTTATGAGCGCTTCCAACTGCCGACGGACCTGTCGGACGATTTCGTCCCTCTTTTCTTCCAGCTGGAGGTTGATGGTTCTTACATTGATGAGGCTTTGTTGAAAGGCGACTTTCTCTGATGTTCTCGCCCAATCGGTGCGACTCACAAGACTGATGCTCCATCGATCCTCATCATCATAAGCGGTTCTGCTCAATGGATCAAAAAAGTTGGACTTCCTGTAGTCCATTGCCAGGTTCAATTCAGGCAAAAGTCTGTTTTTGGCCACTCCCGATGTTCTTTTAGCCTCTTCAATATCATCTTCAGCCTGTTCCAATTCCACCCGGTTGTCAAGGGCGATGCTCACGGCCTCTTTCACATTCATGCGAACCGGTTGATAATTCAAAGGTGCGGAAACGTGAATGGGGGTATCCATGGGAAAGGAGAGGATGAGTTTCAGACGGTCCTTTGCATCCTGAAAGGCTTCCTGGGAACGTACAAGGGCCTCTTCAGAGCCTTTCAGCTTTATTTCGGCCCTGTAAATGTCCATGGGCGATGCGAGGCCCACATTTTCTTTGACCCTTGCAGCGTCGGCATGGGCCTTGAATCGTTCGGTCTGGTGTTGGTACAAACGAAGGAGGTTGTCTTGTTTGATAATGTCGTAAACAGCCGCGACGGTATCCAAGACAATGTTGACCTGGTTCAAATAGAAGGATCGTTCCGAACTTCTCAGAGAATACTCCGAAGATCGTACGCGGTCGAGATTGGCATCTCTCCCAAATCCCCTGAGGAGTGGAATTTCCAGCCCTACCCCAATCTCTGCGATGGTTCCGCCGGTTTTGGTCCAACCCACCCCAGGAGAGACGGTTGCCTTGGGGCCGTATTCAAATTTTTTCTCCAACGAAACACCGCCAGCGGCTTCCTTATAATAATCAGAAACACCGGCGTTGGCTTTAGGGAAAACCTTTAAGTCAAATTCGGATTCCGCCGCTGTGATAGATAACTGCTGGTTCTCTACCCCATTGGCGGAGGACAAGATGGTTCTGTTGGCTTTGAGGGCGAGGCTGATTGCCTGTTCGAGAGTCAGGAGAGTCGTCGGGACTCTCTCCTGGGCATAAGAACATATGGAGAATCCAAAGACCATGAATTGGATTAATATAATATTTGCCAGCGTCTTCATTTAGAAGCACGTTGTCTCTAATTTAAGAATGTTGGCCAAATCCGAACAAGTCAGCAATTATGTTCCAGGGAGGTTAAAAAACTGTCCAGTGTGAAAAAAAGGGTTTTGAGCACTTGAGGCGCTTTCTGATTAACCCGCCCGAACCCTCAACCCTCGATAAGGGCTGAATAGTGCCGCTACTGAACAGCACCAGACGCGGCAATAGGCGAACCGGCTTCCAGCCCAATCAATGTGGGTTCGAATTCCAGCTTGCCGAAATTCAAACCCACATCGTCTCGAAATGCAGTTTCCAATGGTCTATGTCACGTTACAAATCCAGCAGCGGACTTGGATCGAAACTAAGGTTTGGGAACGGTGACGCTATAACTTTTGGACTCATTTACCTTTAGAGAACCCGTGCGGTTCGTATATCCGCCCGAAAAGGTTGCGCCTCCACTTAAGTTGATGCCGTAGGTGCCCGAATTGTCCGGTGCAATAAGGCATTTGATCCTGAGCGTGTGTGATCCCACTTCAAGACCGGACACCGTTTTAACGCCGCTGCTCTTGCCCGTCGGATTTGTACCTAAATTTCGACTTCCAAACCACACTTGAAATTGATCATCTTTTGCCGGTCCATAATCGCCCCATTCCACCCCGGCTTTTGCGTTGATTGGTGGCGGAGTTGGGGGTGTCGGAGGTGTGGGTGGCGGACTCGGGCTGCTTTTCGAACTGGAACTGCCGCCGGCCACAGCGGCCGCACCACCAGCCACAACCGCCGTTGCGGCCGCCACAATACCGACAATAGCTGCTGTAGAGAGCCCCGCGCTGACCGTAACGGTTCCTGCGGCCGTGGCCGCGGCGGCAGCACCCGATGTGCCGCCGGCAGCGGCAATCTGGGTCGCTGCATAGATCCCGCCGACCACAAAGCCGAAACGCGCTGAGGATTCAACAACATCCATGGCAATGGAGTCGGTAAAGCCCGCCGGCGGCTGGGCTGCCTGGGGAAGCTCCGTGTACACCTGCACGTTTCCATCGGCGCTGGCAGTCTGCCAGGCAGGGGCTTTCTCTTCATCCTTTTTGTTGACCTTGAAGGTCTGCGTTTTCACCACCTGGTCATTTCCGTTTACAACCAGGAAAAGATATTTGATTTGCTGAGTATCTTTGCTGGGAGCCGGCAGAATTCCCCGGTAGGTATTTTCGCTTATCACATTCATGGGCACAAAGACATAATCGGCCTGGCTGTCAGCCAGGAAGTAACACCGGACGATTTTAACCCCAGCCTCATCCTCCACCTCCAGCAGGAGTTCGATCCGCTTTTCCGGGACAAAATACTCTATGGGATCATAATCGATTTTTGTGGTGGGCGCTTTTTCTGAGGCTGCAACAGCCGCAGCGTTTAACGGCACCACAAAGAGCGCAATCGCAATAAACGACAGAAACCTTGCCAGAAAACTCGACCTGATTTTTTCCATTACATCCTCCTTATAAGTTTATGGTTAATTCCTGGTTTCTTATCGAGAGACCGTTCTCTCGATTTCAAATGCCGTTTTGAGAGACATCGGACGGTTGCCGGATAACCCAGATACCCACTGAAACCGCGGCAGTGGTTCCACGGTCAGTCATTTTGTATTGATACGGATCTCGCTGGCTTGATTCAGCAAATCCCCGATTTCCACCTTGAGAGCGCCTTGGGGAAGTGTTTTCATCATTTCGTGAACCAGCCACGCCACTCTTTCCTCGCGGGAGGTATTTTCGTGGCTCAAGAAATTGATGAAGAGGTTTATCGGATCAACAGCCCACTGCCTGTGGGCCGTGCGCCACTGCTCGGTTTGCCAGAGAACGGTCCCCGAAGGGCAATCCATAAGGCTCAGAGAGCAGGACACCACCACGGCATCATAGATCCCCTGATGAATCGCGGCCGATTGTTCCACCTTACCCATGAGCACTGCATCGCAGTTGAGCTCGCTCCCAAGCCTCGAGGGCGAGATGCCCGCAAGCTGGCCGGGCGTCTGAATGCCGAGGCGGTTCATGACGTCGTAGACCTTTTCCACGGAGATCTTCATATATCCCTTGGCCTGCAAGCTGTCATACACTTCCTTATGCAGGGCCTTTTCGACATTCGGTTCCAGTGAGAAATTGTCCATGGGCAGGACAGCGATCACTTTCGGAGAGAACGTGCTGAATTGCTGGTGTACCCACCAGCTTTCGTTCTCAGACAGGTCGGAACTGAAAGCAGGCGAGAAAAAAAGGAGAGAGAGAAAAAGAGGGATGCTTATTAAACGGAAGACGCTACTGTCTCTGCTGAACAACGTAGCGTTTAGCAAATTCACGATACCCTCCCGTGACTCAGTCGCAGCAATTCAGAAGCGGCAGGCGTGGAACTCTTCTGAGATCGCATACTCGGGGATATGGAAATTACCTACTGAGCGGAATTTCTGAGAGATATGGATGCCATCCATACGAATGGAGCCGGGGAGCATCCCTCTGACAGAGCTGCTACCAAAGGTAGCAAGGCAGGAGTTTTATAATTTTAAAGATTGCCAATGTCAATATATTTTTTTTGGCAATGGAGGGAGCGTTTTTCGTTGCTCCATAGGGAGGTTATGTGCAATATAGGGGTGGGTTGGACGCACGTTTGACGCGCCTGTCACCTCCCTGGTGCAGCAAGGTGGAAAGGAGAAGGACCATGGAAATGCAGGATCTGATGCCCGATTACGGGCTTGAACACGCGGGGCTCCACGACCTCGGACAGGTGCACTGGAACCTGTCGACGCCGATGCTGTACGAATGGGCCGTCCGCAGATACGAGGGGGCCATTGCCCACCTGGGGCCGCTGGTGGTGAGCATGGGACAGCACACCGGCCGGGCTGCCAAGGACAAGTACGTGGTGGATGACCCGGAAACCACCAGGGACGTCTGGTGGGGAAAGGTCAATGTAAAATATCCCGAGGAGAAATTCCATGCACTTCACAGACGCATGGCGGCCTACCTTCGGGGGAAGACCGTTTTTGTCCAGGACTGTTACGCAGGGGCCGAGGAGCAGTTCCGGCACTCGGTTCGCGTGGTCAATGAATATGCGTGGCACAACCTCTTTGTCCGAAACATGTTCATCCAGATGCCCCGCGATCGGGAGATCATCCGGCAGTTTGTTCCCGATTTCACGGTGCTTCACTGCCCCAATTTCAATGCGGATCCGGACGATGACGGGACCCGGAGCGGGACCTTCGTGGCGCTTCATTTAAGCAAAAAGCTGATCCTCATCGGCGGAACAGCCTATGGGGGGGAGATCAAGAAGTCCATCTTTACGGCCCTCAACTTTCTCCTTCCGGGCCAAAAGGTCCTTTCCATGCACTGCTCGGCCAATGTGAGCAAGGCGGACCCCGATGATGTGGCCATTTTCTTCGGTTTGTCGGGCACCGGAAAGACCACCCTTTCCGCCGACCCCAACCGGCTGCTGATCGGGGATGACGAACACGGGTGGTCCGACACGGGGGTCTTTAATTTCGAGGGGGGGTGTTATGCCAAGGTGATCCATCTCTCGAGGGAGGCGGAACCGGAGATCTATGAGTGCACCCGGCAGTTCGGGACCATCCTGGAGAATGTGGCCATGAATCCCACCATCCGGCGCATCGACCTGGACGACAGCCGCCTCACGGAGAACACCCGGGCCTCGTATCCTCTCTCCCACCTCCCCAACATCGTCCCTTCCAGGATGGCGGGGCATCCCAAAAACATCGTCATGCTGACGGCCGACGCCTTCGGCGTCCTTCCTCCCATCGCCAGGTTGACGCCCGAGCAGGCCATGTATCATTTCATAAGCGGTTACACGGCCAAGGTAGCCGGGACGGAGAAGGGGGTGACGGAGCCCATAGCCACCTTCAGCGCCTGCTTTGGGGCCCCTTTCATGGTGCGGCACCCATCTGTCTATGCTCAGCTGTTGGCCGACAAGATCGCCGGGCACGGGGCCGCCTGCTGGCTGGTGAACACGGGCTGGACCGGCGGGCCTTACGGAACCGGGTCGCGAATGAAGATCCAACATACCCGGGCCCTTCTCGATGCGGCCCTCAACAGCGCCCTGGAAGGGGTGGAGATGCGAATCGACCCGCTGTTCTCTTTCAGGGTCCCGGTTAAGGCCCCTGACGTTCCCTCGGAAATCCTGAATCCGAGAGACACCTGGTCTGATCCGGCGGCCTATGATGCCCAGGCGAAAAGACTGGCAGGGCTGTTTCAGGAAAACTTTGTTCAGTTCCAGGACCAGACGCCGAAAGCGGTATTGGAGGCCGGTCCCAGGGTGGGTTAACGTCAAGGGGTAGGGTTGAGAATTCCAGCAGAAATCGGCGTGCCGATCCATAGGGGTCGGGTGCGTTTTTCGAGGATGGTATGGCAAAAGGAAAGACGGTCCGGGTGGTGCTCCTCCTCTTGCTGGCAGGGGCCGCGGCCGCGGCGTGGGTTTCGTTTGGGGAACGGGAAAAGGCTCCGCAGCGGGTGCTGACCCTCTATGGAAATGTGGACATCCGTCAGGTGCAGCTGGCCTTTTACGATACCGGCCGCATCCTCCGTCTCCTGGTGGAGGAGGGGGATCGGGTCGAGGCAGGGCAACTGGTGGCTGAGATGGACCCGGTCCGCTATTCAATCGATGTGAGGCAATTGGAGGGGAAGCTGGAGGCCCAGATTCAGGAGGTGACCCGCCTCCACAACGGCACCCGGCCCCAGGAGATCGAACAGGCCAGGGCCGCGGTCCAGGCCAACGAGGCCACGTTGAAGGACGCGGAACTCACCTACCATCGCATCAAGGGGCTGGTGGCCACGGATTATGCGCCCCAGCAGGATCTGGACGATGCCACGGCCAAGATGGATACGGCCCGGGCCCGCCTGAAGGAGGCGAAGGAGGCCCTTGAACTGGCGGTGATCGGCCCCCGGGAGGAGGACATCAAGGCGGCGGAGGCCCAGCTTCGGGCCACCCAGGCCAGTCTGGATCTGGCCCGGCAGCGGCTGGTGGACACCCGGCTCTACGCCCCGGCCCCTGGGATTATTCGGGACCGGATCCTGGAGCCCGGGGACATGGCCTTTCCCCAGAGTCCTGTTTTTACCCTGGCCCTTACCAGGCCCATGTGGGTCAGGGCCTATGTGCCCGAGCCCAGCCTGGGCAAGATCGTCCCCGGAATGCGGGCCGACATCACGACAGACAGCTATCCCGGCAAGAGATACAAGGGGTGGATCGGATTCATATCCCCCATTGCGGAATTCACGCCCAAGAACGTGGAGACCCCGGACCTCCGCACCCGCCTGGTCTATGAGGTGAGGGCCTATATCTGCGATCCTCAGGACGAACTCCGGCTCGGCATGCCGGCCACGGTCTCCATTGCGTTGGATCAGCCTCCCTCCCGAGCGGGCGGTTCCGATGGGGGACCGTGTCAGGAGGGATGATATGGCCAAGGAGACGGACCCATCGCCGGGACCGGATGCCCTGACTCTGGATGCCGTGACCAAACGCTTCCGATCCGGCAGGCACAAGGTGACCGCGCTCAGGGAGGTCACGGCCAGGGTGAAGAGCGGGGTGGTGACGGGCCTGATCGGCCCGGACGGGGCTGGCAAGACGACCCTCATGCGGCTCATCGCCGGTCTCCTCCTCCCAGACCATGGCTCTATTCACGTGCTGGGCATGGACGTGAAGCAAGAGGCCCTCCGGGTGCAGGCCGCCATCGGATACATGCCCCAGCACTTCGGTCTGTACGAAGACCTGAGCGTCCGGGAAAACCTGGACCTGTATGCGGACCTCCAGGGGGTCCCCAGGCCCGGGCGACCGGCCCGGTATGAGACCCTCATGAAGATGACCGGGCTCGGCCGGTTTACCAAAAGGCTGGCCGGAAGGCTCTCCGGCGGCATGAAACAGAAGCTGGGCCTGGCCTGCACCCTGGTCAAGCCCCCGGCCCTTCTCCTCCTGGACGAACCCACCGTGGGCGTGGACCCGGTCTCCAGACGCGAGCTGTGGGAGATCGTCTATCACCTGGTGGAGGAAGAGGGAATGAGCGTCCTTTTGAGCACCGCCTATCTGGACGAGGCCGAGCGATGCCAGGAGGTCCTTCTCCTTCATGAAGGGACCGCCCTGGGCCAGGACGCGCCGTCGGTCTTCAGCAGCCGGCTTCAGAATCAGACCTTTTTCCTTAGGTCCCGGTCCCTCCGCAGACGAAAAATTCAGAAGGCGTTCCATGGAAAGCCAGGGGTTTTGGACGCCGTCATCTCGGGGGACGGGGTGCGCCTGGTCATGGACACTCCCCTCCAACCTGAGGCCGTGGCCGGGCTTATGAATGCCTCTCGTGAGTCCGGCGGTCAGGACTCATTTGCCCGCGCTTCAACCTCCAACCTCCAAGCTCCGAGCCCCGAGCCTGCCGTTACGGTCACCCCTGCGCCGCCCCGGTTCGAAGACGCCTTTATCGCCCTGCTGACGGATCATGTCGCTGAAGAAAGAGGATCGCAACCCGCAGAGGACCTGAAAGCCACGACTCCCATTTCCGCCAAACCTGACAGGGACGGGGACGTCATCGTGGTGGACGGGGTGGAGCGGCGGTTCGGGGAGTTCGTGGCGGTGAACAGGATCAACTTCCGTGTGCGGCACGGCGAGATATTTGGCCTGCTGGGGGCCAACGGGGCCGGCAAGTCCACCACCTTCCGGATGCTGTGCGGTCTCCTTCCACCCTCCGGGGGCCGGTTGACCGTGGCCGGAGTGGACCTTCGAACCGCGCCGGCCCATGCCAGGGCCCGGATCGGCTACATGGCCCAGAAGTTCTCCCTCTACGGCGGACTGAACGTGACCCAGAACCTGCGGTTTTTCAGCAGTGCCTATGGGTTGTGGGGGAAGCGCCAGAAGGAGCGGATCGACTGGGCCATGGCCTCCTTCGGCCTGGGGCCTGTGGCGGACAGGGCCAGCGGGGACCTCCCTTTAGGCTTCAAGAAGCGGCTGGCCCTTGCCGCCGCCCTGATGCACGAGCCCGACATCCTGTTTTTGGACGAGCCCACCTCAGGGGTGGATCCCATTGCCCGGCGGGAGTTCTGGCGACGGATCGGGCAGTTGGCCGAGGCCAATGTCACGGTCCTGGTGACCACCCATTTTATGGATGAGGCCGAATATTGCGACCGTCTGGTCATTATGGCTCAGGGCGAGATTTTAGGGGAAGGGACCCCGTCGCAGATCAAGGAACGATATCGTTCCCCCGACCTTCCGGACCCGAGCCTGGAGGACGCCTTTATCGCCATGATCGCATCGGGTGAAGAAGCCCTGAGGGACCCTGCATGAACCGCCCGAATCCATCGGAACGTCGGGCCGGGCCGGGCCTGATGCGGCTGACCGGCCTGATGAAGAAGGAGTTTCATCAGATCGTCAGGGATCCTTCCAGCATTGCCATCGCCTTTGTGCTCCCCGTGATCCTCTTGATCCTTTTCGGATACGGGGTGTCCCTGGATGCGGAACATGTGCCTCTGGCGATCGTGGTGGAACATCCGGGAAGCGAGACGGCCTCATTTGTGGGGGGATTTCAGGAGTCCCGCTATTTCAGGCCGAAGACCATGAACACGATCCAGGTTGCTGAAGAGGCCCTGATGCATCGGGAGGTGGATGGGATCGTGTGGCTCCGCGGCAATTTTGCCAGGGAGCTGCAGGGCCCCGGGCCGGCCTCCATCGGGGTGCTTGTCAATGGCGTGGATGCCAATCAGGCCCGGATCATCGAGGGATATGTGACAGGGGTGTGGTCGAAATGGCAGGAGCGGCTGGCTTTGGAGCAAGGGCGCGCCCTTAATGTCCCTGTGGCGGTGGAGCAGCGCATCTGGTTCAATGCGGAGATGCGGAGCCGGAGCTTCCTGGTGCCCGGGCTCATCGCCATCATCATGACCCTCATCGGGGCCCTCCTCACCGCCATGGTGGTGGCCAGGGAGTGGGAGAGGGGGACCATGGAGGCCCTGATGGTGACGCCGGTCCGCGTGCAGGAGATCCTCCTGGGAAAGATCATTCCCTATTTTATCCTGGGCATGGGCGGCATGGCCCTGTCCGTTGCCATGGCGGTCTGGCTCTTTGAAGTCCCGTTTCGCGGTTCCTATTGGGTCCTCTTTGCCACGGCCGGACTCTTTCTCCTGACCTCTCTGGCCATGGGGCTCCTGATCTCGGTGGCCGCCAAGAACCAGTTCGTGGCTGGCCAGATCGCCATTATCGCCACCTTTCTCCCGGCATTCATCCTCTCCGGCTTCCTCTTCGACATCGGTTCCATGCCGAAGGCCGTGCAGTTCATCACCTATATCATTGCCGCCCGATATTTCGTCAGCATCCTTCAGACCCTCTTTCTTGCGGGCGACGTATGGAGCGTGGTGGCCTGGAACTCCCTGGCCCTGGGGATCATGTGCGTCCTTTTCCTGGTCCTGGTCCGGAAGCGGATGAAAAAACGTCTGGAATAGGGGATAGAATGCTGCGCCGCATACTGGCCTTGATGATCAAGGAAATATTCGCCATTGTCATTGACCCCAAGAGCCGGATGGTCCTGATCGTCCCCCCTATTGTCCAGCTCATGGTGTTCGGATATGCGGCGACCTTCGATCTGGAGCATGTGACCTATGCCGTGTACAACGAGGACAGGGGCCGGGCCTCGAGGGACCTCGTGGCGAGGCTGGAGGGATCGCCCAACTTCCAACTGGCGGCCCGTGTAGAGAGCGACCGGGAGGTGAGGCCCCTCATCGATGACCGGAAGGTCATGGCCGTGGTGCACATCGGTCCCAGGTTTTCAGAAGACCTCCTGCGGGGCCGGTCGGCGCGTGTTCAGGTGGTGGTGGACGGCCGCAATTCCAATACGGCCATGATTGTGCTCAATTATGTGCGGGGCGTTGTCACGGGCTTCAATCCCGCCAAGGCGGGATCCGCGGGCCGGGGGGATGCCCCGGCCCCGGCAGACCTGCGCATTCGATTCTGGTTCAATCCCAACCTGGATTCCCGCTGGTTCATTATTCCGGGCCTGGTGGCCCTCCTGACCCTCGTGGTGAGCCTCCTCCTGACGGCCCTGTCCGTGGCCAGGGAGCGGGAGGCCGGCACCTTCGATCAGATGCTGGCGACCCCCCTGAGGCCGGTGGAGATCCTCATCGGCAAGGCCCTCCCCGGATTTATCATCGGCATGGCCGAGGCCACGTTTATCCTCCTGATGGCCATGTTCTGGTTTGAGGTCCCTTTCAGGGGCGCCTTCCTCCCCCTCTATGCGGGTCTCTTCATGTTCCTCTTATCCGCGGTAGGGGCGGGTCTCATGATCTCGTCGCTCTCCGTGACCCAGCAGCAGGCCCTTTTGGGAACCTTCTTGTTTCTGGTCCCTTCCATCATCCTCTCAGGCTTCGCCACCCCCATCGCCAATATGCCTCCTGCAGTCCAGTATCTCACCTACCTCAACCCCCTGCGTTATTTCCTCATCATCGTCCGGTCGGTCTTCTTGGAGGCCGCATCCTTCGATCTCCTCTGGAACCTCTACTGGCCCATGGCCCTGATCGGCGCGGCAAGCCTGGTCATTGCCGGGTGGCTCTTTCGCCGGAGGATGTATTGATCTCACTTCTGCCCGTGTTGTGATCATAGGGACATGCCGCTCCGCAACCTGGTCTATGCCGAAATTGAGGGGAGGTGACGCCCCGGAGCAGGACCAGACGACCGCCATAACGCGTTATTTAACCCTTGTAGGTGCGGATTCATCCGCACAACGTTTCTCCTAAGAAGTCCCTTTCAATACTTTTTTACCACGAATCACGCGAATGACACGAATGGGCAACGAAACTCTTTGCGACTTGGCGTGGCGGCGTAAGATGATCCTGGGTGCCGGGCCTACCGAATCAAGGCTCAATCTTCAGATTCTGCAGCGTCAGCGACCCCTGCGAAGCCCTGGGCGCGCCGTGCAAGGTCGTTGTCCCGCCATAACTGCCCCTAAATTCGATTGGCTATGCCCTCATTCTCATTGGGCGTCAACGATTTGGAACAGGCTCTCCAAGATCTTTCTGCCAAAGCCATCATTCTTGAAGTTGAGGCCTTCCAATGAGTTGCGCGTCAACTCCTCCAGTGAAAACTGGGTGGCGTCCATCATTTCGCATAAATTCAATACGCTCACCACAGACAGGAACATCCCCGGATGCGGCTCAAAGGGTGTCACCCTCTCCCCATCTTGATTCAAGAATCGGGATGCCTTCAAATCATTCAAAATACGCGATATGGTCGAATTGTCTGCGCCAATCAGTCTCGCCAGTCCTGTTCCCTTCATGCCGATGTTCTCTATATGTGTCATGGTAATCAAGTCGGCACGAAAACCGGTCCCGTAAATGAGCCTGTTCTTGATCATAAGGGAGACCTCGGCCACATTTTCGATAGTGTTCATCTTTCGTGTTCTCATCTCCACGGTTTCATCAGCAACTGCAAGCGTGGTTGACCGAAGACCAAACGCATTCCTGAATGCCTTAGGTGTGTTCGCAAAACGGACCTGTTTCAATCTGGCGAGAATCAATTCGCTGTATTTCCTGGACAGTCCCTTGAAAATCGTCTTGAGTTTCTGAAAATTAATGATGCTGGAAAAACGATGGACCCACGCCGGCAGGTCGGTGGCAAGGCGGTCCTGTTCCATCACCAGCAGGGTGGCAATCATCAGAGCCTCCACATCGATGATGCCATCCGTCCTTTCGTCTATCATTGGGAAATCCAGAGGCATGCCGAGCGTCGCCCATGCTGCCTTAGCGAGCCTGTGCGTCTCCTCTTTCAATTTTGCGATAGATGTCATCGAAATCAAATCCCAGCTCCTTTAATACGAGACGCAGGTCGCCTTTTCTCACTTCAGTGCCATCGATGCTCAAAACGAAACAGATCGCTTTCGTAATTTCTGCACCACTGGGGCACAGTTGTTTGATATCGTCCGTGTGCTTGCTGTAGGAGGGCGTCGCCGCGTATAATTTGAGGGATATCAGGGCCTGTCTGCCGATCACGCTGATGCTGAGATTTTCGGCCACCTGGATTCTGCGGGAAATCTCATTGAAATATTCAGGCAATGCCTTCGAGCCTTTGGTCCGTAGGAGCATATTGGAGACATCGCAATTGATCCACCCCGGACCCCGCCGCTTGATTCGCCCGATCTGGGCAGCCCCGTTTACAATGGCCTCAGGCAGAACCTGTGGCTGAATGACGTCAATATCCTTCGTCTGATCTTTGAATCCCTCAATTGCCATGGCCGCGCCTCCAACCACAACCAAATCGAATCGTTCACCCCGGTGTTTGACCCGAAGCCAGTCCGCGAGCATTTTCAGGTCTTCAAGGATTTCCGTCCCCGTTAATGGTTGGGCCATTGCAATCTCTGTGCATGATCGTTGGGTTGGGTGTGAGGGAGAATATATCATTTCTTTGCAATCATTGCAATATATTTTGCAATAATCGCAAAATTAGGCAGAAGAACTCATTTTTCATGTCGTGAGATAGAATGATGCCCAGAATGAATGGGTACGCAACCGCTGTTGAGGATACATCCGCACCGGGATCCTCCAGCCTTACGCCAAGGAGCGCCTCCCCATAACCTGCATAAACCTATACAAAACCCTCGCCGCTTGGCGTCTTGGTTTACCCCGCTTGCCTTGTGAAACCGGCTTTTTTGCATCTGTTTCACTGGGTAGCTCCCGAAGATGATACTGGGGCGCGAAACATTTTTAAGTGCCCGCTGTCAACCTCACGGCTTGATATTCAGATTTTGCAGCGTCAGCGACCCCTGCGGGGCCTTGGGGGCCCCCTTCAAAGTCGTTATTCCGCCGTTCGGATTCTGGAAAGACTTGTCCCACCCGCCCTGAAGCGTCAGGTCCTTGTCTGCGTTAAGGGTGAAGTCCCCGGCGTGTGGCTCGGTCTCAGCGGCAATCAATATGAGTGTGTCGGTACTGGAAGCATCCACGGCCTTTTCAATAGTCGTGTGGCACGGCGTTTTGCCTCCACAGGTTCCATTGCTGTACACATATCGCGTAGAGACAAGGGATAATTTCAGGACCACTATGTCCTCGCTTTCTTTGCAGGCATGAATCGGAGGTGTATTCCCGTCTCCGTTCCAGGGGGCCTTGCCGTAACCCGTAACATAGACTCCATCGGCCGTGACGGCGATGCCCTGGCCAATTTCATAATCAGTTGATCCGTAGAAGGTATGCCACTCATAGGCGCCTGCGGTGTTAAGTTTTAAAATAACAAAATCATCGTCCCCGCAATAGGCGTGAATCGGGGGTTGCCCCTCATCTCCGTTCCAGGTGGCATAGCTGTCACCCGTCACATAGATCCCGTCAGTAGTCACGGCGATGCCCCAGCCACGGTCACCTTGAAAAGTAGCTCCGTAAAAGGTGTGCCACTGGTAGATACCTGCGGTGTTGAGCTTGAGAATAACGATATCAGTGCCTCCGCTGTGGGCATGAATTGGGAGTTTACCCCCGTCCCCGTTCCAGGTGGCACAACTGTAACCCGTCACATAGACCCCATCAGTCATCGCGGCGATGCCCCAGCCACGGTCCCCATACATAACAGCTCCGTAGAAGGTGTGCCACTGGTAAGTGCCAGCAGTATCGAGCTTCAGAATAAAAATATCACTAATTCCACTGTAAGCATGAATCGGAGGTGTGTCCTCATCTCCCTTCCAAATGCAGCCGCTTTCGCCCGTCACATAGACCCCATCGGCCGTGATGGCGATGCCGTAGCCGGGGTTATTACAGGGAGCTCCGTAAAAGGTGTGCCACTGGTAAATGCCCGCAGTATCGAGCTTCAGAATAAAAATATCACTTCCCCCGCTGTGGGCATGAATCGGGGGTGTGTCTCCGTCTCCATTCCAGCTGGCTTGGCATTCGCCCGTCACATAGAGACGGCCCGCTTTCGCGGCGATGCTATAGCAACTTTCATAATCATGTGATCCATAAAAAGTGTGCCACTGGTAGGTACCCGCAGTGTCGAGCTTGAGAATAAAAATATCACTTTCTCCGCTGTAGGCATGAATCGGGGGTGTGTCTCCGTCTCCCTTCCAGGTCGCATTGCTTGAGCCCGTTGCGTAGACCCCGTCACTCGTCACGGCAATGCCCCAGCCATAATCCCAATGAGCTTCAGCTGATCCATAGAAGGTGTGCCACTGATAGATGCCCGCAGTGTCGAGCTTCAGAATAGCAACATCAGACAATCCTCCGCTATGCCCATGAATCGGGGGGGTATCCCCGTCTCCATTCCAGGAGCCATAACTCGTACCAATCACATAGATTCCGTCTGCTGTGACGGTAAGGCCATGCCCATAATCCGTATTTGGACATCCGTAGAAAGTATGCCACTCATAGGTAGGATCAATGACTAGTTCATAATCGGGGTTTCGGGCCCCCAAGGCGAAGCCCAGGGTACGATCTCCATAGGCCCTAAAGGAAACCCTCTACGGGTATCTTCTGGCCTTTGACCTCCTGCCAGGCGACCGGTCGGCTCAGGGTGAAATACCCCTTTTTCGTGGGATGCCGAAACCGGAGAACACCGTTGTCCTCAATGGTGAAATCGGCATTGTACCGGATCCGGATGTCTCCCACATCCGCCCCCGGTTGGATGATATAGACGCTCTCGGCGAGGCCGCTTGCAGCCCGGTCATACAGGAGCGTGATTCCATTCCACAGCTCCGGATATGTCACGCCCTGAAAGGGGGGAGAGCCCGAACTCCCTGCTGCGGCATCTCTTGACGGCATGGATTCCGTTGATGATCCGGCGACCGGCATCACCCGGGAGGCACCCACAAACTCTTCGATTAGGGCGGAGCCCAATCCCACCATATAGACCTTGCCAGAACCGAACCCGAGGACGTGTCCCCCTGACTGGAACTGCATGATCTCCCCTTGAGCTTCTGGTAAAGACCTCGCGAGAAGATCCGGATCACTGGACAACCCAGCCATGGCCGTGCCCGAAAAAACAAAGATGCCAGCAACAAGATAGACATACCACCGTCCTAAACGAATCCTTGGATGATGCATCGCGTTCCCTCCTTCAGATGAAAACTGTTTCCAGGGGCTACAGGTGATAGAGGCTATTCAAGCCCAAGGATAAAACATACACATGCAGTTGTTGCCATATGGATATCTGTGGTCAGGGAGTGCTTTCTTTTCTTATGACCTCGTGTCATAAAATCTATTCCCCAAAGAGCGAAGGCATTTGAATATAAAAAGCAAGTACTGTGCCAAAGCAGGGGTTTCCAAGGGGGCCAAACCTTTAGATATTCCTGCAAAATAGTGCCCAGCTGTATGAAAGAGCCTTCGATTTATCATCCTACCTGTCAGCGTGCCTTACAGGTTGTAAAGGCAGGCTGTCGTTACACGTTAGTGGATTCCGGCTGAGGGCATGCCGGAATGACGGAACATCACACAGGGATTTTGGTTGCGGTTATCCGCATTAGACGTTTCTATGATTAACTGGTACGCGCTTTTGCTATCGGTAGGTTCCTCACGATTAATCTGCACCGCCGAGAAATCTTGAGGGGCGAATCTGCATGGCCTATCTAAAGCCGACCGGATGAAAGAGATATCTCCATGTCTTTGTGTGAAACATGTTGGTTCTGGCTATCAGGCCGCATTGGGTTGTGGTCTTTGGTTTTAAAATTGCTTACGGGCCTTCAAGAGATTTATTGCACGCGCAAACTCCGGGAAGACGTTTTCACCGTCCTGCGCGATTTGATCCCGGAAGGCATGGACGCAAGTAATGGCCGCAGGGGTATGGATCTCTGAAAGATCCTGGTCTTAGGCTGAAAGACCGTACCGCGCCCGACGGAGTTGTGAAGAATCTATCCATGTTGGCGCCTATGTTTTGTGAGAAGCTTTTCGACCCGACGGAAATAAAGAGGGGCCAATGACTTAAAAGGAATGGCTGCGAAAGTTCTCATTCTGAGTCGCCACCTTACTTAGGGGATGGTGCACCGTTGAAAGCCGGCTTTTCGTAGTCGGCCAATTACGCGGAGTGTTTAAGACTGGATTTGATCGCTTCTATGTAGTTCATTTATCCTGATTTATGAAAAAGTGCCTAAATAAGATATATTATGATAATTTCTATATCGTTGTTACAACTCGTTGTCAAGACAAAAAAGATGCTTTACCAACTTTATAAATACAAACCAATATGGTATGCCCATATAGCCCTTCCTATGAATAAGGGGTATCTATTCACTGAAACGGGAGGAAATCAGTGGATAGCGACCGCAACATTGAATCGCTCGAATGGTTTTGTCAAAACCTGAAGAGGGCTATAAAGGCTAAAGGCTACAGCCAGGAAATGTTATGCGAAATCGCATGGATAGACTTGTCTCACGACGGGGCGGTTGAACGGGGGGAGAGGACGATTACGGTACAGAAGCTGTTTGAGATAACAAGGGCATTGAATATTCCCATGCGGCATTTGTTTTGCGGTGAGCCCGGGCGGCCTGCGGATGAACGGGAGGACAGGCTGGAGAGGCTGTTTGAGTTATTGCGGGGGCTGGAGGCCAGGGATTTGGAGCTGTTTAATGAGATGTTGCCGAGGTTAATGGACTGGAAAGGAGGGAAATAACCTGGGATTTGTTCATGGATCTTTCTTTGTGCCTCTGTACATCTTTTATATCTTGATCAAAAACTTCTTTTGAAGTATGGTTCTTTTAAAAAACATTCGAGGTGACATGATGAGCGCAAGGAGACAAACATCCATCAAAGTTGACCCGGAAGCGTGGGAGGCGGCAAAGGTCGTTTTTGAGGAATATAACTTAACGGTGACAGATGCCATCAATATCTTCCTCAACCGGGTACGACTCGAGCGGGGGCTCCCTTTCCCCCTTAACCTACCCTCGCCAGGGTTAAAAAAAGCGATGCAAGAGGCTGAAAATAATGATCTGGTCCGATACGATACCGTTGAAGCGATGATGAGCGACCTGAAGTCATGAAATTTGGATTGGCCAGGACAAAAAGGTTCAAAAAATCATTCAGGAAGCTTCATCTGAAAGATAGTGATGAGGCGATCTATATCGATGTCGTCTCAAAACTTCTCAATGGAACCCTTTTGGACGAGAAATACAAAGACCATTTCCTGAAGGGAAACCCCCAGCAATACAAAGAATGTCACTTAAAACCAGATTTGTTGCTCATTTATCGAATCTACAGAGATGAGGTTCAGTTGATCGATATAGGGTCTCACAGCGATCTATTTGAATAACTTTCCATTTTGGCCCTCAGTGATCTCGTTGTTGGCCTTGATGACTTACTCGCGCTCCACAATCACCACATCCAGGTACTGGCGCTTCAGGGAGAGGTCCTTCTCCAGTTCCACGCGAAAACCCCGGTTCGACAGATAGTCCATCAGCAGGAGACCGAACAGCCGATGCCAGTAGATGTTCATCATGGCGCCTGTCCTTAACATATAGCCCCACCTGCCAAAAAGGCTATCTATCCTCTTAAAATCAGATGGAATTCAGTGGATAGAGCCGGCACCTCGGGGGTTTCGTCAGAACCTGAAGAAAGCGAGAAAGACCAGGGGTTAGAGCCAGGAGATGCTATGCGAAATTGCTGGCATAGATCTGTCTCAATATGGGGCGGTGGAAAGGGGGGAGCGGACGGTTACCGTTCAGAAGCTGTTTCAGATAACAAGGGCATTGGATATTCCCATACGGCACCTGTTTTCCGGTGAGCCCGGCCGGCCGGGGGATGAAAAGGGGGACAAACTGGAGAGGCTGATTGAGCTTTTGCGGGGGCTGGAGACCAGGGATCTGGAGGTGTTTAATGAGATTTTGGCGACGCTGGTGGAAGGGAAGGGGGGGAAACGATGAAACAGCCCCCGGATTACGTGAGCCCTATTCAGTGCAACAGAGAATGTAGGCTTGTGAATGTATCCCATATGTGTTACGCTCTGCCCAAGAAGGGAGGTGACACAATGAGCAAGACAGCCATGGTACGGGCCAGAGTTGAACCTGACCTAAAAGAACGCGCTGAGAGTATTTTCAACCGGTTGGGTCTGAACACCACACAGGCCATCACGCTGTTCTATAGGCAGGTTGAACTACGCGATGGATTGCCTTTCGATGTTGTCATTCCGACACCAGCCACCAGACGGGCTTTCGAGGATTCGAAGGCTGGACGCGACCTTGTCATCTGCGAAGACGCAGATGACATGTTCCGAAAGCTTGGTATCTGATGTACACCCCCGTATACACGAAGCAGTTCGAAAAGGATAGCAGGCGGTGTGTCCGGCGGGGCAAAAATATGGAGAAATTTAAGATGCTCGCCCGAACACTGCTCTCCGGAGAACCTCTGAATCCCATCCATCATGACCATAGACTATCGGGCAACCTCAGTGGCCGACGCGATTGCCATATCGAGTCCGACTGGGTGCTGATTTACCGCATAGCAGGGAACCAACTGATTTTTGAGCGGATGGGATCCCATTCGGATCTTTTCAGAAAGTGAAATGGCCGAAGGATGCGGATATCGGTGAAGACGGGGGATGGCGCCATCACCATGCAGAAGCTATTTCAGATAACGAGGGCATTGGACATTCCTATGCGGCATCTGTTTTCGGGCGAGCCGGGGCGGCCGGCAGATGAAAAGTAGGACGAACTGGAGAGACTGATTGAGCTTTTGCGGCGTCTGGATGCCACGGATCTGGAGCTGTTCAATGAGATGTTGCCGAGGCTGGTGGAATGGAAGGGAGGGAACCGGGCTTCCTCTTCGACATCGGTTCCATGCCAAAGGCCGTGCAGGTTCTCATCTATCTTATTTCAGCCAAGTCTTACCTGCTTTCGACTGGGGCTTACGGCGTGTGAGAGATGAACGCTCAGGATGATGTCTTTTTTTGCGGCCCGGTGTGAGATTTCTGCGATTCTCATTTTGGAAAAATAGCCATTTGGGAACGGCTTCCCCCTCTAAAGACGGGATCTGCGACAAGCCGTCCCGCTTATGGGCGGGATGGCACGATGCCGCTCACACAGGATGTTGATACCGGGTCTGCCTCATTAATGAGAATTGCTAATGAGGCCTTTTCTGGTTGACGACATGCCGAATTAAAAAAAATGCACATTGCGCGTATGTGTGTTCACTTTTTTGTTGCAATGCGCTCCAAAAGGCCTATATTAGCCCGCCAAAAGGATGGCCCACGGGTGATTTTTTGGAAAATAGAGCCAGAGCAACAGGTTATATGCCGTTTCAGATGTTTTGGCGACCCATACTGAAAAGAGAGGATCATGCTATGCACGAGACCATGCAAGAAAGTAGTCCATCTGAGTTCCTGATAGACGAAAACGACGAGCCTCCCAGCGGAGAAGAAGCCGAGGAGCCCCCCAGCGGATTGGCGGCGCTGCCCTTCCAACACGCCCATTCCGCCCCCTTTGTCATTACGCCGACCCATTCCTTTCCTGTTTCACCCTTTGTTCAGCCCAGACGCGTTGCCCGAACCAGCCCCGGGACCCGGGCCTTCCGCAAACGGTTTTATCCCCAGGTGAAAGATACCCAGTGGAACGACTGGCACTGGCAGATCCAGAACCGCATTCGAACCCTGCAACAGGCCGAGATGATGCTCCACCTGTCGCCCCCGGAGCGGGATGCCCTGGTGCATCTCGGGACATCGCTCCCTTTCGGTGTAACCCCTTATTATATGAGCCTGCTGTCCGTGGACAATCCTCTGGATCCCCTGCGCCGCTGCGTGATCCCGACCGCATATGAGCAGATGATGTCGCCTGGGGAAGCGGATGACCCTTTGGGGGAGGACTCCCAGAGCCCGGTGCCGGGCCTGGTGCATCGGTATCCCGACCGGGTACTTTTTCTGCTGAGCGATTTCTGCTCCACCTATTGCCGCTATTGTACCCGTTCCAGGATGGTGGGTCATGGATCGTTGGCGCCTCAGCGAGATCGATTAGAGGCGTCCCTGGCCTACATTCGACGGACGCCCACGGTACGAGATGTCCTCCTCTCCGGTGGCGACCCACTCACCATGGGAGAGGAGAAGCTGGAGTGGGTCCTCAAGAGGCTGAGGGCCATTCCCCATGTGGAGATCGTGAGGATCGGGACCAAGGTCCCGGCGGTGCTCCCGCAGCGCATCACTCCGGTTTTTGTGCGCATGCTGAGAAAATATCACCCCCTCTGGATCAGTGCGCACTTCACCCATCCGGACGAATGTACGCCCGAGAGCGCCAGGGCCTGCGCCATGCTGGCGGACGCCGGTATTCCTTTGGGATCTCAGACCGTGTTGCTGAAGGGAATCAATGACCAGGTGGAGACCATGACCGCCCTGGTTCACGCCCTTCTCAGGATGCGGGTCCGGCCCTACTACCTCTACCAGTGCGACCCCATCTCCGGCTCGGCCCATTTCAGGACCCCGGTGGAGAAGGGCTTGGAGATCATTCGAGGGCTCAGGGGCTTCACCAGCGGCTATGCCGTGCCCACCTATGTCATTGACGCCCCGGGCGGGGGGGGCAAGGTTCCGTTGATGCCCGATTACGTGGCCGGAAGGCAGGGGGACGCCCTGATTCTGCGCAACTATGAAGAGAAGTTTTTCAGCTATCCCGATGCAGCGGACGCCTCCTGTCCAGACGGCCTGTATCAATAGGGTGGTGAGGGACCGGATCATGCGCATCGGACTGACCTACGACCTTCAGAGCGAATACCTGGCCCAGGGATACGGCGAGGAGGAGACGGCTGAATTCGACCGGGACGACACCATCGGGGCGATTGAAGGGGCCCTGGCCGAGCTGGGCCATGGGACCGAGCGCATCGGAAATGCCCGGAACCTGGTGAAGGCCCTGGCCGGGGGCGCAACGTGGGATCTGGTCTTCAACATTGCCGAGGGGCTTCACGGCATGGGCCGCGAGGCCCAGGTCCCGGCCATCCTGGACGTGTACGGCATTCCCTATACCTTCTCCGATCCGCTGGTCCTGAGCCTCACCCTCCACAAGGGGATGACCAAGAGGGTCATTCGGGATGCGGGACTGGCCACTGCGCCGTTCCTGGTGGTGGGGCCCGGTGAGTCGGTCCCATCGGTTCCCTTTCCCCCACCCTATTTTGTCAAGCCGGCGGCCGAGGGGACGGGCAAGGGCGTGTCCCCGGAGTCCCTGGTCCAACGGGAGGAGGATCTGCCCGGGGTCTGCACCCGGCTGGCAGCGCGATTTCGTCAGCCCGTGCTGGTGGAAGGCTTCCTCGCAGGCCGGGAGTTCACGGTGGGCATCGTGGGCACCGGGTCGAAGGCGGAGGTGCTGGGCGCCATCGAGGTAGTCCTGGGGAGCCGGGCGGAGGCGGGCATCTATTCCTATGGGAACAAGAAGCACTACGAAGACCGGGTGGAATACCGGCTCTGCCGTGCCCAGGATGATCCGCTCATCGCCCGGGTGGAGGCACTGGCCCTGATGGCCTACACGGTCCTGGGATGCCGGGATGCGGGGAGGGTGGATATCCGGTGTGACGGGGAAGGCCGCCCCCATTTCCTGGAGATCAACCCCCTGGCCGGGATTCATCCGGTTATATCGGACCTGCCGATCATCTGTTCCTTTCTAAAGATCCCCTACGTCACCCTCATCGGCCGGATCGTCGCCTCGGCCCTGGAGAGGGTCTGAGGTCGGTGTGCGCTTAGCTGTTGTACACCATGCGGTCGGCCCGGATTCCCCGGCCGACGAACAGGATGTCCTGGACCAGGCTGCGGCCGTGGCCTCGGCCCTCGAGGCCCTGGGGCACGAGATGAGCGTCCTTCCCTGCACCCTCAATCTGGAACATATCCGTGGGAACCTGACGAGCCGGCGGGTCGAGGCGGTCTTCAATCTCGTGGAATCGCTCGATGGAACAGGCCGCCTGATCCATCTGTTTCCCGCCCTTTTAGATGCAATGGACCTCCCCTACACGGGGTCGAGTGCCCTCTCGATCCTGACCACCAGCCATAAGATACTGGCCAAGAGACGTCTTCAGGCCGCAGGGATTGCGACCCCTTTCTGGGTGGGACCGTTTCCGCCGGACGGGAGCGGGGACGATGTTTCCGGTGCTGTAAAGGACGCAGGGGATGTGTGGATCATCAAGTCCCTGTGGGAACACGCATCCATCGGTCTGGACGAAACATCCATTGTTGAGGGGAGGAGGGAGGATGTGGCCGCCATGCTCCCGCAAAGGGCGTCCCTCCTGGGCGGCGCCTGTTTTGCCGAGCGCTTTGTGGAGGGCCGGGAGTTCAACCTGTCCGTCCTGACGGGGCCTGAAGGTCCCCAGGTCCTCCCCCCGGCCGAGATCCTGTTTGAGGGCGTTGCGCCTGGGGCCCCCCGCATGGTAGGCTACCAGGCCAAGTGGGACCCGGGCTCCCATGCCTATCAGAACACCCCCCGGCGATTCTCAGAGGGTGCCGAGGATGGCCCTCTGGTGCGGGATCTCACGGAAGCGGCCCTGCGGTGCTGGAAGGTTTTCCAATTGAAGGGCTATGCGCGGGTGGACTTCCGGGTGGACGGCCAAGGAAGACCGTGGGTTCTGGAGGTGAATGCCAATCCATGTCTGTCGCCGGACGCCGGCCTTGCTGCGGCCCTGCAACAGGCGGGCATACCTTTTAAGGAAGCCATCCGCCGAATCCTTGAGGAGACTGTTGGAATTGGCGGTTAGATTCTGGATACTGGATGCTGGATACTTCCTGCTATTGAAAAATGAAAATGGAATATTGAAGAAATAAAAGCCTGCCTGATCACCTGTGACCTCAGCCTTGTGCTCGATACAGGAAGGAAACAGGTCGTTAGCCATTCGTCACTGGGTATTGCTTATTAATTGTTGCTCATTCGACGTTGGACATTCGGTGTTGAATATTGGACGTTGATCCTTTTTCTGGTAAAAACGTGCCTGCCCTAAAACATGACCAGGAAGATAGTTTAAAAGGCGTACCGTTCCGCTACGAGGTCCTCCCCAGGGATGTGGAGGAGGTGCGCGCCCTTGTAGAAAAGACCGGGTTCTTTCGCATCGACGAGATATCGGTTGCGGCCGAGCTGGTGGCCGAGCGCTTGAACCGGGGGCCGGAGAGCGGGTATTATTTTGTCATGGCGGAGGAGGGGCCTCGGCTTTCAGGCTATGTCTGCTATGGGCCCATCCCTTGTACGGTCGCGTCTTATGATCTGTATTGGATCGCTGTGGATCCCATGCTCCAGGGAAAAGGCCTGGGAAGATCTCTTCTCTATGAGGCCGAGCGTCTCATCCGGGAGATGGGCGGGACCCGAATTTATGTGGAAACCTCCTCCAAACCCCAGTATGAAAGCACGCGTCTCTTCTACGAGCGTTGCGGGTACATGCTCGCATCTGTGCTCGATGACTTCTACGGCCCCGGCGACAGCAAGGCAACCTATCTGAAAGTTCTCCATCCCTTTACACGGTAACCCACTGCTTCACCCCTGGTTTCCGATGTCTTCAGGCTTTTCATTTTGCTGGGCGGTTACTCGTCCGACTGCATGGGAACCGATATTTGAAAGGTGGTGCCTTCCACCTCTGTGGAGGTGAAGGAGGCGCGTCCCTTCAGATAGCACTCGGTCAAGAGCTTGATGCTGTAGGTCCCGAGGCCCCGTCCCTTTCCTTTGGTGGAGAAGGACCGCTGAAAGACCTGGAGCTGGCTTTCTCTGGGCATGACGCCCTGATTATGGACCCACAGATCAACCCTCTCTTTGCACCGTCTGGCCCCAAGGGTCACGGTTTGGCCGGGAGAAGAGGCCTCCAGGGCGTTCTTGGTCATGTTGCTCAGCGCGCGTCTGAGCAGGATGGGGTCCGTTGTCAGTTGGATCGATTCCGTATCGGTATAAAGCTGAAGACAGCGGTCTTTGGCTGACATGTGGTTTTTGTAAAGATCCATCACCTCCCTCAGGAGGTCGTCCGTCCGAAACGTCTCCAGTTGGACTATCAGGTCCCCGGTTTCCGCCTCGCTCAAGGCCTTCTGCGCATTGACCTCTTCGATGAGGGTATGGGCGCTGGTTCCGATCAGGTCAACGATTTCACGGGCCTCCCGAGGATCGGGCTCTTCCATCAAGATATCTGCCAATCCTTTGACCCCGCCCGCAGTATTGAGGACGTCGTGAAAGAAGATCCGTTCGAGGGCCCGCCGGCGCTTTTCATGGCTGATGTCTTCGACAGAGAAAAAGATGAAAGGGTTTCCTTCCGGACACGGCGAGGCATATGCCCTCAGGTCCAGGGATTCCCCATCCCGGGTGGTGATGCGGCATTCCTGGATTGCTTTCTTGCCGCCAATAGCGGCCAGAATGGCGCGGGCCGCGCCACAGGTCCGGCAGAATTCGGTGGTGCCGCACCCTCCCTCCGTCTCGGCCGAGTGGACGCAGTGAAGGGCCTCCCCTGGCCGCAGCCCGTATAGTTCTTCGGGATGTTCCTTTCCTGCAAGATCCGCCAATCCCTGGTTGGCAAATACGATCTGACGATGGGTATTGAGCGCCAGGAAGGGATTGGGGATCGCATCGCCAACCGGGCGCAGGTGAGGCATATTCGAGAAAAAGGCCGACTGCTTCCGGACCTCGTCCGAAGACAGCCTTTCGGCGGGTGCAAACTGGGTCGGAAAGGTCACTGGGTCCATGGAAACATCCTCCGTTACAAAGACGGGTTCCTCTCCTCACAGGAGAAAATCGGTGATATAGGGGTTCGTTTCTCTCTCGCGGGCCATGGTGGATGCCGGCCCATCGCCGTAATCGTGTCCCGGCCATAGGCGGGTCTCCGGCGGCAGGTCGAGGAGCTTTCTGAGTGAATCCAAAAGGGTCTCAAAAGAGCCCCCTTTCAGGTCGGTCCTCCCCACCGCCCCCACAAATAGGGTATCGCCTGTAAAGAGGTTTCCTTCCCCATACAGGCAGATGGACCCCGGCGTGTGACCGGGGGTGTGAATGACCGTCAGCCCGGTCTGTCCGATTCGGATGACCTCCCCATCCGTGACCAAGCGATGGGGGGCCGGGGATGGCCTCTTCCCCATGGCCATGCTGAATGCACGGTTCAATCCCCTCAGAATCTCGCTCGCGTCGTCCCGGTGCGCCACTAACTCGGCCCCGGTCTTGACCAGGACGGCCCGGTTGCCGCAGGTGTGGTCCGCGTGGCCGTGGGTGTTCACCACGTATCGGATGGTGAGGCCCATATCCTCGGCCCTTTTCACGATTTTGCTCTCCGCACCGGCCGGATCGATGATCAGGCCCTCTTTCTCCTGTTCGCAGCCCACAATATAGGAAAAGACCGCCATGGGCCCGATGCGCATCTGTTCTACAAGCATGGTTGTCTCCATTCTGCAAAAGATTATAATGTTGTTTATGGTTCGGCGTCAAGGGGTAGACTGGATCGGAAAAAAGGCTACGCCTTCGCGTATTGACGACAAAACTGAGGGACGATTTGGCTTTTTGATTTGTTATGGCAATTTGGGCACTGGAGCGTGTGGTATCGCAATGAGGGTGGAACCAATGCGTTACAAGTGGAAAGGTTTCACGTGAAACATTGCATTCGTGCCGACGGTTCAACCGGATGCCCTGCGATGAATGTTTCACGTGAAACATGGTTTTGGCTTTTCAATCCAAAGGGTTTGTGCTATCAATCACCGTGTCCTCGCTCATTGCACGTGCTGGATTCACATTTGACCCGAAAATGTGGCATCTGCCGGGGCGGACCTAACATCCATAACAGGCGGTTATTTTTAACTCATGGGACATGTCATCTCCATCTCCAACCAGAAAGGCGGCGTGGGAAAAACCACCACCGCGATCAACCTCTCCGCTTCCATTGCCGCAGGGGAAAAGGAGTGTCTTCTGATCGACTGTGACCCGCAGGGTAACGCCACGACCGGTCTGGGAATCGACACGGCAGACATAGAGCAGGGCCTCTACGACGTCCTGTTGGGCGGGTTGCCCCCCCATGAAGCGATCACCGCCACCCTCCTTCCGAGGCTCCATCTGATCTGCGCCACCCGCAATATGATCGGGGCCGAGGTGGAGATGGCCTCCATGCAGGGAAAGGAGTTCCTCCTCCGGAACGTCGTCGCCGCGCTCAGGAATGAATACGACTATGTGTTTATCGACTGTCCCCCCTCTCTGGGCTTTCTGACGGTGAATGCCCTTACGGCCGCTGAATCCGTCCTGGTTCCGCTTCAATGTGAATATTATGCCCTGGAAGGGCTCTCCCAACTCCTCACCACGGTCAAGGCGGCGAAGAGGGGCCTGAATCCGGGGCTCCATCCTCCGGATATTCTCCTGACCATGTATGACAGTCGCAACAATCTCTCGCGCCAGGTGGAAGATGAGGCGAGGGCGCTCTTCAAGGACCGGGTCTTCAAGACGATCATTCCCCGGAATGTCCGCTTGAGCGAGGCCCCGAGCTATGGAAAACCAATTATTTTGTATGACATCAGCTCCAAAGGCGCCCAGAGCTATCTGGCCCTGGCCAGGGAGCTGATCGAGAGGGGATAGGGTGTTATGACCAAGAGGAAGGCCCTTGGAAAAGGCTTGTCCGCACTGATCCCGGATGCCGACCGTCTGGATGAGGAGGAGGCGGTCTTTTTTCAGTGCCCCATAGAGACGATTTCGCCGAATCCCAATCAGCCCAGACAGCAGTTTTCGCCGGTTGAACTGGACGAGATGGCGGCATCGGTCAGGGAAAAGGGGATCATCACCCCCATTTTGGTCAGCCGAATAGAGGGCGGGTATCAGCTCATCGCAGGCGAACGGAGGTGGCGGGCGGCTCAGAAGGCGGGCCTTGAACGCGTGCCCGTGGTGGTCAGGGACGTAACCCCTGTGGAGGCCCTTGAACTGGCGCTCATTGAAAATATTCACAGGACGGACCTGAATCCCATCGAGGAAGCGGCGGCATACAATAACCTGCTGGAACAGACCGGGATGACCCAGGAGGAACTGTCCAGAAGGCTGGGCAAGGATCGCTCCTCTGTAACGAATCTGCTGCGGCTTTTGCGGCTCCCGTCGGGCATTCAGCAGGATGTGATAGACGGGCGTCTAAGCATGGGTCACGCCCGGTTGTTGGCCGGGCTCAAGGACCCAGCAGCGCAGAAGGCCCTGCGGGATGCCATCGTGAGGAAAGGTCTCTCTGTCAGGCAGGCGGAGGCGTTGGCAAAAAGAGGAAAGGCCTCTTCAGGCGCAAAAGGGAAGGAAGCGCCCAGGGATCCGTATGTTCAATCCCTGGAGGACAGGCTCAAACGCTCCCTCGGCACGAAGGTCGAGATCAAGACGCGGGACGGGAAGGGCCATATTATGGTGCACTTTTACTCGGATGACGAATTGGACAGGCTGATGGACCTCTTTGTCTGACGCTTACGCTCTTTCCATTTCGGCTCCTCTCCCCTGGAAAGCCGTTTAATGTTCTCTTTGTGCTTCCAGCAGATCAGGAGCGCCATGAACCCTGAGGCGGCGATGAAAGGGCACGGCTTTCCAAACAAGATGAGGAAAAAGGGCATGGCGCAGGCCGCAATGAGGGAACCCAAGGAAATGAAATCCCATTTGGCCACAACCAGGACAAAGAGGATGAGTCCGCACAGGCAGGACAGGGGCGACATGGCCAGGTAGACGCCCAGTGCGGTGGCTACCCCTTTGCCGCCCCGAAATTTGAGAAACAGGGGGAACATGTGACCCAAGAGGGCGCAGAGGCCGATGCCGGCAAGGGCGATCTCATGCCCTGTTCCTGATCCGGAGGCGTAGAGGGAGAATGCGCCCATGGGTGCCAGGCCCTTGAGCGTATCCAGAATGAGGGTGATGATCCCCCATTTCATACCGATCTCTCTGGCCACATTGGTCGCCCCGATATTGCCGCTGCCCCGGCGGGTGATGTCGATACGGGCCACATACGCCGCAATAAGCTTTCCAAAGGGGATAGAGCCGACGATATACGCAGCGATGGCAAAAAAAACCGATGGGAACGGCATTTAAGATCCTCTTTGGATTGGCAATTGACGATGGAAAGCCCTGCAATCCGGGGCTGGGCCTTTACAGCTTCTATCGTCTCTGTTATTGTTGAAAGGCAGACCATCCAATGACGTGACGCTGCCTTCGATTGAAACCTGTGAAGCATGAGGAAAGCCACGAATCCCGAAACCGGTGAACCTCTGAATCCATGACTGGTTACATATATGTTTTTTAAGAACGATGCAAATTCTTTTTTGGGCGCAGGCGGTGCCCGGTAGTCAGGGGTATCCATGAAACTGATGGTGATGGACGGACAGGGCGGTGGCATCGGGGCGGCCGTCATTAAGGGGCTGCGGCTATCCATCGGGCTTGATCCGGAGATTTTGGCGCTTGGGACCAATTCGATTGCCACATCCAAGATGATGAAGGCGGGGGCGAACCGGGGCGGCACGGGTGAAAATGCCATCGTATGCACCAGCCGGATGGCCGATGTGATCATCGGCCCCCTCGGGATCCTCATGACCGACGCCATGATGGGCGAGGTGACGGCCGACATGGCGTCTGCCGTGAGTTCCAGCCGGGCCGTAAAGATCCTGATTCCCCTGACCCAGGAAAGGATCAGACTCGTGGGGGTGTCGGGCGACCCCTTACCCCACCTGGTCAATCAGGTGATTGAAATGGTAAAGGAGATGATGTGAACATGTGTCAATCAACGGCCTACATCTTGAAAGATGGGAAGGAGGAGATGTTTTTTGAGGACATCGAGTCTTTGGAGAACATCGACGGCGAGGTAAAGATGGTCAGCATCTTCGGTGAGGAAAAGACCATCCGCGCCAGGCCCAAGCGCTTTTCCCTGGTGGATCACCGGATCGTTTTAGAACCTCAATAGGAGTTGATAGACCTACTTTTCAAGGGAGGTAATGAGATGATGCCATCGTTTGCCGATAAAATTACGTGGCTGGGGCATGACGGGTTTCGCATTGATGCGGGCAGGACGATCTATTTCGATCCCTATCAGATCCCTGGCGGACCTGTGGCGGACCTGATTCTGGTCTCCCATGAGCACTTCGATCATTGCTCGCCTGAGGATATTCAGAAAATTCAGGGACCTGAGACCATTATCGTCACGGAAAAGGACTCTGCAAAAAAGCTCTCCGGAGATATCCGGGTGATGAAACCGGGAGATGTTCTCGATCTGGGAGACATAAAAATTGAGACGGTCCCCTCGTACAACATGGATAAGGATTTCCACCCCAAAAAGAAGGGATGGCTGGGATTTGTTGTGGAGACGGACGGGATCCGGATTTACCACGCCGGCGATACGGACGTTATTCCGGAAATGAAGGACCTGGAGGTGGATATAGCGTTTCTGCCGGTATCCGGGACATATGTCATGACCGCGGAACAGGCCGTCAAGGCAGCCCTTGCCATCAGGCCCAAACTCGCCATCCCCATGCATTACGGGGCGATTGTAGGAGATGTCCAGGATGCGGTCCGTTTTCAGAAGGCCCTTGAAGGGCAGGTCGATGTACGGATTCTTGAGAAGGGGTAACCGCCCGACCGCGGGATATTGTTCTTGACAAGGCGTGCGGGTTAAATGTTATATGTTGCCTGCGCCACAGTACGTGAAACCCTGGGATTTTGAGAGGCACAAAAGTGAACCGACACATGGTGCCGATCAAGGTTGATTTGTTGTCCGCGACAAATCAAAATTCGTTTATTTAATAAAAAAATCATTAAATCAAGGAGGTATGGAACGTGAGCGACATTCTTGCTCCCATGGGAGGAAAGGTCATCGATGTGAAGGTGAAGGTGGGTGACGCTGTCAATGAAGGGGATGAGGTTGTGATCATCGAGGCCATGAAAATGGAACTGCCCATCGCCGCCGAGGCATCCGGGACGGTCAAAGAGGTGAAATGCAAAAAGGGTGATACGGTTGAAGCAGAGGGCGTCTTGATCGTATTGGAGTGAAGATGCTGTGGGATGGTGTGAAACCGTCCATCTCTCTGTCACTATAGTCCAAAGTTAACGCCGGAGAACATCATGTTCTCCGGCGCATTTTATAGTGGTTCCCTCAGGCAACGCCGTTTCGAATCGTCAGCCGGCTCTTTTCGCGTCCATGCTCGCCACCGACCTGGAGATAATCCTCCCTGAAACAGACATCCCGATGAGGAGCACCATCAGGACCATAAAGACCCCGATATACCGAAGGATAAGGGTCCCGATAATCCATGTCCAGTTGTCTTTGACGATAATGATCTCTGTCCCGGTATCCCCGCCCTTTGAGACGGTGATGGAATGCCACGGCATCCTGCCGTCGTCTTCAATATAGGTGGAGTCTTTCCAGTCCCTGAATTTGATATCCTGAAAGTCCTTCAGGGCCTCCCTGTAGAAAGCGATGACTTCGTCGTGGGAGAGCCCGGTCTTCATCTCCAAGCGGTCATCGGTTTTTTGGGTGGTCGTTCCCTGGGGAATGACCGGGGCCCCGAGAAAGTCCTCGCCATAGGAGGCGACGGGCAAAAAGATCACGAATGAGAGTAACAGCATCCATTGTTTCATGATTCATCACCTTCAATATAGGTTGAACGGTTGTGATTCGCGTCTTGGAAGCTCTATAACTGATCGTAACTATATATCTTTTGGGATTATTTTCCGGTTTAACCCACTATTCCAGATTTCCACCATTCCAGTCTATGTCTGGTTCTGAATACCCGCTAATCAAACATGGCGATAAACATGCCTGCTGCCGCGGCCGATCCGATAACCCCTGCCAGGTTGGGCCCTACGGCATGCATCAGGAGATGATTGGTCTTGTCATACTTGAGTCCCTGCATCTGGGAAACCCGCGCCGCCATGGGTACTGCGGAGACGCCTGCCGAGCCTATGAGGGGGTTGATTTTTTCCTTGAGAAAGAGGTTCATGATTTTTACGGTGGCAATCCCGCCGACGGTGCAGACCGCAAAATCGACAAGACCGAGGCTGAAGATGAAGAGGGGTTTCCAGCTCAGGAATTTGTCCGCATGCATGGTGGCCCCCACTGAAATTCCTAAGAATATGGTGACAATATTCATGAGAGCACCCTGGGCGGTTTCGGTCAGCCTGCCCACCACCCCGCTTTCCTTCATCAGATTGCCCAGCATGAACATCCCCATCAGGGGGATGACGGAGGGTACCAGAAGGGCGATAATGCCCGAGGTGACCAGGGGAAAGAGGATTTTTTCCTGCCGAGAGACCGGCCGCAATTGATGCATCCGGATCTTTCTTTCTTTTTCATTGGTCATCAGCCGCATGATGGGGGGCTGGAGAAGCGGCACCATGGCCATGTAGGAATAGGCGGCCAGGGCATTGGGGCCTAAGAGCTGGGGGGCCAGATGCTGGGTCAGGTAGATGGTGGTGGGGCCGTCTGCCCCGCCGATGATGCTGACAGAGGCCGCCTCCTTGAGGGTGAACCCTACCAGGACCGTCCCGGTAAAGGTGACGAAGACCCCTAATTGCGCTCCGGCCCCCACCAGAAGGGTCTTGGGGTTGGCAATGAGGGGGCCGAAGTCGGTCATGGCGCCCAATCCCAGGAAGATGATGCAGGGAATTACCTCCCATTCCAGCCCATAGTGGTAAAATACCTGCAGGAGCTGGGCATGGCCGTGGGAGTAGCCCATCAAGGGGACCAGTGGGAAGTTGACGATAAAGATCCCGAAACCGATGGGAAGGAGGAGGAGGGGTTCATACTTCTTGGCAATGGCCAGATAGATGAACAGGCATCCTATGCCCCACATGATAATCATATTCCATTGGAAATTGTAAATGCCGGTTGTACGGAGGGTCCCGTACAGCAGGTCCAATATTTCATTCGCTGTCATGGCAACATCCTCTCCAGAAATCGTTTATCGTGTGCTGTCCCCAAAAGTGCGGCAATATATGACTCATGATACATCCTGCTGTAGCTATAATGAAGCTACAATCCGTTGTCAAGATCAAAATCAAGGCCCTGGGCCGAAAAGCCGTTTGTTGGGTGCTGTTTAAAAATGATTTGACAGATGTCAGGGTCTTGAAATAGTTTCTCTCAAAACCCGGAAGTTCTGCGAGCGGTATTCAGATGACAATCAGGAGGCTTAGATGACGGATCAAAAAGGTCATGAGGATTTGCAGGCCGCCTTGAAGCGGTGGTCGGAAGCGGTGGAAAAGACCCTGAACAAGCGGCCGGAACGGAAGGCTGCATTTGTCAACACCTCAGACATCCCGGTCAAGAGACTGTATACGCCCGTTGACAGGGACGATGTTGACTATCTGTCGGAGCTGGGTCTCCCCGGGGAATACCCTTTTACCAGGGGGGTTCAGCCCACCATGTACAGGGGACGGTACTGGACCATGCGGCAGTATGCCGGGTTTGCCTCGGCCGAGGAATCCAACCGGCGGTACCGGTTCCTGCTGGACCAGGGACAGACCGGTCTGTCCGTGGCCTTCGACCTTCCCACCCAGATCGGGTATGATTCGGACAATGAAATGGCTATCGGCGAGGTGGGTAAGGTCGGTGTGGCCATCGACTCGCTCAAGGATATGGAGATCCTTTTCGATCAGATCCCCCTGGACAAGGTGAGCACCTCCATGACCATCAACGCGCCGGCGGCCGTGTTGTTGGCCATGTACATTGCCGTGGCGGAAAAGCAGGGCGTTTCAGCCGAGAGGCTGACGGGCACCATCCAGAACGATATCCTGAAGGAATACTCATCCCGGGGCACCTATATCTTTCCGCCCAAACCGTCCATGAGGATCATCACGGACATTTTTTCCTATTGCGGGGATCATGTCCCCCAGTGGAACACCATCAGCATCAGCGGGTATCATATCCGGGAGGCGGGCTCCACGGCCGTTCAGGAGGTGGCCTTCACCCTGGCCAACGGGATTGCCTATGTTCAGGCGGCCCTGGAGGCCGGTCTGGAGGTGGATACCTTCGGTCCGAGGCTCTCGTTTTTCTTCAACGCCCATGTGGATTTTTTGGAAGAGATCGCCAAGTACCGGGCCGCGCGGCGGTTGTGGGCCGAGATCATGAGGGATCGGTTCAAGGCCAAAAATCCCAAATCCATGATGATCCGGTTTCACACCCAGACCGCCGGTTGCACCCTCACGGCCCAGCAGCCCAAAAACAATATCGTGCGGGTGGCGTTTCAGGCCCTCTCCGCGGTCCTTGGGGGCACCCAGTCGCTCCACACCAATTCCATGGATGAGGCCCTTTGTCTCCCCTCGGAAGAGGCCGTTCAGATCGCCCTTCGCACCCAGCAGATGATTGCCCATGAGACAGGCGTGACCGACACGGTGGATCCCCTGGGCGGGTCCTACTATCTGGAGGCCTTGACCCGGGAAATCCATGCGCGGGCCAACGATTACATCCGGAAGATCGATGAGCTGGGGGGGGCTGCCGAGGCTATTGAAAAGGGCTTTGTGCAGAGGGAAATACAGGACAGCGCCTACCGGTACCAGCGGGAGATCGAAAAAAAGGAAAGGATCGTGGTGGGGCTGAACCGTTTCCAGGTGGCTGAGGAACGGCCCGGCAATCTTTTGAGGGTGGACCCGGCGGTTCGCACATCCCAGGTGGAGCGGCTCAAGCGGCTTCGATCGGAAAGGGATGCCGGCAAGGTGGAAAGATGCCTGGCCGATCTGAAGCAGGGGTCCGAAAGCGACCGGAATCTGATGCCCCTCATCCTGGGGGCCGTCAAGGCCTACGCCACCCTCGGGGAAATCTGTGACGTATTCAGGGGGGTCTTCGGTGAATATCAGCCGGTGAACACGCTCGGGTAGGCCGGGTCCTGGATGCTGGATACTGGATGCGGGGACAGCGGCCGCGGTGGTGAACCATGGCGATAATCTGTGCCAATCTGCGAAATTTGCGGATCAGGCAGCGGGAGGGTGGGAGATGACAAAAGACAAGAAAATACGCGTATTGGCGGCGAAGCCGGGGCTCGACGGGCATGACAGGGGGATCAAGGTGGTGGCCTCGGCCCTGATGGATGCCGGCATGGAGGTGGTGTACACCGGCCTGAGGCAGACGCCCTCGCAGATCGTCTCATCTGCCATTCAGGAGGATGTGGACGTGATCGCCATGAGCATCCTCTCCGGGGCCCATGATTATCTCTTTCCAAAGGTCATGGAACTCTTGCGGGAGAAGGGCGTCACGGACATGCTGGTTCTGGGCGGCGGGATTATCCCGGATGAGGACATCCCTCCTTTGAAGGCGGCGGGTATTGCCGAGATCTTCGGCCCGGGAACGACCACCACGGAGATTATCGATTATATAAAGGGCAATGTAAAGAGCCGGAACTGACATCAAGGAGAGGCCTTAATGACGCCGGGTCATCAGGGCCTCTCGATCCTCATTCATTTTTCCATTCAGGTTTCCGCTTTTCCAGGAAGGCCTTCAGCCCCTCCTGGGCGTCCGCGGTCTTCATGAGTTCGTCCAGATAGATGTCTTCGATGACCTTGAGGGAGGGTTCCAGATCATCCATGAGTCCGGCCATGACGGCCTTTCGGGTCTTTCTCAGGACCTCGGCGCTCATCTTGAGATAGGGTTTGAGGAATGCGCCGGTCGCCGCCCCCAGTTCTTCTTTGGGCACCACCTGGTTCACCAGCCCCATATTCAGGGCTTCTTGAGCGGAAATGATTCTCCCTGAAAGGATCAGGTCCATGGCCGCCTTTCTGCCGATAATCCGGGGCATGATCTGCGCGGCAATGGGGGGGAACACCCCCACCTGAATTTCCGGCTGGCCGTATTTTGCGTCATCCGAGGATATGACCAGATCGCAGAAGATGGCCAGTTCACATCCTCCGCCCAGGCACGACCCATAGACCGATGCCAGGGTCGGTACGCCCAGGCGGTCCATCAGGCGGAACATCCCGTGAAAGACGCCAATCATCTTGGGGGCCAGATCGCCCATGTGTTCTCCCACATCCACCCCGGCCGAGAAGCATTTTCCCTTGGCATTAAAGAGGACGACCTTGAGGTCTTTCTTTCCCCGCCAGGCCTCCAGCACCTCATTAATCTCTTCCATCATGGCAATATTCAGGACATTGACCGGGGGCCTGTTCAGTGTTATGGTCCCCAGGCCATCCTGGAAACCGGTCTCAATATGTTCGTAGGCCATTATATAATGCCTCCTTTCCCTTAAAAAAATGGCAGGAGGGTTGGGTTGTGCCGCCCTGCCTGCCATCTCAGTGTTTACCTTCAATAAGGCGACTATTCCTGGGGCTTTCCAAGAACTTCCGCGAACATATCCATATCCCATCCTTTGGTTTCTGCAATGTTCTGGCGGAATTTGATGAAATCGATGGTATCCTTGCCCGTAATCTTTTTGGTGTTAAAGGCCCCGAAGCCCAGGAAGGCCTCGCCGCCCATGTTGGCTGCCAGCCAGTGTCTGTGGGCATTCTTCATGGTATCCCAGAAGAATTTCTTCTTCTGGCGAACGCTGTCGATGGATTCGATGAGGCACCCGGGGAAGAGGTTGGCAAAAGTCCATGTCATTTTATCCACTTCCTTGTCCAGAAGCTCGAAATCCGCATTGGGCTGATGTTCCTTGATAAAGGCCCGGGCCTCTTTGGCCTCGGGACCTGTCTTGTATTCGCCATAGACGATCTCGCCGTCATGGACGTATTGATCCGTGATGATAGAGGGATTCCGGACCCATTTGCCATCCACCTTCAAAACCGGGACCACCTTGCTGACCAGGTTCTTGGCCTTCATCTTGTAGGCGGACCACATCTCGCACGAGACGCAGTTCCACATGGCGTCTTCAATGCTGAGATACCAGGGGAGGAAGTCGGAGGCCCCGCCCACAGGGGCCGATCCATGTTTCGGCCCGGCCTGTCCAAAGATGGCCAGGTCCGAGGCAATGGCCAGGTCGCATGCCATGCCGATCTCCTGACCGCCGGCCACCCTCATGCCGTTGACCCGGCAAATAACGGGCTTCTTGCATGCCAGGATGGCATCCACCATGTGGTTGAAAAGCTCCATGTACTGGCCGTATTCATCCGGTCTTCGGCTGTAATATTCGCTGTACTCCTTGGTGTTTCCACCGGTGCAGAAGGCATAGGGGCCGGTGCCCGTAAAGACCACTGCCACCACGCGCCGGTCCAGGGAGGCGTTTTCAAAACCGGCGATCACGCCCTTGACCATCTCCGTGGTGTAGGAGTTATACTGCTTGGGGTTGTTGAGACGGATCCACGCCACAGAAAGGCCGTCCACCACGTTCCCCTGCGGGTCTTTCAAGGGTCTATTCTCATAGACCACGCACGGCGCATCGGTTCCCCAGTGACCGTCGGTGTGCAACAAGTGATCCTTTTTCTCATCTTCTCTCGGCATCCATTCTAAAGCCATAATGTTCTCCTCCTTCTTTCTTTTTCGTTGTTTCTCTACTCTGGTTTAACGCCTCTGGTTCAAACCCTGGAAGCGCGGGACTGGCCTAAAAGTCAGGCGTCAGTACGATCCGTTTCATGGGCGGCGTCTTATGGGCCTCGGCAAACGTCTCGGCAATGGTGCTCATGGGCCGAACTTCCACGAAGTTTGCCATGTTGATCTTGCCGCTTAAGACCATATCCAGGACAATCGGATAATACTCGGGGAGGCATCCCCACGTGCCGATTACCTCGGCGTCAAAGGCCATCAGCCGACCGATGGCGTATTCATTCTTGGCAAGTCCGAATCCAACGACAACCAGCTTGCCGGTGAAGCCGAGAAGCGTCAGCGCGATATCCTGACCGCCCTTGGCCCCGGTGACCTCAAAGATCTTCCAACCGAAATTGGGAAGCCCGTTTTCCTTGCATATCGCCCTGAATTCCTTAGAAATATCCTTGGCGTCCTTGTCCCTGGAATTGATGGCGAAGTCGGCCCCGTACTGAAGGGATCTGTCCAGCTTCTCCTGATTGCGGGCGATTCCGATGACCGTCTTGGCACCCAGGGCCTTGGTGATCTGGCCCACGTACTGGCCTACCCCGCCGGTGATCCCCACCACCACCACATTGTCGCCGGGCTGCAGGTCGGCCCGCTTGGCGGCCTGGTAAGGTGTTGTGGCAGCGTCGGCCACCACGGCCAGATGGGCAAGGGGGACATCTCCACGGTTTTTCACCTCGCACAAATCGATGCTGGGGACAGGAATATGGCTGGAAAACCCCCCATAGAGGCCGAGGCTGTTTCCGGGCATCTTCTGGTCCAGGCACCGGTTTCCGCGGCCGGTCTTGCAGAGGATGCACTTCCGGCAGGGCATTACCGCAGGGATGATCACCTCTTTGCCGATCCAGGCATCATCTCCAGCCACGACCGTCCCTGAAATTTCGTGGCCCAATGTCAAAGGGGGTTTTGATACAGTGGGTACGCCATCATAGAAATATCCCAGGTCCGTGTGGCATACGCCGCACCCCGCCACCTCCACCAGGACCTCTCCGGCCTGCAATTCGGGAACAGGGATCTCGGTCTTCTGCAGCTTGCCGGGCGTGGTCTCCTTGGTTTCCCGGTTAAAAACGGTCGGCTGAGCCATCTGCCAGGTCTGAATTTTATCGGGTACTGTCATGATATCCTCCTTGTTTCTGATTTGAGTTGGTTGAGCCCCGCATCCCTGAAGCGGGGTTTACGGGTCAATTGTGCATGCTAAATCATTCCGTAGCCCCCGTCCACACAGAGGAGCTGGCCGGTGATGTAGTTGCTTTCGTCCGAGGCAAGAAATACAAAGGCCGGAGAGATATCGTCGGGCTCGGCAAAACGCTTTAAGAGTATCCGGTTCATATAGATATCCCTGAGTTTTTCGTCGCTTCGAATCTTCTCCGTCATATCCGTGGCCACAATGCCCAGAGAGATGACATTGCAGCAGACGTTGTACCGGGCCAGCTCCCGCGCAATCGACTTGGTCATACTCAGGATGCCTCCTTTGGCCGCACTGTAGTTGACCTGTCCCACGGTGCCCACCAGTCCGGCGACCGACATGACGTTGATGATCTTGCCGCTGTTCTGCTCTTTCATGTGCAACCCGGCTGCCTGTGAGCAGAGAAAGGCCCCTTTCAGATGGATATCCACCACCTGATCCCACTGGTCTTCCGTCATTTTGAGGAGTAGGGCCGGCCGGGTAAACCCTGCGTTGTTGACCAGGATGTCGATCTTTCCAAAGGCTTCGACGGCCGCCCCCACCAGGTCTTCCGCGTCCTTTTTCCGGGCCACATCCGCTTTGACGGCAATGGCCTTGCTTCCCATGGTCTGAATCGCCTCAACGGCCTCATTCGCCGCATTTTCGTTGGAAGTGTAGTTGATGACGACATTTGCGCCCTGTTGTGCAAAACCGAGGGCAACGGCCTTTCCCACACCCCGGCTGCTCCCTGTCACTAACGCAACTTTGTTTTTCAATCTCATAAGTTAACCCTCATCATCAGGTCCGCTGTTGAAGCGGAATGAAACGTTTGAGTACCTTAAGGCCCCGCGAAAATATAATCACATTGTAATCACAATATAGTTACAGCGCCAATTTAAAGAAATGCCATTTTCATGTCAAGAAAAATCGAAAGGCCAGCCTTCCGAGTCCTTTTTACCCTTTGACACGCGAAACCTTCAACTATATACTCTTGCCCGGGTCAGGAGGGGCCGCGGAAGGGAAGCGACGCTTCATTCCACCTACTCCTTACTGCTTACTGCCCACTTTTTACGGGAGCCTTACATGGGCCGGATCACCTATTACAGCACCAACAACCCGAAAGAGCACGCCAGCTTCGAGACCGCGTTGATGAAAGGCCTTGCGTCCGACTATGGCCTGTACATGCTTTCGAGGGGAGATATCCCCCTGCAAAACCCTGACGCCATTCAGGCGATGAAAACGCAGTCGTACGCACAGATCGCCTTTCAGGTCCTCTATCCGTTTTTGAAAGAGGACATCGGGGGAGAAGATCTGAGGGAGATGCTTGCGGATGCCTATGATGATGCGATTATCCCCACACAGATCGCCCATGTCACGGGCAAGACCCATATCATGTGGCTGACCCGGGGCCCGACCTATTCATTCAAGGATTATGCGGCCCGGTTTTTCGGGAGGGCCCTCAATTATTTTCTCGCCCGATCGGGCTCCCGAAGGGTGGTGGCCGTTGCCACCAGCGGCGACACGGGTGGGGCCGTGGCCGATGCCCTCCATGGCCTGGAACAGATTGACAATATAGTCTTTTTTCCAAAAGGGTCTGTCACCGAAAGGCAGCGGAGACAGATGACCACCCTGTCCGGCAATGTCTATTCCTTTGAGGTCAACGGGGATTTTGACGTGTGTCAGGCCCTTGCCAAGCGTCTCTTGGGGGACAAGGCCTTCGCACAGGACCTGTTCGGCGACCCTGCACGATTCACCTCTGCCAATTCCATCAGCGTGGGACGGCTCCTCCCACAGGCCGTCTACCCTTTTTTCGCCTATTCCCGCATTGCCGTATATGACGAGCCCATGATCGCCAGCGTGCCTTCGGGGAATTTCGGGGACATGATGGGTACGGTCATGGCCAAGGAGATGGGGCTTCCCGTCGGGAAAATCGTTTGCGGCGTTAACGAGAACGATGAGTTTCCCCAGTTCCTGCAAACCCAGGATTACCGGGTCAAACCCTCCAGGAAATCGCCATCATCCGCCATGATTGTCTCCAACCCGAGCAATTTTGCAAGGCTTGTGGATCTCTATGGGGGGCATGTCTACGATAAACGGGATAAGGAGGGAAATGTGATTCAGGAGGGCGTGATGGATGTAAGGCCGGACATGGCCGCCATGCGGAGGGATTTCTATTCTATCAGCGTCAGCAACCCGGATCACTATGCGGCCATCCGAGAGGTCTACGAACGATTCGGGATCATCATCGAGCCCCACGGGGCCGTTGGCTGGCGGGCCCTGGACACCTTCCTGGAGCACCGTCATGATCGGTTGGCGGTCATCTATGAGACAGCGGACCCGGGGAAATTCCCCGATGATGTAAAATTGGCGATCGGCGTGACGCCTGATGTGCCTGAAAGGATCGCCAGACAGGCAAGACTCGAAGAGCGGATATATCGCGTCGAGACGCCCCCCTTGCAGAGGAAGGATGGTTCCATGGCCTTGAGCGATGCACAGTACAGGGAGGCAAAGGCGGTCCTGCGAGGGATCTTTGGCTGAGGGATTGAAGGATTAAAGACTGAGGAATTATGGAAAGCGTAAAAAGGATGAAGGAGAGGGTCGGTCTGATCTACGAAACGCTGGATCCCATGTATACTCACGAAAAAACGGCCCTTACCTATAAAACCCCGTTTCAGCTCCTGGTATCCACGATCCTGTCGGCCCAGTGCACGGACAAACAGGTGAATATGGTGACAAAAGACCTGTTCAAGAAATACAAATCCCCCCAGGACTATGTCTCCGCCCCCATTGCCGAACTGGAAGCGGATATCCGGCCGACCGGCTTCTATAAGAACAAGGCAAAATCCTTGAAGGGATGCGCTCAGGGCCTGTTGGATCTCTACGGGGGAGAGGTCCCTCCCAGCATGGAGGCGTTGATCCAGCTGCCCGGCGTGGGGCGGAAAACGGCCAACTGCGTTTTGGGAGCGGCCTTTGGCATCCCCGGCGTGGTGGTGGACACCCATGTGAAACGGCTTTCCCTCCGGTTGGGACTCACCGGCAATGACAATCCGGACAAGATAGAAATGACCCTTCAAAAACTCCTTCCCAAGGAACAATGGCGTCGATTTTCAGACCTTCTCATCTACCACGGAAGGGCGGTTTGCAAGGCCAGAAAGCCGGACCACGACCGTTGCGTTATCGCGGCCTATTGCCCGTCCAATTCAATCTGATGCATCATGATATAAAAAGAGGTAAAGACAGATGATGAAAATAGCCTTAGGTATCGTCCTCTTTGGGGCATTTGTCCTCGGAGGGTGTGCGGAAACACCCTACCGTGAGTCCAAGATCCGATATCAGCATCCCAAATGGGACGATGCCACCATCCGGAAGGTGGCCAAACGGGAGGTGGAACCGGGGATGACAGGAGACATGGTGCGAGCGGCCCTGGGGATCCCGGATGCGATTTCGCGCCAGGGCAATGAGGAAAGGTGGGGCTATGGGGTCATGGTAGGCGACATCCAGCCGCAGGAAGAACTGGTGTTTTTTGTCTATTTTAGGTATGGGGTCGTGACGCGAACCGCCGGGGAGAGGGATCGGCTCAAGACACTTTCCTGGCATGACTGAGAAAGGGCAACCCCAATGGATATACTGAATGTCAACGACAGGGAAGAAACGCGGATCGAGAGCTTTCCGTATAAGGGTAGATCCCTGAAGGTGCGCGAAGTGGGAATCCGATGGTTGAGCCAGGCCGGTTTCGGCGATTCCCCGGAATACGGTCTCAGATTTTTTGCCGTCGGCCCCGGGGGTGAAATCCCTATCCATACTCATTTCTATGTGCAGACCATGTATATCCTGAGCGGGCGCATGGTCGTCTATTCCTATGACAGGGACACGGATGAGCAGATCAGCGAACGGACCGTGGCCCTCAACGATATTATTTTTGTCCCCAGCATGGAGCCTCACAGTATGAAAAATGCCAGCAAGACCGAAGACGCCACCTTCCTGTGCTGTATTGCCAATGTCTATGAAGAGGAATGAGCTCTCACGGTACGCTCATATGGCGATGATGTGCAGATGCGGGAAACGGTCCGAACTTGTCAGGAGATGATCAGGGGTTTTTATCGTTTGCAGGTCCTGCGGACGGGAAAGACCTCTGAGGGTGGATGATATAACCGACGAAATAGAGGCGTTGCTGGCCCGAATGCGATGCGATCGCATTTGATTCAGCCCATGATACGGCACTTCAGACGGTTTCCTTCGTAGTGCCGTCGTTCCAGAAGTGCCGGAGCCCGGGAAAATGGCTGGGAAGAAGAAGAAAATACAAACCAGTTGAGATCCAACGCTTTGCAGGTGGGCTCGGCCGGGGCGTCTCCGGGAGAACCGCTGAACACCTTAACTGCGTACCTTTGCAGCGGGTTTTTTGGAATTCACACCTGAACCCCGGGCAGGACTTTTACCCTTTTTTACCCGCAGCCGAATGCCCTTTTCTTCAAGGTCAATCAACCTTTTTTTGTACAGATTGCCGATGGCCTTCTTGAATGATTTCTTGCTGATTCCGAAAAGATCGGAGATCAGCTTCGGTCGGCTGTCATCGGTGACCGCGATAAAACCGCCCTGTTGCTGTAATTCGTCCATAATTTTTCGAGACACGGCATCGACGGATTTGTAGCCGGGCTTTTGCAGACAAAGATCTATTTTTTTGTCGTCACGCACTTTTTTGATAAATCCGTCGATTTTCTGACCGATTTTCAGCGGCTGAAATACCTCGTTCTTATACAGGATGCCCTTGTGGGTGCCGTTGATGTCCGCCAGAAATCCCATCTCGGTTCGAGCGGAAATGACCAGCGCCACCTTCTGGCCCTTGAGAAAACCGTCCTCCGCTTTCATGGCCCGGCCCTTTTTATGTTCGATCATGACCATTAGACAGTCCCGCCAGTGGATGCGGGTCGTTCTGTATTTCCATGGTTGTCGGTATTTCGTTTAAGGTGTCGTGTCTTTTTCAGTTTCATCGCTTTCCACCGACTTGTTTTCCTGCTTGCGTTGCTTTTTTTCCTCTTTTTTCTTTTTCTTGGCCAATTCCTTCTGACGTTTTTTGAATTCGTAATTGGGTTTTGCCATGGCATTTCCTTTCTGGCCGGGCCGATAGGATCTCTGATAACAGGGAAATGAATCTCAGCCTGCAAGTTGCTGATTAGATGGAGACAATGAAATGACAAAAAAGGCATCCCCCGTTTCACAGGAGATGCCTTCAAATGCCTTGAAAGGCAGGTTAGACGGCAGTCACATTAACAGCAGCCGGACCTTTTGGCCCCTGTTCAATGTCAAAGGTCACGCGCGCACCTTCACTGAGGGATTTAAAACCGGACGCATTGATTGCGCTATGATGCACAAACACATCCGGTCCGTTTTCCTGCTCGATGAACCCAAAACCTTTATGGTCATTAAACCACTTAACAGTTCCGTTTATCATAATATCATCCTCCTTTCGAAAAATTTCAACGTTACAAACTGAAGGATGACAGCGTTTAAAAAACGGATACTTCCATCAGAAAGAAACTCTCCCGCCAATTTGCTGCGGAACTTGATTGATAACCCATTCTAACCACCTTTGTGCAAATAGCAAGTTAAATACGATTTCCGTGCCAAAATTCTGTGGATTATGGGCCTGGTTTTGCATTTTACAAGGCTGGAAAACTATGGTGCTGCCTTTCCGGTGGGTGCTCTCAGGCGCAATGCCGCCCGTTACCTGTGGCGGTGCGGGGGATATGGATATGTAACGGAGCGGTCATGTGAAAGCGGAAAAATCGCCTGCGTTCATTCCAAAGACGGCTCCGACAGAGGTGCGGCGATTATCGCTGCCTTCGCCGCCTCCTCTGAAGAGAACAGAAAGATGATGCAGGGGGAGCTAACCAACAACTCCCAAACGAAAAACCTCGGAACGGGGAGAAACGGCGTGGAGGCAAATACCCAGCCATGATCCATGTTCCATGACTGGGAAAGGCTCTTCGTGGCTATTTGTTAGCCCGCTCCTTCAGTGCTGCGCCTGGGGTAAATTTAATAGCCTTGGAAGCGGGGATCTGAATCCTTTCACCCGTGCTTGGATTTCTCCCTTCTCGAGCACCTCGCGTCACAATTTTGAAACTCCCAAAGCCTGTCAGCGAGATAGCATCCCCTTTCTCCAATGCGGAGGTGATGCCTTCAAATACGGCGTTGACCGCTTCCCCTGCGGATTTCTTGGTGATGTCCGCCTTTTCTGAAACAAATGCCACTAACTCTTCCTTTTTCATTCTTTTCTCCTTATATGAGTGTGTTCGAAATGAAATTCCGGATGTCACGCCCGATGCTATGATCAAATAGCCTTGAAACCACCTAAAGGTCAAGGAAAAAGGTTGTTGAGGAGGAAATTGTGAGCCACTGAGCGCGATTCTGTCTTTGCGGGACAAAATGGGCAATGTAATGGGGGCCAAAGGGTGGGCAAACGTGACGACGCAGCGGTGTTGAGGCGCCGCTTACAAAACGGAGTTGGAGAAGCATCAAACAGTGAAGGCTCAGTCCTTCCCCGCAATCCTCTCCTTTTGCCTTTCTACCTTTTCCATCCAGGATGAATCGACTGTAAGATAGATACCGGCCAGATGATTAAACTCCCGGGCCTGTCCCGGAACATCCTTGAGAAGATAGGCCGATGCCAGAAAATAGTAATTTAGGCCATTGTAAGGATCGAGGTTGACAGCCCGCTCCAGGATCCTTATGGCCTCATCCGGCTTGCGTGCTTCAAGGTATAATCGTGCCTGTTCAGTGAACCTCAGGGAGGTCAAGGCCCGGGAATTGGGTTCACTGGGGTTTTCGGTTTCTTCTGCAAGGGGATGGGGTTGCTGGCACTCCGGGGCCGACGCGAGTGGTGGGGCTACCGCCACCGGCCGGCTACTGCATCCGAAGCATATAAGCGTAAAAAGAAAAGGGCACCAAAGGATCGATCTAATTTCTTTTAAATATCTCTTCCACATAGTTAAAGACGCTCCTGAAGAAATTACCCGCACCGTGCCGACGACAAGCTTCTGCCGGCACATGATCCATAAGAAAATACTCTTTGCAGGTATTTGGACAACGCCCGGGGATGGCCAGTTGGCCGCTCTCTGCACATACTTCCTCTATCACGACACCTGGCGGCGTTCGGAACCAGTTCCCCGAGAGGTGTTGCGGGACATTTTTCATAAGATCGGCCCAGATAGGGAGGGCGGCGGAGGCCCCTGTGCCACCAATGGAGGCGCCGTCATCGAATCCAATCCAGACCAGGGTAAGGAGATCCGGAGTATAGCCGATAAACCAGGCATCCCGGGAGTTGTCGGTGGTGCCTGTCTTTCCAGCAATGGGTTGAGACAGACCGAACCCTTTTATCGATCGCGCCGTTCCTTCAACCACAACGCTTCTGAGCAGGGAACTCATGATAAATGCCTTTGCCGGGGTTGTGACCTGTTTTACACTCATGTGCCGGCGCTCGAGAACCCCACCCTTTTCATCCACGACGTCCTTGAGGGAGAGTAAATGGGGCAACATCCCGTCTGCGGCAAAGGCGCAGTAGGCACGGGCGAGTTCTATAGGAGTGACCTCCATGGGAGAGTCGTGAGGCGGGGTTATAGCCATGATCCATGGCTGCATGAAAAACAAAGGGCTTGAATGCGCTTCCCGGCTGTCGTTGGGCCTGGGTGACGCGATTGAACTGGCTGACGTTGTAGTTGCGACCGCCGACCATTGCAAGAATATATCCGGTCTTAGGCTGAATGACCAGAACAGCCCCCTGAAGTTCCTTCCCCGATTCCTTTCGGCGTAGGGCAGGATTCGATTTTTCAAGACGTTCCAACCCCCTTGAAAGGGCCCTTTCGGCTGCCGTCTGAACCTGTGTATCAAGGGTGGTGAAGATAGAAAGCCCTAACCTGGAGAGGTCCTCAGCTGAATAAAGCGCCTCCACCTGCCCGGAAAGGTAGTCGATAAAGTAGGCGGCCCTTTTCCCGTAGGTTTGGAATCCAATGGGTTCAATGGGCTTTTCCACGGCCCTTTGAAAATCATCCTTCGAGAGCCAGCCCCGATTCATCATGGAATTCATGACCTGATTCCTGCGTGCCCTGCATCGCTCTCTATCCACATAGGGGGAATACAAGCCTGGGGCGCGAACAATGCCTGCGATCAGGGCCGCTTCATCCGGACTGATCTCTTGGACCGGTTTTCCGAAATAGAAATGGGTGGCCTCGCCGAGTCCATTGACAGCAACCGACCCCTTTTGACCGAAATAGATCTCGTTAAGATAAATTTCCAGAATCTCATCTTTTTCGAACATGAGTTCCACGATGACGGCCATGAGCATTTCCTTGAGTTTCCTTGAAAAGCTTTTCTCCGACGTCAGAAAATAATTTTTTGCCAGCTGCTGGGTGATGGTGGATCCCCCCTGACGCATGTCTCCGTGTCGAAGATTTATATAGATGGCCCTGAGAATGCCCCACGGGTCAAGGCCGTGATGGTGATAGAAGCGGGTGTCTTCAGCGGCCAGAAAGGCCCGCTTGACATGCTCCGGAACCTCTGTAATGGAAATGAGGCGCCGCTGCTCCCTTTCAGGCCCAAAGAAGCGCATAAGCTCCTCCGGCCCCAGTTCCAGAAGGGAAATGGGTTCGCCGGTTACCAGGTGAGACATGGACTTGATAGCACCTTCCTGGATGGTAATGTTGAGGGGAAAGCCGTCTCTTTCCAGAAACGGCAGGCGCAGGTCTTTGAGAAAGAGTTCGACGGATCCGCCCCGCACGCGCATGTGGCCCTTTTGCTGAGGTCGATGGGGGACCTGTTGGTATCCGAGATGTTCCAGTTTTTCAAGAAAGAGGGATGAATTGACCCTTTGACCGGGGTATAGAAGGGTGGAATCCGAATACACCGTTGAGGGAATGCGCCACCGTTTTCCGGAAAAGCGCTTATCTATGTCTTTTGAGATAACATAACTGTAAATGGTGAGGCCGGACATGGCAAGCAGCAGGACCAGGACGAGCCCTTTAATCACACTGACCAGGATGGATCTCTTTTTGTTGTGTTGCATCGGGTTTTCTCTGTGCAATGGCTAAGAAACGGTTTTTTCCAGTTGTGCATGAGAAAACATCTCATAATGTGGCCTCATTATATGATTAAAAACGCGGCGTGGTTCAAAACAGATGGGTTTACATTAAGCTTGCTTCTTCCCGGTATTCATGAAACAGCCCGATTACCTTTGAAAATGAAAAGGGCTTATTGAGAAAGTCTGCCTTGTGTTCGGTTTCTTCCTTTTCAAGGCTCATTCGATACCGGTTCAAGTTACCGCTCATGTAGATGGTTTTTATTTCGGCATGGTGCATCCGTATCTCTTTGATCATTTCGATCCCGCTTTTAACCGGCATTTCGATATCCGTAAGAATGACATCGGGCTTGAAGTGTAGAAAGGCCAGGTACCCATCCTGACCATTCTCGGCCGTCTCCACACGATAGATCCCTTCTGTCTCCAGCATTTCTTTCATGAGAGAGGTCAAGGCTTCATTATCATCTACGATTAATACCCTCATCATACCCGATCCTCGCTTTCCGGCCTTTTGCCGCCACTTCCTTCACCCCCGTTCGGGGAAGGGACATATTTTTTCCGCTTATAGGGATAGCCCTTGGGCGTCATAATAAGCAACAGGCATACCAAATCGGGATGAGTAACCTAACCTGGTGATATATCGTAAGATGTGATATCGACGAATGGTAAGGCAAATATATTTTGAAGGATTTTGCCTACAGGGAGAAGGAGATAGAAAGGGGGAAAATGAAGCTAACGGGTTGAGAATACGACATGTTTTGTGTGAAGCGAATTCCCTGCACCTTAGTTGGCTTTCTTGAAAGCCGATAGATTCAAGTCATGCTTCTTCATGAGGGCATAGAAGTCGGCCCGATATTTTCCGGCCAGCTGGGCCGCCTTGCTCACGTTGCCCCCTGACAGAGACAGGATGTTGGAGATATAGCTCTTTTCAAATTGATTTTTGGCTTCTTTTAAAGGCCTTAACCGCTCTTCTTCTGAGGCTTTGGTCTGGAGAATCAGGTCTTCGCCGACGACCTCTTGGGCAGCCATGGCCACGGCATATTCGATGGTGTTTTCCAATTCTCTTACATTGCCGGGCCAGGAATGAGCCAAAAGTTTCTGGAGAGCGGGCGTAGACATTTCCTTTATTCCTTTTTTCATTTTCTTGCTGAATTTATTAAGAAAATGGTCTACCAGAAGGGGGATGTCTTCCTTCCTTTCCCGCAAGGGGGGCAGATGGATCGGTATAACATATATGCGATAAAAGAGGTCTTCCCGAAATTTACCGCTTTTTACCTCATCTTCCAGATTTTTATTCGTGGCTGTTAATATTCTTGCGTCTACATCCGTTGATTTTTCCCCTCCCAGGGGATAGAACTGTTTTTCCTGAAGCACTCGGAGGAGTTTTACCTGCATTGATTCCGGCATCTCCGAAACCTCGTCAAGGAAGATCGTCCCTCCATGGGCCTGGGAAAAAAAACCTCTCTTATTCCTGTGGGCGCCGGTGAAGGCCCCCTTTTCGTAGCCGAACAGCTCACCTTCCTGCAGGCCTTCCGGAATGGCGGCGCAGTTTACCGCTACAAACGGCTTATTTTTCCGGGAACTTAACAGATGCAGAGATTTGGCTATGAGTTCTTTGCCCGTACCACTCTCTCCATAGATACATACGTTGGAATCCGTCTCTGCCGCCCTTGTGACCTGTTCCATGACGTCCTGCATTTTTTTGCTTTTGCCGATGATGTTTTCGAATCCATATCTTTCCCCTACCAGGGCTTTGAGCCTTCTGACTTCTCTTGAAAGACTGCTTTTTTCCAGGCCGTTTTTAATTTGAAGGAGGAGTTCCCGACGGTTGAATGGCTTGGTAAGATAGCTATAGGCGCCCCGCTTCATTGCTTCCACCGCCGTGTCAATGGTTCCATAGGCGGTAAGGATGATTGCCGGCATTTCAGGAGCTACCAGATGCATCTTTTCCATTAAATCGATGCCATTTTCCGTTCCGGCCAGCTTGAGATCAACAAGGGCCAGGTCAAACAATGTGTTTTCAACCCTTTTTAAGGCATCTTGAGCCCCAGCGGTGGCAGTGACGGTGTATCCTTCCGCCTCAAGCCTGAGGCTCAGGACCTCAAGCATGTTTTTGTCATCATCTACGATCAGGATGTTCTCTTTAGCCATTTCTTCTCACCTGCTTATTCTCGTGGCAGATCTTTCCTCTTTTTCTCTTCAATCCCAATATCTATTTCTTTCAATGCATTCAGCCGCTTTGTCAGGGCGCTTACCTCCTCTTTCGATGCTTGAAGCCGTTTTTCCAAAGCGCCTGCCTCTTCTTTTGATGCATTGAGCTGTTTTCTTAAGGCGCTTACCGCCTCTTCAAGGCCCTCGGCCCTGGCCTTGCACCGGATGAGTTCATTAATGGTGCTTACCCATGCCCTGGCCTCGTCCTTCAATGGGCTCCGGGGGAAATCGCGGGGAAGCTGCTGAAAATATTTTAGGGCCTTTTCATCATCGCTCTCTGGATTATCGGGATGGGCCCAGATCAGCCCCATACGAAACAGGGCCTTATCTCCAGGCGAATCGACGGTAGACAGCTTTACCACATCCTCATACGCCTTCAGCGCTCCTTCGTAGTCTCCTTTGGTTGCCAGGTTGTCTGCCGGCTGAAGGTGTTTGTCCTCCTGGTATTTCCTTTGAAAATCTGAGATAGTGGCGCATCCAGCGCTTAAAAGCAGGACGGCTAACAGACAGGCACCGTGAAGAAAAAGGTGCTTCCCATCTTTTCTTCGCTTTTTACCCATATACGGCCTCCGTGGGCGCTGACAATCTGCCTTGCGATATAAAGGCCCAACCCCGTGCCTTTCTCATGCAACTTTTTAAACTTTTCGAATACGTCTTGAATATGTTCTTTCGGAATCCCACATCCGCTATCTGATACGGAAACCTCGATAAACCCCTTTTGTTCGTTGCCGGGATGTTTTGACCTCTCTCGATCTTTAAGAACTGCGCTGATCGATACCTTGCCCTTTGCCGGCGTGAATTTCAAGGCATTATCCAAGAGGTTGTCAAGTACCTGCCCGATCTTTTCCGTGTCTATGGCCGCATGGGGCAGGTTGGCTGCAAGATTTGCCTCAAGGGAGATTTTCTTCCTTTCCGCGATCGGTCTTATCTTCGACACACTCATTTCTATCAGCTGTGAAAGGCTATATTCCTCCATGTGGTAGTCCATCATCCCAGCGTCCATCCGAGAAAGGTTAAGCACCTTATTGACTGAGGTTATCAGTCTCTCGCATTCCTCCGCAATGATGCCGAGAAGCCTCTGCTGCTTTTCTATGGAACCCTTGGAAATACAATCGAGATTCAGACTTACCGCCTCCCTGATGACCGCCAGAGGGGTTCGAAATTCATGGGATATATGGGCGATAAGATCCGCCTTCATCTCGTCCAGCTCTTTTAAGCGGTCACACATATGATTAAATGCGTTTGCCAGCTCATTGATCTCCGGAGGAGAGGGTATGGTCAGGTGTTTTTCAAACCTTCCTCTGGCAATCTCTTTCGTGCCTCTTATCAGAAGAACAATGGGGCGATTGATGGTCCGGGCGATGAAAAATGCGATCAGGATCCCCATCACAACGGACGCTATGGTTATGATCACGATGACTCTGGATGCCTGTGAGCCGATCCTTTTTGAGATGTCTATTTTGCTGTCGATAGCCGCCTTTGTTGTTTTTATCAGTGCGTCCAGCTTCTGAATGATCTGATCGGTAAGATCCTCCTTTATTTCCTCGTATTTTTCCTGGGAATACGATTTGTTGCTCTTTATCAGATCAACTTCCTCTTGAACTGTAAAGAGATAACGGTCATAAAACATCTTCATGTCGCCAAGGAGGGGCTCGTTTTCCGTTGCATCCATAAGGGGGCTCATCTGCGCCAGGTCCTTTTCGACATATTTCTCAGTCTCCAGAAACTGGCGGTGAAAGTCCCTGTCTTTAGAAACCACATACTTTTTTTCAAACTTTCTCTGGGTGAGGAGGGTATCTCTCAGCCTGTTTGCCATCCTCATGGTTTCATTGTCAATTGAACTGATGGACCGGATGATCTGGTTCAACTGACCCAGCTTTAGCGTGGAATACACCCCGAGTGCGGTAACCACCAGCAGGATGACCAGGAAACCCAAGACAAGCCTTTTAAAAATAGAAAATTTTGCCATGGTGCGTAGGGTTGCGGAGGTCGTGAAAATGGGTTATCGATGAAAAATGGCGCCCCTGACAGGATAACACGATCAGACAATGAATCCAAATTTTGATCTTCTTTTCCGAATCGGGCCAGGCAAAACGGACACCCTCTGAAAGTCGGTTTCAAGATGAGTTACGCGCATGCTTTCAACCTAATCCAACGCTTTGGAATCTGATAAAGATTCACAGTTGGAGTTGGAATTCCGGGAAGGGCTGATGCGGCGGGCGCCGCCTTGGCCAATCTTTCTGACCGCAATCTGAGCCAATATGCTTCTTGCCTCTGCAATCGGCATTTTCCTCGAACCGGAATACAGCCTTAATGAGGTGATGTGAGATAACGACTTGCTCTTTTTGGAAAAAGCATAGAGAAAGAGGGCTTGTCCGTCAAGAAGAATCCAGCCGCATCCCGGTATGGACGCGCCTCGCCGGCCTAAAACGGGCCGTTTGTGGCTTTTTCAGCGGCGCTACAACCTGATGGATCGCCTCAAAAATGGTCTGAATCTGCTGGTCACGATCCTGGAGATGTTGCTTCAGTTGTGAGCGTCTCGTTGAGACTTCTCGATGCCACAAAACCGAGATACGTCTGATGTCGGCTCATGTATGCGAAACAACTTTGGACTTTCCCGATATTTTGGGTTGATTTTCACAATCGTTCAGTAGTATCCAGAAACATGTGCATTTCGATGCCTTCGAACCTGAAAACCAAATAATCTTGAAATGCTAAAGGGACAGACACTGAGGGGAGGAGCGACATGGATAAGGGTCAAATCGCAGAAATAATTCGGAGAAGACTGAACCTTGAAGACCAGGACTGGTCAATGATTGAAAAAAACCCTAAATTTCAACGTCTGTTTCAAAACGCCATTGAAGCATCGAAATACAGACTGGTTGCCGAAGTGATCGAATCGAAAGGATGCCACTCAGGGCATGTCGCAGGCCAGCAGTTGATTTTTGATAATTCAGGCAATTTGCTCACCAAAGAAAATCCGGATCGGATATGTTCCTTTCTAATGCCGAATTTGACGGTGCTCATCAATGCATTTTTCGAAAATTTTATGAACGGGCGCAATCCGAATGAGGTCATGTTCAACACCACCGGATGTTTCGATACAGGCCCTTCCTGTGGCGGGTGGGGACATGTTGTTATCAGAATGAAGGCGGAATTGAATCCAGGATAATTGCCGCAATATCCCTCTGTAACCTTCCAGCAAATTGCGGAGAAGTCCGAGCCCGTAGACAATTCCTTGCCTCGACCTCCGCGACCCAAGGCGAAGCGTCCCTCAAGCCGCAGGGGACTGATCGGGCTGCGGCCAAGGGCATGCGGGCCAAGCCGCCGGTCTGTTTTCCTTGACATTTAAGATTTTTCTGACGACACTCTTATGAAAATAGAAGTGTTATGTCACCTTATCACCTCCACAAGCAAACGCGAGTTATTATAGTGGAAGGAGGTGGGTCATGTACGCCCTCATCTATGACCAACATCAACTGGATCATCCTCAAAAACGGGTCTTTTCCGTCTATACGAGTCGCGCAACCGCCGAGAAAGCCCTGGAAAAGAGGATGAAAACCTTGATCGGAGGGTATGGGAATGTCATACGCGAATCGTGTGGGTAAGCCGAAAGGTCGGCGCCGGTGACCTGATCGGGCCCTAGGATTATGATAACTGGCGTCCCGGTGAAGCGATTCCCCACGGGGAACAGTATCCTGATTCCGACTGATGCCCTTCGGTTAACAATTGAACGGCAGCACAGGGGGGGAAGGAACCTCTCATGATAGACGGTGACGCGTGCGGGTCGGCGGCTCGAAACCGCGGCATGGGGGGAGGGTCGTCTGTTGTGCACCGTGGATCCGTGCGTGCCGGCGCCGGATGAACGGCAGCCAGGCGTTCCGACAGGGCCAGGTGATCAACGCCGCCCGCATGGCCATCGGTATATGCAACAACTTTGCGTATGTCCCTGCCCAGGCTTTGCAAATGATCCAACATAGTCAAGTGGTTTGGCCATGTTAATCGACTCGTTACGGACGCCCCGGCCCTGGCTAACAGCGAACGCACTCCCATCCTCAGTTCACAGCTGCCCAGTGTTCAGACCTGACCGCACCTCACTCATCTTCCCCCGGATTTCGTTGACGGCCCTGTCCAAAGACTGAAGGAACCGGGAACGGTCTCGCTTATTAAACGGCGGAGGTCCTCCCGTAACCTCACCCCACTCCCGCAGCTCGGAGAGCAGGTTGCGGGTTGCAAGGGCAGAGCCGATGTTGTCCTCTGAGAACGGTTTTCCCGTGGGTCCAAGAACATGGGCGCCTCTCACAACGCAACGGGCTGCGAGGGGGATGTCCGCGGTGATGACGATGTCGCCCCTCTCCATATGTTCGACAATCCAGTCATCGGCTGCATCCATTCCCTGGCTGACAACCTTCAGAGCGATATCCACGCCCTCCGGGATCCGCATTTTCGCCCCTGCTACCAGCGTGACGCTCAGTTTGTAGCGTCGGGCCACTCGATAGACCTCCGGTTTCACCGGACAGGCGTCCGCGTCTACAAAAATGTGCAGCAATCCCTTTCTCCTGTCAGATCCGGCCCTGAAAGATCCCCCTGTGACCCCTTGCCCTTTATGTCGTGGGGATGAGTGGCGGAACCCATCAGAATGGTTGGAACCCTACCAGATTCAGTCCATCACGAAAGAGTAGAAGTGCAAAAGCCAATAGTATCAGGCCTAAGATCCGCATGGTGTATACATAGAAACGGCCTGTTAAAAAAGATAGATATCGCCCCACCAGCACTGCCAGTAGAATTTTGGATCCAACCAGCAATAGATAAAAGCTGCCGATAAACGCCACGGCCGCAAAGACGCTCTGATCCCAGGCCTTTATGGTGGCTGGCCCGCCGATGCTCACCCAGAACAGGTAAGGATGCGGGTTCAGTACGTTGACGATGATCCCCTTTTTGAAAGATTCGGGTTTGAGGTCCCGGAAGCTCAGATTGACCCCTTTTGTAACAAGGCTTTCGTACCCCATATACAAGAGTACAAAACCGCCTAAAAACGAGATCGTCCCCAATATGATATGGAAGGCCGACAGCTTCGCCAATATGTATAAGGCCAATGCAACAATCGGAAGATCAGAGATGATGGGGGCCAGGGCAACCTTGACACCGGCTTTCATGCCGTGCTTGAGTGTCTCTGATATGACAAGGGCAAGAAGCGGTCCGGGCGCAATACCCGCTGAGAGGCCCAACACCGTCCCGGTGGCCAAGAAACCGATCATCTGGTATTTCCCTGTATTACCTTTTAGAACCCGTCACCGATACTGAAGCGTTTACGTCCATAGACATTCCGAGCGTAAGCCGTCACCGCAAATCATACGAACCCCTCCCGCAAATCCTTTTTCGTGGTCCCGTTCAATCCATTTCCGGGTGAAGGCGCAGGCCGACATCGTAACCGGAATTGGCTGCGGATAGCCTCACTGCCTGCTTCATGCCGGTTTTATCCGGCGCTTTCCGGACGTCCCCTTAGACCCATGCGCCCGGTTGAGTTGGTGTGAGGTGAGGAGTCGCTTCTTGACATCGTAGAGGGTGTCCGAAAGGGAGACTTTGTAGATGTGGGGATTGATGAAGCGTTTGGTTTCCGACTCCAGGCTTCCCAGTTCTCCCTCCGCATGCGCCCTGACCTCCTTGAGAGGAGGCGGGTCATAGACCTGTCTCCCCTTCTCGAACACAGGAATCATGATCTCCTTGGCATAGTAGGGAGGCTTGTAGGCCTTTTTCAGGTAGTCATACATGGGGTGATGAGCGACAACCGGAACATCTTGAGGGATCTTTTCATCCACGCCGGTCAGAAGATCTCCCATCATCCGGCCTTTGAGGTTGTAAAACCGGATGATTTTCTTGACCCCCGGATTGGTCACCTTTTCAGGATTCTGGGATATTTTGATTTTGGGGGTGAGATTCCCGTCCCCGCTGTCCGCAGCCATGAGCTTGTATACCACTCCCAGCGCGGGAGTCTGGTAGGACGTCATCAACTTGGTGCCCACGCACCAGATATCGATGCGCGCCCCCTGATCCCGAAGGGTTTCAATGAGCCATTCATCCAGGTCGCTGCTCGCGAGGATCTTCACTTCAGGGAAACCCGCCCCGTCCAGCATGTCGCGAGCGACCCTGGAGTAATAGGCGAGGTCGCCGCTGTCAATGCGGATCCCTTTAAGAGCCTTTCCGGTCTTGCGCATTTTTTCCGCCACCCGGATGGCGTTGCGCACGCCTTCCACCACCTCGTACGTGTCGACGAGGAGAACGCAGTTGTCAGGAAAAACCTTCGCAAAGGCCTCGAAGGATTCGATCTCCTTATCAAAGCTTTCCACCCAGCTGTGAGCATGGGTCCCTCTCACCGGGATCCCGAAGAGCTTGCCGGCCATCACATTGGATGTCCCTTCGCAGCCGCCGATATACGCGGCCCGGGCGCCATAGCGGGCTGCCTCCACGCCGTGGGCGCGGCGGGTGCCGAAATCCACCACCGGCGCTCCACGGGTGGCGAGATTCAAACGCGCCGCCTTGGTGGCAATGAGGGTCTGGTGGCCCACCATGGCAAGCAGGGTGGTTTCGAGGACCTGGGCCTCGGCAATGGGCCCTATCACCCTGATCAGGGGTTCATTGGGAAACACCACCGTACCCTCGGGCACGGCCCACATGTCGCCCCTGAACCGGACTCCTCTTGATAATCCCTCCAGGGCCTCCCGGGTGAAGATCCCAAGGCCGGCCAGGTAGTCCAGGTCATCCGGGTAGATCTTGAGATGGTTGACGTAGCAAATCACGCTCTCCAGACCGGCAAATACGCAAAACCCGCCGTCGTCCGGATTCTGGCGATAGTAGAGGTCAAAACAGGCTCGCTGTTTTCCCTTTCCTGACACGAAATATCCCGCCGCCATGGTCAGCTCGTAGAGATCCGTGTCGAGGGTATGGTTGCCGAGTTTCAGGCAATCCAGGGAATCGATGCCATCAAGGGAGCCCAGAACCCGGTTCGCGCGGGTGTCGACCACATCGACCCTTTCCATGAGCTTGCCGGTGGCCGGGTCTTTGAAGAGGGTGTTCATGTTTTAAAATCCTTTCTACCTGATCCGCCGGATTTCGAGCACCACAGGATTGAAAGCATCCGGCAGGCATGGGTGGAGAGATCTCTATTCTCTTTGAGACAGGGGAAATCAGCCCCTTTGCGCACGGTAAATACCGTGGGCAGAAAACGGTACAGGGAATGGACGCAAATCCTGGTCTGGGTCATCTCTCCGTCGAAAATCACCTCGTCACCGACCGTGTGACCGAAGGCGCAGGTTCCTCGCCGGAGAATGACCCTCGCCACGACGATGCGGCCCCTGTCCCCGGACGGTTTTTGGTCGGCTTTTGCCATGTTGGCCTTCCCTGACAAAAGGCATTTTCATGGATATCACAGTTGCGGCCCTCTCGTAAAGACCCAGGGTCATATTGCAGCAATTCTCATTTCGCGATGGAACGGTTCCGCCCAAAACAATCCGCACCTTGCAGGCCTCTTGCCCTCCACATGCCTCGACAGATACTCCTATAAAGGTCTCTTTCCATTGAATTCTGAAAGAGCCCTGGCAGAGGACGATGCCCACGCCGATGGCATTGGAAATGATATCGGCAAGGAGCCTCCTGTTTTGGAGGTGAAAGGGATTACACTCGTTTAAGCCTGTTATGATGGCGCCTCCGTTAGGGTTCACACCACGTCTGGCGGATCAGGGACACCACGTGATCCATGCTGCGGCTGAACCGTATCAGGTCGTTCAGTGGGGGGGCCGTGTCGGTTTGTTCAGTGGGATCCGGGCCGATTCTGACAAAATATCGGTTGCGCTGAAACAGGATGACGGCCTTGTCGGTCCAGGCCGTGGTCCCGATACCTTCAACCTTGGCGCCGCCTTTCCGGGTGTACACGTCGAAAATGCCCTGGGCCCCGGTGGAAGTCCCCATGTCATACGCCTCCACGAGGATCACTGTGTCGGCCCCCGGCTTCCGGTAGCCTGCCGTGTAGAGGAGACTGAAGCCCAGGGGGAGGTAGACCTCGGCCTCGCCGTCCATGTAGTCGAAAAGGGTGCCCCGGTTGTAGACCTCGGTGGGGCCGCGCTGTACAAATTCCCCGAGCCCAGCGCCGTAAAGAAATGGGTTTTCGTGCCGCAGGCAGCAGCTGGGATATAGGACGGCGGCCATTAGAACGATAGACAAGAAAAAGACATGCAGACAGATGTGACGGAGTCTGGTCTTGGCCATATCCATTCCCCCTTTGAGGCGGCCCTTGGTAAGAGACCCCCATGGGATCACCGCCCAGGCCGAAGTCATAAAAGGCATTTGGGTGCCTGGTTATGAAGCATCAACAATTTTCCCGCCGTCAGGGAGATCGGATTCGCTGTATCCGAAATCGGTCAGCATCCGGCGCGTTATCTCCATGTCCGGTTCCCAGCCCATTCGTTCGCCCCTGAATTTTGTGGCAAGCACATAGTCAACGATCGGCGACATCACGCCCATGGCCAGGAAATTGGGCTGATGGCTCGACCCGCAGTTCGGGCCGTCTTCGCTGGCCCATAGGGCATCCACCAGACAGAGCTGTTGCCGGGGATACAGGATCTTCCCGGATCCGGGGTCCATGGACCCCAGGATCTCAGGGGTCTGGTTGATGGCCATGAGATAGTCCACGCTCCCTAACCAGTGGCCGAAAGAGGGAGAAAATGTGCCAAAATGATTCTTCAGGGTCATGGTAAAACCGCCGAATCGGCTGCTGTGCCCTTTGCACATGGCGATATTGACGAGGATGTCCACCGTTCCGTCAACAAGGTGCTTGAGGCATTCCGATCTGTCCTCGCCTCCCCGCCAGGGCTTGGGAATCCCTGTGTACGTATTGCTTCCGCCCCACTTGTCCTCGATCCGGCATCCCTCAGGCAGACCGGCAAAAGGGGTTTGCCGGCGCATGTCACCGCCGTGGCAGGCATCGTAAATGTGGATGTTGACCGGTTTGACCCCGACGATACCGGTGAGGGCATGACATACCTTGGCCATGACCGCGCTGCGGGTGTGCTGGATGCCGATATTGTTGGTCTTGATGGCCACGACCGTCTCAGACCAGGGTTTGTGTAGGGGGCGAACAAATATAGTCCGCCAGGCCTGTCCCGGGTCCCGGGTCTTCGTAAGGGTGCAGGCCAGCCGGTCGATGTTTTCCCATACCCCCTTCTGGTTGACGAGATCGTCCTGCCGGGACCAGGAAGCCGACAGCTTCGGTTCCCTTGTCATACCGGGGTCCGTGATGCCGACGACGCGCAGGTTGTCGACGTTCGGATGGATAACGGTCTTTTTTGCCCAGGCGGCCTGCGATCGTCTGACGAATATAAAGGGAAACGCCGTGACGCCTGCACCGATGATGGCCGCATCCTTTACAAATCTTCTTCTCGATATCATGACCTGATTCACCTCCCTTTCCCTTTTTCTCCGGATACGCAAAGGACCTTTACGACGCGACCGCCAAACCGTTATCCTGCGGTTCCGCCTGCCGCTACAGTTTCTATTTCAGGGATGTCCCCAGAGCCATTCTATCGGGCTTGGAACCGAAAAAGGCCCCTCTGCGACCCTCTACGATGGTTATACAAGATGGCTTTCAAGGCCACTCATCTCCAATACTTGAGCGAAAGGACTGGAAAGTGCGGCCATGAACGCTGCATGTACCTTCCGCGCTTCAATGGCTACCCCGCCATATTCCATGTCCTTCGTTGCGCAGGCATCCGATACCACAAGGGAGCGAAAACCCAGATCGAAGGCGGCCCTTACGGTTGTATCGATACACATGTGAGTCATGGCACCGCAAACAATGACCTCCTCCACATGAAGGCGGTGAAGCTGTTCCTTCAAAGAGGTTTCTCTGAAGGAATTGGGGAAATGTTTACGAATGATAACCTCACCCGTTTGCGGAGTTACGAACTCGTGAATCTCAACGCCATCGGTTCCTGGCAAGAAAAATGTTGCGCCTGCTCTGTTTGACAAGTGCTGGATGTGGAAAATTGGCAAATTCCTGGCACGAAACAGATCGAGAGCATGTCGGGCATTACTGGCAGCATTCTCCATGCCCACGAGCTCCATCTTTCCACCAGGGAAATAATCATTCTGAATATCTACGACCATTAATGCTTGTTTCATTTCGGTTCCTTCCCGGGTCTCCCTTTGGCCTCCAAACCGAGGTCGAGGTGTATCCGCTCCAAGCGCGGGTGGGACGAACATGGCCGGGCCCCATTCTCCCGGCGACACACGGGGCACAGACCAAGCATCGCTCGAACCCTCCAGCTTCGCCTTGAACACGTCGATGAACGCTCACCCTCATTCTCAATGGGCCATCCGCAACGCGGCAACGCATAAAATCATACCCGTCCCCACCTGCTCTCCCAACACTATTGCCTCATGTCGTTTATAAAGAACTACTGGAAAAGTCAATGAAAAATGCAAGATGGATCCCGGTCGAAGCGAAGTGTAGATCCCACAGTGCCCGGGATTTCCGGTTATTGAAATAAACAGGGGTGCTGTCCTTTCTGACCTCTGACATCCGGCCCCTGACCCCCGGTTATTCTACCCTGCGGGAGGTTGCCCGGTCCTGAGATGAAATCATTACACCGACCCGCAACATGGCACTGGATGACGCGGGGGCATTCTATCGAGCCGATTCGCGCAAATATGTGGACACGCGTGCACGCCGTTCCGGCACTTTTCTGAAGAAATAGATGATGGACCTCATTGGTATTGTCTGGTAAAGTGAGATATACTGAAAATTGTCCGGAACCATATAAATTCAATACCCATACAGAAAGGGTCTGTGCCATGCTGACCATCATACGAAGAGACTGGTGGATTTATGTTCTCAGGGGAGTTTTAGCCATCGCCTTTGGGCTGTTGGCCATCATCTGGCCGGGATTAACCATTGGCGTGCTGGTCGTTCTCTTTGGCATCTATGTAATTTTTGAGGGATTTTTGGCCCTCTCAGCAGCATTTCGTCACCGGCAGCGGCCCATATGGTGGGTGCTTCTCTTGGAAGGGCTTGCAGGGATTGTGGTGGGCATATTTGCATTTATCTGGCCGGGCCTTACCGCGGTGATCCTCCTCATTTTTATTGCCATATGGGCCATTCTGACCGGAATCCTGGAAATTGCAGCAGCGCTACAGCTCCGAAGACAATTAAAGGGGGAGTGGGCGCTCGGTCTTACCGGCGTTTTGTCCATCATGATCGGAGTGCTCCTCCTGTCCAACCCGGGCGCGGGCGCTGTGGCCGTGGTCTGGCTGATCGGCATCTATGCCATCCTCTTCGGTGTGCTTTTGACGATTCTGGGCTTCAAGGTAAAAAACACCAAGGTCCAATCATAAGGAGCCAAGTCCCTCCCGTTGCGGGGCAGGGTTGTGATCCGCCTCAATATACAGGTGGCGTCTCCCGTCACCTGCAAAAACACCTTTCAAAGGAGGAATTCCTATGGCCACATGTTGTCAAACCCTGCAAAGGGATATGCTTCCCAACCCTGTCTCCATCCGGCTTGATGAAACGCCTCCTGATCTGAAGTCTGCTAAATTGATTGCAGATCAAAAGGTCTCAGAATTGGCAGCAGAACCCATGTTGCTGGCCTGGTACGAGGCAAGAAGCGGGCGATTCTCGCCCGATGTGGAATGTTGCAGTGAGACCAAACCCGGTTGGGTGGTCTACGCAGAGTCCCGGGGCGGGGATATCACCATAGACATCAATGATCAGAAATATATTTTCATTTACCGCGATGTTGCATAGCGGACCCGCAAAGAAAGAGGCCCCACAGGCAGCGGTCCCCCTTCCACAGCGGGGGCGGGGTTAATGAGGAAAGGCGGCCAGGGACTTGTGGAATCTCTGGCCGCCCCGATCTTCTATTTTATTTCCCCTTTAACTGCTTCAATTCGTCATCGGTCCTGCAAATCTCTTCCCCCTGAATGGCATCAAAGCTCTTGGGCATGGAGAACCCGTATTTCTCATTAAAGGTGGTCTGGCCCCAGAGGCAGTCCTCCACAACCGAGTTATCCGCAGGCCGCATGATCTTCCACCCCTCGGGTGTTTCCCATGCCAGCGGTTCCCTGTCCACGGCCTTGATGATTGCGTCGGCATCAATGGTCCCGGCCCGTTCCGCGGCCGCCTTGATAAAATAGACCCCGGCATAGGTCTCGCCAGCCATGTAGTCGGGATACTCCTTGTAGCGCTCCTGGTAGGCCTTGACGAAATTGCGGTTCATCGAGGAATCGGGCGTGGGGAAAAAGTACCGGGAGGACACATAAATGCCTTCGGGCATGTCCTTCCCCATGGGGACCAGGACCTCCAGGGCGCCTGCGCACGGAAATGCAAACTTGACCTGCTTGAAGAGGCCTGTGGGAAGGGCCTGTTTGATAAAGGTGACGGCGTCCCCGCCCCACAAGGGCGACCAGACCATGTCCGGCTTGGCCTCCTGAATCTGTTTGATGTATGCGGAATAATCGTTCGCCAGAAACTTGGGAAACAGTTCGCCCACGATTTCTACGTCGGGCCTCAGCTCCTTGAGCTTGGTCTTGAACATGTCCCAGGAAGAGTGGCCGTAAGAGTAGTCCGGCCCGATGCACATGTACCGTTTGTAGGGTTTTGAGGCCAGGAGATAGGCCCCTGAACGGGCGTGCATCATGGCATTGCTGAGGGTGCTGTATATATAGGGATGGAGCCTGACCCCGGTCAGGGCGTCGTCCGCCGCCTGGGTGGCAATGAGGATCTTTTTGTTTTCTTTCGCGAATTCGGTGAGGGCCAGGGCCAGGCCGCTGGAGGTGGGTCCCATGAGAAAATCCACCTTGTCTTCATTCACGAATTTCTTGGCTATTTCCAGCATCACATCCTTTTTGAGCCGGGTGTCTTTCACGGTGGCTTCCAGTTTTCTGCCCAGGATGCCGCCGCTTGCGTTGATCTCGTCAACCGCCAGTTTAATGGCCTGCTCAGCGTGCTTGCCGTAACCGCCCACCTTGCCGGAACAGATAAACATGGCGCCGATCTTGATCGGCGGTGCCTCGGCCGCGATCGCGCCAGCAACAAACAGAAGCGACAGGGAAATGATAAAAGCTCCGGTGGTCCATTTCTTTCTTGTCATGCTGATCTCCTTTATCCAGTTTTAATGATGGACCATTCAGTGTCACCAGGGGCTCTGCACGGACGTGCGTAGATTTGCCTCCATACACATGGAGCGGTTCACCCCCACCCGGTCAAAGGCGTTGCCTTCTCACGGTCACCTCCTTTCTTACCCGGCTCACGCCCTATTTTGGCAATCCTTACAGCCGCAAGGTGCATGCCAAGAATACAAAGGCCTTCCCTGAAACGAGGTGATTTGCCAACTGATTGAAATTTGATGAGAATATCCGGAATAAACTGAAAAGTTCTTGTGGTATGACAAGTCTATGACCGAAAGAAGCTTTCAATCATGGAAAGATTGTTTCACTTCTTCCGAAATTGGATCTTCGTCTCAAATCCATCGCCTTCTTAACGCATCAACGCCTGATATGTCCACCCCCCTCAATAAGTCCATCCCAGAAATCCAAGGCAGATGGTATTGGCGATGGCGGCCGCAAGGTACAGGGAGACCACAACGGCGATCCTGGCCCCGTGGGAACGAAGGGATAAGACCAGAATGGTGGCCACGTAAAAGTGGAAGTAGCCGAAGAAGAAGATGAGCCAGATCCCGCCGAAGCTCCGGTTCCACCAGGGGTATTCCCAGACCAGGAGTCCTCCCTTGTTAAGCGCGCATTCCACAAACACACAGAACGCGGCATAGCCGATGGCCCAGAACCATCGATCGGGGATTCCCAAGATTCTTTCGGCAGAATCCTCCGACAGGGTGTGATAATAGATGATGCCGGCAATGGCGAACATGAACATGATCTCAATGTTCCAGCCCACCATGGTCCGGAGCGCCGTCTCGCCGGGGACGGTCCAGCAGGCGGAGTGTTGGGTAAAATGAAGCACCCAGCCGTTCCAGGTTTCATTGATAAAGTCCATGCCGAAAAGGGTCAGCCCGGCATAGACCGCATCCCAGTTGCCCGATGACCGTGCCGCCTTGATTTCCCGCGCGTAGATGTAGAACACAACGGCCAGCAGGGGGATGACATACCACTTGAGCGTGGACAGGTCCCTCAGGTGTTGAAGGGCCAGTTCGGATGCGTGCGTCACAGGATCCTCCTTTCAGAACGAGACGGGTTTGACAGGATGCTCAGGGCTTTCAGGACAGATATGACATGTTCCGTCTGTTCAGTCAATCCTCTTGATGATGCGGGTCGCATGAAACAACCATGCGTTTTTATGGATTCCAAGCATTCTGAGGGCTCTGTGAGAGACCTGCCGCCCTAGGGAGACTCGGAATCGGCGAGAGATGTTCGCCAGGGGGCGAACTTGAGGAGGAGGAGCATGCCCGGGGCGGCGATGAGGGTGCAGGCGATGAAGAAGCCCTCCCAGCCGAACTGCTTGGCCATAAGGCCGGTGGGGGCAGAGGCGATAACCCGGGGCACGCCCATGAGACTGCTCAGGAGGGCATACTGGGTGGCGGTGAAGCGTTTGTTTGTGATGCTGGCCATGAAGGCCACGTAGGCCGCGGTCCCCATGCCGCCGCTCAGGTTCTCGAAGGCGATGACCCCAGAAAGGAGCGGGACGCTGTGCCCGGCGCGTGCCAGGAGGGCAAACCCGGCCGTGGATACGGCCTGAAGCACACCGAAGATCCAGAGGGACCGGTTGATCCCGAGCCTGAGCATGATCACCCCGCCGATCAGGCTCCCCACAACCGTGGCCCAGAAACCGAAGAGCTTGACCACGGCCCCGATCTCGGTCTTGGTGAATCCGGTGTCGAGATAAAAGGGGGTCGTCATGGCGCTGGCCATGGTATCGCCGATCTTGTAGAGGAGGATGAAGGCCAGGATCCAGAGGGCACCCTCGCGGCTGAAATATTCGGTCAGGGGATCGACGACCGCCTCCCGAAGACGCCTGGGGGCCCCCGGCGGGAGCGGGGGCTCCGGGGCCATAAGGGTGGTCAGGATCCCCGGCAGCATGCAGCCGGCCATGATGAGGTAGACCGAGGTAAAGGGGATGTGATCCGCCAGGATGAGCCCGCCCCCGGATGCCAGGAGCATGCCCAGCCGGTAGCCGTTCACATAGAGGGACGAGCCCAGTCCCAGTTCCTCGTCCGAGAGGTCCTCCCGCCGGTAGGCGTCCACCACGATATCCTGGGAGGCGCTGAAAAAGGTTACCAGAAATGCGGCCACGGCCACCATCCAGGGGTCGGCGCCCGGGTTTGTCAGGCCCATCCCCGCGATGGCCACGGCCAGGGCCACCTGGGCCGTGAGGAGCCAGCCCCGTCTTCGACCCAGGAAAGGGAGGGTGTAACGGTCCAGAAAGGGGGCCCATAGGAATTTGACCGTATAGGGGAGGCCCACCAGGGCCATCAACCCGATGACGGTCAGGTCCACCCCTTCCTCCTGCATCCAGGCCTGGAGGACGGTGATGGTCAACAGGAGGGGCATCCCGCAGGAAAAACCCATGACCAGGGCCACGAGCATGCGGCCGCTGAAGATGGTTTTCAGCAGGGATTTGCGATTGTCAGGGGACATAGGTCAATGAAGAGTGAAGAATGAAGAATGACATGGGGGAAGCCGTTCGATTTATGAGGGTCATTGGGGGATTGAATAGCGAACATTATATTGAATATTGATTAGCAACATATTGAAAACACAATAGATGGTCATTATATACCTGTATAATAATGACTCCTTGGAACTGCCGGTCCTGAGACCCGATCCGGCGATTCCGCGGGAATAAACCCTCAAATCCGTCCCCGTAACTGATTACCCAATATTCAATATTCATTTCTCACTATTCAATATCTGCACGGTTTCGGCGATCTCGTCGAGGGATACCTCTTCCCGAAGGGCCTCCATCCGTTTCATGACATCGGCAAAGCGGACCCCTTCGGCCGCGCTGATCCATTCCAGTTGGAGCCGCTCGGGCCGGATCCCTAATTTGGCCATCTTCTTGTGTATCTTTGCGACCCGCTTTTCGGTCCAGTGGTTGGCGTCGATATAGTGGCAGTCGCCGATATGGCACCCGCTCACCAGGATCACGGGGGCCCCCATCTTAAACCCCTCCCAGACGAACTTTTCATCGACCCTTCCCGAGCACATGGTCCGGATGAGACGCACGTTCGGGGGATACTGGAGCCTGGAGACCCCGGCAAAATCGGCTCCGGCATAGGAGCACCAGTTGCAGGCAAAGGCCAGGACCTTTTCCTTTGAATCTTCTTCCAGGAGGGCGTGGACCTGATGGAGGATCTGGTTGTCGGTGAAGTGGTTCATGACAATGGCGTCGAACGGGCATTCGGCCGCGCAGGTCCCGCACCCGGCGCAGGCGGCCGTATTGACCACGGCCGGGGTCTTCCGCTTGACATCCACGCTGATGGCGTTGTAGGGGCAGACCTCTGCGCATTTGCCGCACGACTTGCACGCTTCGGCCACCACCATGGAGGTGATCGGTTCGGTGGTGATCTCGCCTTTGTGCATGAGGCGGATGGCCCGTGCTGCGGCGGCCGAGGCCTGGGTCACGCTCTCCTTGATGTCCTTGGGGCCTTCGGCGCATCCGGCGTAGAAGACGCCCCGGGTCGCGGCGTCCACCGGCTGGAGCTTGGGATGGGCCTCTAAAAAGAACCCGTCCGGGGTGAGCTGGAGCCCCAGTATCTCCTGAAGCCGCTGGGTGCTGGAGGCCGGTTTGATCCCCAGGGCCAGGACCAGCATGTCCAAACGATGGGTTTCGAGCTTGCCGGTGGCCGTGTTCTCCACCGATACCTCAAGGCCTTTGTCCGGCCCTTCCTCCACGGTTCCCGGAAGGCCGCGAAGGTAGTGCACGCCCAACCGCCGACTCCGCGTGTAGAGGTCTTCGAACCCCTTTCCAAAGGCCCGAATGTCGATGTAGAAAACCTTGATATCGATGTCGGGATAGTGCTCTTTGAGCATCAGGGTGCTCTTTATGGTGTTCATGCAGCAGATATTGGAGCAGTAGCGCCCGCCCTTTCTGGCGGAGCGGGACCCCACGCATTGCACGAACCCGATGGACCGGGGCCGCCGCCCATCCGTGGGCCGCAGGACCTCTCCCCCGGTCGGGCCGCCGGCATTGATGACACGTTCGAACTCGAGGCTGGTGAGGACATTCTCGAACCGGGTATAGGCGTACTCATCCATCTCTGTCGGGTCATAGACCTCGAGTCCCGTGGCCACCACGACCGTTCCCACATTTTCCACGATCTCCTCGTCGGACATGTGAAAATCGATGCACCCCTTGTCGCAGGCCTCTACGCACTTGCCGCAGACCACCGGATTGTTGCCCAGACACTCGCTGACATTGATGACATAGGCCGAGGGAACGGCCTGGGGAAAGGGAGAAAAGATGGCCCGTCGGGACGAGAGGCCCAGGTTGAACTCGTCAGGCCGGACCACGGGACAGGCCTTGGCGCATTCCCCGCATGCGGTGCATTCCCTTTCTTTCACGTAGCGGGCCTTCTTCAGGATTTTGACGTCGAAGTTGCCCACAGAGCCCTTGACGTCGACCACTTCGCTTAGGGTGTGGAGGGTGATCCGGGGATGTCGACCGACATCCGTCATCTTGGGTCCGAGTATTCAGATGGAACAGTCCATGGTGGGGAAGGTCTTGTCCAGCTGGGCCATGACCCCGCCGATGCTGGGCCGCTTCTCCACCAGGACCACATCATAACCGTTGTCCGCCAGGTCAAGGGCCGTCTGGATCCCTGCCACGCCCGCCCCGATGACCAGGGTCCTCTTGGTAAGGGGAAGGGTATCCTCATAAAGCGGGCAAAGGAGACGTATCCGCGACACGGCCATCTTGACCAGGTCCTGGGCCTTTTGCGTGGCCCCCTCCGGGTCCTTCATGTGGACCCAACTGCATTGCTCCCGCAGGTTGGCCATCTCCAGGAGGTAGGGATTGACGCCGGCCGACTGAAGCATCTGTCTGAAGGTGGGTTCGTGCAGTCTCGGGGAACACGATGCCACCACCACCCGGTCCAGTTCGTATTCACGAATGTCGTCCTTGATCTGCTGCTGGCCGGGTTCTGAACAGGCGTACCCGATATCTTTTGAGACGATGACATCGCTTAAGAGAGCAGCCGACTCGGCCACCTTCCGGCAGTCCACGGTCTGGGCGATATTGAGCCCGCAGTGGCAAACGTAGACCCCGATGCGGGGGTTTTCAGCCGCAAGGTCCAGATTTTTCGTCAGCGCAGTCGCTTCCATTGCTTTTCATTCCTCCTGAATAACCGTTCACGAAGGGTCACGCTTGTGGGAGGTTTCAGTCCCGCGGGACCGCGGGATCGGGTTTCGGGTGTCCCCGCCGCGGCGGGAGTATTTTCTGAAGGCTGAAACCCGGAAACGGTGCCGCCGTTCTGATCCCCTACTCCCATTGGATGGTCTTGGCCAGGACGCTGGTGAGGTCCATCATCTCCATTTGAAGCTCGTCGCCTAAGAACGGGTCTTCCATGGCGCAGCGGAGATGGATCTGACACTTGGGGCAGGCCGTGACCAACAGATCGCTCCCTGTACCATGGGCCTGTCGAAGACGCTTGACCTGAAGGGCCTTGCTGAATGCATCGCATCCGATCCAGGCGCTGTTGCCGCAGCAGATGGCGCTGGCGCCATGTTCCGGCATCTCGTCGAAAGAGGCAGGATTCAGCCTCTGGATCAGTTTCCTCGGGAGATCCGGGCGATTTTCAAACCGGCTCAGACGGCAGGGATCCTGAAAGGTCAGTTTTCTGTCCAGATCCTTAAAGCTCACGGCCCCCTTGTCGATCTCCTTTTCGATCAGGTCAAAGATGTGGGTGACCTTGAACCCCGGATCGACGCCCTGCTGAGAATAGTCCCTGGCAAGGGTGCGATAACACTCGGGACAGGCCGTGATGACCTCTTCAATCCCCCTGTCGCGAAGGGCGCGCACATTCAACTGCGCCAGCTTTACAAAGTTCTCCCGGTCCCCGGACCAGAGGAGATCGTGACCGCAGCAGCGCTCATCCATGAGAAGGGCCGGGTAAATGTCGAAGAAGTTGAGGAGTCGCAGACTGTCCACCAGAATGTCGCGGGTCTTGACCCCCAGATGGGTCCTGAAAAAGATATCAAAATAGGGGGCGCATCCCCCGAAAAAGAGGACCTTGCTGTCCGGGTTGGTCCGAATGTCTTGGGGGAGCCAGTCCCAGTGCCTGATCGGGAGTTCTTCCGACGTCATGGTGCGCATCAGGGATTGAAAAAATCCCCCGTGGGCCGCGTAGTTGTTGGAGCCTCGCGTTGCCAGCTCATGGCGCAGATCGCGAATGAAACCGGCAAAATTGACGGCCGACGGACACCGGTCATAACAGAGTCCGCAGGTGAGACACGACCAGATATCCTTCTGAACAACAGGGTCGTCGAAATGCCCGGCAATTACCTCGCCGGCGATCCCCCTCGGCGAGAAGGGTTTCCCTGCCAGGGTCAGAGGGCAGGCGGAGGAGCACTTCCCACAGTCCTGGCAGGCATATACATCATGGGCCGCCACAATCTCTTGTATCCTGTCGTTTCCTTCGGCCGCCGATAGCTTTACCCCGGCAGGGGCGATAGGACTGGGGCCCATTTCCCTTATTTCAGCTGAGAATTCCTGGAGAAACGACAGCAGCCGTTCCGATTCGTCGGGGAGAAAGGTGGCAAGGCGGAGGCGGTCCTTTCCCATGCCCAGCAGGTCCAGGATCCCCCGGGCATCATCCACATGGTCCCGGGCATTGGATGATCCGGTGCCATACCGGCAGGAGCCCGGCTCACACCCCACCAGGGCCACGCCGTGGGCCCCCATTTCAAAGGACCTGAGAAGGAGGGCCTTGCTGATCCTTCCGGCACAGGGGATCCGGACCATCTTGATCTCATCCGGGATCCAGGCAGCCGTATCCTGAAGCGTCTGATAGGCCGCATGGGGCCCCCAGTTGCACATGAAGAGGATGATATTAAAATCAGTCATGAGATTTAAGGCTCAATGTTAGGTGCAAGGCGCGAAGCGCATGGCGCATAGCGGACGGCGTTATCTTTATCCAGTATCCGGTAGTCAGCATCCACCCATCCCGCATCAAAACCGGAACTCAGTTTTTCACCTTCAATTTTCACTTCTTCACTATTCATCCTTCATTGCCATCTCCAGAGCTGACAAGGACCGCGCCGAGGAGTTCCTCCAGATAGCCCTGATTCCTGTAGGGGCTGTCCGCGGCATTGGAGGGGCATACGGAGATGCAGTTGCCGCAACCCTTGCACAGGGCCTCGTCCACCCCCGCAAACCATCCGCCCACCCCGTTTTTGTGAAGCGTCACTGCCTGATAGGGGCAGACCCGGGTGCACCGGCCGCATCCCCGGCAACGGTCCGCGTCCACCACCACGGTAAATCCCTTGCTCTGTCTGGGCCCCCGGGGCATGATGGCCGCGGCCATGGCTGCGGCCGCGGCGCCGGACCGGCGGCGAGACACCGGTATCCCTGACGGGCAGGCCTTGAAGAGCCCTGCAATCGGAGTGGCCCCCGGAGAGGAGAAGGGTATCCCCGGAACGCCGTTTTTCTGCAGGGAGGATGGGAGGATGAGGTTAGGAAGACCTTCCTGGGGGATATAAGGGATCGACCTTCTGGCCCTGTCTCCCAAGATAACGGCCCCCACCTGCATGGCCTGAGAAAATCCCCCGGTCTCTACAAAGACCTGGAAATCGCCCAGGTTGCCGGTCATGCCGCTGACCCTGGATCCCTTGAAACAGTGGATGTTCGGGTGGTCCAGTCGGGTTGACAGGGGTTTTTCCCGGGTCCCGAAGAGAAACACCTCGAGACCGGCGGATGCCAGGGTCAGGGCGCTGCTGACCGCCGCCTCGGACTCGCCGATGACCGCGGTGGCGAAGTTGTATATCCTCACCGGCGCCGGCAGGGGCCGAAGGGTCGCGGCCCTCCCGATGGAGCGATCGATCAGCCCGATAAATCGCTTCAGGGCTACGTCCCGGTCGTGCACGAGATAGCGGAGGGCCTCTCCCCTCAGATTGCAGGTCTCCGCCATGGCGCGGCTCACGCCTGTGCCATGAAACAGGGCGTCCTTCAATCGGCCACGCTGATCCGTGCAGGCGCTGCATACAAAATCGAGGGGGCAGCAGACACAGGATGCAAGGACCGCCCGGGTCAGCCCTTTTTCGCGGATCGCTCGCAGAATGCCCGCCGTTCCTTCTGACACGCATGCCGACGGCATGACCTCGGCGTGGACGATCCCCTCTCTTTGGGTAAGGGCTTCCACATAGCGATTCATCTCGTCCTGCCAGCCGAAGGCGTCATTACACCGGCAGACGAAAACCCCCATGCGGATCTCAGGGGACAGTTCGGGGTCCGGGGGGAGGAACGAGACGCCCCGACCCCTGGTCCGCTGGGATGTTCCGCCCAGCAGGACCAGTGCCTGGGCTGCGGCGGCAAACCCGCGAACGAGCATGGCGTTCACATCCGCCTTGGCGGCCTTGGGACCATAGGCCCTGAGCACGTCTTCTCCCTTGACCGCGGGCGCGGCATCGGGATCAGCGATAATTACGACACCGGCGTGCTCTATCGTCTCTTCGGCCTGCTCCTGGTGATGGATCGCGTTCAGGGGCCCACAGACCTCGGTGCAGAGGAGACACTCGGAACAGATCCCGCACTGGAGGCACCGTTCGGCCTCGAACAGGACCTGGGGCTCGCTGAGGCCGAGGGCGACCTCCGAGAAGTTGTCCTTTCGGATAGACGGCTGTCTCTCCGGCATGGTGGGCCGGGCAAGGGAAGGGATGTCCTCGGGGATTTTCGGATAGTCCTTCTCTTCAGGTCGCGATGACCCGTTCAGGGCGACGGCTTCGCCACTGAGGGCCGCATGCACCGAACGGGCGACCGCCCTGCCGGAGGCCATGGCCTGGACGACGCTGGAGGGGCCTGTCACCCCATCGCCTGCCGCATAGACGCCGTCCACATGGGTCCGTCCAGCGCCATCGACCCGCAGGAAGCCGTAAGAGGTGGTCTGGAGGCCAGGGCCGGCATTGTTTCCGGACAGGATGCCGGCGAGAAAAGGACCTGCCTGACCGATGGCCACAACGGCCCTGGAGAATGGGAGGTCGAACGTCTTCGATCCGGGAACCATGACCGGCCATGGGACCCCGTTGGCATCCGGAGGACCCGGTTGTGTAGGTCGGCAGGTCAGACGGGTCAGCTTTCCATTCGGGCCGGCAAAGGCCGTCACCTGGGTCTGATCGATGATGCGGATCCCCTCCTCCTTCGCCTGCTTGACCTCTTCTCTGTCGGCCGGTATCCGATCTTCGGAAAACCAGGAGACGATGGAAACGTCTGCGCCCAGCCGCCTCAGGGTGCGGGCCGCATCAAAGGCGGCATTCCCGTCGCCGATCACGGCCAGCGCTTCTCCCTTTGTGACCGCCGGATGTGCCATGTCTTGAGGCCCGGTTGAAACGCCTTCGCGATAAAGCCGGTTCAGCAGAGACAGACCCCCTTCGACCCCTTCCAGGTCTTCTCCCGGCACCCCCAGTTTCCTGTCGTTCCAGGAGCCCACGGTCAGGATCACGGCGTCAAATTCATCTCTGAGCCGGGCAAGGGAACCGGACAGGTCAATATCGCGGGAGGGGACAAACGAGACCCCGCACCTATTTATATAGTCGAGATCCTCATCGAGAACATCTCTCGGGAGACGGTGCGGACCGATCCCGTAACGGAGAAGACCGCCCAGTTCAGCCTCCCTTTCAAACACGGTTACCGGGTAGCCGAACCGTGCCAGATCGGCTGCCGAGGCCAGTCCGGCCGGCCCCGAACCCACGACGGCGATCTTTTCATCTCGTACAGGGGCGGCCTCGACCGATGAGGCATTGGCTTGGCTTTTCTCGTAGTCCGCCACAAAACGCTTAATATCCCGAATGGCAATGGGTTCATCCAGTTCGCCGCGTCGGCAGGCCGCTTCGCAGGGGTGGGTGCAGATTCTTCCACAGATTCCGGGGAGGACATTGTCCCTTCGAACCACTTCGAGGGCCTCCTGAAACCGTCCGACGCGGGTAAGGGCGATATAGGCCTGGGCATTGACACCCAGGGGACAGTTGGCCTGGCAGAGGGGCTGACGGGTCTTGTCGATGACCGGGCCTCCTGGAAGGGCCCGTCGGCCGGAAAAGCGGATGGGTTTTCCCCCGTCCGGAAGGGAGACCGGACACACCTCGACACAGCGCCCGCACATGATGCACCGTTCCGGATCGATATAGGTTGGGGAGGTTTGGATGGTTGCCCGAAAACCCTGGGGGGTATGCTTGAGCGACAGGATCCGGGCCGGAAGGACGGATCGGATGCCGGGATTGCTCAGGATCCGAATAAGGCCGGGACGGTATGCAAAATTGAACGGGAGGCCGGAGGGCAATCGCCATGCGTCGTCGGCCAGTTTCGAGTCCAGATCCGGATCCGGGTCCACCAGGATGACGGGGATGCCCAGTTCGCCCAATTTGCTGGCAGCCGCGATCCCCGCGGGCGTGGCGCCGACGACAATTACCCTGTACAGGCGGTCTTTGGGGCGGGTCATGGTCAGGCTCCTGCCTTCCCTTTGGCCTTCTTTTCCCGTCCCTTGAGCACGGCCAGTCCGTAATCACAGCCTTTATTGAAGGCAGTCGCGTTCATTTCCTCGGTTCCTTTGGGCACAGATTTCATTACCGCATCGCGGGCCGCGTCCACAGAGACCGCTCCCGTGACAGCGGTAAAAAACCCCAGCATGATGATGTTGGCCATCATGATCCTTCCCAGCTCTTCTGCCATGCGCGAGGAAGGAATCGAAAAAAAATCTCCGGAAATTCCTTTGGGCTGCACCAGATCCTTATCTATCAGCAGGGTTCCCCCCTCCTTCATCTGGTCGATAAATTTATCAAATCCGGCCTGGGACATACAGACCAGGACATCCGGCCGTCTCACATAGGGGTAGTGGATGGCCTGATCGGCGATGATCACCTGGGCGCTGCACGCCCCGCCCCGGGCCTCCGGGCCGTAGGCCTGGACCAGGGTGCTCTCACGATGGTCGCCGATGACTGCGGCCTTGCCGAGGATGCGGCCTGCCAGCACGATCCCCTGACCGCCGAACCCGGTGAATACAATCTCCTGCCTTCGGGTCCCCCTCTCCTCCTGCCTCATTGCTTTGAACCCCTCATTTCTTCCAACAGCTCTTTGGGTCGGCATATCGTGTCGTATCTGTCGGTACAGGTGGGCCGATCGGTTTCAATGAATTTCCCCAGAATGATCCCCTTCTCAAAATCAATATCCAGTTCCCACGGTCGGGCGTCATTCCGAATAATGGTCCGTTCCTGGTAGATCTTCAGGGTGTCGAGCGGCTTTTCCTTGTTTCTCCGGCCGTAATTGACCGGGCAAGGGGAAAGGACCTCAATGAAAGAAAATCCCCTATTTAAAATGGCCTCCTGAATCGATTCCATGAGGTCACGGGCATGGAGGATCGTCCATCTGGCCACATAGGTGGCCCCGGATGCGTAAGCCAGGAGGGGGAGGTTAAAGGGGGCATCCGGATTGCCTACCGGCGTGGTGGTGGTCCTGGCCAACAAAGGCGTGGTGGCCGCCGCCTGGCCCCCTGTCATTCCGTAATTAAAATTGTTGACGCACACCACCGTGAGGTCCACATTGCGCCGTGCCCCATGGATAAAATGGTTGCCGCCGATGGCGAAGAGGTCTCCGTCGCCGCTGAATACCACCACGTTGAGTTCCGGATTGGCTAACTTCATGCCGGTGGCAAAGGGGATGGCCCTGCCGTGGGTGGTGTGATAGGAATCCAGATTCACATAGCCGGCCCCCCTGCCCGAGCAGCCGATCCCCGAGACCATGACCGTTTTCTCGAGGTTGATGCCGCTTTTCTTCATAGCGGTCAGGCAGGCGGAAAAGGCCGTCCCGATGCCGCACCCCGGACACCAGATATGGGGGATCCGGTCGGTCCGGAGGAGATCGTCTAAGGGGTGTCTGTCCTGTTTTCTGGGCTGGTTCATGGGGTTCCGAGTGAGCTAAGACGCCTAAAGTGAGCTAATGTGCCTATTCTCTTTTTATCCAGCGTTCCGCTTTCCGACTTCCGCGTTCATCCTTCATTCCCGCTAAAAGTACTCCTTCAGGGCCTGTATAACATCGTCCGGGGGGATGATGGTGCCCCCCGGGTGGCCCACCAGCCGGCAGGGGACCTTTCCGGCCGCGCATCGTTCCACTTCCAGGTGAATCTGGCCCAGGTTGAGTTCAACGGTAACGAACCCCTTGGCCCGTTTGGCCAGTTCCCGTATTTGATCCTCGGGGAAGGGCCATACGGTGATCAGCCGGAGGAGGCCCGCCCTGATTCCCTGATCCCGCGCCTCGTCCACGGCCGCCAGACCGGTCCGTGCGGAAACCCCGTACGACACGATCACGATGTCTGCATCATCGAGCCGGTAGGCGTCTGTCCGGATGATGTCGTCGAGATGTCGGCGTATCTTTCCCACGAGCTGGTCCATCATCCATTCCTGGGCCTCAACGGTCATCACCGGATAGCCCCGTTGGTCATGGGTGAGTCCCGTGACATGGATATGATACCCCTCGCCCGCAGCGGCCATGGGCGCGATGCCGTTGGGTCCCGGTTCGTAGGGGTTGAATCGGTCCTTTCTCCCTTTTGGACGGGGCCTCGAGACCGTCAGGATGGTCTTAGCATCCGGGATGACTACCCGCTCGCTCAGGTGCCCGATCATCTCATCGGTCATGATCAGGACGGGGATTCGATAGGTCTCGCTCAGATTGAAGGCGTCGATGGTCTGATAAAAGATCTCCTGGGGAGAGGACGGCGCCAGCGCGATGATCTCATAATGGCCGTGGGACCCCCACCGGGCCTGCATCATATCGCCCTGGGCCCCTTGGGTGGGAAGACCCGTGGAGGGGCCGGCCCGCTGGACATTGACCAGGACACAGGGCGTTTCCGTACAGACGGCCAGGCCCAGATTTTCCATCATGAGGCTGAAGCCGGGGCCCGAGGTGGCGGTCATGCTCTTGACGCCTGCACAGGAGGCCCCGATCACAGAACCGATGGCTGCGATCTCGTCTTCCATCTGGATAAACGTCCCCCCCACCTCCGGGAGCCTTCCTGAGATATGCTCTGCGATCTCTGTGGCAGGGGTAATCGGGTATCCGCCGAAAAACCGGCAGCCTGCCGCCAGTGCCCCCTCGGCGCAGGCCACATCGCCGGTCATGAAATGCTCGCCTGTGAGGACGGCCGGTCTCATGCTGCCTCCCTTTCTTCCGGGGCAGACGGATCCATGGGGGCTTCAACCGAATAGATGGCAAACTCCGGGCAGATGATTTCACAGAAATGGCAGTTCACGCACTCATCCGGTTTCCTGACGGCCGGGGGATGGTAGCCCCTGGCGTTGAACCTCGTCGAAAATTCGAGGACATTCCGGGGACAGAACTCAATGCAGTAGCCACAGCCCTTGCATCGGTCTTCCAGGATATACACAATACCCGTGGTGATCTGAATTTCGTCCGAATCGAACGGAACCCGCCAGAATTCCATGGACCTTCTCTCAATTTAATATAAAACTGAACGGATCTCAGACTCTAAAACCGGTGAATTATACGCCTTTGGACCTTGATGTCAATATAAAAGATAGATCGGCTCGGAAAGCTGGAAGAAACCGAAACATTTTTTGGGGGAGTGTCTATACATTAGCGGATTAGGATGGCGACAAATGCTCAGTCGCTCAACGATGCGGTGCTTCTGAGATGTAGCGGGTGGTGGGATACGAGCCTTGGCCTGCCCGGCAAGCCTGCTTTACGCCCGAGATAGTGGTGTCGCCTTATCATCGTCTAAAAGTGTCGATTCTGAAATCGTCTTAGACCGGCGGGAGAGCCTCGCCCCATTGAGCGCTTATGTTGTGGCATACCGGTTTTAGATTGACCTGGTTACCTTTAATCGGTTAAATTCACCAACCAAGCCCGGAGGATGCGTATTCCGGTGAAGTCGGCCACCTGTTCCAGTGGATTCCGGCCACTTGTTCCGGATGATTCCGGCCGGTCATTCCGGTGGAAAGCGGCCACCGATTCCGGGACATTCCGGCCACCCCGTGAATCGGAGCGAAGCGACGCTGGATTTTCTATTTTCAAGATTTGTTCTGATTCGTCAAGTTGGATTTTAATTTTCTCATTGACTCTCCTTTCAGGGTGATTTTGTAAGCGTTATGTACCAGTCGGTCAAGGATGGCATCAGCGATGGTTGGGTCGCGGATATTGGCATGCCATTCCTGGATGGGGAGTTGGGCTGCAACGATGGTGGATGCCAGTGTGTGACGGTCCTCAACCACTTCGAGGAGGTCGCGTCTTTCCTGTGCGCTCATGGGAGAGAGGCCGAGATCGTCGAGGATAAGGACCTTGGTTTTTGCCAACTTTTTCATGAAGCTGGGATAAGAACCATCAGCCCTGGCGATAGCCAGATCCTGAAAAAGAGCTGGCAGGCGTATGTAGAATGCTGAGAAGCCCATGCGACAAGCGCGATTTGCCAGGGCACAGGCGAGGAAGGTTTTTCCCACCCCGGTAGGTCCGGTGATGATCACATTATGTGCGTGGGAGATCCAGTCACCCGCAGCCAGTTTCAGGATCACGGACTTGTCCATGCCCCTGGGCGTTCGGAAATCGATATCCTCGACGCATGCATTGAGTTTAAGCCTGGCATTGGCGAGGAGGCGCCGCATACGCCGGTCTTCTTTAAAGGTCCATTGTCGATCCACCAGAAGCTCGAACCGATCCTCAAAGGGAAGGTCGGTCATGTCAGGGAGTTGGAGCTGTTCTTTGAATGCCTCGGCCATGCCGTTGAGCTTCATGGCGTAGAGCTTGTCGATGGTTTGTTCATGAATCATCCTCTTCCTCCTTTCCCTGGTAATATCCCTTCCCTCGGATATTATGATGGTGAGGAGATGCCGCGTCTTCAAGGAAGAGCAACGGCTGTTGATCCAGATTGTTTTTGAGGATGGACTTGACACTTTTGTAAGAGAACCCGTTGATTGCCAGGGCACGGGCGCATGCATTTTCAAGACGCTCAGGGGTATAGTGACCAGCCAAACGGATGATGCCTAATGTGGATCGGAACCCTTGTTCAGGATGCGGCCTGCTCTCCAGGACCTGGGTGACCAGTTTTTCTGTGTTGGGACCGTTTTTGGCTGCCCATTTAATGATCCTGGAAGGGGTCCACTCCAGGTGCCTCTGATGGCTTTTAGGCATGTGTTCGGGAAGTGTGGTGAACCTTCCGGGCAGATACATCCTCTTGTGACTGGCTACCCGTCGATTTTTGAAAAGGACCTCTACGGTGGTTGAGGTGAAACGGATGTCGACCTTCTTCCTGGCCAGCTGATAAGGAACGGAATAGAAATGATGATCCAACTCAACATGATGGTCGATATTGACGGTTGCCTTTTTCCATTCGGCATACTCATACCGATGGGCAGGCAAGGGACGAAGGGCAGGCTTGTCGATGGTCTCAAAAAGACACCTTCGAGTGGTCTTAAACTTCTTAAAGAAACGGTTGTTGAGGTCCTCTAATTTTGTGCGGACGGCTCGGTTCAGTTCACTGAGGCTGAAGAAGGTGTGATTCCTCAATGGGGCCAAAATCCAGCGTTCTGCCAAGAGGACAGCGGTTTCGACCTTTGCTTTATCTCTGGGTTTGAATGGACGGGCAGGGATGACAGTGATCCCATAATGCTCTGCGAAGTCCTGGTAAGTGGGGTTGATATCCGGCTCATAGCGGCAGGGTTTGGTGACGCCTGCCTTGAGGTTGTCCGGGACGATGATCTGGGGGACACCGCCAAAGTATTCCAGGGCATGGACATGGGCATTGATCCAACTGGGAAGGTCCTGAGATAAGGTGCCTTCGGCGTATGTGTAATTGCTGGCGCCGAGAACAGCGATAAAAAGCTGAGCATTTTTGACCTCTCCGGTGGTGGCGTCGACGATATCAACCGTCTGACCGGCAAAGTCCACAAACATCTTCTCCCCGGCCAGGTGGTTTTGCCGCAACGGCACATCAAGGTTTTTGACCCAATTGCGGTATTGCTCGCAGAAGAAACTGTACTGGTAGCCGTCGGGATGCTGTTCTTTGTATTCATACCAGAGAAGCTGAAGGGTGACCCCCTTTTTCCTGCGCAGTTCCCTGTAAAGGGAATCCATCGCAGGCATTGAGGCCCGGGAAGGCTCAACGGCCTCGTTTAAGGGGTAAAGCAGGCCCTCCAGGGCGGTGTCGTCAAGATCACAGGCACTCGGCCATGTGAGACCTGCCTGCTCTGCCCGCTTGAGGTATTCCTGAACGGTACTTCTGGCAATGTTACAGCTCTTGGCAATCTGCCGATCCGAATGCTCAGAGAGCCACTTCAGCCTAATGACTTCTTTGATCTTTCGCATGGATAATCTCCTCCCAGCCATGATGTTTCCTCCTTGAGTTTTTACCCAAGGGGACTACAGGCTGTTGTCGTGATTATCCAGCGTTACTTGACTCCAAACTCAGGGTGGCCCGGGATGACCGTAACGGGTGGCCGCAATGGATCGTAATGAGTGGCCGAGATCGAGCGGAATATGCACGGAGGATCTGGTTGGTGAATTTAAATCGTTGACCAGGATTTTTTCACTTACATCATTCCGGGGGTTGCATCAAGTGACTAAAGCGGGTAACCGCAACCAAAGTGGCTCTTGAGTGACTTTTTATTATCAAGGGGGTTCGATGTTGCCAGACATCTGGAATGGTGGAATACTGGAATAATGGAAGGTTGGGAAAGGAACCTGGATCACCCAGGAAAGGTTTTTTTCCTTAAACCCATTATTCCATCATTCCATACTTCCATTATTCCAAATTAAAGACGTCACCCTCTCACAATCATCTTCTTGTTTTTTGTGACAGAAAATCTGGAAACAAGTCACTAATGACCAGTGAGGTTGAGCGTCGAAAATATAGGTAACCCCGGATGATCGGGAAAAATCTGGGAAATCATCCATGTCATACCTTTGTTCTCAAGCCGAGACAGCGGCTTTGGGGCTAAATTGTCCCGGTTTGTCCTCTGTTCCGGCCAGTATTGGCAAGAAATGTGGGGGTCTTAAAGAGCGGTTGAAATGAACAAAGACAGCTCAGTGAACATGCCGCCAACAAGTGACGACGCCCCGGAATTGCCCCTGCGCACACCGGAAAGGCATAGAAACGAGCTTATTCCCGAGCAGGAGATTTTAAAAGGGCCTGTCATCGAGAAGGAGTTTATGCCCCCGCCCTGGCTGTTCAAACATCAGGATCTCAATAATGCCTTAGAGTCTGCTACGGAAATTGATGAACCCATCCTGAAGAATAAACTGAATCATATTCACTTTATGGATAAACACCTCCTGGTCCTGCTGCGTCATCCCAGATACGACGAGCTTCTGATTGTAAAGGCAAAGCCGGGACCCTGCACCGGCAGTGAACTGACCTGTCAGTTTTTCGTTGACAGCGCTTCACGAACACACCTGAAAAGATATACGTTTCTTCACCTCATTATCGATGACGGCCAATCCGTAATCCTGATACCGATTACCCTAACCAAGATGGACAACGACAGGTTTTCTTTTCAGTTGCCACTGAAAGGCTATGCCGTGGGGCAGCGTCAGATAAGGCGCTATTCCTGCAAGAAAATAGACGTGGAACTAATACAAAAAGGGCTCATGATCAAAGGGGAGTTGTTGGATTATAGCCCTGAGGGATTCTGCGTTCGGGTAAGGCCTTTGCTTTCCAATAGCTTTGAGTGGTCGCCTGGTTCGGGTGTCTTGACCATGGTTCATTTGCGCAGAGATCACCAGAATCTGTTTTCCGGCTACTGCCAGTGCATTCGTCAACAGGGAAGCTCCTATTCTATGGATGTTGTCCTGGCGCCGTCAAAAGATCAGTTCAGCCTTCCCGAGAAAGACCAAATCAGAAAACCCGCCAAAAATGCCTCATTACTGCCTGTAATCATTTTTGAGCACCCCTTTTTTGGGAAGAGAATAGAGCTTGATGTATCGGATATCTCTACTTCAGGTTTTTCTGTATATGAAAAGCGAGATGAAGGGGTCTTAATGGAGGGCATGATCATCCCCGATCTGACCATTGAGTTTGTCGGCTCCATAAGAATGAAATGCTCTGCCCAGGTAACCGGCCGCAATGACAGAGATGAGGCCAAAGTTCGTTGCGACTTTGCCATTCTCGACATGGAGATCAACTCCTATAGCCAATTATCCCACATATTGGCCAATACAATGGATTCCCATGCCTATATTTCGAAAAATGTTGATATGGATGCTCTCTGGGAACTCTTTTTTGAGGCAGGCTTTATATATCCCAAGAAATACGGAATTCTTCAGCATAACAGGGAGCGTTTTAAAGAGACTTGGTCCAAGCTTTATCAGGAAGACCTTGAGATCTCCAAACATGTTACGTATCAGAAAAACGGGCGGATTTATGGTCACATTTCCATGTTGAGGGCGTATGAACGAACCTGGATGATTCAGCACCATGCCTCCAGGAGGGTGGAAAAAGGTACGGCGGGATTTATTGTTTTAAAAAGGATGATGGATTACTTAAATGATATGCACGGGCTGCCCTCTGCTAACATGGACTATGTGATGAGCTATTTCCGTCCGGAAAACAAATTCCCGAATAGCGTTTTCGGCGGTTTCGCCAGCGCGTTGGGGGACCCCCGGGCCTGCTCGATGGACCTCTTTACCTATCTTCTCTATAGGCGACCTGATTTAGAGGCCAGTCTCCCAAGAGGATGGACGCTCAGTTTATGCTCAATGTTTGACTTATGGGAGGTGAATCGCTTTTATAGCAACTATTCGGGCGGACTCCTCATTGACTCCATGGGACTCGGGCAGACCGCTCCTCAAGAAGGCTCTCTCGAGGAGGTTTATGACCGCCTGGGTTTTTTCCGAAAATGGACGGCATATTCTCTGAAACATGAGGAAGAGATGAATGCCATGCTGATTGTTGATCAATCAGATATCGGCTTTAATCTCTCTGAGCTTCTGAATGCGATTAAGATTGTCGTTATCAACCATGATGACCTGGGCTGGGATGTTCTGTCTGCAGCCATTGCACAACTGGCACAGAACTACGAGGCGGAGGAAGTCCCTGTCCTGTGTTATCCCTTTGAATATGCCAGGTCCAAAGCTTTGCCTTATGAGGGACAATATTATGCGTGGGTCTTAAATGTTCGTTACGGAAGAGAATTCATGGAATATGTGTGCCAGAAATTCAGATTAAACCAAAAGTGAGAAGGCGTCACTTCTATGCAGCCCCTCGCTGATGGGGATAATGCCAAGGATGAAGATGGCTTGGTTTTTGTCACAGCTTTAAATTAACTTGGAAGTTTTATTCAATTGACTATTGACCGCAGGAGTTGTGAAGGGAACGCAAAAAAGGGTTTAGCGGAATTTTAGTGAAACTATTCCTGGGTAATAACATATTCGAAGTTATACCAAGGCCTTATTTGATATTTAGTCTTTCTTTTTCTTGAGATTGAGAACGTCGAGATCGTTGAGTCTGGGTCCCTGTTTGTTTGTAAGGTTTAATAGGTTTTCAAGCCAGATGCGACAGTTTTTCACCGAGTCTATTATCAAGGTTTAACCAGCATTCTATATCAATGGATATTATGACAGGCACTCATTCTTATCTGATGGAAAACTTGGAAGAGGCAATTCGCCTCCAGATCAAGACCGATCCAGAAGTAATAAGAAAACAGGCCGTATGGTGCGGTGTGAAGCCCGGTTTTCGTGTGCTTGATGTAGGTTGCGGACCGGGTAAGATAACTTCAATTCTGCACGAAATGATTCAACCAGGTGGCAGTATATTAGGGGTGGATTATTCAGAGGAGAGAATCCGCTATGCCAAACAACATTACGGAATAAAAGATGGGATTGATTTTCAAGTGCACGACCCAAGAAAAGCCCTAAAACATATTGGTTTTTTTGATCTTATTTGGGTCCGTTTTTTCCTTGAATACAACTGCGCTGAAAGCCCTGAAATTATCAGAAACCTGACTGCATGCTTGAAGCCGGGTGGCTATCTCTGCCTAATGGACCTTGACCACAACTGTCTCAATCATTACGAATTGCCCCTCCGAACGGAAAAGATGCTCTTTGAAATTATGGACAGACTGGAAAAGGAATACAATTTTGACCCGTATGCAGGTCGAAAACTATATTCATACCTTTATGATTTTCGTTATCAGGATATCCAACTGGATCTTGTGGCGCATCACCTATTCTACGGAAAAATGAGGGATGAAGATGTATACAATTGGGTCAAGAAGGTGGAAGTCATTTCTGAAAAGGCCAAAGATCTGTTTGACAAGTATCCAGGAGGGAAAGCTGCCTTTTTTATAGATTTTGTAAAGTTCTTTCTGGACCCAAGACGATTTACCTACACACCTATGATTCTTTGCAAGGGATTGAAGCCAACGCCCTTGCAATCCTAGAAAATAGATAGTCCGTTGTTTTCGACCTTAAAGCCTTTTATCCAAATTTGCCAGAAAGGCGGCTGCTACAAACCTGAGCCATAGACGAGATCAACTTCCATCGAGGACTTCGCGGATAAAATTGAGCATCTCCCTGACATTATAAGGCTTACGGATGAAGCCTTTTGCCTTGGCTTTGATTACTTCTTTTTCCGATTCACTAATAGAATAGCCGCTGGCGATAATCACCTTTGCCAAGGGATTTATCTTTACCAATTCCTGCAAACACAGAATCCCACCCATTCCAGGCATGATCAGATCCAAAATGACCAGACCTATTTCTTTATCTTTCTTGCTGTAGATCGTCAAAGCCTCTTCCCCGTCCGAAGCAGTGATCACCTTATATCCAAAATCGGAAAGCAGCACTTCACCCGGTTTTCGAATGGTTTCTTCATCATCCACCAATAGGATAGTCTCATTTCCGCCTTTGTTAGGCAATTCCGCTGGTTCCGAATCCGGCGTCGTTTCTTTCCCCAAGACAGGGAAATAAAGCTTGAAGGTGGTGCCTTGGCCAAGTTTACTGTCACAAATTATAAAGCCGCCGTGACTTTTTACGATTCCATAAACCACGGCCAGACCAAGGCCGGTCCCCTTGCCTGTTTCCTTGGTGGTGAAAAATGGCTCAAATATGTGTGCCTGTAGCTGCTCATCTATGCCCTGACCCGTATCCGACACTGACAGCAAGACATATTCCCCTGGCCTAAATCCCAGGTGATCCCTACAGAAATTTTCATCCAGAATAATGTTTTGCGTTTCAAAATTCAGGCGTCCTCCATTCGGCATGGCATCTCTGGCATTGACCCCAAGGTTCATCATGATCTGTTCTATCTGCACAGGATCTGCATTGATTGTCTTGAGATTCCCCGCCAGCTTCAATTCAATAGTGATCATTTTCGGGATAGTCATCTCAAGCATTTTGGAAACTTGTACTACCTCTTGGTTGAGATCTATTGGCTTGAGTTGGCTCTTTACTTTGCGGCTAAAGATCAGGAGCCGTTTGGTAAGTTCGCTGGCCCTCTCGACCGATTTTTCAATTGCCTTAAATTTGGAATAGTCATGATCACTTTGATCCCTTTTCATTAAAATTAGTTGAATATAGCTGAATATGGCCTGCAGGATATTATTAAAATCGTGCGCAATTCCTCCCGCCAGGGTACCGATGGCTTCCATTTTCTGGGCTTCACGGAGCTGCTCTTCCAAACCCTTTTTTTCGTGTTCTGCGCGTTTGAGTCCGGTGATGTCATTGCCAATACAGAGGATCTCAACAACATAGCCTTCATCATCAAAAATAGGTTTGTATGTCCATGCGATCCATGCTTGTTCGCCATTCCTGAGGACATATTCGTCCTCACTGACAAGCGGCCTTTCAGGGTCTTCCCAGAGAGACTTGGTAAGCTCTCCAAAATTTCGTTTTGTTGATTTCACCCTGGGAAGAATCATCCCCTGTATACCACTTCCCAGGACTTCATTTTCTGAGAAACCGAAAATTTTTTGCGCGAATTCATTGAAAAAAATGATGCTTCCTTTGGTATCCATTCGCAAGATAATGCTATTCGCGTTCTCAACAAGATCCCTGTATTTCTTCTCGCTTTCCTGGAGTTTCTGAACAGACATGGCCCCCATAATATTGTTGGCTGTTTGTGATGCAACACCCATTAGGAGACTCATATCGCTCTGAGTGAGAGGCCTTTTTGACTCCATATTATCCACGGCCAATATTCCCAGAGATACTTTTTCATAAACAATCGGAACGCATATAAACGATTGCGAACCAATGTGCCTAATAAATTCAAGGCTCTTCTCAGACAGATCCTTCTCTATCTCTTTAATATCATTTACCAAAAAAGGTTTATGTCCATTAAAAGCCATTACAAACAAACCCTTGGATTCGGGTTTGGCAAGATTAAATTCGGTTCCTACCAAAAGTTTCTCGATCTTTTGACTATAACCGAACCCATTTGCGTAAAGGAGCCGTGTCCTATCTTTGTTTGGGAGCATGATCATCCCGCGGTCAAAATCAAGACGTCTTTCTATAACACTCACAACAGCTCTGATTAGTTCATCAGCATTTAAAATCGAAGAGGTAGCTTGACCGATTTCCTGAACAAGCAATGCATTATTATATCGGATATTGATCTCATCCAAATGATCTTTAGCTGCATTACCCTGAATTTCAATGGTTTTTGCCATCGCTCTGTTTTCCAGATATCCTGAAAAGAGTGATAAGGTCATTGTGACGAGCGCACACATCAGAGTAAAAATAAACCAGTGTGTGGTTGGTAAAACAAAGAAAAAAGCCAGAGATGCCAAAACGCCAAGTAAAAGCGAATAATCACGTATGCGCTGCCACAAGAAAGGAGCTGTTTTTTCCCAGGTAATGATATAGCGACAGCAGTCATCCCCCCTGTGAAAACATGAGGGATGTTCTATCTTGGCGTAATTTCTAGTGAACAGCTTTCCTATGCACTCAAAGGTTCCTATCCGATTCTCACATTGGTAAGGCTTTTCATTGACGCCGGGTTTGGGAGTCGAGATGACTTCAACTTTGTTGGTTCCCAGTTTTTTTACTGTGACGGTTGCACCACGACTCATCGTTGAATAGACGCTCTGCATTAACATGTAAATGGAGGTCACACTCATTAACCCCAATGTGTATCGCTTTAAAACACCGGATGCTTTGGACGAAACAGCATAACGACCGACCTTGCGTGAGATCTCTGGATCTCCCGTTTTTTGAGACAGGATTTCATAAAAACGGTCCGTCTGCCGTTGAGTTAACCAGTGACCTTGGTCTTCAAGTGCATAGGTAACAATGCCCGCGTAGCTTAGAATAAAATCCACGTCTATCTCTGGAAAAAATGTCTCAATATATTCTATAAAGATGTTTATAATCCTACTATTATATAGAGGTTCATCTATAATATGTCTGGAGGCCATTGCACCGGACCTAATAGAGTTCCTGCGTCTTTCATCAGGTTATCACTGACAACAGGTAGTTACATCACTGGGCTTTAAAAAATGTGGAGACACCGGTAACACCTCGAAACTCATTTGCCAGGATTGCCAAAAGCATGTCAATATTAGATTAATTTAAAAAGATATTAATCCAAAGCATTTGACAAATATTTAATGTATCTTCTCAATAATTAGGGGAAATTCCTTTCCTAGCACATTTATGGATGCAGGCTTTCGCTGGAATGACGGGCAGTTGCCTTATTTTGTCCGTTCCCGCAAAAGCGAGAATCCAGCAGCCTTACCCCCATTTATTGAGATGTTATTAATAGTCATATTTATCAAACATGCCTATCCGGTTAGTTCAGGTGTGCTCCTCCGTATCAGCATGAGTCCACATAATGGAATGCGGAATGGTGGAATAATGGAATATTGGGACCTGAAAACAGAGCTTTTCCGCCAAATGCAGTATTCCAACATTCCAGTATTCCATTATTCCGATTGGGGCAGAGCTCTTAAGTTATTTTGGCCACAATACCTGAGTGAACCGGATAGGCATATTATCAAAATCAATTTTCTATAGCATACCAAAAATGAGTATACTAAGAATTATCTCCTAAATATCAGTATAAGCAAGATATAATATAGCCAAATTCAGATATACATACAGATAAGGTCTCAATTATTCCGCGCCTATGGTATAATATAGATTTAAGCTCATAGATATATATTTCGACTTATTGAAAATATCAATCACTTTTTATATACGTAGTATCTGAACGAAAACCGGTGAAATTCCTTTGAAGTCCCCCTTTGGTAAAAAAGGGGGACTTAGTGGGATTTCTTTAAATCATTTTCCTTTTATCCGATCCCCCCTGCCTGCCCCCTTTTGCGAAAGGCGGTTTTCGGTTAGACACTTATGTATAGGATTCTTTGCAGTTACACGCATTTCATCTTTGCATAGAAGCTTCTCCCGCAGTCCTGAAACCAGGAAAACCTGGATGCCCCAACGGAAAGTCACCAAATTTCTAAGAATTCCGATAGGCTCGACCGGAAAAAGCCTGTCCGGTTCTTTCGGTCCATCGCATAGGTCTGTGGGTTGACGCTGCTTGACGCCTCGGATGACGAACAGGGCCAAGCATTATTCGGTGAAACAGGCCATCCCATTGACCCGGAAATCAAGAATACCATTTATACCGGTTATACTGAGGAGCTCCAGTCTATTCATCCGATATACTCGCGGGCATACCTTCTGACGTGATGGCCGTCCAGGACGTGGAACTGTCGGATCTTCTTCACTGCGACAGGGGAAAAGGTCCCGACGGGAATGTAGATGATCCGTTTCCCCAGGCGGGCGGCCATGCTCTGGCACCATCCTGAAGGGGGGCTGGCGGCCACGTAGACCACATGCCGCTCCAGGCTGTAATCCAGGGCGGCCATGAGGAGCCTCTCCGGCTTGTTCCGGGCAGGCTGAAAGAAGGGGTCCCTCCAGATGTCATAGACCCTCAGGGGCGGATAGGAAAGCATGAAGCCCCCGTACTGGCACCTGGAGATGCCGGGACCGTCCATGATTTCGCCGGCCGGGGTGCTGTAAAAGGCCATATCCGATTCCTGGGTGTGCTCGCCCAGCCAGGTCACGCGCCAGGGGAAATTCTCCCTCCCCTCCGGGTCCGGATAATCAGGGTCGAAGATCATCACCACCGAGCCCACCTTCCCTTTTAACGGCCGCTCTTCCCTCACATAGAGGGTGCCCCCGCTGATCCATTCCCGGATCGTCTCCCGGATATCGAGGCCGTCCAGCAGGGAGGAGGAAAATGGTTCGATCCGGGTATTCTCCTCGGTCTTGATCTCAAGGGCCTTCTTTCTCATGTGGTGGCCGTACCCTTCCACGGCCACGTCCTCGGGCGGGTAGGAGCAGATGGAAATTCCCTTGAAATCCTTGCGCCATTCTCCGGGACGACGCTCCCGCCGCTTCTTCCGGACAGGGACAGGCACCAGCCGCGTGCGCAGGGTTTTCATCTGCCGGTGGAACCGGATCTGTTTCTGATCCAGGAAGAGATCCTCTCCCTCCAGACGGAGCACCGGCAGCCCGGGTTCTTCGGCCTGCCAGGGATAATCGCTCCCTTTTTCCCACACCTCATAGCCGAAATTGTCATCCACGGCCCCCCTGGCTGCGACAATGAGCTGATAGAAGCTGGGGACCAGATTTCCCGTCAGGAGGGCATAGTTCCTGGCAAACCGGTTCAGGATGCGGATCTGACTGCGGGACAGGGTTTCCTTGGTGGTCTTCCAGTATTTTTCTTTTGCAGCACGGATCAATTCCATCTGGATCTTGAGCCGGTCCACTTCCATGGGCCCGGATCGGCCGCGCTCATAGGCCGCTGCGAGATACGGCATCTCACCCATGATCTCCCGACTGGAATCCCCATGAAGGTGGGCAAGACCTACCCCTTTTCGCACCCTTCGGCCGATGACCTGGGTCTGAGGTTGGTCGAGGAGGCGCCGTATCCTGCGGGCATGGGAGAGCCCGCACACAAAGAGGACCCTCTCACCGGTCTTGGCCAGTTGCTGGAGGTGGTAGGCCATGGTCTTTTCACGGAGGAGGTCGTCAGGGGAGGCCGGATCATCTCGTTCGGTCTCCATAACCACTCGGCAGTATGCGGAATGGCCGATCCTTGTGACGGCGTAAGCGTCGGGCATGGGGGAAAAATCAGGGAGATAGCCTTCCGTGTCCCGGTCCACAAAATGGACAGGGAGTCCGGCTGAAAGGCCCAGTCGGATGGCCTCCACTTGGGCGTCGGTCGGTTCCACCGGGAGGTAGGTAAAGACGCCGTCCGCTTCCTCGTAGTAGACGACCGACAAAAGCGGAAGCCGCCCAACGGCCGCAAGGGTCTTCTCCTTCAACGTATCGGGATATTCCACGGCCACATGGCGGGGCCCGAAGGCCTCGAAGGCCCTTCTCACCTCCAGGGCGAATTCCACCCGGTTATGGAGGACCGGGACCAACCGGATCCGGTTCCATTCCAGCTCACTCATCCGGGTCTGTATCCTCCAACAGCTCCATGAAATATTCGGATGCGGCATCGTCCAAGATCATGGATGCGGCCTCTCTCAGGTAGAATGCCTCTCTTTCCGAGCCTGCGCCATGGGGAGAGGCGGGATTCGTCCCCGCCAGCCGTTTCAGGGCATAGCGGGCGATGTTGATCCCGTCCCTTACCGAATAGCGTTCGTCGGCCTCGTGGGCTGCCTGGAGAAATTCCACCACATATTCGAGGATCTCATCGTCTGCAAAAGGGAGATTGGCCTTGAGGATCAGGAGTTCCTCGTCTCTTTCCGGAAAATCGATGTGGATCTGGGGCTGGAGTCTCGAGTGGATATATTCAGGGAGATCGAAGGTGCTGGCGTCGTCGTTCATGGTGGTGCAGAGGCGAAACTCGGGATGGGCCTTGATCTTGATCCCGGCCACGATCGATTCCACATACCGCCTGCTGTCCAGGAGGGGGGCCAGGGATGCCCAGCTCTTCTCGCTCATCCGGTTGCCCTCGTCAATGACTGCCACCCCGCCCTTGATCATGGCAGAGACCACCGCGCTGGCCGTATATTTGATCTTCCCCTTTTCCGATATCACCGGCGTGACAATCAAGTCCTCGGGCCGGGTGTCCATTGTGGCCTGAAACAAGTAGACCGGCCGGTTCAAGGCCTTCCCGGCATGATACGCCAGTGTCGTTTTCCCAACGCCCGGCCTTCCCACCAGGCGCGGGCTCAGGGGCAGATCATCGTCGCCGATGACCAGCCAGGCAGCCTGGACCTGTGTGATCAATTCCTGCTGACCCACCCACCGCATCGGGACCTCATCCGGCTCGCTCAGGTGGAGTTCGACATCGTCAATGACTATTTTTTCCAAACTTCTTTAGCCTCCTCGGTTCAGGATAGCAACTCTATTACATTATATTTATTTTTTTTGCAAAGGGGATACAACTGTGATAAAAATACAAAAATCAAGGGTAAAGGTTCACGGGTTCCAGGTTCAAGGTTAAGGACAGGACTGCACGTGAGGACGTCAAACGTCTTTACAAAACCCGATGGAAAGAGGGATTGCCCGGGCATAAACGGCGCCCTGTGGCCCGTCAATTTTCAGGTCGAAACGCCGAACACTGTCCACATGCATGCGAACAGGCCTAACACCTTGAACCCTGTGCCAGAATTCAACCATGAACCCCTGAACTTTTGAACCATTGAACGGTTACCATGAAGTCAAACAGGTGGGATGACGCCTACGCCCGCCGGGCCAGGGACGAAAAGTGGCTTGCCCGGTCCGTCTACAAGCTACAGGAAATCGATGCCAGATTCAAGCTGATTCAGAGGGGGAGCCGTATTCTCGATCTGGGCTGCTATCCGGGTTCGTGGTGCCAGTATGTCCTGGGCAAGGCAGGGCCCGGGGGAGACGTGGTGGGGATCGATTTGAAACGACCGGATCATTTATCGGCCCAGGGGTTCCGTTTTATCGAGGCCGATGTGATGGCCCTGGAAGTTGAATGGCTGGTCCGCGAGATCCCGCCAAGGGATATGGTCATGAGCGACCTGGCCCCGTCCACCACGGGGATTCGGGCTGCGGATGAGAGTCGCTCCCTTGCCCTGGCAGGAAAGGCGGCCGAGATCGCCGGCGCCCTTCTTAAAAACGGGGGGCATTTTGTGTGTAAAATCTTCGAGGGGGAGGGCCTGAACCGTTTCAAGAAAGAGGTTTCTGGCAATTTTCGGCAGGTCCGCCTTTTCAGGCCCAAGGCCACGCGCAAGCGGAGCCGGGAGGTCTATCTTATCGGGCAAAACAGGAGGATTGGGGAATTCAGGAATTCAGGGATTGAGGGATTGAGGGATTAGAACAAGAAAATTTCTTTGCGCGAGCCATTTTTTTCCGGGGGGGGATATGTCAGGTCATTCAAAATGGAGTTCCATAAAACACAAAAAAGGGGCCGCTGATGCCAGGCGGGGTAAGATCTTTACCAAGTTGATCAAAGAGATCACCGTGGCTGCACGTATGGGAGGGGGCGATCCGGATGGAAATCCCCGTCTTCGGACGGCCATTGCCGCGGCGAAGGCGGAAAACATGCCCAAGGAGAACATCGATCGGGGCATCAAGAAAGGTACCGGGGAACTGGAAGGGGTCACCTACGAGGAGGCCAGCTATGAAGGGTACGGACCGGGCGGGGTTGCCGTGCTCATCGATTGTCTCACGGATAACAGGAACCGGACCGTGGCGGATATCAAGCACCTGTTCGAACGACACGGGGGCAACCTGGGCGAGCCGGGATGCGTCTCCTATATGTTTGAGCAAAAGGGTGTGATTTCCTTTGAAAAGGACCAGGTAGACGAAGAGGCGCTTTTCAACCTGGCCTTGGAGGCCGGGGCCGATGACGTCAACGAGGAGGAAACGGAGTTTGAGGTCATCACCGCCCCGTCCAACTTTGAGCCGGTTAAAAAGGCCATCGATGCGGCCGGTCTCTCCTACACCTACTCAGAGGTAACCCGGATCCCCAAAACCACCGTCAAAGTGGAGGGTAAGAAGGCCCAGCAGATGGTGAGTCTCATGCAGGGCCTTGAAGACCACGACGATGTGTCCCATGTGTACGCCAATTTTGACATTGCTGAAGATGTCATGGAGGCCATGGGCTGATGCTGGTGCTGGGGGTGGATCCCGGCTCGAGGGTGACCGGCTATGGCCTGGTGGAAAGAAGAAACCATGACGTGACATATGTTCATTCCGGCCTTATCCGTCCCCCCGACAAGACCCCATTCTATCAGAGAATCTACCGGATATTTGAATCCATGGTGGAGATCATGGCCCATTACCAGCCACAGGAGATGGCCATCGAGGATCTCTTTTATGCCAAAAACATCCAGAGTTCACTGAAGCTGGGACATGCCAGGGGGGCCGTACTCATCGCCTCGGTGCATTCCAACATCCCGATTTTTGAATATACCCCCTTAGAGATCAAGAAATCGGTTGTGGGGTACGGCCGGGCCGACAAAGAGCAGGTGCGGTCTATGGTCCAGGTCATTTTGCGAATCAGGGAGGAGTTGCCCCTGGATGCCTCGGATGCCCTGGCGACGGCCATCTGCCATGTCAACTGGTCCAGGTTTGAATCGGTGAAACGATGATCGCGCATTTAAATGGTGTCCTGCTCACGAAATCGACCCAGTCGATCATCATCGATGTGGGGGGCGTGGGATATGAGGTCATCGTCCCCCTTTCCACCTTTTACGCCCTTCCGGATGCGAAGGAAAGGGTCGGTCTCCGTATCTACACCCACGTGAGGGAGGATGCCCTGATCCTGTTCGGCTTTCATACCAGACTCGAAAAGGACTTGTTTGTGATGCTCATCTCGGTATCGGGGATCGGGCCGAAGCTGGGGGTCAATATCCTCTCGGGCATCGGTCCCCGGGAGTTGCTGGAGGCCATTGCCAAGGGAGACGCCCTGCGGCTTCAGGCTATTCCGGGGGTGGGAAAAAAGACCGCGGAACGGATGGCCCTGGAACTGAAAGATCGCGCGTCAAAGGCCCTTGGGGACGGGGACATGCCCCAGGTCGCGGCGCCTGCGGGGGCGGAGCGGCGCATCATGGATGACGCCCTTTCCGCCCTCGTGAATCTGGGCTACTCGACCAAATCGGCCAAGATGGCCGTGGACAAGGCCCAGGCCAGTCTCGGCGAGATGACCCTGGAGGGACTGATCCGGGAGGCCTTGAGGGCGCTGTCGTGACAATAAGATGATGGAAGAACGAATCATAGACCCTGAGCCTCTTTCAGACGAGCTGCCGGCAGAGATCAGCCTCCGGCCCAGGACCCTTGACGAGTATATCGGCCAGGAGGAGATGAAGCGGAATCTCAGGGTCTTTATCGAGGCCGCCCGAGGCCGTGCCGAGGCGCTGGATCATGTGCTGTTCCACGGGAGCCCGGGCCTGGGCAAAACTTCCCTTGCCCACATCATTGCCAACGAACTGGATGTGAGCATCAAGAGCACCTCCGGGCCGGTCATCGAAAAATCGGGAGACCTGGCCGCCATCCTGACCAGCCTTCAACCCAGGGATGTCCTTTTTATCGATGAGATCCACCGTCTCAACCATGTGGTGGAAGAGGTCCTCTATCCGGCCATGGAAGACTATGAACTGGATATCATTATCGGCCAGGGCCCTTCGGCAAGGACCATGAAGATCCCCCTGCCCTCGTTTACCCTGGTGGGGGCCACCACGCGGACCGGCCTTCTGACGCCGCCGCTCCGGGACCGCTTTGGGGTGATCCTGCGGGTGGAGTTCTACGGCCCTGAAGAGCTGCGTCAGATCGTCACCCGATCGGCCGCGCTCCTCAAGATACCGATTCATGACGCGGGCGCACTTGAGATCGCCAAGAGGGCACGGGGGACGCCCAGGGTGGCCAACCGGCTCCTTCGACGGGTTAGGGATTTTGCAGAGGTGGAGGCGGACGGGGTGATCACCCAGGAGGTGGCAGACCGGGCCCTGGATATGCTGGAGGTGGATGATCAGGGCCTCGACAAGATGGACCGCTACATCATGCACACCATTATCGAGAAATTCGAGGGCGGACCCATCGGTCTGAGCTCCCTCTCCGCGGCCGTGAGCGAGGAAAAGGACACACTCGAAGACGTGTATGAACCGTTTCTGATTCAGCGCGGCTATATCAAGCGGACGGCCCAGGGCCGCGTGGCCACCCGGAGGGCGTACCTACATCTGGGGCTTGAGAAAAAAGGGCTGGCCGGCGGCGCTCAGAAAAAGCTCTTCAGCTGAAAAAGCCGGTTTTTTCGCCGTAACAGGGCCGCCGTCTTTTGCTCTCGGCATGAACCCGTTGGCGCTTTAACATGACTGCCTACGGCCGGGGATGGGGCGCCAAGATCCCATGATTTAATCTCAAAATCCGGCAGCGTGCCGCCCTTAGCCCAGACGGGTGCGTGCCGATGCGTCCTGACGGAAGACCCCCAGGAAGACCAAACCGTTGGGGATGTCCAGGTGGTCAACCCGTTTCATCGCTCCCCAGAAGATGTAATAGAGAAACCTTAGAACCTTACAGCGTCCCCATTCTCACAGGAGAGAGAATCTCCAAGAACGGTGCCTCAATTGAAAGAGGATGTCTCTCACACGAATACCAAATCCAATCGCGTCCTGAACCGAGACACCCATTTTTTGACCGCCGTTCCAGCCGCAATACCCCGAGGGCCGATTTGTGTTGACCCAGAAGATGCAATTTCAGTATCGTCACTGCCCAAAAAGAACCTTCTCATCTCTGAAATCCCTTCTATGTTTGAGGTGGACTGTGTTTCGAGATAAAAAAGTCATCGTGGTCATGCCTGCGTACAATGCGGCAAACACGCTCCTCAAAACCTATGAGGAGGTGATGGCTCAAGAGATTGTGGACCAGGTGATCGTGGTAGATGACGGAAGCTGGGATGAAACTGTCAAGGTTGCCAGAAACCTTCCCCATGCAAAAGTTTACGTCCATGATTCCAATCAGGGGTACGGGGCCAATCAGAAAACCTGCTACAGGCTGGCCCTTGAATCGGGGGGCGATATCATCATCATGGTCCATCCTGATTACCAATATAGCCCAAAGCTTATACCCGCCATGGCATCCATGATCGGCAGCGGGCTTTATCACTGTGTGCTCGGGTCACGGATCCTGGGCGGATACGCCTTGAAAGGTGGGATGCCTTCCTGGAAGTATGCCGCAAACCGTTTTTTGACCCTAACTGAAAACATCCTCCTGGGTGCCAAGCTTTCCGAATATCACACAGGCTATCGCGCCTTCTCACGAGAACTGCTTGAAAAGATCCCGATTGAAGCCAATTCTGATGATTTTGTGTTTGACAATCAGGTGCTGGCACAGATCATATGGTTCGGTTTTACCATCGCAGAAGTGAGCTGCCCCACCCGATACGCTGATGAGGCCTCTTCCATCAATTTCACGCGCAGCGTCAAATACGGAATCGGGTGCCTGGCCACAGCCCTATCTTTTCGATTAGCCAAAATGGGGCTCTTCAGTTCAAGGCTTTTTCCATCAAGGGATACTTAGGCGCTGCCCATGGGTCTTCACACAGTCCTGTTTCTTGCCTCGCTGAGCTATTTGGGGGTCATTTACCGATTCTGATGGCGAGTAAAACGTGTCATCATCCCACCTGTCTATACAGATGGTTCAGGCCCGGGACGGGGCATCATTAGAGGGCATGGTGAAATCAAGAATCACTCATCCGATCTCATCTTTATGGGCGCGGAATACCTCCAGCCCGTCTCGGCCTATGATCGATGAATGATGGCCCAATGCTCAAGGCTGGAAGCCCAAGGCGCAAAACACTCTGTTCATCTCTGATCGATAATGATCGATGATCTATATGTTGAGCATCGTATTGCACAGTAATCGGAAGTGAAGGGAAATTGGAGCAGGGATTGAAATCAAGACCCTGAAGCCTTGCGTGACCTATGGGGGACATTCTGCTCATGTGAAGAAGTGCTGGCCGCGGACCAGGCAGGAAGAAGGGGTGTCTTTCTTCCGATCCAAACCAGTATCTGTTCACAGGCCACTCGACATCGCCATGTGAGGCCCCTCCGTTTTACCCGCCATCCCGTCAGGCGGACGGAGAGAGTTTTTCTTGACCCCGGAGGCCCTGCGTAAGGAAATCCGTGAGCGTCTGACCGGGTGGTGAGATCCCCCAGCTGGGCCGCAACCATCCCTGTCCGTGCGGTTCGGGGAAGAAATACAAGAAATGCTGCATGGATAAAAGCCGATTGCCCTGGCCGGCCTTCCTGATCGTTTCCGGCAGGCTGTTGAGCGGCGTCCCTCTGGAGCGAATCCCCCTGATGGGCGCTGTGGCCGATCGATCCGTGCTATCGGGATTGCGCCGAATTCACGAGTTCCCTGAATAGTGTCTGGACAACACCGCTGTTAAGGCACGCCTGTTGAAAGCGCTGAATACTACCTGTTGGATTTTAGTCTTAAGCGGGATCTCTGACCGGCATGTCGCAGTTCCCGGCGCCGGGAATCACGCCGACGGCTTGACTCATGGATCAATGGCCTCTCTCTGTCATCGAACTCTGTGACTCGCCCTTTGCGCTTCTCCGCCTTTTAGCCGCATTGGGCAGGCTGGGGGGAGACCCTCACGCGGGTCGCCCCGTTTGCCGGGAGTGGGTGTGAGGGCTGGGGGGTTAAGACCCCGGTTACCCGATTGGACGTCCCCTCTGGCAGCGCTCTCATGGCCGCCGGCAACCGAAACGACCGTACCCAATCCGATGGCGCTCGACCAGTCTGCTTGCAGCGAGCCTCGAGTTCCTCGGACAGACTGTCTCCGTAAGGCACGACGATGTAACCCGTGTCCCTATTCCCGACCATCAGGCACTCTCTCGTCTCGGCCAAGTACAGCGCGGCAAGCAGGCAGACACAGGCATCTAGACCGTCTTGATCGCTCTTCCTTGGTGCGTTGCTCTGAGCAGCACTGTCGAGCCATGTAACGAGTTCCAGGAGCCCGCGCTCTTTGAACTCGCTCGACGCTAGTTGGCACACGTGCCGCCAGTCGGAGATTGAAAAGGTCTTTTTCTGTTTCGGGTTGTACTTGGGCAACCGACCTTTAGGGCGTGGGTCCGGCAGCGTCCAGCCAAGCGCGATCATTGCCAACACCGGGTAGGTCTCGATCACCCACGTCCCCGTCAACGGCTCAAGGGGATCTGCTGGGCCGCCGAATCGGCTCAGGAAACGCCACACTGGTGCATCCTTGCCGAACATCTGCTTCCTCGCTGTGTTTGCCGGCTGCATCCCGCCGTACCGACGGCTCACCGGCGACCCGACAAGGTTCTCGACAGGCCGCTGGCCTGCGGCGTTCTTCACGATCGTAGGCTGGTCGAGCATTACGATTGTCGCCGCCGGAGTTTGCTGTGCCTGCCACTCAAGAACCGCACTCTCAGCTTCGCGGTAGTTCACGATCTGCGGCGAGCCGAGCTCCTGAAACGTCCGGTCATCAGCGCGGAGCACCGCGACAAGGGCACCGGAATTGGTGGGGGTCCACGCGGAATCGAACCCGACGAGTAGCGTGCTCATGGATGTCGTTCCCTCCCGCGGTTCTTTTCTATCTCGTCCGGCCAACGCCCCGCGTCACCCGACGTCGAAGACGGTCGGCGTGAACGCGGTGGTGGTAGGCCCGGCATGTCGAAGATCCCGTCTGCCCTGTAGCGGGGGGAGTGAGCTTATGGGGTGAAAAAAGTCCCCTATACGCCTGCCCTGTAGCGGCACACCTCTCTCGAATTGACGGCTTTCCGTTTTTGATTTGTGATGCCACGCTTAAGAGCCATGCAAGACTTTCGAGAGCGTATCAGGGTGAAAATTCACAGCGAACGCATTCGCTGGTACGCCTATCAGAACAGCGAGCGAACTTAAAATGAAGAAGCACTCCTCAAATTTGGGAGACCCCATAAGGGAGCGGTGGGGCCTTCAATCCTGTCCATGTTATGACACAAGGCCATAAACATTAGCCGACGGCAAGTGGCCACCGCGGACCCGATCCGGGGCCGAAACCGCAGGGCGACGTTGCCTCTTTGATGCCCACAAAAATCAAGAAAGGGATCCTTTCCAATTTTACGTTTCCGTTTCCACTATTTTGATTTCTTCCTCGGTCAGCCCGTATAACCGGTACACGTGCTGATCGATTTGCCGGTCTGTCGATTCGATTTGCCGCCTCAACATCTCTGCTGTTTGCGGAACCTTGGATTGGGCAAGCTTTGTTTTCAGCGCCAGCATCTGATTTACAAGACCCACGATCTGGTCATGCCGGGCGACATCGGCGGGATCGTCGAAATTTATGGTGCAGATTGGGAGCTTTGACAAATACATCGGCTTGTATTCGAAGTACCCACCCTGTTTTGTCGATGAAATGGAATGGATGTAATAATCAAGCGCCTTCGAACTCATAAGACCCAGCAGATACTTGTCCGTGGTTGGAATGATGGTTGTCTTGTCGTTCGAATAAAAGCCTTTACTATCGAAAGCGTATGAAGCGGACTTTACAATGGCGGGAACAATAATCTTTGGTTTTTCAAATTCAGGATAATAGTCGCAGGCACGAAGCTCCCACCAGTATTCACCTTTATCATATCTCTTCTCAGCCTTTGCTTTGAATGGCTCAAGGTGGGCGGCTATTGCTGGATATTTTTTCAGTATGAACTCCCAAGGCTTACAAGTCCCGGCTGATCTCGCGGTCGTAAAACCACGGGGGAAAAGGATCAGATATTTTTGAGTGTTTAACGGTTGATATCGCTTTATGTCGCGCCCAGCCAGAAAGGGCTTTATTACCTCAGCGCTTTTGGGGTCCTCGGCGATCAGTCGCTCTCGAGTGGCATTCTCAATGACAAAGGCCTCGTTCAATCCAGTTAGAACACCTCGATAAATCTTCCCGTTAAGGTATTTCCCAAGGGGTATGCCGGTCTTGCGGAGTTTATCCAGCAGGTTTTGTGTGGCCCGGTTCACCAGGGACCAGCCGGATTCATCGAGGGTATCCTGCTGTACGTCATAACTGTGTTCTGTGACATGGGTGTGAAGATCGCCAAAATCCATGGTCTTTATGATGGCCGCGCGGAATGTTGGGGCAGGATCATTCTTCTGGATGACCAGAATGCAGGGGTAGGTGGTTGCCTGCTTGAACACCGGCAGGTCGCCAAAATCGACGATTTGAACCACGTGCTGCTGCTTCATCCATTGCCGCAACGGTTTCCCATAATTGGCCCTCAACCATTTGTTGGCCACAATGTACGAAAAAAGGCCGTTTTGCCTCAAAAGGGAAACGCCCTTTTCGATAAAATAGACGTACAGGTCGGCTACGCCGTTATAGACGGAAAAGTGGTTTTCAAAATAGGGTTTGAAATCCGAGAGGCCCTCTTGCCGGACGTAGGGCGGATTGCCGATCACCGCGTCAAACCCGCCATTTTGCGTGATCTCCGGGAATTCGGCGTTCCAGTCGAAGGGATTGACCGTGTAAACCTGTTCTTCGTCAAACAGGCCGGTTTGCATATTGCTGTAAAAGTCCGGTCCTATCAACGAGTTCCCACATTTGATGTTGTTGGATAGATCGGGCAGGACCCGTTCTTGAAACATTCGCATCTGTTTGCCGATGCTCTCTTCATCCTCGCCTTCGAGCACCTTGAGCAAGAGGGACAGCTTTGTCACTTCCACGGCCTGGGGATCGATATCCACGCCGTAAATGTTGTTCAGCAGAATCCGCTTGCGCTCCTCGGTGGTCAGGCGCCATTCCTCTTTCTGGGAGCGGTAGATGGGGGGCGTCTTCTTTCTCAACCACTCTTCCGGGTTGTCTTGGGTATATTCATCCCGGTGCCAGTCCAGCAGGAACTGAAATGTACCGATCAAAAACGAGCCCGAGCCGCACGCAGGGTCGAGTATTTTCAGGTGGCTCACGCCGCCTTTGGGACCTGGTTTTTTCCCTTCCACCAGCCTGCCGACCGTCTGTTTGACGATATAATTGACGATGTAATCCGGCGTGTAGTACACCCCACCTGCTTTGCGGACTTCGGGTTTTTCCTCCACCTTTGCCTGATGTCCGGGGGTGAGACGGATAACCTTGCCTAAGAATTTTTCATAGACCTGCCCGAGGATATCAGCGGAGATGACGGAAAACTCATACGGGCTTTCCGGGTAATAGAGGTTGCTGAAAACAGCCTTGAGCGGTTTGTCGTCGATGTGCAGGAAGGGGGTCAGGCTGTCGCAATTTTCGCGGCCTTTTTCTTTCCTGAAATGAAAGAGCCCGGAATTGTATTTCTCGTCCGCCTTGTTGAAAAGATGAAAAAGCCGTTTGTAAACATTGGCCCCGTTTTGCAATGCCATGAGGCGGCCGTAAGGTTCCATGCCTCGATCTTCGCAGATACGGAGGAACACGATCCGGTCAATGGTTTGCTGAACAGCGAAATTCAGTTCCCTTTGGGAAAAGGTGGGATTGCGAAGGGCGATGTTGCGCGCCAGGAGTTCCCGCCAGCGTTCGATTTCCTGCAAAAAAGCCGAATCGACCTCTGTGGTGCCTTTCTTGATTTTTTTGGACTCGACGTATTTATCGAAGGAACCTTTGAGGATCGCATCCCGGGAAAAGATGCCGGCGATTTCATCCCATCGATCCGGATAATCCGCGTACTTGAGATACAGGAGCCGGGAGTGGGAGACCTTGTCTGTTTTTGCCGGTTTTGTCCGGCAGTCGTAGACGGCGAACTCCTCGAAGTCGGTTAAAATGCAGAGGGGGAGTTTGGCGCTCCATCCATAGCGGCGCAACTGATAGGCCGGATGGATATCTTCGTGGATGTTGATGGATGGTTTTTTCGCCTCAAGGAAAAATTTGCGGACCCCGCCGATCCGAAAACAGTAATCCGGCGCCTTGGTGATCCCCCCGACCTTGATGGCATCCTCATGGATAACGTCCTTGTAGGCCTCGGCATACCCCTCTTTGTTGGTAACATCCCAGCCCAATTCCTCAAAAAAGGGGTCAATGAATTCCCGGCGCACCTGGGTTTCATTGTAAATGCCCCTCTTGTACGATTCCAGATTGCAATCGAATGTTTCGATTAATCTCCTGATGCTGTTCGGTGGATTCATATTTCAAAACCTGCCTTTTTACACATTCATCAACACACAATCCAGCCTGGCCTATTCCCTGGAACCTGGATTTTGCATTTGCCGGCCGCGCGACCGGGCGCCGGATAACGCCCACCTCAGGAGCTTCACCCACGGCGACCACTTTCCGACCCTTGGTGTTTCCCCCAAAGATACCTGGGCCAGTGCCAAGGAGTCTTCAAGCAGAGCATCGTGGAGTGGGCGGATAACGAGTGGCCAGTAGAGCAGCGCCAGCCCCTTGGTAATTCCCTATCAACTGTTTCTGCATATTCACCGATTGACTTGACATAGGCAGCCCAGTCCTCACCGTCATCGAACCTTGTATCATCTTTTTTCAAAATAGACGGTAACATTTTTGAGCCTTAACGCTAGGGCTGACAGGTGCGCGGGCGCTTTTTCCGCGCATCCTCATCCAGCCCGTTGTTGGGTTCTTCATATGGTTTCATAGTAGAATTAACCTGGCGATACCGCCAGAATATCTCATTTGCTTCCATCCAAAGATTGTTGAAAGAATCCCAACCCAATTCATTGTTGGGTCGAGGGATTTTAAGGCCTTTCCACTCAACGAAATCAAAAAGGCTTCGATTCTCTAACCTTGAGAGTTCGACCATTTTATTTTGCTGCCCATCCATCGGAACAGGGTATTTACCTTCCCAAATGATGGCCTCTGTTAAAATTGAAAGCAAATCTTCCTTTCGTTGGTCTTGATGGATACCAGCTAAATTAGCAAGGCTGCTTAGAGTATGTTTTGTAGGGGCTTTTTCATTTTTTACGACCAAAATAGCTTTATATATTAGCTCCAGAGAAAGTCCGCACAGCATAAAATACACAGGCCATATATTAGCACTTCGACCTTCCCCTAAATTTAGTTCCGATGATATTGTTTCCAATAATTCATTTTTCATGCTGAACCAGATGGCACCGGAAGAAGCCCGCAAATCACATGATTTATTATACCATGCTAAAGGAGCAGCTTTTCTTAATGAGAAAAAGATCATTGTTTTTATACTCACTCCGCCACAGCATCCTTTTAGTCGGATGCATTTAAATTCCTGTATAAAAAAGCTTTTGATGAGTACAAATAGATCACCTTCTTAATCCCGCTGCCACCATCGTAACTAGGCCATACCAAATAACCTTGAAAATGAATATTTGGCCATGCCTGAAGATGGTATCCAGCTCAAAGGCTGCCGAGCGCCCTTCTTTGATCCCATGTATTTTGTCAATCAATTGAAATTCGTTTTGATAATGTCTATAAATACGAAACTGATCAATGCCTTGTGTACCAGCCGATAGCAAAACAGCGACTAATATTCCACTTGTAGTCCAAATAAAAGTAGCGGGAAAGAGGAGACCAATGATTATGTGAACAAAATGGTTGATTAGTCTACGTGTCTTGGCTGGCTTGGCCATTCCGCCCTGCATCCCAGCATTAGCCAGTTGGAGGTTTAATTTGGATCCAATTGCACGATACTCCGCAACTAAATCTTGGTATGAAGCAACGTCAGAATTGTACTCCTCCACACTGTAAGAATTTCCCTTACTCTTTGCTAATAGATTTTCACATAGAAAGCGCAGTTTCTCGATTGTACTAAGTAAAGCAGTAACATATTCTTGAAAAACAGTATGCTGGTCTTCCTGTTCAATAGAAACGGTTACCTCTTTGAGTTCATTTGACAGAGCGTCAAGATCCTTAAAATGCGTGCCAAAATCGATCGGTTTGAAGATTCCTGGAATATGGATGAATTTTCTAAGGGACGGCTTAAATATTTGATCATGGATTGCCACATACTCTTGCAATATTTCGTTTACCAGAATCAAATTTTCTGACTGTTTGTTCATCTCAGTATCTTTCAACAAAATTCAGAGATCATTTCATTTTTAAAAACCCCAACATAATATTATGCGACAGGTTTGTCGGGGGGATCATAATATTGGAAGACAAAATACAACACTGAAATCATGTAATATTGAGATGTTACATTCCTATTTGCTGCTGGATATCACGCATGAAAAATATTGGTGATATCTGCCAAGAAGACATAGGATATGAATCATTGCCAGCAGCTCAACCGGGGTCGGGTCGCTGCGTCTAATCCCGATCCGAAATGGCCCGGGGCGTATTTTCAGGTCCTCGAAACGTTGGGCAAGGGCCGATGGGCGTCGTGAGTCCTGTGGGGACCCTGTGACGTCCCTGTTTCTGTCGGTCCTATGCCGGTTGCGGTTAAAAAGACAAATAGTTGTGACGACGGCTTTGGCTCCCGACAGGCCGGAAAAGGCCCCTGTCAGGAGCGGGGTATGGGGTATTTGAGACGGTGGTGCAGCATGAGGCGGTTCATAGCTGATGGCTCATAGGTCATAGATGACAGTTGAAAGCCCAACGGCCTGCGGCTCACGGCTCGTGGGCGGTTGAATCACGTGACCAAAAACACTGGCAGATCAGACCTATTTATATGGGAGTTTCTGCGCCGCAACAACCTCTTCCAACTGCTCGAATTCTGGATCTTTATGCAATAAGACAGAACCTCGTTCCTGCGCCAGAGCTGCTATCCAGGCATCAGCCACCGACAGCCGGTACCTGGCTTTTATCCGGCCCGCGATCAGGGCAAGGGATTCCGTTGACTCAGCCCGGGTTATGGGAAGAGAGCCCATGAGGTTCAGACGGGTTCGGGCCTCATCAATATCACGTTCCTGTAGGGTGATATAGAACACCTCCATAAAACTCATGAAAGATACAAGAATCTCAATGCTGCCTTGATGGGCTTTTTCCAATAGATCCTCGACGATGTCGGCCCCTGCTTCGTCTTCAATCAAGGTGAGCCAGGCGGAGGTGTCTAACACGTATGAATTGCTATTTTTTTTCATCCGCTATTTGATTTTTTTTCCGCGATTGAACCAGCCTGGATACCAGGTGTTCGCCCCTGCCTCTTCCGCGGAGAGAGAAGAGAACGGCCTTGAAATCATGCGATTCATTGGGGCCAGCGACAGATCGGTCCTTTCGAGAAATAAAATCAATAAATTGAATGATCTCGTCAACCTTTTGGGGCGGAAGGGATTTCAATTTCTCAATCACTTTCTGTTCCGTTCCGGGATTCAATTGCCGTTCCATAGCCATAGCGCCTCGTTAGATGGAGTCTTTAAGTCTCCTCGCATCACATTTCCGATTTTATTCAATTCGTTGTATTGTGTTGCAATGATATCTGCTGTGTCAAGCCGTTTTTTAGAAGATCCGTAGGATAAGGGCACGGTGTGGATGGTTGGCGCTGGTGTGTCTCATGGCGGATGGCTCACAGGTGGTTTACGACGGTTGAAAGGTCAAAGCGCAATGTTGAAAGCCCAACGGCCTGTGGCTCACGGCCCGCGCGCCAGGCACAAAGAAAGGGGGAGGCCGTTGGGATGCAGAGCCCGTCTGCCGCCCGGCCGCCAGGACGCCGGGCCGGACGCGATTACGCGGGGCCTCCGGTTGTCCCCTGCAGCGCGATCACCGATCCCACGCTGTTGAGGACGAAGGCATCCGGGAAGGCCTGGGCTATCTGGTGGATGGCCTTCCAGCCGGTGCAGTGCATGGGGGAGAGGACCTTGGGCCCGATTTTTTTAAACTCAGCGATGGTCTCCTCGATGATCTTTTCAAAAAAGGGACCGGAAAGATGGAATCCGCCCATGGCAGCGTAGACCTCCTGAATGCCGGTGATCTTTTGGGCATGGAGGATGGTGTTGATGATCCCGGCGTGGCTGCACCCGGCAATGATCACCAGCCCCTTACCCTTCAGGTGGACCACCAGGGCCTGATCGTCTGCGATAGGATCGCTCACGACCTTTCCATCCCGCTCCATGCTGGCGTTGGGAAGGCCCTTTTCAAAGGGGGTGACCCGTTCCACCTCGCCCGTGACCAGGACGGTCCTGCCCGCCAGGGGCGTTGGGGTCGTGCTTTCCACCAGGTCGATATTTCGTTTGAGAAGATCCTCTTTCACCAGGGTCTGGGGGAAGAGGAGCCTGCGGCCGTCGGCCAGACCGAAAAAGCGGGGGGCGTCAAAGACCCCCGGATGGACCACCAGGGGGATCTTATGGGGCATCCTGTCGAGCAGGGGATAGAGGGACCCGGTATGGTCCATGTGGCCGTGGCTCAGGGCCATGGCCTCCACCCGGTCCAGGTCCACCCCGAGCATGTCCACGTTATGCATGACACCGATGTTGCTGTATCCGGTGTCGAAGAGGACCGTATGGGTGTCATCTCCGGCATAAACCGTCACCAGGAGCGACAGTCCATGCTCTGCCAGGAGGGTGTCCGAGGGGATGGTCCCGCTCTTTGACAAGGGGGGCCGGGTGACGACCTCGCTATTGGTGAGGAGCACATCCACATAGTTTTCCATCAGGGTCAGGATCTCCACGCGGTCCACGGCATGGATGGGTACGGTTGCTGGCTGGTTCATGGTTCCTCCTCCCGACATGAGATTTATGATTGTCGATTTATGATTGTTGATTGAAGAACGCCTTGAAAACAAGATGATGCACACCCGAAACCACAGCAATCCATTTTTTGAAAACCATGAGAGATATGTACAGCGATCAGTCTGCTCGGTGTTCAACTCCCCTGGACGCGCAATCTCTGTGTTTCCTTGAGTTGCTGCCAAAGGGCATGGACCTCTTTTCGGGTCTCGTCCAGGGTTCCCTCGTTCCGGATGATATAGTCTGCAAGGGCCGCCTTCTGGTCGATCGGCATCTGGGCGTCGAGGATGCGGCGGGCCTCCTCCCGGCTGATCCGATCCCGCTTCATGAGCCTCTCGATCTGGGTGTCGGGTGAGACATAGACTACCAGGACCTTGTGAACCAGGGGCTGCAACCGGGCCTCGAACAGGAGGGGGATCACCGCCTGGACAATCCCCTGCGGATCATCAATGGCCATCCGTCTGAGCCGGCGGACAAATGCCGCAAAGATGCGGGGATGGGTCATCCCCTCCAGTATCCGCCGCTTTTCCGGATCCCGAAACACGATCCCGGAGAGCCGTTTCCGGTCAAGGTTTCCGTCCTCCCCGATTACCGGGTCCCCGAAATAATCCACAATCTCCTGATAGGCGGGTTGGCCCGGGACAACCACTTCCCTCGCAAGGAGGTCGAAGTCGATGATGGGGGCGCCCAGTTCCGCCAGCATGCGGGCCACGGTGGTCTTGCCGCTGGCGATCCCGCCGGTAACGCCCAGAACCAGGAGATCGCCGGTTGCCGGCAGGGAAAGCTCCAAGGGGTTCTTCTCCGCCATATCTCAGGCCATCTCCCAGTTGCCCGGATTCATGATCCCGTTGGGGTCCAGAAGGCCTTTCACCCTCCGGATAAGCTGCACGGTCTGGGGGTCCATCTGCTTGAGCATCATCTGCTGGGCCCCTACCTCCCCCTTCCAGATCATGCCGCCCAGAGCAAGCGTCGCCCGGTTGGATTCCTCCAGGGCCTTCCGGGTCTTTTCAATGTCTGTCTCATCGGCCCGGTTAAAGGAATAGTTGAAGCCGAACATGACGCTGTGGCCCAGAAGGACCTGGTGGACATAGGAGCAGACCATCCCGTATTTGTGGGAGATCTCGATCCCCTTCCGCCATGCGGCCGGGACCTTGTCGATGGGGAGGATGGCGCCGGTGTACTCGAAGCCGCCCCCCTTTCTGAAGTCCGCGGCCAGGGCCGCCAGGGGAGGGACGTCCAGGAACCGCTTGTTCAGGGCCGGATGGAGGTCTTCCACAAAGGTGAATTTGCCCCCGCCCTTGAACTCCCGAAACAACCGCTTGAAGACCTTCTTTTTTAACTCGAGTTCCTCTTCCATATGGGCGGAGACGATGATGATGAAAAAGACATGGTTCATCCAGTCGGGCTTTTCCTGGCTGATGAGGAAAAAATCCTCCAGCAGATCGAGCTGGGTCGCCTCAAAGATACCTTCTGAGATGAGGTCCACGTCATCGGTGTAAAAGGCGAGGACCTCTCGAAAGGCAGGCTTGGGAAAGAGCTTGAGCGACAGCTTGGTGACGACGCCGGTGGTGCCGAACCATCCGATAAAGAGTCCGGGGAGGTCCGGCAGGGGCCCCCTTGAGAACCAGGAAGGTCCGAGAGACCCGGCGCCTATGGTGCAGATCTCGCCCGTGGGAAGGACCACCTCCATGCCGTTCACCATGTCTGAGTTGATCCCGTACCGGGGCGATATATGCCCGTGCCCCTGGATCAGGGCGTTGCCGACGACCGTCACTGTGGGGGGGGCCTCGGGGGTGGAGTGCTGGAGACGGGGATGGTGCTTTTTGAGATAGGACTGGAGTCCGGCCTGGGATACGCCCGGTTCGATCAGGGCGTACCGGTTGATCTCGTTGACCTCGATAATCCGATCCATCTGTTTCATGTCGAGGACAATCCCCCCCCGGTTGGGAACCACCAGGGCCGACAGGGTGAAGCCGCCGCCCAGGGGCGTCACGGGAATCTTTTCCCGATTGGCCAGAAGGACCACATCCCTGACTTCCTCAACGGTCCTGGGCATGACCACATAATCCACCTGCCGGGGGGGCTGGGCCCCTGAATCCCGGGAATAGATGAAACGCTCCTCCGGTCGGTTCGACATCCTGTCTTCTCCGACAATCTCCCTCAGTTGGCTGGATATGTCCATGAAGCCTCCTTTAAACGCGGAACGCGGAAAGGGGAACGCGGAAGGTGAGGCGCTCCCATAGTGGGGTTTCAGGCATTTTTACTTATGCTACTTTTTTCACAATGTCAAACGGGAAATCGGCTTTCCCCTTGACATGGCGGAAGACCTTCATATATCTATTGTCTGTCACAGCTTCTTAACGGTTCACCTTTTCCGGGTTCGAAGATTCATCCCGGACCCCGATAACCGCCCACCCTCAACTCATCTCTCAAGAGGGAAAGACGATGTATACTCTGAAATTTGATGAAAACGTGTGCCAGACCTGCCCCACGGGCGACTGCCTGGTCAAGTGCCAGTATCTCCATCTGGACAAGGAGACGGCCGTGGCAGAGATGGTGAAGATCGGTCAGGGGGAGGATTCCTTTGTCCTCAACGACTGCGTCACCTGTTATGCCTGCGAGGAGTACTGCCGGAGGGGGAATCACCCCTTCTACCTCATTACAGAGCGGCGTCAGGAAAAGGGTATCCTGACCGCGCCGAGAGCCGTCACCCGGCAGTGGATCAACATCGGCGAGCCCCAGGGAAAATACCGGCTGGGCGATGTCAAGGAGCGGGTGCTCTCCTTCGGCTTCATGCCGGAATTCCTGCGCTGGATCAAGGGAAGGCTCTTCGAAGATGTCATGCCCTCCTATATCTTCGGCCAGGAATTCTTCTGCAATGTGGTCTACATCCATTTTGCGGACACGGCCGTCATCAAGGAAAGACTTCCCCAGGTGGTGGACAATTTTAGAAAACTGGGCGTCAAGGAGGTGATCTTTCTCCACGATGAGTGCTACGGGGCCTTCACCCAACTGGCCCCGGCCTATGGGATCGAGGTCCCGTTCAAATCGATCCACTACTATGAATATCTCTACCAGCGGCTCACGGAATTAAAAGACCTCATCCGGCCGCTCAACATAAGGGCCGCCTATCAGAGACCCTGTTCATCGCGGCTTTCTTCCGACCAGCACCATTATGTGAGGGACATCATGGACCTGATCGGCGTCGATCTGGTGGAGCGGGAGTATCAGGATGAAAACGCCCTCTGCTGCGGCGGGATATTGAGCATGAACTACGGGTATGACCTGGCCCATGATGTCCAGAAACGGAACATCGACGACATGACGGCCCACGGCGCCCGGTACTGCATCTTCAATTGCCCGGCGTGCCAGAGCACGCTGGGGACCCTGGTGGCCAAGCAGGGGATACAACCGATACACATGATTCATCTCTGCCGGAAGGCCATCGGCGAGATGTAAGCATGGGAGGAGACGCTATGACGGATATTACCCAGTCGCTTGCCGGGATCGTGGGAGAGGCTTATGTCTCCAACCACCCTGAGGAGGCCTATTTTTATGCCCGGGACCCCGGGCTCATGCCTCCCCATGCCCCGGATTATGTGGTTGTTCCAAAGTCTGTCGAAGAAATCCAGGAGATCGTCCGCCTGGCCAGCCGCGAAAAGATCCCGGTCGTGCCCATGGGGGCCGGTCTGGCCCTGACCGGCCTGGTCATTCCCCTGAAAGGGGGGATCGTGATCGACATGAAGCGGATGACCCGGATTTTAAAGGTCAATGAGACGGGCCGGCATGCCGTTGTCGAGGGAGGCACCTCCCAGGGTTTCCTCAAGGCCTATCTGGAAAAACACCATCCCCGGCTTCGGCACAGCATCCCCGATTCCCCGGCCACGGCCACCATCGCGGCCAACGTCATGATCCACGGCCAGGGACGGCTGACACAGCAGTACGGATTTAATTCCGATATGATTACCGGACTGGAGGTGGTGCTGGCATCGGGCGAGGTCTGCCGGATCGGGTCCAGCGCCCTTTCTCCGGACTGGTTTTCAAAGGGGGCGCCCCTTCCCGACCTGACCGGGCTTTTCTTAGGCTGGTTCGGGGCCACAGGGATCATCACCAAGATCGGCGTCAAGCTCTACCCCAGAAAGAAGCTTCGGGACGTGGAGATCTTTATTACGGATCGGGCAGACCTGGTCCCGGATATGATCTACGAACTGACCCATACGGAGATGGTGGAAGACATCAATGTGTTCGCCCAGCCCAAGCCTATGATCTTCAAGGACAACCATCACATCACCCTTTTTTTTACCGGAGATACGGACGAGGAGCTGGAATTCAAGCGGAAGACGATCTGGCATTCCCTCGACCGGTTTATCCGGAACAAGGACGGCGGGTTCATGGGGGTCGCGCCGGTCATGAAGCCGACCCTCCTGGATATGCCCCAGAGGAGCGTGAGCCGGTTTGCGGACGTGACAAAGGGCGGGGGATTTGAATATTCCGGGCCGATCATCATGGTGGACAAGTATGCGGCGTGTGCGCACAAGATCCTGGAACTGGCGGAGAAATATAACCTGGGCTATTCGGGCATGGCGCGCATCATCGGGAGAGGTCACGCCATGATGTACGGATTCGCCTTCACCTTCAACCGGGCCGACCCCGACATGATGGAGCGGACCCGGCAGGCCCTCCACGAGGTGAGCGTCTTTGCCCTGGAGGCCGGGGGCGTATTCTGGAAGGCCACGGTGGACGAACAGAGGATGGCCATGGAGCGGATGGACCCCGCGACCCTCGGGCTCATGCGGATGATCAAGGAACAGATGGACCCCAACGGCATTATGAATCCTGGAAACTGGGAGGTTACCGAGGTATGAAATACGCAGACATGGTTCACAGGTGCTTCAGGTGCGGTTACTGCAAATTCACCAGCGATTATACCGACTTCAATTGCCCGGCCTACCGCAAGTTCCGGTTTGAGACCTATTCTCCCGGGGGCCGGATGTGGCTCATCCGGGGCTGGCTCAACGGCGATATCAAGAACAGCGAGCGGTTTCAGGAGATCCTCTTTTCCTGCGCCACGTGCGCCAACTGCGTGGAGCACTGCGTATTTGCCTTCAGCGACGACCTGGTCAATATCTTTATTGCGGCACGGGAGGAACTGGTGGCCGAGGGTCTTATTCCGCCGCCGGTGCGGGATTACCTCAAAGCCATCCACATCAACGGGAACCCCTACAAGGCCCCCGCTGCGGAGCGGGGAAAGTGGGCTGAAGGGAGCGGCCTCGAGACCTACAAAAACCATGACTATCTTTTCTACGTGGGGTGCGTGGGGTCGTACGATGAGCGGGCCGTCAAGATCGCCCGGGCCGTGGGCACGCTCTTGGTGAAGGCCGGCCTTTCCATCGGCATCCTGGGAGAAAAAGAGACCTGCGACGGCAACGAGGTGCGGGCCTTGGGCGAGAGCGGACTCTTTGAGCAGCTTGCCGGCCAGAATATCCAGGCATTCAAGGACCTGGGCGTGAAAAAGATCATTACCCTCGATCCCCATGCCTTCAATGCATTCAAAAATGACTATCCGGGTCTGGGTGGGGAGTTCGAGGTCTACCACTATACCCAGGTCCTGGCCCCGTTGATTCAGGGAGGCAAGGTCCCGCTCAAGGAATGCCCCCTCAAGGTCACCTACCATGATCCCTGTTACTTAGGGCGGCACAACCACGAATATCTGGCCCCCCGGTCCATCCTGAAGGCCATTCCCGGCCTGGAACTGGTGGAGATGGAGCGGCACGGCGAAAACGCCTTCTGCTGCGGGGGCGGGGGCGGGAATTTCTTTACGGATATCCTGGGCGGTGGCGAGGAGAGCCCGGCCCGGCTTCGAGTGCGAGAGGCCCTCGATACCGGGGCCGAAATCATCGCGGTGGCCTGCCCCCAGTGCGCCAAGATGCTGGAGGACGCGATCAAGTCAGAGGAACTGGACGACCGGTTGAAGGTCATGGACGTGGCGGAGATCGTGACCGGGTGCGTCATTTGAAGTGCCTAAAGTGAGCTAGAGTGCCTAACGAGGATAACCGCAGGCAAAACATGTCTCGCGCAAAGAGGTAAAAACTTTCTTGTTTTTTGTGACAGAAAAGCCGGAAATACGTGACTAAAGTTAACCAAAGTGCCCAAAGTTGTCTCCTCGTTCCCAAGCTCCGGCTTGGGAACGCTGTTTTCTGGAAACTCCAGCTTCGAGCGCGGTGACGGACGGGGCAGGGAAAACAGGAACGGGAACATGAAAGAAGGCGGAAGAAGTGGAAGACGATATTGAATGGAGAAAGACCCACTGTGGACGAATGGACCATGGGGGGTGCGCCCTGCTGGCAGGAGTCAGGGATAACGTCATTGTCAAAATCAAAGGGGATCCGTGCGGTTTCCTGAACCGGGGCTATGTCTGCCCCAAGGGGCTGGCCTCGCCCGGCCGGCTCAATCACCCTGACCGGCTTAAACACCCGCTCCGTCGGACCGGCGGGCGGGGAGAAGGTAAATGGGAGCGCATTTCATGGGATGCGGCCATCGAGACCATCCGCGAGAATTTCCAGCGGATCAAGGAAGCGTATGGGGCCAGGGGGGTGGCCTTCTGCCAGGGAATGCCCAAAGGGATCGAGCATTTTGTGTTGATCCGGCTGGCCAATATCTTCGGCTCACCCAATGTGGTCTCGGTCCAGGATGTGTGCCATGCCCCCAGAGAGGTGACCGGTCTCCATACGTGCGGGTTCTATCCGGTGGCCGATTTTCACTTGAAGAGCAGCCTCGCCCTGGTGTGGGGGAGCAATGTGACCAGCACCAATGAGGAGGGCGAGATCTGCAGCCTCCTCTTGGATCAGCTCAGGAGCGGCACCCGGATGATCGTAGTAGATCCCCGGCGGACCGAACTGGCTAAAAGGGCGGACCTGTGGCTCCAGTTGAGACCGGGCACGGACGCGGCCCTGGCCCTGGGGTTTTTGAATGTGATCATCGAAGAGGGGCTATTTGATGAGGGCTTCGTGGCGGCCTGGACCCATGGATTTGAAGACCTGGCCCGGCATGTGAAGGGATATCCGCCTGAAAAAGTAGCGGAAATAACCTGGGTCCCTTCGGACCTTATTCGGGAGGCTGCCCGGCTGTACGCCCGATCCCGGTCGGCCGCCATCCAGTGGGGAAACGCCATTGAACAGCATACGAGCGCCTTTGACACGGCCAGGTCTCTCATCTGCCTCATGGCTGTCTGCGGGAATCTGGACGTCCCGGGCGGCAATATTCAGGCGAACGAACCCAATATCCTTCCCCTGGGGAAATTTGTCCGGGCCGATCTCCTCCCCAATAAATGGAAAGAGATGCTCCACACTTCCCATCACACCATCCCCAAACTTATGACCGTGCCCCCCGCCTTCTTGAGAAAGGCCATGCTGGAAGGGTTTCCCTATCCGATCAAGGGGGCCTATGTTCAGTGTTCCAACCCGGTCATGGCCTACGCAGACAGCCGTACGACCGTCGATGCCATTCATCAGCTGGATTTCATGGCAGTGGCCGACATATTCATGACCCCGACCGCCTCCCTGGCCGATGTGGTCCTGCCGGTCGCCACCCAGTTCGAGTTCAACGACATCGGTCATTACGGTCTGGGTCACGGATACATCCTGGCCAGACCAAAGGTGGTCGAGCCGCCGGAGGCGTGCTGGTCCGACATCCGTATCCTCAATGCGCTGGGCCGGGCCATGACCCCGAAGGAATACTGGGCTGACGACCCTGACGAGCTTCTGAGCGCCCTGCTCAGGCCGAGCGGTCTCAGCTACCGCCAGTTTGCGGAGCAGGGGCATCTGAAGGGGGAAGAGAGATTCAAAAAGTACGAATCCGGCGGCTTCAAGACGCCGACCGGCAAGGTGGAACTCTCTCTGAGCACCGCGGAAAAATTCGGGCTCAAGGCACTACCGGGATTTACGGCCTTGCCCGCGGATGATCCGGACTATCCCCTGGTTTTGATCAGCGCAAAAGACCCTTTCTACATGCATTCCTCTTATCGATGGGTGAAAAGCCTCAGAAAAAGGAGCCCCGACCCGGTGGTGGAGATTCATCCCGAAACCGCTTCAGACCTCAGTATCCATGAGGGGGAACAGGTGGCGATCGAAACCCGTCAGGGAGCAATCACCCAGGTGGCGCGCCTGACCGAGGAGGTGCATCCGAATGTGGTGAATGCCGCCTATGGCTGGTGGTTTCCAGAGGCGGATATCACCGCTGAGGATACCTGGACCCGGTCCAATTTCAACATCCTCACCTCCGCAAGTGAATTGGGGAGGGAGTTCGGCACCCCCAAGCTCAAGGGGATCCCGTGCAGGATCCGGCCGGCGGATTGAAGCGCAAAGCGGGAGGGCGGATAAGCCAATGAGCTGTTGAGCGGATGAGCTTTGGAGTGGGTGCATTGGCTTCCGGCCGGAAGAGGTTTCGGTCCGCAGGGAATGGGGGGATGTGGGTGAATAATGAACATCTCACATTGAACGTCCAATCTCGAATGAACTGCCGCCTATGGCCCGGAACGGATAACCCGTGAACCTCTCAACCTCTGAACCTTGAACCTGTCTTATATATGGAGGACGCGGCCGTGGCCGATACGCCGACCTATGAGGAATTGGCACAGAGGGTCAGGGAACTGGAAACCGAGGCTGTGCGGCGGAAGCGTGCCGAGGTAGCGCTCCGCGCGAGCGAAGCAGAAAAGCGTGCCATCCTGGATGCCTCTCTGGACAGGATCCGATATGTGGACCGGGACATGAAAATCATCTGGGGGAACAAGACAACGGTCCTGGTTCACGGCATGTCCCAGGAAGACCTGGTGGGCCGGACCTGTCATGAGGTTTTTGTGGGAAGGAATACCCCCTGCGAAGGATGCGCTACCTCAATGGCTCGAGAAACCGGACAGATTGAAAGCGCCGTGATCTATCATCCTAAGATAAAAGGGATCGATAGGGAGAGTTACTGGGAGACCTATTGTGTACCCCTCAAGAATGATCAAGGTGAAATAGAAGGTTTTATCCAGATCGGAAGGGATATTACCCGGCAGAAAATGGCTGAAGCACGTATTCACACCCTCAGTCAGCAGCTCTTGAAGGCCCACGAGGATGAACGGCAGCGGATCTCCCAATATCTTCACGATCACGTAGGTCAAGAGCTTTCCCTCATCAGAATCGGGTGTGAAACCCTCTTCGATGGGTATTCCGATGTATCGCTCGAAATCAGCCAGCGGTTGGCCAGATTGTCTAAAACCGTCCAGGGAACGATTACTGCGGTGCGCGAACTGGCATATGATTTGCGTCCTCCGGTTCTGGATCAGCTCGGGCTTGCCCAGGCGGTCTTTCGTCTTTGCGAAGATTTTTCTGAGAATACCGGGCTGAAGATCGATTTTCAGGCCGCAGGAATGGATGATCTAAGGGTGGATCCTGATATCGAGATCAATCTGTACCGTTTGTTTCAAGAATGCCTCAACAACATCAAGAAGCATGCCGACGCCGACCATGTGATCATTCGGCTGGTCGCATCTTACCCCAATATGATTCTTCGCATCGAAGACGACGGAAAAGGGTTTGATGTGGAGGGGAGTCTGCTCAAGGCATCCAGTGAAAAACGGATGGGACTCGGAAGCATGGAAGAGCGGGTCAGCCTGCTTGACGGTAATTTGAGGATCCAGTCACGCCTCATGGAGGGCACGAAAATTCGTATCGAAATTCCGTTAAAGGAGAAGGCCGGTGTCTGAGAAGACATCCATCCTGATCATTGACGACCATCCCCTTTTCAGGGAGGGTTTGAAGGCCATTATCGGACGCGACGCCCGTTTTGAGGTGATCGGAGAGGCGGGAACTGCCCGTGAAGGGCTCCGAATGGCAAAGAAACTGAAGCCTCAGCTGGTATTGCTCGACATCTCCCTCCCTGATCAGAACGGCATTCAGCTGACTCGGGACATACGGACACTCCTGCCGGATATGCGGGTCCTGATCGTCAGCATGCACTCCAAGATCGATCATATTGCCGAGGCGTTTCAGGCCGGGGCCACCGGATATGTGGTCAAGGAATCCGCTGCCGAAAGGCTTCTTAAGGGGATTGAATATGTCTTGAGGGGCGACTATTTTTTGGACAGTTCCGTGTCCCAGCAGGTGGTCAAAAAGCTGATGGAGTCTCCGGCGAAAGATGAAAAAATTTCGGACGCAGGCTACGGCACGTTGAGCCCCAGAGAGCAGGAGGTGATGCGTTTTCTGGCTGAAGGACTTTCGAGAACGGCCATCGCTGAGAAGCTCTTCATCAGCCCCAAGACCGTGGAAAACCACCGGACCAACATCATGAACAAACTCGGCCTTCACAGCGCCATGGATCTGATCCGTTATTCCGCAAAACTGGGGCTGATCGACGTGGATCTCTGGAAAGAGTGACCAGCCCTGCTTCAAGGTTTTTCCCGGTCGGACCCGGGATAAATTCCTTTTTTTTAGGTTATTTTCCCATTCAATTGAACCTTCCCCACTATTGACAACCTCATTGGAATTATTCATATTTCTGTAAAAGCACTCGAGGATCCGGGCAGCCATGCGAAAGCTTTCCGTCATGCTGAGGATGTGACCCCTGAAGTTGCGGAGGAAATCCCGATGAGTAGAGATCAGATTATGAACAATTCCCGAAAAACCGTCAGGTCCGAACCCATGTCCGAATCATCGATTCATGTCAAGAATGAAAAGGCAAGCAATCATTTGGATATCATAACCTTGATCCGGAGCATCCAGCGATCCGAGGGCAACCCTGATTGTTTTTTGAAGGGCAATGCGGATTGCGACCAGCTGAATTGCGCCTGGCGACCCTACTGCCAGGGGAAAGAACGGAGAAGTTGAAAGGGTCGCGGCGTTGGGACGTCAATGAAGCAGGTCAGGATGAATAGCGCCCATCCATCAAACCGGTCAAAAGCACTCGACGGGAGGGACCTATGAACAGGATTCTGGTTGTCAATGACGACGACAAGGCCATCCGGCTCCTCTATACCGATGAGCTTACCGAGGAAGGCTATGAGGTGATCACAAAAGAGGGCGGACCAGGGTTGATGGAACTGATCGAGAAGAAGAGACCTGACCTGGTGGTGCTGGATATGTCGCCCGGCGAGAATGACGGTCTGAGCCTTTGCCAGGATATAAGGAGCGTCTACGATGACTTGCCGGTTATTCTGTCTACGGTCTATGCGGCAGCCAGCCCGGGTGTGAACGCGTCGGCCGCCGTGCCCTTCGTATGCAGGAGTGCAGATCTTAACGAGCTGAAAATAGCGATCAGACGAGCTGTTGAGGGTCGCGAACGATGTTTGCCCGCGACCATGTTCAATGAGGATGTAGGGGGACGCGCTGATCCTCTTCAAGGCAGGGTATGAGATTTTCAGAGATAATGGATGGGAATGCGGCATGTAGTGAAAAAAGGAGTCGTTTGGATGGCAGCCAATTTTCGAATCTCCATTCATCGAAACAGTGATAATCTCCATTTGAAACTGATGGGGGATTTTGATGGGTCCTCGGCATGGGAACTCCTCAATATGTTGAACAAGAGTGCAGGCAGCGTCTACAGGGTCATCATCCATACGGGGTGTTTGAAACATATCGATCCCTTTGGGAGGGACACGTTTCAGGAAAACCTGCGCCACTTGAAAACCGACACGGTTCCTATTCTGTTTACAGGAGAAAACGCAAGCCAGATTGCACCTGAGAAGAGTTCATGCATGTAACCGATGGGAAACTCCCTGCCGCCGATGAAGGTCTGTCCACCGGCCAGGGCAGGGTTCTATCAAGAAACCCTTTGGAACCTCATCGAAAGGAGGGTGCCATGAAAAATGAGATCATGAACTACGAGACCCTTTTGAAGGTGACGCATGGCTGCGTGCTGTCCAGGGACCCTGAAGAAACTACCTTGCTGATTGTGGATGCGGTGAAGAGCGCACTGGACATGAAAGGCTGTGCCCTGTTTCTGTTCAACCGCAAAACCCACGAACTGGAGGTAGCGGCATCCATGGGACTGAGCGACGAGTATCTGAACAAAGGCCCGCTCAGCGCCATGCATTCCATCGCCGGTTCTCTGAAAGACGGTCCTGTTGCGATTTCGGATGTGACGGATGATCCCCGCATTCAATACCCGGAAGCGGCCAAAAAGGAGGGGATTACGTCGATTCTTTCAGTGCCGATCGTTGTCAGGGAAAAACCTGTCGGCGTCTTGAGGGTTTACTCGGGCACGCCCTGGGAGGCCACGCTGGAAGAGGTGAATTTTGTCCAGGCCGTAGCCCAGATAGGAGGCATGGCCCTGGAGATGTCACGACTGTATAAGGGAATGAAGGACAGCATCGAGATACTGAAGGAGATGCGGGATCCAAAGGCCTTTAAATCGAAAGGGTGGACGCCTTATGAGGGCATTCCCAAGAGCATGGGGAAGGTCAGTCCCATTTCCCAGCAGATTCAATGAGATCTTCCGGCCATAGGTCTTGTGAGAGAAGCAGTCATCGATACCATGCGTTGGCAACGGGGATGCGCCGTATTTTACAATGCAGCGCATTCCCGATATGGAGTTCACCTGTTACAGGCCCCCAGGTTCTCGTCTCTATTCACGCCATTCACGATTCACATCTTCATTCCACTTCGGCATTGCCGCCAATATCAATCTGATGTAAGTTAAACGGGAATACCCGAATCAATTGCGGCAATGGGCATGATGATCCTTGTTTGCACCGCAAAGGCGCGGACGACGCGACGGAAAGTTGGTTCCCTCCGCGTCCTCTGTGTCTCTGCAGTGAGATTCATTTCTTGTTGCCGCCCCAATTTGAAGGAATGTATGGATGAGCGGCGACCCGCAATACCCTTCAACAGGCTGGGGCCACAGGATCAGAGAAGAAAATCGTGGGTTAAGGGAAAAGATCGCCGGACTTCAAAAGGAGTCCGGGGGCCTGGAGAGAGAGCTTCGGAACACCTGGAAGCTGTTGGACCATGTTCCTGGCAGTCTCATCCTCGTTCGGCAGGAAAAGATCCTCTTCGCCAATAGTGGTGCGTGCAGAGAGACAGGGTACACCCGGAACGAGTTGGTGTCTCTGGAGGTTTCGGATCTGCTGGGTTCCGATTCGGTCTCCTCTGCGCTTTCCCTTTATCGGAGAAAGACCGGGGATCGTCAATTCCCATGGCATCCGCATAAAACCTCTCTGAAAACCAAAAACGGGCAAACCCTGTCCGCGGAACTCCGGATAGGCAAGACGTTGTACCAGGGCAAAGCGGCCTTTCTGTTCCATATCATCTCCCTGGATCAGAGGAAGGCGCTGGAAAGACGGCGCACGGAATCCTCAAAGGCGGAGACCCTTTTAAGGATGGCCTCCGGGTTCAGGCAGGAAGTGGACCTGTACAACAGCATGCTCCGGGAGGGCGTGGCCCGAAATCAAGGACCTGGCGTCTACGAGGACGGCGCCCTGAGAGCCCTTGCAGGAATTGAGGCGATCAGAAAAAAGGAGGCGCTCCTGTCGCAGAGCCTTCGCTGTCTGGCCAAGACCGAATATGACCCGTCGGAACTGACCCTCGTGGACCTGAAGGGACTTATCGAGACAGCCGTTGACATCGCCTGTCCGGGGGCAAACAAAGGATCCCGCCCCGATCCGGATGCCGTCACGATCCATACCTTTTCGAGGGCCGCCTCCAGGGTCTATGGTTGCGGCCGGGAGCTGCGGGACGTGTTTGAAAACCTTATCCTGAACGCCGTTGAGGCCCTCCCGGAAGGGGGAGATGTGTATCTGACGACCGAGGAGCATTCCGGTTTTGCCCATGTTTATATTCAGGACAACGGGGTGGGAATGCCCGAAGCGATCATCGGAAAGGCCTTTAATCCCTTTTTCACAACCAAGGATGGAACCTGGAGGGGACTTGGCCTGAGCCTCAGCCATGCCATCATTGACCGGCATCAGGGAGAGCTCAGCGTCATCAGTGAGGAGGGGAGGGGCAGCACCTTCATTGTCAAACTCCCTCTGGCCCGGGATGTCTCATCCCTCCTGAAGACCGAGTCCCCCGGAAAAGGGCTCAGGGATTCGCATATTCTCATTATCGGAGAGGAAGGGACCCTAACAGACATATTATACACCCTGTTTGCAGACAGATGCGCCGGCATTACCGTGTCATCGTCATCCAGGGAGGGCCTCAGACTCCTGAAAGATACACCTGTGGACCTGATCATAGCCGATCGGGAGGCATTTCGCACAGACACGGGCAGGATCATTGGTCGGATGAAAGGGCTGCGGCCGGACCTTCCCGTTGTCCTCATCAGTTCATGGGCGGCATCCGCCTCGCCGGTGACAGGGGGGAAAACGGGCGCGGATCTGACCGTGGGCAGACCCTTGGATGTGGACAGGTTCGTGTCGCAGGTGGCCGGGCTGATGGGAGAGAGGGGGGGGCCTGAATGAGCAAGGATCTCGATTCCCAGGCGACGCCGCTGGCCGAAAGAATGCGGCCCAGGAGCCTGGATGAGATGGTGGGCCAGGGACACCTCGTGGGTCCGGGGGCCTTTTTGAGCAGGGCACTGAAAAGCGGCCGCATATTTTCAGTCATCTTCTGGGGCCCTCCCGGTTCAGGCAAGACCACCCTGGCGAGGCTCATGGGAGAGGCCGCTCGATGCCCCTTCCGCGCCTTCTCTGCGGTCACCTCCGGCCTGAAGGACCTGCGGCAGGTCGTTTTAGAGGCTGAGGCGGAAAGGGCCTTGTCCAGCAGACCGACGGTTCTCTTTGTGGATGAGATCCACCGGTTCAACAAGGCACAGCAGGACGCCTTTCTCCCTCATGTGGAAAGCGGGCTCATCATTCTCATCGGCGCCACCACCCAGAACCCATCCTTTGAGGTGATCCCGCCCCTCCTCTCCAGGGCCAGGGTCATCGTTCTTCACCCGCTCGACAGAAACGATCTCGGGACCCTCCTTCAGCGGGCTGTTTCAGACAAGGCCCGAGGTCTGGGAAACCTGAATGTCGAGATTGCGCCTGAGGCCATGGACTACCTCATTGAACTGGCCCAGGGGGATGCACGGGTGGCCCTCAACAACCTGGAATCAGCGGTATCCTTTGCCATGGAGGCAGGGCCGGACGCCTCCGTCAGCCTGGACCTGGAGGGTATTGAAAAGGCCCTGGACCGGAAGGCCCTCCCCTATGACAGGGACGGCGAATACCATTACGATACGATCTCCGCCTTTCACAAGAGCCTTCGAGGGAGTGACCCTCAGGCCTCGGTCTACTGGCTCTACCGGATGCTGATGGCAGGCGAAGACCCGCTCTTCATCTGCCGGCGGATGATCCGCTTTGCCTCTGAAGATGTGGGGCTGGCCGATCCCAACGCCCTGCCCATGACCCTGGCCGCCTTTGAGGCCTGGCAAAAGGTGGGTCCTCCAGAGGCGGAACTGGCCCTGGCCGAGGCGACTGTTTATCTGGCCTCGGCCCCGAAGAGCAATGCCCTGTATCTGACGGAGAAGGCTGTCAAGGAAGAGATCCGACAATCCGGGTCGCAGCCGGTTCCCCTTCATATCCGGAACGCCCCGACCCGGCTTATGAAGGAACTGGGCTACAGCCGGGGCTATCGCTATCCCCACAACTATCCGGGGGCCTGGGTCAATCAGGACTATCTCCCTGAGAACTTGAGCAACCGGGTCTTTTACCGGCCCACACAGAGGGGGTTTGAACAGGAAATTCGAAGGCGGATGGAAGGTCTCCAGAGGGCTGGGGCCAGAGAGAAGAAAAACGGGCCGGAGGCAAATTCGTAGGGCGGCCAGCCACACACAACGAAGGGTTCGAAATCTGAGTTCATATCTTTCGATTGGCAACTGCGACTGATGCAGAACTCGCGGGTGAACAGATCAAATATACCCGGCTCAATGAACAGTATAGCGGACCCACCAACCGCAAGGCGTTCAACCTGCTTGTCAAGGCGAAAATTGTCAACAAGATTTCAGCGTGCAATCCGTCCGGCCTGCCGCTGGCCTGAGCCGAAATTCACCATGACCGCACATTCCTTCTTCCTGCCCGGTGACTGCTTGCCAAGCGAGACCCATATCCAGGTTTCCAAGCTCCCCTCCCATATTTGGATTCCCAAGCCCCAGCTTGGGAATCCATTGTTTGAGACGCTCGGGCTCCCCGTGCATCAAGACTCCATATTCCCTCCTCTCTCTGCCGAACAGGCGCAAAAAGGTGCCTGATTTACAAGGAAACATTTCCTGAAATCCTGCCTGTTATTCCTTATCTCATGACAAAAAGGCTCAGGCCCGACATCGTATTGACGGATATCGGCATGCCGTGTCTGGATGGTGTGAAGGCTACCCTGCGCATCTCCCAGGAAGCGCCTTCGGTGCGTGTGGTCGTACTCACGATCTACCGTGACGAGGACCACGCTTTTACATCCGGGTGGGAGCACGCGGATACCTGAACGGGAATCGCAAAAAGAGGCCGTTCCGAGACGCGAAAAAAATGGCGACAGAGGAAGGATCTTATGCTATAGGAAATTGAAAACGGCGGGTATATTCTGAAGGCGTCCGTTCATGATGCAAAGGAGATGTCATGATGAAGAAAATGCTGTTTTTCATCCTGTTGTGTCTGGTTCCCGCGTGCAGTTCATCCTCGTCCAGTCCCACCCCCACCGGAAAACAGCAGGGCGACCTGGATTCGACGTTCAACAAGGTCGGATACGCCCTGTACGATGGGTGGAACAAGGATTCCTACATGGGAGAGGCCATCCAACTGGACGGAAAGATTCTCGCCTGCACTGGCATATCCAACGGTACGGACTCGGACTTGGCGGTGTTGCGATACAACCCGGACGGGACCCTGGACACGGGTTTCGGGACCGGGGGCGTTTTCACCTATGACAGCGGCAACGGCAACGACTGCGGCCGGTTTCTTACCGTAGATGTGGACGGAAAAATCACCGTGACCGGATATGTGCACAACGGCACGGATGTGGACGTGCTGGTCATGCGGCTGAATGGGAACGGGACCCTGGACGAAACCTTTGGGGAGAACGGCATTGTCCTTTACGACGCCAACGGCCGCGATGATTATGGCCGGGCCATTGCGGTACAGAAGGACGGCAGCATTTTGGTGGCGGCCCGGAGTTCGGGCGATGGAATCTCCCTCGCCTTGGTCCTGAAACTGGATGCGGCCGGCGAGCGGGACACCTCTTTCGGGATCGAAGGGGTGGCGGTTTACCCGGGGACAAAGGGGAACGACGGGTTCCGGGACATGGCCCTTCAGACGGATGGAAAGATTCTGGTGACAGGCTATGCGAGCACGGATGCAGGGTTTGAGGTCCTGACCGCCAGATACACGGCCGATGGGTCCCTCGATCCCTCGTTCGGCACGGAGGGGAGCGTCCGATTCGACGGGGGGCATGGAAATGCCGGGGCCCGGGGAGTCGTCATACAGGAGGATGGAAAGCTCGTCGTGTCCGGGAGCACCAGCAACGGGACCGACCTGGATGTGATCGTCCTTCGATACACGGCCGACGGGTCGCTGGATCCCGAATTTGGTACACAAGGGGTGGTGGTCTATGACGGCGGCACGGGAAACGACAATGGTCGAAGAATGGCCTTGCAGCAGGAAGGTAAAATCGTGGTGGTGGGCAACACGAACAACGGCACGGACTATGATGCCCTGGTTCTGCGTTACGATGCGGCCGGCGTGCCGGACGAAGGCTTCGGGGAAGCCGGAGTGGCGACCTACAACCTGGGCGAGGGAGATGACTGGGGCGAGGCCGTGGCCGTTCAGCGGGATCAGAACATGATGGTGGTGGGCGGCATCGGCAGCACGACGAGTCAGGTTTTGACCATGCGGATCATTGGAGCATCGGATATATCATGAAAACGCTGTGGATCGTCTTGATGAGCCTGGCCCTTACGGCCCCTGATGCGGTCAGCAGAAGTCCGGACATAGAAGCAGCCAAAGCGCCTACCCTGACAACATCCGCACAGGGGAAGGTCTTCTTTTACGGCAACATGACGGGCATCGAGCCGGTCATGGATGCCTTTAGCCGGAAGTCTAACATAGAGGGGATATATACCCGGGTCTCCAGTTCAAAATTCCTCTCCACCGTGCTGGCCGGGATGGCCACGGGAAGGATCGAGGCGGACGTGCTCCAGGCCCCTTTGCCTGTCCTTCAGGCCTTAAAAAATGAAGGGCTCTTAGCCCCCCCTCTGCCGCCCTGGCCGGAATGGACCGGCACAGACGATACCATCCGATCGTTCGGCGTGGAATGCGTGGCCCTGGTTTACAACCGGGAACAGGTCCTGCCCGAGGACGCCCCAAAACGCTATGAGGATCTGGCGGACCCCCGATGGCGGAATCGGATCGTAATGCCCGACCCGTGCTCCCACGAGACCACCCTTTCCTGGCTGGTAGGCCTCAAAGAAGCTGTTTTTCCGTCTGAAGCGGCCTGGATCGCCTTTCTTGAAGGGCTGGTCAGGAACAGGCCCCTGTTTGTCCCCTCGTTCGGGTCCACGCCCCAATCCATTGAATCCGGAGAGAAATGGATCGGTATTTCCCTGCCCAAATATATCATTACCCGGGCCCCTGCCCCGCTGGACTGGGCCCCCAGAGTTCAGCCCCTCTTCGGCACGCCACGCGGCATTGCCGTGACGGCATCAGCCCCCCATCCTCATGCGGCCAGGCTGTTCGCGGACTACTGGCTTTCGAAAGAGGCCATGACCCTTTTGGCGCGAAAGACAGGCGAGGTTGTGCTGGCGCCCGGCGTCCATCCGCCCATTCCGGGGATGGACAATGCCCGAGTGCTCCCCCTTCGAGAACTGTCTCCCGAGGAAATCGGCAAATGGCGCGATGTCTTCCGGGAAACCTTTCACCCCAATCGGCCCCGGGGAAATTGAGGGGGACGGTAAAACCCGCATGTGAAGGATAACGAAAAAGGGAGGAAAGACGCTGCCCGTCGGCAGGTACTTCTTCTTTTTCAGGGTGCAGCAACCGGACGGCACCTCCGATGATATTTCACATGATGGATGTCGTGGAAGTGGAGGTGCGGTAGGCGTGATCGCTTATTCGTGTGATTCGTGGTTGAAATGCCCGCCCATTCCGGGGATAAAAAAGGCCTGCGTGCATCCCCTTTGGACATTTTCCCCCCAATCACTACCCCTCCAAGAGACGTCGGTGCAAGAGTGCCTGAAGGTCGCGGCGTCCGTCGGCTATCAGCAGGACATACACGGTGTGACCCAGTATCCGGTAAATGATTCGGTAGGGTTTGAAGAAAATTTGCCGGTATTCGCGGATCCCTAATTCCAAGAGTTCCTTTGGATAGGCCCCTCGGTTGGGTGACTCGGCCAGACAATTGAGGGCCATGTCAATTCGGTCAAGGACACGGTCTGCTCTTGAAGGAGAATCATGGATAGAGATATATCGATCGATCTCCTCCATATCGCGAGCCGCATCTTTGGTGACGAAGACCGAGAAGGCCACTACCCATCTCCCCGGCGCTCGCGAATACGCGTGATCACGTCTTCCACACGCTCCACCTTTCCTTCATCAATCTGACGGTTGCCTAAAGCAAGGATCTTCAAGAGCGCCAAGGTTTCCTGGGTTTGCTCGTAACTCGCGATGTCTTGAACCACGGCCTTGGCCTCTCCGTTTTGTGTGATGATCAACGGTCTTTGGTGCTCGGCCAAACCCCTGACGATTTCGGCAGCATGGGCTTTCAAGTAACTGATGGGTTTTATTTGACTGGACAGGTTCATGGCGTGCCTCCTTTGATTAAGCCGTGTCCAAATATAGTCCGAATAAGGGTCGTGTGTCAAGCGTCAAGGAGATGCGAATCCGCACAGGGGGGGCATCAACTTCTGCTTGGGCAGGCAACGAACAAAGAGGCCGGGAGAATGTCGTTGACTTAACCGATCGGGTTCTATATCTTTTCGGCGCTGCTTGGCAGAGGAAGAGCAACCCTCTCGCCTTGCCCCCACAACTGCAAAATATGCCCAACGGAGCCGGTAATGCCCCTTTCCTGGAATGAAATCCGCGACCGCGCCATGGCCTTTACCCGTGAATGGTCCGAAGAGTGCTCTGAGGATGCGGAGGCCAAGAGTTTCTGGGACGCCTTCTTTCATGTGTTCGGCATCCACCGCCGGCGGGTGGCCTCCTTTGAAGTGCCTGTGAACAAAGCAGACGGACGAGGCGGTTTTATCGACCTGCTCTGGAAAGGGATGCTTCTGGTAGAACACAAGTCGAGGGGGAGAGACCTAGACCGGGCATTTCGGCAGGCCTTCGACTATTTCCCGGGCATAAAAGACCGGGATCTCCCCCGTTATGTTCTGGTTTCCGACTTCGCTCGGTTTCGCCTCTACGATCTCGATCAAGACCAGCAACATGAGTTTCCGCTCTCCGATCTGCACAACAACCTTCAGTTGTTCGGGTTTGTTGCCGGATATCAGTCCCGGAGCTTCGGCAAAGAGGACCCCGTTAACGTCCAGGCTGCTGAAAGACTGGGCCGGCTGCACGATCTCCTCATGGCGTCGGGCTACGAAGGGCACCCGCTGGAAGTGCTCCTGGTGCGGCTGCTCTTCTGCCTTTTTGCCGACGATACGGCCCTGTTCGAAAGGCAGCAGTTCCGGGACTATCTCGATCAACGAACCGCAGAGGATGGTTCCGACCTGGGGATGCACCTGGCGCAGTATTTTCAGGTGCTGGACACCCCGCAAAACAGACGGCTGAAAACCCTTGACGACCAACTGGCCGCTCTTCCTTTTGTCAACGGCCATCTCTTTGCGGAGACGCTTCCCATCGCTTCCTTCAACAGCACCATGCGGGAGGCCCTGCTGGAATGCTGTGCTCTGGACTGGAGCCGCATTTCCCCGGCGGTCTTCGGCTCGCTGTTCCAGTCCATCATGGACGCCAAGGCCCGACGCAACCTGGGCGCCCACTATACCAGCGAGACCAATATCCTCAAATTGATTCGGTCTCTTTTTCTGGATGATCTGTGGGCCGAATTTAACAGGATCAAAGCCAACCGAAACAAACTGTTTGCGTTTCTTAAAAAACTCTGCCATCTCCACTTCTTCGACCCGGCCTGCGGCTGCGGCAATTTCCTGGTCATCGCCTACCGTGAACTGCGCCTTCTCGAGTTGGAGGTGCTGCGCCACGTGCGACAGCACGATCAGCTCATGCTCGATGTGTTCCAGTTGATCGGCGTGAATGTGGATCAGTTCCACGGCATCGAAATCGAGGAATGGCCGGCGCGCATTGCGGAGGTGGCCCTCTGGCTCACCGACCATCAGATGAATATCGAAACGTCCAAAGAATTCGGCATGTACTTCGCCCGTCTGCCCTTGAAAAAGGCCCCTCACATTGTCCACGGCAATGCCCTTGGCATGGACTGGCGGGATGTGGTGGCGCCGGAAAGACTGTCGTACCTCCTGGGAAATCCGCCGTTCGTCGGCTCCAAATTTCTCAACAACGACCAGCGCGAGGAAGTCGCTGCTGTTTTTCAGGGCGTCAAGGGTGCAGGGGTTCTGGACTATGTGGCCTGCTGGTATCAGAAGGCGGCAGAGTATATGACGGACAATCCCGCAATACGGGCGGCCTTTGTGTCCACCAATTCCATCACCCAGGGGGAACAGGTGGGGGTCCTGTGGCCTGAACTCTTTCGGCAGGGGATCCGGATCCATTTTGCCCACCGGACCTTTCAGTGGAGCAGCGAGGCACGCGGCAGGGCGGCTGTCCACTGCGTCATCATCGGCTTCGGGCTCCAAGAGGTATCCGAGCGGTGGCTGTTCGACTACCATACGCCGAAGAGCGAGCCGCAAGCCATCAGGGCTAAGAACATTAGTCCATATTTGATTGATGCACCGAATATGATTGCTGCAAGTCGTTCAAGCCCACTTTGCCAGGTGAAAAAGCTTGTCAACGGGAGTATCCCTGCCGATGGGGGATATCTGATTTTGGAGCCTTCTGAACGAGATAGCTTGCTGGCAGTGGAGGCTGATGCAATAGCCTGGATCAGGCCTTACGTCGGAGCAGAGGGCTTTATCCATAACCACTTCCGTTACTGTCTGTGGCTGATGGATTGCCCGCCTGAACATCTGAGAAAGATGCCGCATGTCTTGAGGCGGGTTCAGTCTGTCGCTGCTTTCAGAAAGGCGAGCGCTAAAGCAGCTACCAGAGCAAAAGCAGCTACCCCCACATGTTTCACGGAGATCAGGCAACCACTATCCGGCAACTACATCGCAGTGCCGCGAACCTCTTCGGAAAACAGGCCGTATATACCTATCGATTTCCTTTCCTCCACCGTGATAGCAGCGAATGATCTTCAACTCGTACCGGATGCCGGACTTTTTGAGTTTGGGATTCTATCAAGTCATACGCACATGGCATGGATGAAAATTACCTCCGGCCGGCTCAAAAGCGATTATCGCTATTCCGCAAAATCGACTTACAACACATTCCCCTGGCCGGAACCGACCGACGGGCAGCGCTCAGCCATTGAAACCGCGGCACAGGGTGTGCTGGACGCCCGCGCAAAATATCCCACCGCCACCCTGGCGGACCTGTACGACCCGCTGGCCATGCCCCCCGATCTTGTCAAGGCACACAAGGCCCTCGATCGCGCCGTGGATGCGGCCTACGGAAGGAAGGGGTTTTCAGCCGACGCGGAAAGGGTCGCATTCCTTTTTGAGCGATATCAGCAGTTGTTCGCCCCGCTGATGGCAAAAGAGAAGGCAGGGAAAACGAGGAAGAAGAAGTAAGTAACGATCAGCCTTCCATTAGGGCGCACGAGCAATGCCTGTCTTCTTGATGATTAACCGTCAGATTCATCTTTCATATACTGCAAGATAACCAGGCATGAGAACTCGAAATCTTGTCGGCCGGCGAGTCGGGGTGAGCCCTCAGCGAGGGAAGAGACAATGGTGGGAGAAGGGCCGTCCACCCATGCCTGTCATTCCCCACATGCCATGCCCATTTCGGTTTCTACATATAAGGGAGGTGGTTCACAGAAGACCTGTTGAACGTACATTGAGGGGAAAACCAACAGAACAAGGGATTGCGTATGTATTTGATATTCAAATGGAATACTGAAAAAGCCAAAAGGAATCTCAAGAAACAGGGCCTTTCATTTAATGAAGCAGCAACAGTGTTTTCCGATTCATTGTCAATTACCTATGATGATCTTGACCACTCTTATGGAGACGGGATCTGCGACAAGCCGTCCCGCTTATGGGGGAGATGGCAAGATGCCACTCACACAGAATGTTGATACCGAGTCTGACTCATAATGAGAATTGCTGGATCCCACTTCATGCACTTGACAATCCGTATGTTACACCCTAATATGGTTTGAATTCTGGTCTACCATAATGGAGGTCTGATTTATGGAAACGCTATCCCTCTCCGAGGCAAAAATGAAACTCAGTCAGCTTGTGGATAAGGTCAATACCACGGATCAGGAGATCGTTATTACCAAGAACGGTCGTCCGGCTGCGGTGCTGGTCAGCCCTGACGAATTCGACGGCTGGTCGGAGACGCGGTTAATCCGATCGGATTCGCAGTTCCTGGAGGAGATCAAAAACGGCATAAGGGATCTGGAAAGAAATAAAGCCGGTCTTTATACCCTTGAAGAGCTATTCGAAGAATGAGCCAATCGCCCTCCTATCGACTTCGAGTGCCTGATCCCCTGGTAGCCCTTATTCGAGGCCTCCACCCTGAGATAAAGAGAAGGGTGAAGGGATCCCTGAGAATCATCGCATCGGATCCAGGCGTGGGAAAACCGTTAAAGGAGGAATTGGAGGGACTCAGAAGCTTCCGCGTGAAGAGGTTCAGGATCATTTATCGTATCGGCGAAAGCAAAGAAATTGAGATTGTTGCGATTGGACCCCGGGACCGAATATATGAAGATACCTACCGAATGATCAAACAGAGAAGGTAATCGCAGAACCGAAACTAACGCGGATACCCGTAACCAAAGCGTTTCGCGCTACTGCCCGAACGAAAACCCTGGCATTCAAAGCAAGGCGAAGTATATGGTTCGTTCAGTGAGGTGGACCCGAAGCGCACCATCCAGATCGGCATTCGAGGAACCACCGAGGTCCTGTGGGAGTATTCTTATCAAACCGGGATGGAGGTCATACATATTGAAGCGTTTTATGAGGCGGGTTGGTGAAACGTCGTCTCCCAGAGCAGAGAAAAGGTGGGGAGGGGACCGACGTACATCTCCTTTGACATTGATTGCCTGGACCCGGCCTTTGCTACGGGCACAGGCACACCCGTTGTCGGCGGCATGACCACCCTGGATGCCATGCAGGTGCTGAGGGGGTTGCGGGGGCTCAACGTTGTGGGCGGGGACGTGGTGGAGGTATCGCCCCCCTACGATGTCAGCGGCATCACGGCCCTGGCCGGGGCCACGCTCATGTTCGAGATCCTGTGCCTGACAGCCGAGTCACCGATCTGGAAATCGCAGGCCCGGGACTGAGGGCATTCAATGTGTCTGTGGCAAAAACAGGAGAAGTCATGAAAAATTGGAACAATTCAGACTTGATTTGGCTATTACTTGGTTTCTTCATGTGCTGTTCTCCTTTAACGGGCATCGCGGGCGAGAAGAGCGAGACCGATGACGGCTCAATATTGATCAGACTGGGTCGGGAGCATTTTGATCCGCTGAAGCAATGCCCCCAAGAAACCGGGGAGGTAACCGGCATTCAAAAGGCCGGGGAGGGTCAGTCCGGTTCCGGCTACAATATCGTCCAGTTCGACGGACCTGTGAAGGAAGAGTGGAAGGATGCACTCAAGGCCCAGGGGGCGGAGCTATTCGATTATATTCCTGATTTCGCCTTTATTGTCCGGATGGATGCGAGCCGCCTGGAAGCTGTTCAAAGCCTGCCGCATGTGCGCTGGGCAGGCGAATATCGGCCCTCCTACAAATTCAGTCAGAAGGCCTTGGACAAACAACTGGAGGCGGGCAGTGATGCGGATCAGGGAGTTGGCGCTCTTTCGCTTCTCAAGGTGATCATCTTCCCTGGTGAGGATGTGGACCGGATAAAGTGCGAAATCCTTTCAATGGACGGCGAGGTTGTCCAGGATTCGCTCGAGAGCGGGTGGGACAGCAGTCTCATCATAAAGTTTCCGGCGGAAAGGATCGAGGAACTCGGGACGATCCGGGGGATCAAGTGGATCGCCCCGGCCCCAAAATGGCGGCTGCACAATAATGTCTCAACGGATGTTATCAGTGCGAGGGCACCCCGAAAGGATCACAGACTCTATGGTGAGTGGCAGACCGTAGGTGTTTGCGATACGGGGCTGGACAAGGGGCTCACCGATTCTGCGAATCTGCACAAGGATTTTCTGGACGGCAAGGGGCAGTCGAGGGTGGTCAAGATATTCGATCTCTCTGGTGGAGATAAGTCCATCCCGGACACGGACGGTCACGGCACCCATGTGGCCGGTTCTGTCCTTGGCAACGGGGCCCGATCCGGCAGCGATCCGGCCAAGGACAATTATCCCTCCACATGCTTCAGCGGCATGGCCCCCATGGCCAAACTGGTTTTTCAGTCCAAAGGGGAAACGCCAGACGAAAAACTGCCCCCTCTGAGCAAGATCCTGGATCAGGCGAGAACAGCGGGGGCGAATCTCCACACCAATTCCTGGGGCGGTTCCATGGGAAGTTCCTATTCCAGCCAGTCGAAGGAATTGGATCAATACATATGGGACCATCGCGATTTCCTTGTCCTTTTCTCCGCAGGGAATACCGGCGTAGACAAGGACGCGGACGGCATTGTCGATCTCTACTCTCTCGATGAACCGGGCACTGCCAAGAACTGCCTGACCGTGGGGGCCTCCGAAGGGAACCGGCCCAAGGGATGCGGCCATGATATGCCATGGGGTCAGGGATGGCCCAATTTTTTTTCGGCAGACCCCATAAAGTCCGACCACGTTTCAAACAGGCCCGCTGGCATTGCCGGCTTCAGTTCCAGGGGGCCGGTCTTAGACGGTAGATACAAACCCGATCTGGTTGCCCCGGGCACCAACATCCTATCCACCCGCTCATCGGTTTGTACAAAGACGGGATGGGGCGTGTATAACGATTACTACCTCTGGAATGGAGGCACGAGCATGTCCACCCCCATCACCGCGGGGACTGCCGCCCTGGTAAGGGAATATTTTAATAAAGTGGTAAAAATAGCTTCTCCTTCGGCCGCCCTTTTAAAGGCCGCACTCCTGAACGGGGCTGAGGATATCACCCCTGGCCAGTACGGGACAGGGAATACCCAGGAGATCCCGAATGCGCCGGTCCCCAATAATGTGGAGGGATGGGGGAGATTGAATCTTGAAAACACGGTCTATCCCAAATCACCGGCCACTATACTTTATTATGATGAAAAAAAAGCCCTTCAAACAGGGGAATCCGCGGATCATCATGTGACCGTGGTCAATGTCTCCCTCCCCCTTAAAATCAATCTGGCATGGAGCGATTATCCGGGATCCGAACTTGCTCAGGGGGGGCTGGTAAATGATCTGGATCTTCAGGTGATCTCCCCTTCTTCAAAGACGTACTACGCGGACAATGCCATCAAGAAGCCCACCCTGTCAGCCCTGAAATACTCTCAGAAGAATGAACCTGAAGGGAAGTCCTCTGACACCATGGCGATCCGGTTTACCCCTTCGACCTATCCTGCCAATCTTGAGTCAGTGGTGTTCGTATATTCGAATCCTAAGGATGAATTTTCAGACGTCACGCTTGCGGTGTATGACGATAAAGGGCAAAACGGTCTTCCCGGCAAGGTTCTTTTCAAAAAGGTCTTTAAATACATCCCCCCCGGAGAGGACGGCGGGGAGGACATGGCGGCCATTACCGCAGGGATCCAGGGCGTCGCCATCGAAAAAGGAGATTTCTACGTAGCGGTCGAAAAGAATAATCTCAATCAGTCTATCGGCACGGAAAAGGGCAACACCACTAAGAGAAGCTATCGGAAAATGGGCGCAACCTGGGACTCGGCAGAAGATACGGCCTGGATTATTGCCGGAGTCAGGGGCCCAACCCCTTCAACGAGTTTCGACCGGGTCAACAATGTCCTGGGGGTGACGCTCCCCACGCCTGAACCCGGGGCCTACACCATCCGCGTCAGCGGCTATAACGTGCCCAAAGGGCCCCAGACCTATGCCCTCGTCGCCAGGGGAGGGATCAGCATGACCTCGCCCCAGGCCGGCAGCATCCAATTTGAATCAGCAATGTATGAGACCCCGGAATATGCCGGATCTGTCACCGTAAGGCTCGTCAGAACGGGTGTTGGCAAAGGAGGCGTATCCAGCGGGAGTACCGGAGAGCTAACGGTCGGATATCGGACCGAAGACGGCACGGCACAGGCCGGGGTCGATTACGAGCCGGTGAACGGGACCCTTACGTGGGCGGACGGGGACGCATCTCCAAAGGAATTCCAGGTCCCGATTCTGAACGACGGCATGGCCGAGGAGGATGAAACGGTCGTTCTCGTTCTTGAAGAACCGGCCGAAAACAGCTGGCTAAACTCCGTGGAATCGGCCGAACTCACCATCCAGGCAAATGATTCTGGCGGAGGAAGCAGCGGCGGCTGCTTTGTCGGCGCCCTGTCGCTTGATGATTAGAAGAGGGCGAATTAGCAGCGGAACCGCGTGGGCTACATCGGTTCGGGCAAAAAAAGATCCGTAAGCTATTAGAATAACTTACGGATCTTTTGCTTAGCATATGGCGGAGGGAGGGAGATTCGAACTCCCGGAGCATGACGCTCAACGGTTTTCAAGACCGCCGCCTTCAACCACTCGGCCATCCCTCCGGCGTCCGTCGAGGGGCGTTGTGCCCGGCGACGGATACGCATCTGTGTAAAAGGTAAGGTACACGTCGATCAATGGCAAGAGGAAATCCGTGCCTCAAGAACCCTTCTTCAAAAAGGTCTCCACCTTTGCCTCTTTTCGGAGTTTGTCCATGAATTCACTGACCTCTTTCTGGACCTTTTCCTGCTTCAGATATTGACCGAGCCGTTCCCTGATTTTGTCAAATGGAATCATACCTTCAGGCTTCTTATCGGCAACCTTGATCAGGTGATATCCGAACTGTGTCTTGACGATGTCGCTCACCTCGCCCGATTTCATGTTAAAAGCTGCCTCCTCAAAAGGGGGCACCATCTGTCCCCGTTCAATATAGCCCAAATCTCCCCCCTTGGAACTGCTCGGGCACTGAGAATGGGCTTTTGCCAATTCAGCAAAATCCTCGCCCTTTTTCAGCTTTTCCTGGATGTCCTTGATCTTCTTGAGGGCTTCGGCCTGTTCAGATTCAGTTGCGTCCGGTTTTAACTTTATCAGGATATGGCTGGCCTGAACCTGTTCGAACCGCTTGAACCTATCGGGGTGGTTGTCATAAAAGTCCTTGACCTCCTTTTCGGAGACCGTTGTCGTATTCACGAATTTATCGACAACAAATTTCTCTGTGGCCAAGGCCTTTTCAATGTCGGACTTCATCTGGGCCTCGGAAAGATTCATTTGCTGCAATGTCTTTTTGTAATCCTCATCGTTGGGAAATCGCTTTTTCCATTGGTCCAGTCGCTCATCAACCGTTTTTTCATCAATCCGGATACCCGCTCTCTTGCTCTCCTGGTACAAGAGCTCACCCCCTATGAGTTGGTCGAGCACCCCCTCCTTCATCTGGGCATCATCGGCCGTTTGCCCCGTCTTCGAAAACTGCTGCCTTGCGAAGCCTAATGCCCGGTCGAAATCCGCTTGAGTGATCGGGGTCCCGTTCACCATTGCCACATTGCCCCCTCCGGCGGATGCGGCATCCTTGACAGTCGCCGGTTTTTCCTCTGCTGCAGATGTCTGCCATCCCAAAATGATCAAGGCAAATGCAACCGCCATCGCCTTCATCCATGTTTTCTGTCGTCCTTGCATTGATGTCTCCTTTCCTGGTGAAAAACGAAAAAGCGCCCTTTGAGGGCCTTCCTTCCTTTTATCTTAGCTGAAATGAACCCGGAAAGTTAGCACACTCCAAGATTGATTAGCAAGGGATATCTCCGAAAAATGCAAAATTGGGCCTGAAAACTCCCCCTTCACATTTTATCTGAAAACTGCTAACGTTGTTTAAAGGTCTTCCGTTTTACAGCGGGGCGTGGGATTTCACAGGGTTAGGACAGGGTTGCATGATGGACAAGGCTGCCGCCAGATGCAAAAAAGAGAGCCTCCTCAATGGGTTGAGGAAGCTCAATTCTCTGATGGTGGCGTTCTCGGGCGGCGTTGACAGCGCATTTCTCCTGGCCGCGGCCCGGGAAGCCCTGGGAAAGAAGGCTGCGGCGGCTACGGCGGTTTCCCCGATTCACCCCCGGCGCGAACGGGAGGAGGCCGTCGGGTTTGCGAGAGACAGAGGGATTGCGCATTTTCTGTTCGGAACAAATGAAATGGAGATCCCGGAATTCATCGCCAATGATATTGACAGGTGCTATCATTGCAAGAGAGCGCTTTGCGGAAAACTCCTTCGGCTCGCCAGAGACAAGGGGATGGGCCCTGTGGCACACGGCGCCAATGTGGATGATCTTGAAGATTATCGCCCCGGGTTCAGGGCTGCCAAGGAAGCCGGGATCATGGCCCCTTTGATCGACGCAGACTTGTCCAAGGAGGAGATCCGTTTTCTGGCGAAAGAGATGGGTCTTTTCGAATGGGACAAGCCTTCCATGGCGTGTCTCGCCAGCAGGTTCCCTTATGGATGCCCCATCAGCGAACAGGGGCTCGGAATGGTGGAAGCGGCTGAGGCATTCCTTTGGGCCGAGGGGTTCAAGTGCATACGGGTCAGGCATCACGGGCCTGTTGCGAGGGTAGAGGTGGACGCTTCAGAGATACATAAGATAGTGAGCCGGGACACAAGGAAGGCCATTGTGGAGAGATTCCAGAGGATCGGCTTTGATCATGTTGCCTTGGATCTGGAGGGCTATGTGTCCGGAAAAATGAACCGGGGGATTGAGGAATTGAGGACTTGAGAGTAAGTCATGATTTTAGGTCTCGATGTGGGGGGAACGCAGACAGACGCTGTCCTGATCGATAGGGGCGAGGTCGTATCAGCGACCAAGACCCCAACCACCGAGGACCTCCTGGCCACGCTCAGGATCGCCCTCGAAAATACCCTCGGGGATGTGGAGCCGGGGAGACTGGTACGGATGGCGTTTTCGACCACCATGGCGACCAATGCCATTGTGGAGGACCGTCTGGATGACGCCGGGATGATCGTATCGTCGGGGCCGGGGATGGATCCTGAATGGTTTTCCGTAGGGCCGTCGTACCATGCGGTGGATGGGTGCCTGGACCACCAGGGGTTTGAGGCAAAACCCCTGGATCGGTCCGCTGTGATGGCCGCCGCCTCCTCTATCGTCAAAGACGGCATACAGGTCCTTGGCGCGGTCAGCAAGTTCTCTGTCCGGAACCCCTCGCACGAACTCCAGACGGCCGATTGGGTGGGGCACTCTTTTTCCCATGTGGCCATGGGCCACCGGGTTTCGGGGGCACTCAATTTTCCCCGCCGCATTGCCACAACGTATCTAAATGCCGCCCTCTACAGAATCCACAAAGACTTCTCCGGCGCCCTTATCCATATTCTAAAAGAGAAAGGCCTTTCCGGCCCCCGCTACCTCTTGAAACCGGACGGGGGGACCATCGACCTGGACCAGAGCATCCAGTGGCCCGCAAAGACCGCCCAGTCAGGTCCGGCCGCCAGCGTCATGGGGGCGTTGGCCCTGGACAGGTGCGAAGGCACGACACTGGTTCTCGACGTGGGGGGCACCACCACGGACATGTCGGTGGTGATCGACGGCACGCCGCTCCTCAAGCCCTTCGGCATCCGATTGGGCCCCTTTCAGACCCTGATTCGCTCCCTGTTGACCCATTCCCTGGGGATTGGCGGGGACAGCGAGGTCCGCATGGGGCCAAACGGGAGGCTGAAGATCGGGCCGGTCCGCAGGGGAAGGCCTGCGGCCCTGGGCGGCCCGGCGCCTACCCCCACGGATGCGATGATTCTCCTTGATTTATTAGATACGGGAGACAAGGATGCCGCCAGGGCTGCCATGGAAAAGGTGGGGGGGATTGCGGGCTGGGACGCGGCCGCCACAGCCGAAAGGGTATTGCAGGGCATGGCCGAGACCATTGCCGCGTCCGCAACGGCCTTTATATACGACATTAACGCACAACCGGTCTATACCATCCATGAGGTCCTCGCGGATCAAAGGGTCGAACCCACGTCGGTCCTCATCCTCGGCGGCCCTGCACCCCAGATGGCCGGGTATATCGGGCGGGCCTTCGGCCTGCCGTGCCGTTTTCCTCGGCATCACGGCGTGGCAAATGCCGTGGGCGCGGCCGTGGCCAGGGTTACTTCAGAGATTACCTTGCAGGCCGATACCCAGAGGGGCTCGGTCATTATCCCCGAGGCAGATGTGAAAAAGGACATCGATGCCGGCTTCAACATGGAACAGGCCATTGCCCTGGGCCGGGCCGTCCTCTGCCGGCAGGCTGCAGGGACCGGGGCCGATGAAAAGGGGCTGGAGATCTCCATCACCGAAAAACAGACGTTTACCATGATCCGGGACTACGCAAGGACCGGCCGGAACATCCGCCTCAAAATGGGCATTACGCCGGGTATCATCCCGGAATGGAAGCGGGGGGGCTGAATATGCTGCATGCCGCGCGTCGAACAGGCCTGGTCTTTTTTCCCGCCTTTGACTGGGCGATCAGCCCTTCCCACCCGGAACGGGAGGAACGCCTATTGTACACCCAGGACCAGGTTCTGGAAGAGGGGCTTCTGGATATCGACGGGATTGTTGAATACAGGGTCCGTCCCGCCGGCTTTGAGGACATCCAGCGCGTCCACTTCTGCGTCCCCGAAGAGGCCGCGGTTACCACGGAGAGCCATCTCATCTCCGCGGGCGGGTGTCTGGTGGCGGCGGATGCGGTGCTCAAGGGCGAGGTGGAGAGCGCCTTTGCCGTGGTGCGGCCGCCCGGTCATCATGCCATGCGGGTGGTCCACGGGAACCGGGGGTTCTGCAATATCAACAACGAGGCTGTCATGATCGAATACATCCGGGAAACATATGGGATTCGAAGGGTCGCCATTGTGGATACGGACTGCCACCACGGCGACGGTTCCCAGGACATTTACTGGCACGACCCCAACACCCTCTTTATCTCCATCCACCAGGACGGCCGCACCCTCTACCCGGGCTCCGGGTTTCCCAATGAGGCAGGCGGTCCCAATGCACAGGGGATGACCGTCAATATTCCTCTCCCCCCGCAGACCGGCGAAGAGGGCTTTCTCTATGTGATGGAAGCGCTGGTGATGCCTCTCTTGGAGAAATTCGAGCCCGATTTGGTGATCAATTCTGCGGGACAGGACAACCATTTCAATGACCCGATCACCAACATGAATTTCTCGGCCCGGGGATATGCGGCCCTCAATGCCCGTCTCAAGCCGGACATTGCCGTTCTGGAAGGGGGATATGCCGTGGAAAACGCACTCCCCTATGTGCATGTAGGGATCATCCTGGCCATGGCCGGGATGGACACCTCTTTTGTAAAGGAACCCAACTACGACAGGGACTACCGACCCCAGCCTCCTGAGATCACCCGGTATATCGAAGATCTGATCGACCGGCTGAGGGGTCTTTTCTTAGAGGGTCGTCTGGAAACGGTCCCTTGCGAGGAGGGGGCCATCATCGAGAGGAGCAGGGACATTTACTACGACACGGACAACATCCATGAGCGGCAGAATGAGAAGATCCGCTGCTGCAAGGGGTGCCCGGGCGCCCTCTCCATCGCGTCCACCTCCAACCGGGGTCAGCATATCCTGGCGGTTCATGTTCCTCTGGGGGCGTGCAGGGCATGCCGGGACACCGGGTCCGCGTGGTTCGAGGAAGGGACTCGGGGGGCGTTTACCCACGTATACCTGCAGGATCGCGTGCGGGGGGTGTACGAGAGGACGTGAGAGCCGACAGAAACGTCTCAAGTGCAGATTAACGGCCCCAATTCAGTTGGGGGCCAGTGCATAGGTTTCAGCGAACAACCCACCCCGACACCCGAAACCTGGCGCCTGAAGCCTCCATCTCTATGGAACGGGTGTCCTGGTGAAGAGGCCGATATGGATGACCAGAATTGCATTGCTGAGGTGGAGGCGGAGTCATGAACAACGGAAACGACTGGAGCAGCGATCCCTCTGTAAGGGCCATGCGACGGCTCTTTGCCCGGATGGAGTCGGGCCAAAAAGAGCTGTTGCAAAGGCTTGGAATATCGCTTTATGACGGCAGGCTCAGGGTTTGCCGTGAGGATGCCAGGAACCTCTTTGAGCGGATGCTTTCCGGGTCATCCGCAGGCCGGGGGGGGCAGAATGAAGGGGATGCCGCCGCCCTCTACATCCACTGCCTGATCCAGGCACTCGAACAGCACGGCCTCCTCGTCCCGGCAGGGGTCGTCCGGGAGAATGATCCGCTCAAGGGAGTGGTGCGGGAGGCGTTGAAATGATCCGGTTGAGGCTGTTTGGGCGCTGCCGAATCTACCACGATCCGGTAAGCCCGGTCCTTCGGGCGCCTGCCCAGATCGGGTGGGATGCCTGGTTCAGAACCATCGATCTGGTAACGCTCCGGCGGTTGAAGGGAAGGGAACTTCTCATGAGGACACGTGGCTGGTGGACGGTTGAGCCTGCCCTGGTGGCCGAGATTGTCGAGTTGCGTGGTTGTCTGGTTGTGGGCGATCAGGGCGAACTCATGGTGGAATTTGAAAACGAAGGAGAGGCTGAAGCCCTCTCTGTTGATCTGTTGAACCGGTTTGGCGATCAGGTGCTTTTGGCGCCTTGAGTTTGGAAAGCCGGAACTGCAAATTCTGTAATGATCAAACAACGCCACAGAGACACAAAGGAAAAAGACCGGAAAATATCCGGCTAAAAAGTCTCTGTGTCTTTGTTTCTCCGTGAGAGACGGGCGCCTGTTTAGGCCAGGCTATTTGAAAGGACAGGGAGGTTTCAGAAATGACACAGGAGATGTTTGCCGACAAAGGGGAATATGCCGAGATGGCCGGGCTCCTTGACACATGGACAGTGGATCCGGGGAATGTCAAACCGGCATTTATCCAGCTGAAGGACGCCTTCTCAGAAAAGGAGCGGGCAACCTTATGTTTTAAGTCGCGACCGGGCATCAGCCATTCCTTCAGGGCGAATGTCCCCAAGGCCGGCCATGCAGGGGGTCGGCTCTTTGTCATGGCGGATATTGTGGACGATGACCCGGAAAACAGGTGGCTCTCGGTATGTTTTTACGGGGATATGATTACGGATCCGGACGAGGCCGGGGATCTGGTGCCAGGGGGGCTGCTGGGGGAAGACGGCTACTGTTTTGATCTGGATAAATATGATGATGCTGCGATTGCATATCTGAAGGAGCGAATTGAGGAGGCGTACCGGAACAGTCTGGCCAACTAATGTCAGCATGGGAACGCAAGAAAGCAGGATGTCTTTTGGGGCATCCTGCTTAGAAAAGGGACCCGCCTATTTCAAAAGGTCCGCTGATTGGGGTTCCTCGCGATAGGTACTTTTGATCAGATTATTGATGAATCCCTCCATGTCCTTAACCGCATCGGCGCTGATGGTGAATGTGTCGATGCCCGATCGATCTTTTACAAGCCTCAACCCATACTCAAGACGCTTTGCCAATTGAAAGGTCAGAGGACCGGGCTCCTGGCCGGTCCGGATGGCCTGACCGATAATCTCATCCACTGCGCTTTCATCAAACGACAGGGTTACCTCAAGCTTTTCCATGAGTGAGGCCTCTTCTATCTTGACCTGATCGAACATGGCGCTGAAGTCTTCAATAGCCGTATCGATCTCTGTGATGTTGATCAGGTACAACTCGGCGATAAGGTCCATCCTCTCCGGATAAATGTCCAGCCCGCATCGTTTACTGAGCGTCTCTGTCCGATCTGAAAGGTATCGTTTGATTCTTTCGCGCTCATTCTGTCTCCCCTTTTCATACCGTTCCGCCCGTTTTGGATCATCAGGACTGCCGAGCAGCATCTTGAGCTGGGCCTCCGGTTGCTCCACGATGTCTCGCGTCACCAGGAATTTTCGGATAGGCGATGAGGGAAGTTTCTTTTCAAACGGGATCAGGACCTTTTCCATGGCGCTCACCAGGCCCCTTGCCCCGGTCTTTTCCTCGGCCGCCATCTCCGCGATCCTCGACAATGCATCCTCTTCAAACTTGATGTCGATGCCGTAGGCCCTGAAATCGATCCGTTTGCTGAGAATGATGGGGTTATTGGGATTCATGAGGATCTCTAAGAGGTCTTCTTTGGTGAGCTCATCGAAAACCACCACCACCGGAAGACGACCCACAAACTCGGACTCGAAACCGAATTCGATCAGGTCCTGGGCCCGCACCTCCTTGAGGATCTCCCAAGGGATTTCGGTGGGTCTCACATCGGCCTCGAATCCGATCCCCTGTTTCTGAAGTCGTCTTTTGATAATCTCCGCCAGGTCGCCAAAGGCGCCGCTCATGATAAAGAGGATATTCCTGGTATTGACCACCTTCTTTTCCCGCTTCCCGGTACGCCGGTAATGCTCGATGGCCTGGATCTGGGAAATGGGATCGTGGGGGACCTTGAGGTCCACATCGGTCTCCTCCATCGGCTTGAGGAGGGCCCTCTGTACGCCGGTCCTGGAAATGTCGTGACCAATCAGATTCTGCGAAGATGCGATCTTGTCAATTTCATCAATATAGATAATCCCGTTTTCCGCCAGGTCGATATTTTCATTGGCCTCGTAAACGAGGTCCCGAACCAGATCTTCCACGTCCCCGCCCACATACCCGGTTTCGCTGAATTTTGTGGCGTCGCCCTTGACAAAAGGGACACCCAGTTTCTGGGCGATCAGTTTGATGATGTAGGTTTTCCCGACGCCGGTGGGTCCGATCATGAGGACATTGTTTTTGATCATGCCGACGCCGTGTCTTTTCTTTCCGCCGACATTCCTCTCGCTGTTAAACTTGATCCTGTTGAAATGGGTGCAGACCTTGGTGGCCAGGACCCCTTTGACCCGGTCCTGTTTAACCACGAAGCTGTCTAAATAGGACTCCAGTTCTTCGGGCATCATATCGAAATGGGAGGCTGCCTCTCCGGATCCGCCTCGGTCCTGGCCGTCGGTCAGTGCCTCATCCTTTTGGGGGACTATAAACGGTGAGATGATTTTGATCCGGTTGCCATATTTCTTGGTGAGATAGTCGCTCAGTTCTTTTTCGAGTTCGCGCTGATTCGGGATTCTTCCGGTATCGCCTCTTTCGGTTCCAAATACGCCTTCCTTTTCCATGCTGTTAGACTCCTTATGAAATCAGCAGTCCTAAAAATGGTTGTCTCAAAATATACCATAATTGGAATTGCTGGCGTGTAATCGTTAAAAAATTTGATACATGGTAACACGTTAGGCATGTGAAAAAGGCCGGTCTTGTTGCGGCGCCGTCTTTCAGGAGCCTAAAGAGTTACAATGAAAGAATATATTCATCTGTCCATCGATTGCAAGCGCAACGACCCCGGCGGCTCGAAAACCGATCGGCGCAAATGGGTTCTGGAAGGGCTTACGGCTCGAGGAGGCGGGAGGCATCCCTCCCAAAGAATCTGTTGAAATTGTGTCCAGTTTGTGACATGCTGAAAATCTGTTTGTTCATGCAGGATTCATCTTCTCAGCCCCTTTTCGACAGCAGGTTGAGAAGGGGCTGGGTTAAGCTGTGAACAGGGTGCAATCTCGTAGGGACAGAATAACCTTATGTGAAAAAGTGTGGTTGAACGGGATCTCGAAGTTGTTCCGGAAAGCAGGTGATTGGCTATGGCCTTCAGGTTGGAAATCAGGCTGAAAGATGAGCTGATGGATGCCGAGGGCGCCGGTATTCGGCGCAAGGCAAGGGAGTATTTCGGATTCGGTGTGGACGATATCCGGGTTATCCGGGTCTTGACCATCGATGCGCAATTGGAAACAGACCAACTGACCCGGATCCAGGCAGAAATATTTACCAATCCAGTCACGGAAATCTCCTCCTACGCCCCCATGGCACGGGATTTTGACTGGGTGATCTGGATCGGATTGCGCCCCGGGGTGAGGGATACGGCCGGGAGCACGGCCAGCGAGGCCGTCGAAGACCTGCTGAGCATCCCATTCAAATCGGGAGAGGCCGTTTACACCTCCAAACTCTACGAGATCCGGGGCGATTTGAACGAACAGCAGGTTCGGCAGATTGCAGGGGACCTGCTGGCAAATGCGGTGATCCAGCAATGGAAGATCTTTTCGCGGGATGACTGGCGGCCCGGAGAGGGCATCGGTTTTTTGGTCCCGAAGGTCATTCTGGACCACAGGCCCGAGGTCAACACTATTTCCATTGAGAGCGATGACGAACTCAAACGGATATCCCTTGAACGGAATCTCGCGCTCCAGACAAGGGATATTCCTGTTATCCGGTCCTACTTTCTGAGGGAAGACGTCCGGAACGAGAGGAAGAAGGTCGGCCTTGATCTCCCGACAGACGTGGAATTGGAATACATATCCCAGGCACGGAGCGATCACTGCAACCACAACACCTTCAGGGGCCTTTTCAGGTACCAGGACCTCTCCACCGGGGAGAAGGAGACCGTTGACAGCCTCTTCAAGTCGTGCATCGAGGCCCCTACCCTGAAGATTATGGGGGAAAAGGACTGGGTCGTCTCTGTGTTGTGGGATAACGCGGGCGTCGGCCGATTTGACTATGACCACTATTATGTGATTACCGGGGAGACTCACAACAGCCCCTCCAATATGGAGGCCTACGGCGGGGCCATCACAGGGATCGTGGGCATCTACCGGGACCCCATGGGTACGGGTAAGGGATCGAAACTGATCCTGGGGATGTACGGATATTGTGTGGGGCACCGGGACTATCAGGGCGATCTGACCCCCCACCTCCACCCCAGGCGGCTCCTGGACGGGATTATCGAGGGGGTCCGGGACGGGGGGAACAAGAGCGGAATACCGACCCCCTTTGGCTTGCTCCTGTTTGACAAAAGCTACACCGGCAAATGCCTTGTCTTTGTGACCACCATGGGAATCATGCCGGCCACGATCCGGGGCGAGTCTTCCCACCAAAAGACCACAACGCCCGGAGATCTGATTGTCATGTCAGGGGGGAGAGTCGGCAAGGACGGCATTCACGGGGTGACCGCGGCGTCTGAGACCTACAGCGAACACACCCCGGCAGGTCATGTCCAGATCGGCGACCCCTACACCCAGAAAAAGATGCATGATTTTCTCCTCGAGGCCAGAGACGAGGGACTCATCTCGTTCATCACAGATAACGGCGGCGGGGGCCTCTCCTCCTCTGTGGGTGAATCCGCCCGTTTCAGCAACGGGTGCAGGGTCGATCTGGACAAGGTGCCCCTCAAATATGAGGGCCTGGACCAGTGGGAGATCTGGATTAGTGAATCCCAGGAGCGGATGACCATTGCCGTCAAGCCGGGGCATGTCGATCGGTTCATGGCGTTGTCCCGGAAGCATTCCGTCGAGAGCACGGTCATCGGGGAATACACGGATTCCGGATACCTCCATCTCCTGTATAAAGGGAAGACCTGCGCCTATATCCGGATGGATCTTCTCGAATCCGATTTTCCCCAGTGGGAGTTTGACGCCCACTGGATACCCCCCGAGCTGAGGGGGCTTACGGAACCGGTTATCAGCGAACCCACCGACCATGGGGTACTCCTCCACGCCATGCTGGCCCGGCCCAATGTGTGCGCCCGCAACTGGATTGCGCGCCAGTACGACCACGAGGTCCAGGGGACCAGCGTCCTCAAGCCCCTGACCGGCAGAGGAAGGGACATCCCCTCGGATGCGGCGGTTATAAGACCCATCCTCGAATCCAAGAAGGGACTGGTTGTTTCCCAGGCCCTCAACCCATTTTATTCCACGATCGACACCTACCACATGACCGCGGCCACCATCGACGAGGCGGTCCGAAAGGTCCTGGCCGTGGGCGGGGACCCTGACCACCTGGGGGGGGTGGACAATTTTTGCTGGCCTACCATCGAATATGACCCGGTGAAAAATCCCGACGGCAGGTACAAGGCCGCGCAACTGGTCCGGTCCAACCAGGCCCTGCGTGATTATTGCCTAGCCTACGGGATCCCCCTCCTTTCCGGAAAAGACAGCATGTATATTGACGGGAACCTGAAAGGGCCGTTCGGCGAAAGGCGGAAGGTATCGGGGCTCCCCACCCTCCTGTTTACGGTATCGAGCGTTGTTGAGGATATCTTCGGGTGTGTCTCCATGGATCCCAAATTCCCGGGAGACATCATCTATGTCGTGGGCGAAACCCGGAATGAACTGGGCGGCAGCGAGTATTACCAGACGATGGGGGCGGTCGGCATCAATGTTCCCAAGGTGGATCCAGAGGCGTTCCGGCCTCTGTACAGGGCGATTCACGGCGCTATATCCAGAGGCCTGGTCTCGTCGTGCCATGCGGTGTCGAGGGGGGGGCTGGCTGTGCACCTGGCTCTTACGGCCATGGCCGGCGAACTGGGGATGGATGTTGATCTCGCCCGAATTCCCGGCGCCGATGATCTCACCCCGAGCCGGGCCCTTTATTCGGAATCGTGCGGCCGATTCATTGTCACAGTCGCCCCGGATCGGCAGGAGCGTTTTGAGGCAATCTTTTCCAATATGAACATCGGCCGGGTCGGCGCAATCACTGAATCGCCGATGTTCATCATAAGGGGTGGCGCAGGGGCGCCTCTTGTCAGGGAAGATATCGCGGGGCTCAAGAATTCCTGGAGACGGCCGTTTGGAGAACTGATATGAAACAGATCAAGGCTTTGGTCCTAACGGGCTACGGACTCAATTGCGACACCGAAACCGATTACTCGCTCAAGCTGGCTGGGGCGGATTCTCACAGGATACATATCAATGAACTGATCAGCGGCGAAAAGGACCATTCCGGCATCAGGTTGCACGACTATCATATCCTGGTATTCGGTGGCGGATTCAGCTGGGCCGATGATCATGGGGCCGGAGTGCTCATGGCCGCCAAAATGAAGCACCATCTGGGCGAGGAACTGAATGCGTTTGTTCAAAACGGCAACCTCATCATCGGTATCTGCAACGGTTTCCAGGCCCTGGTCAATATGGGTCTCCTTCCGGGTTTTGGGGACCGATACCGGGAGCGGAGCGTGGCCCTGACCTACAACGATTCGGGTAACTTTGTTGATACGTGGGTCAGGTTGAGGGTCGATCCGGAATCCCCCGGGATTTTTACCCGCGGGGTCTCTCATCTGGAACTCCCGGTGAGGCATGGCGAGGGAAAATTCTATGCCTCCCCGGAAACCCTTGAGCAGCTCTTTCTGAACCACCAGGTCGTGTTGCAGTATGCCGGCGACGACGGGAAGGCGGCTGACGGCGTCTGGCCCTTCAACCCCAACGGGTCACTGAGGGATATTGCAGGGATCTGCGATGCGACCGGCCGGGTCTTCGGGCTTATGCCCCATCCCGAGGCCTTCAATCATTTCACCAACCACCCTGACTGGCCCCGGAGAAAAGAGACCCTTGCCCGTCAGGGAGAGATCACGATCCCGGAGGAGGGAGAAGGAGTCCGTATATTCCGGAATGCGGTCGATTACATGCGGGGGGCATAGGACGGGGAGCGGGAAGCAAGGAGCGGGGGACCATAAGTCATATACGACTTATAAGACATATACTCCGGTGACCCCGATAGAAAAGGCAGGCAGGCCCATTCATGGGTGGGTGCTTCCCATCCTGTCCGGCGAGCGAATACAATGAAGACACACATTGTTGATCGCAAAATCATGTGGGGGGACCTGGATTCCTTAGGCATCGTATTCTATCCCCGGTTCTACGAGTGGATCGATGCGTCGGGGCATCTCTTTTTCGAGGCGGTAGGACTCACTCTCGGCGACATGTGGCGCAAGAGAAAGATTCTCTTTGGTCTCGTGGAGACCTCATGCCGATATCAGCGGCCCGGTAGATACCATCAGGAGATCCGGATCGCCACCCGTCTGGATGCCCTGGGAGAAAAGACAGCGACATTGAAGCACCTGATCATGGATCGGCTCACCGGGGCGCTCCTCGTGGAAGGATATGAAAAGCGGATCTGCCTCGATGTCTCCGATCCGGACAATTTCCGCGCCATGGATATACCGGATGACATTCTGAATGTGCTCAAGGGGTTCATGTAAGCCAAGGCCCCCTTTTTTATTGACTTTTGATCAGAAATTGGGGTAAAAAGGCCGCGAAATTTATCACTGTTTATCCATCGCTGAGAGGAGAAAGGCGTGCAGCGGTTCTTCAAGGCCGGGCAACAATCGATATCCGGGCGGGTATTCGGGCGGATGTCGCCTCGGGAGTGGGGAAAATGGCCTGAACCTAAGAAAAATGCTTGACATTTCTCTCATAACTTGTTAAATACCTGCCCACGAAGTATCATAACGGGTACCATTAAGGGGGAAATGCTTTAAACTGCCTATATTTTCTATAGAAAGGAGGCGATAGGTTTCATCATATTTTTAAGGGGTTATTGAGTTGAGAAACGTTTAACCATAAACTATTTTTAGGAGGAGAGAGTAATGAAGAAACTATTTGTATTGGGTATGGCAGCCCTGTTGCTGGTCGCCTTCAGCGTACCGGCCATGGCAGATGTCAAGATCGGCGGTATCATCTTCACCGATTTCTATTACATTGATCGCAACAAAGACAATATGTTCAACCCGCAAAGAGGACAGAATTCCTACTCTAACACCGCCATTCAGGTGCCTAACATCACCCGTCTGTATGGTCGGTGGACCAACGAAGACAACGTGGGGATGTACATCGAATTCGGTCTCGGCCAGGGCGGCGGCGGCATCGATGCCAGCAGCTCTGACGACCAGAATAGCGCCGTCGTCCGTCATGCCTACGGCTGGTGGGACGTCAATCCGATGTTCCAGATCATGGCGGGTCATTCCACCACGCCCTTCTCACCCTTGAACCCCAACCAGTTGCTGGGTACCCGTTCGGGCAGCGTTAACATCATCGGCGTCGGCTATGGCGACTACTATGCGGGCCGGTTTGCCCAGGTCAGGGGTACCTTCAAATTCGGCAAGGTTGCAAAGCTCGAGATCGCCTTGGTGGACCCGAACGGCGCACAGAGCGCCGGTGGTCAATTCTATCCCACGCCCTACAGCGCCAACAACACCGTGATCCCCAGGATCGACATCAGCGTTCCCCTCTATCTGGGTCCTGTGCACCTCTATCCCGGTTTTCTGTGGCAGCGACGCGGTGTGGATATTGCTGCTGGGTCAACCGTTGATGACAACATCACCACCTGGATCGGGACCATCGGCGGCAAATTCGGCATGGGCCCATTCGCCTTATCCGGTGAGTTCAACTATGGTGAAAACTGGGGCAATACCCGCGGCCTGGCTGGTTACAGCATGCCTGCACGGATGTCATCCGCCTCCCTCAAGAGCAACAACGATATTAACAATGCCGAGACCTGGAGCTGGTGGGTGGATCTCTCCTATAAATTCGGTCCGATCGCGCCTTCTCTGATCTTTGGCATGATGGATACCAAGAACAAAGTCACCGGAACGGATGTGGGGATTGAGTCCCAGAGCATGATGTACGGCATCAGCGTTCCGATCGACTTGGCCAAGGGTTTCAGGATTCGTCCCGAGTTGATGTGGTATGACGATGGGAAGTTGAAGACGGATAATCTCGGGGATGAAAATCTTGGCAAATACCTGATCGCCGGTGTGCAGTTCCAGATCACCTTCTAAGCATATATCGTTTCATTTATCCAGGGGCCGGCTTTAGAGGCCCCTGCTGAATTAAAAGGCCCCCTTCCGGATTTATCTAGAAGGGGGCCTTTTGATCGCTTTCTGCCAAGAGACGGTCTGGCCATTTTAATGCCCGAAGGGACAAACCCCCGCGTCATAACGCTTGGCTACGTCAACCACCGCTTTCGTCTCTTGTAATGCTTCACGTCGCGGTAGCTCTTTTTCTTTCCCACTTCCGTAAGCCCCAGATAGAATTCCCTGACGTCGGCATTTTCCTTGAGCTTTTCCACCGAGTCGTCCAGTACGATCCGGCCATTTTCCATGACATACCCGTGGGTTGCAATGGAGAGGGCCAGACGGGCGTTTTGTTCCACCAACAGGATGCTCACCCCCTCCTCTTTGTTGATCTGCTGAATGATGCGGAATATTTCAGAGACCAGCAGGGGGGACAGGCCCATGGAAGGCTCGTCCAAGAGCATCAGGATGGGGGTGGACATCAGGCCTCTGCCGATAACGAGCATCTGCTGCTCCCCGCCGCTGATGTAGCCGGCCAGGACATTTTTGCGGGCCCTGAGCCTCGGGAAATAGTCATAGACCATGGCCATGTGCGTTTTCATCAGGCCCCTTCCTTTGTTGGTGTGACCGCCTGCCATGAGGTTTTCGTCAACGGTCAGGTCCTCAAAGACCCTGCGGCCCTCCATGACCTGGAATATCCCCATGCGCACGATCTCTTCCGGGTATTTCCGGTCGATCCGCTCCCCTTGGAAATGGATGGATCCGTCCGTGACCTCGCCGTCCTCGGATTTCAGCAGACCTGAAATGGCCTTGAGGGTGGTGGTTTTACCCGCACCGTTGTTTCCCAGAACCGTAACGATCTGCCCCTTGTTGACCTGGAGGGACATCCCTTTCAGCACAAGGACCACATTGTGGTAGATCACTTCGATATTGTTGACGACTAAGAGCGGTTCCATTCAGATCTCTCTAACAGAAAAAGTGCCTAAAGTGAGCTAAAGTGCCTAAAGTTGAAAACAGCCAGCAACCCAGGGACTAATGCCTTGCGCCTTCTTCAGGCTCCCAACCTTGAGTAGGTAATGTCTTCTTCGCCCAAATAGGCCTTGATGACGTTTTCATCATGCCGGATCTCCCGGGGTTTCCCCTCTGCGATTTTCTGGCCGAAATCGAGGACACAGATCCGGTCGGAGATGTCCATGACCACCCCCATGTCGTGCTCGATCAGGATAATGGTGACCCCCCAATCCTCATTAATATCCAGGATAAAGCGGGCGATATCTTCGGTTTCTTCCAGGTTCATCCCTGTGGCGGGTTCATCGAGGAGGAGGACCCTGGGTCTCATGGCCAGGGCGCGCGCCAGTTCAACGCGTTTTTGGAGCCCGTAAGGGAGGGCATGGACCACCTGTTTCCGAATGTGTTCAATTTCGAGGAGGTCAATGATCTTTTCTTCTATCTCTTTGCGGAGTTCAATCTCCTCTTTTCGTGACCTTCCGTAATAAATCCCCCCGGAAAGGAACCCTGATCGCAAATGGACGTGTGCGCCCAGCTTTATATTGTCCAAAACCGTCATGTGGGCAAAGAGCTCCACGTTTTGGAATGTACGGGCGATCCCCATTCCGGCGATCCGGTGTGGTTTCGTTTGGGAGATGTCCTCCCCTTCGAAAATAATGCTCCCTCTTTCAGGATGGTAGAATCGATTGATACAGTTCAAGAGGCAGGTCTTGCCCGCGCCGTTGGGGCCGATAATGGAAAAGATCTCGCCCTTCCTGACACCGGTCGTCACGCCGTTTAGGGCCATGAGCCCGCCGAAGCTGAGATGGAGGTCCTTGACCTGAAGCTGATATTCTTCTTTATGTTTTTCCATTCACGATTCGATGTTCGATGTTGGACGTTGGATGTTCATTCCCTTTATTCAATGGGCTCCACCTGCTTGACCCTGACGACCGTCTTCATGCGGAACCCCTTTCCGTCCTGATAGCGGATATCTGCTTCCACGCTGAGTTCCTCTTCATCGCCATATAGGGCATCGATTAGGACCTTGTAGCGTTCGGCGACGAATTTCCGCCTCACTTTGCGTGTTCGGGTCAATTCATCGTCATCCGCATCCAGTTCCTTGTAGAGGAGGACAAACTTCTTTACCTTGGCCACCTTGGGCAAGGACTCGTTGGTCTTGGCCACTTCCCCGGCAATCAGATCGTAGGTCTCCTGCTTCTGGGAGATGTCCGTAAACGTCGTATAAGGGATCTGGTTGTTTTCCGCCCACTTCCCCACGTTGGGCATGTCGATGGCGATCATAGCCGTAATAAAGGGGCGTTCCTGGCCGATGACCACGGCATCCAGGATGTAGGGGCTGAACCTCAGTTTGTTCTCGATGAGCTGGGGCGAGAATTTGCTCCCATCGGCCAGCTTCATCACGTCGGACATACGGTCAATAATGACGATGTGCCCATCGTCTTCAATGAGCGCTGCATCTCCCGAATGAAACCATCCGTCCCTGAGGGCCTCTGCCGTAGCCTCAGGGTTTTTGTAGTACCCCTTGAAAATGGTGGGCCCGCGAGAGAGGAGTTCCCCGTTATCCGATACCTTGAACTCAATCCCAGGGAGGGGCTGTCCCACCGTGTCGAGACGGATATCGTCGGTGCGGTGGATGATGGAGGCCGCTGTCTGCTCGGTCATGCCGTAGGCCTGCTTGATGTTGACGCCGAGGGCCTGGAACATCTGAAAGATCTCAGGCCCCAGCGGGGCGCCCCCGGTATACACGTGTTTGAGCCTGGCGAGCCCAAGGTAGTTTTTGAGCGCTCGAAAGAGGAAAAGATACCCAAGTCCATACAGCAGCTTCCATTGAAACGGGGGTTGCTTCTTTTTCAGCTTGAAGTCCGACATTCGGTAGCCGACAGGCACAAAGGCCTTGTATACAAGCCGTTTAATCCATACGGCGTCCTGGATCTTGACCTGGATGTCCGAGCACATCCGCTCCCATATGCGGGGGGGCGCCAGTATGATATGGGGACCGATCTCCCGGAGATTTTCCTGGACGGTTTCCACCTTCTCCGGGAAATTGACGGTAAAGGCCTTGTAGAGCGACCAATAGACGCCGAATTCCTGCTCGCCGATCCAGGGAAACGGGAGAAACGACATGTATTCAAAGGTGGGTTCGGCCGCATCCACGGTGTCCTGGGCCTTGGCCACGCTGTACATATTCCTTTGGGTGATCATGCTCCCTTTCGGGACCCCGGTCGTCCCGGATGTGTAGTTGATCATGCCCACGTCATCCGGTGTGACCTTGCGCCACATCGCTTCAAAGAGATGCGGTTCCTTTTCAAACAGCCTGCGTCCCTGTTGCTGAACATCCTTAAAATAGAGAAGGATCGGGTCATCGTAGCGCCGCATTCCCTTGGGATTGTCCACGATGACCCTTTGAACAAGGGGACATTTCTCTTTGATGTCCAGGACCTTGTCGGCCTGTTCCTGGTCGCCGGCCACCACATATATGGAATCGGAATGATTCAGGATGTATTCCACCTGATCCAGGTTGCTGTCCGGGTAGATCCCCACAATCGCCCCGCCCAGGGCTTGGGCCGCCACTTCTGAGTAGAGTCCCTCGGGCCGGTTGTCTCCGGCATAGGCAAGCTTGCCCCCGGGTTTAAAGCCTAAACAGTGGAGTCCCAGGGCGAAATCACGCACATTTTCGTAATAGCCCCTCCAGGTGACCGGTTGCCAGATCCCGTACTCCTTCTCTCGAATAGCTACACGGGAATCGCCATATGTCTCGGCATTCCGATGCAACAGGGCTGGAAGCGTTAATATGTCCATAAAAGCAATTTCATGATTCAAGATTCTCCTGTCCACTGCGGTTCCAGGGACAGGAGAATCATAGAGATGGACCGGTTATGTAAAAGGCTGACGGCAAAGATTCGAACAACCCGTTTTCCCGTCAGGGCATCATCATGGATTTAACTGCTACGTTAATCCAGGGTCATCCAGTCAGAAATCGGATCGAACTGCATGGTCTTTGAATTGCCCCGCACGATCCTTCCCACCGGGATGCTGTTGTTCTTCATGGTCACCGGGGGCATGAGGCCGCCCACATCAAACCCCTTGATGGACTGAAGCGCCTTGGCAAGATGGGTCCCGTCGATGGCGCCGGACTTGGCCGCAATCCGGTACGACTCGATGATGAGCTGAGTCCCCATGAAGACCTGCATGTAGGCCTGAGAACGATACGCGGCGGTTTTTGGGTGATGTTTTTCGGTCCAGGCGCGGATCTTTTTGATCATCGGGTTTTCATCCTGATAGTAATAAGAGTAGGCCGTAACCCCTACATATTCATCCGCCATAGGTCCCAGTTGGTCCAGCAGGTGTTTCTCGGTTGACCAGAAGGTCCCCATGAACTGGCACTTGAGTCCGTAATCCTTGGCCTGTTTCATCACTGCGGTAATCGGTGTGGTGACAAACCCCTGGAAGATGCAATAATCCACCTTGTTCTTCTTCATGTCCAGGACCTGGGTGGAGATGTCCACGCCCCCTACCTTGGCAACCTCTTCCGCAACCAGGTTCAGGCCCAGTTTCTTGCAGATCTCCCGGCCGGCCGGGATCGGTTCACGCCCGAATTCGGTGTCGCTGTAAAAAAAGGCGATATTGGCCCCGGGTTTCTGCTTGGCGATGTATTTCAGAAGGATCCCGAACTGTTCAACATAGGTGGGTCCGGCAAGAAAGAGGTATGGGTTCTTGGCTGGGTCGGCAGCAATCTCGGCAAAGGTATAGGCGGAGTACAGGACCTTGTAACGGTCCTTGATCTCCGGACCCAGGGCCTCGGTCATGCCGGTGCTCTGCCCCCACATGGCCTGGGGTTTGTGCTGGGCGTAGAGACGCTTGAAGGCCGCAATGCCCACGTCATTCTTGTATTCCCCGTCGGCCCAGAAATACTTAATCTTCTTTCCGTTGATCCCTCCTGCCTCATTGGCCATGGCCACGGCATCTTCCATGGCATCCGCGCCGTGGATGCCTGCGAAGGCAAAGCGGCCTGTGAATGGGTGGACCCCACAGATGACGGGTTCTTCATCCTGGGCCATGGCCGTATTGATGCCAAGGCACCCCACCGTCAACATGATACAAAAAAGAAAAACGCCAAGTTTCTTTGTCATGACTCTCCCCCTTTGCTTGATTGAATGGTTGACTCCCCCTAACTGAAAAAGACGCTGGTTCACCTCCCTTCAAGTATTTGCCGGAAATAGTCGATCCTCGACCACCCCTAATAAGAAAACGGCCACAGCCTGAAGAACACCTTAATGCGGTTCCAGATTTCAGCAAGACCGCGTGGCTCAAAAATCAGAAAAAGGACAATGAGAAGGCCAAAAACCACCTCTTTCATGGGGACAAAGATCGCTTCATGCCCAGGGGCAAAGGCCTTCACCACCTCTGACAGATAGTTGAGGAGTTCGGGCGTCAGGGTGATGAATACGGCGCCGAAGATAGAGCCCAGGACGCTCCCCAGACCCCCAACGATAATCATGGCCAGGAACTGAATGCTCAGGATGAAAGGGAAATGGTCCGGCGTCACCACCTTGAGAAAGGTCATCCAGAGGGCCCCGGCCACGCCTGCATAAAAAGAGCTGATGGCAAAGGAACTGAGTTTGTATCTGAAGAGATTGATCCCGATGATCTCTGCCGAGAGGTCCCGGTCGCGAATGGCGATGAAGGCCCTCCCGGTGCGCGTACGAATCAGGTTCCTGGCATATCCCACAGCGAGCACCACAAAAAGAAGGGTAATCCAGTAGAAATCCCTTTCGGTTTTGAATTCGAAACCGGCAATGGTGGGGGGAGGGATGTGAATGCCGGTGATTCCCTTGGTCATGGATTCCCACCGGGTAAAGATGAACTCAAAAATAAACTGGGCAGCTAGGGTGGCAATGCAGAGATAGAGTCCTTTGACGCGAAGGGAAGGGATGCCGATAATCAATCCGGCCATGGCTGCCACAAGGCCTGCACAGGGGATGGACAGCCAGAAGGAAAAGCCGAGACGGGTCACCAATATGGCCGAGGTATAGGCCCCCACGCCCAGGAAGGCGGCATGGCCCAGGGAGATCTGCCCGGTAAAGCCGGTGAGAAGGTTCAGCCCTATGGCCCCGATGATGGCAAAGCCGATCATGTTGGCTACATAGAGGAGGTAGGCGTTGGCCATGAAGGGAAAGGCCAGAAGAAAGAGAAAGAGGATGCACAGCCAGAATTTCACGAAGAGAGACTGAAAAATCGCTTCATCCTGGATGTAGGTTTCCTTAAAATCTCCGCATCGCATCGCTTATAAACAAGCTCCTTGGCCATTCATCGTCGGTTTGGGATTTTATACGTACACGCCGGATGTTCGCGTTTTCAATCAATAATCGCCAATCAACAATCGTCAATCCCCTCAGACCCTTTCAATAAGCTGTTTGCCGAACAGACCATAGGGCCGAATCATGAGGATGAGAACCAGGATAAAGAAGGGCGCCACATCTTTGGCCCCTCCCCCTACAAGCGGGTCGATGTAAAGGCCTGTCAGGTTTTCCAGTATCCCGATAATGAAACCGGCCAGGACGGCCCCCCCGATGCTGTCGAGGCCCCCCAGAATGATGACGGCCAGTACCTTCAGCCCGATATCCCCCATATACACGCTGATGCCGCTGATGTTCCCGATGACAATTCCCCCCAATACTGCGGCCATGGCCCCGAAACACCAGGCCAGGGCAAATACCCATCGGACGCTGATCCCCATGGAAAGGGCGGCCTGCTGGTCGCTGGCCACGGCCCTCATGGCCACGCCGGTGCGGGAGAACTTGAAGATAAGGAGGAATGCAAGGGTGCCGATAATGGCGAAAACAAATCCCCACAAGAGCCCGGAAGGGACCACGGCAAAGGAGAGATCCAGGGGCTCAGGGGGAAATATCTGGGGAAAATTTCGGAAGGTGGGGGTCCAGATCATATAGATCAGACCCCTGAGAATGACGCCCAGCCCGATGGTGATCATGATGACCGATATGATCGGCTCTCCGATAAGAGGCCGTAGAATAAGCCGTTCCACCACGATGCCAAGGACGATGGCTGCCGCAAGTGTGAGAAGAAGTGCCAGCGAAAAGGGGGCCTTGATCTGGGTCAGCACCGTAAAACAGATAAATGCGCCGAGGGTCATGAACTCGCCCATGGCCAGGTTGAGGACGCTGGTCGCCTTGTAGATAAGCACAAAGCCGAGCGCTATCAGGCCGTATAACCCGCCTGTTGCAAACCCGGTGATGATGACCTGGATCAGAATATCCATACCGAAAGGCTCCCTTATGTGGTGCTCACTGGAGACAAGATTAGCATCCCCCCATCGGTCGTGTCAACAATTTTGGTGAATGACATTCAGAAAACTGTCACGGCTTCAGAGAGTGCTCGATATGACGACCTTCTGGATCTGGCTGGTCCCTTCATAGATCTGGGTGATCTTGGCATCCCGCATCATTCTCTCCACCGGGTACTCCTTGACATACCCATATCCGCCCAGGAGCTGAACCGCATCGGTAGTGACCTTCATGGCGGTCTCTGCAGCGAAGAGTTTGGCCATGGCCGAATACCGGATGATGTCTTTCGAGAGCCGGTCCAGATTTTTGGGCAGCTTTTCAAAAAGGGCGGCGGCCTTGTAGGTCAATTGCCTGGCCGCTTCCACCTGGGTTGCCATATCGGCCATCATCCATTGAAGGCCCTGAAACGAAAAGAGCGGCTTGCCGAACTGAGTTCTCTCTTTGGTATATTGAACAGCGTAATCCAGGGCCCCCTGGGCAATGCCCACGGCCTGGACGGCAACGGGGATACGGGTCAGATCAAGGGTCTTCATGAGAATGGCAAACCCCATCCCCTCCCCGGCCAATATGTTTTCCGAAGGGACCCGTACGTCTTCGAGGATGATCTCCACTGTTGAAGAGCCACGTATCCCCATCTTGTTTTCGTGTTTGCCGATGCTGAAACCAGGGGTCCCCTTTTCCACCACAAAAATGCTCGTCCCCTTGGTTCCGGGGATGGACGGATCGGTCCTTGCCGCAATGCACACGAGGTCCGCCACATCCGCGTGGGAGATAAACATTTTGGTCCCATTGATCACGTAGTCATCGCCATCCCTGACCGCCTTGGTTTTGAGCCCTGAGACGTCCGATCCCGCATTCGGTTCGGTGAGGCCGAAGGCCACCAGGTGTTCGCCGGAGGCCAGCTTGGGAAAATATTTCGCCTTCTGTTGCTCGGTTCCGGCAATCATGATGGGCGTGGTGCCCAGTTCATGGACAAGGAGGATGACCGATGTGGAGGCGCAGACCTTGGCAATCTCTTCAATGATCAGGCAGAGGGAGAACAGACCCATCTCAGCTCCGCCATATTGCTCAGGGAAATCAGCCCCGAACAGGCCGTTCTCCCGCAAAACCTCAACCATATCCCAGGCGAATTTCGCCTCTTCATCACGCTTTTCCGCGCCAGGGGCGATCTGCTCCTTGGCGATGCGCGCCACGGTATCCTTGAGCATCTGTTGTTCTTCTGTAAGATCGTATGACATGTATTGCTCCTTTCTAAAGAAGGTTTTTGGCAAAGGTCCACAGGTTCAGGGTTCAAGGTTCTCTGGATGTTTGAACCTCGAACCCTTACCGTTTTGTTCAGATATCTGCTTGATATAAAAGCCGGTGCAAGGTCATTATCCGCTTTTGCATGTTTTGTCAATACCCTGATGCAATCACTTGACACAATGATCCCCCTATCCTATGTTCCCAAGACCTTCAAAAAGCCGTCATACTCGGACTGCGTTTCGCGGTTCAATCCATAAGGTTGTCTTGGAAAGGAATAGACATGATAAGAACCTTTGAAGAGAGTCCATTGTATCAGATAGCCAACCCCAAGAGCATCGCGTTTTTCGGGGCGTCCAACCATATCACTGCCATGGGAACCAACCTTCTCATGTCGTTGCAGGCCGCAGGTTTTGAAGGTCCTGTCTATCCGATTCACTACAGGGAGGATCGGGTACAGGGCCTGGAGGCCTACCATGATGTCCTGGATCTGCCGGAGATCCCGGACCTGGCGGTTATGGTGCTTCCCACCCGGATGGTGAACCCCACACTCGAGGCGTGCGGCAGAAAAGGGATACGGAAGGTGGTGATCGTTTCCGGAGGCTTTAAAGAGGTTGGGGGAAAGGGAATTGCCCTTGAAAGGGAACTGATAGAGATCGCCCGCCGATACGGTATCCGTGTCCTGGGCCCCAATTGTCTCGGGGTGGCCAACCTTCATCGCCATCTAAATACCACCTTCATCCCGTATGAAGGGCCGGCCGGGTTTATCGGGCTGGCATCTCAGAGCGGGAGCTTTGTAACCCAGCTTTTCGACTACCTGGCCAGGCTCGGGCTGGGATTCAGCACGGCCTTCAGCGTGGGGAATGAAGCGGATATCGATCTGGTTGACGCCATGGAATACCTGGCCCTCTGTCCCCATACCCGGGTTATCGCCCTCTATATCGAAGGGATCCGGCGGGGGCGGGCTTTTGTGGAAACGGCTCGATCCATCGTACCGCATAAGCCGGTGGTGGCCCTCTATGTGGGCGGATCCGAGACAGGGAGACAGGCCGGGTTCTCCCATACCGGGGCACTGGCAGGACCGGATGATCTGTACGAGGGGATGTTCAGACAGAGCGGGATCATCCGCGCCCGGTCGGTTACCGAATTGTTCGATTTCTGCTGGGTCCTGGGAAGCCTGCCCCTGCCCAAGGGGCGAAGGGTGGTGATCCAGACCCATTCAGGCGGGCCGGGGGCCGCAGCCGCTGACGCCTGCGGCCGGTCAGGCCTGGAACTCCCGGCATTATCAGATGACACGGTGGAGAAGCTGACGCCCTTTGTGCCCCATACCGGGAGCGTCAGCAATCCGGTGGATCTGACCTTTACCAAAAATCCCAATGACTTCTATTGGAGCATCCCGGGAATCCTCATCCAAGAAGAGAGGGTCGATGTCCTCCTCATCTATTTCCTTACGCCGACGCAGGTGGTCAAAAGGGCCCTTGTACAGATGGGAGTGCCATCGGAACAGGTATCCGATCAGGCCCTGAAGCTTATGGATGAGCAGTGCAGCGCTATTGCGCGTCTGGTCCAGACAAGTGGCAAACCGGTTGTGGGATATACGTTTCGCAGTCCCGACGATCCATCCATCCGCGGGCTCATGGACCGTGGGGTTCCTGTCTTTTTGGGGCCTGAACGCGCGGCGCGGGCCATCGCGGCCCTGGTGAAACATGCGGAACGATGGGATGCCCTGGAGGGAGATGTCCATGTGAAAGGGGCCTTCTGAAGAGCAACAGAAAGGCCGCGTCGGGATGGGGCTGGGGTGCAATATTTCAATAATTTGTTTGACATAGCCTGATAATACTGGTATCAAAAATACTTTTCCGCAATCGTCTCTGCCTCCTTGAGCGTGCATGTTCATAGAGGTGTGACTCTGTTATCGTGTTCAAAAAAATCAATCGGGGCGCTTCCTGCGGCCTGTAATTCTCTCATTCCGGATCTGGGTGCTGCTATGAATACGTCGGTTATATTGAAAGAAAAGGATGTGTCACGGTGTATCGATGAGATTGCCCGTCAGATCGTCGAAAAGATCGGATCAGGTGAAGGGGTTGTCCTTGTGGGCATCCGGACCGGCGGCGCGTTTCTGGCCTCTCGGCTTCAGAAGGCCATGACCCGTCTGAATGTGCCGACGCCGCCTTTAGGCATTCTGGATATTACCTTGTATCGGGACGACTGGACGAGAATCGGTCCGACGCCGGTCGTCGGGCAGACCGACCTCCCCTTTTCGGTTGATGACAAATTGGTTATTCTGGTGGATGATGTCCTCTTCACGGGAAGAACGGTTCGGGCTGCCATGGACGCACTGATCGACTTCGGCCGGCCCAGAAAGATCGAGCTGGCCATTTTGGCTGACCGTGGAGCCGACAACCGGGAACTGCCGATTGCGCCCAATTATGTAGGCGGGGTGTGGAATACCTCCCCTGAACAGACCATCAACGTCTATCTGAAAGAGGAGGGTTACGACGATCATGTGGCGATTGAGGAAAAAGGGGCTGCATGAAACGGAAAAGGAAACTTAAGAAAAGGCCCGCTTCCCTTCCTCCCCTCAGAGCGGAGGAGGAAGGTCTGGTTGCTCAGCTCATTCAGGAGATCCAACATAGCGCCCCTTCGGATATTGTCAAGAGGGTGCCGGACCCCCTCTGTGCGCAACGCCTCATAGCGTCGCTCCCTTCGGAAGAATATGCTGTTCCCCTGCTGTTGGCCCTGAAAGAGGGGTTTCAGGAGAGAAATGTGAGTAGGGCCATCCGGCGCGCCGTGTTCAAGCTTGATAAAAGGGGTGTTTCCACTGACGCGTTCCATGCCGACCAGGCCATGGCGTCCCCCATCTTGAAGCCCCCGGAAAAAGAGCGCCCTCTCTGTTATGTAGGGCCTGTGAACGGGGCGGGCATCCGGGCTGTCGCGGTCATCCTGCATCGGGGAGGGAAAGACTTTGATACAGGGTTCGGGATTGTCTCCGATAAGGAAGGGTTTCAAGAGTTTTTATTCCGCATTGTCAGCAGGAAAGAGGCGAAGGAGCTAAGAGAACAGTTCGCAGGGGAGGTTGGTCCCTTTGTAGAAACATCGCTCGCACACGGGGCAACCATTCTGGAGGCGGCTTACCAAATGCAGTTATCTTTCAAATCCCGTGTCCCCGAGGATTATTTTGAGTTGAGGACAAGGCTCCTGAACCATGCGGCACTGCTTGAGCATCCGATGATCTACGACCTGATGCCTGAAAGCGCCGTTTCAGGACATGTCCCTACCGACGCGGAAATCAGAGACCTCCTCGAAGACCCGTTGATGGAGACCTGGCTCATTGAGCTCGATGCGATGAGACCGTTTATGGAAGATATGTACAGGGTGAATGAAAGCCCCATCCTCTTGACCCCGATCCAAAAGGCTGCCAGGATCAGGGAGATTCAGGACAAATGCCTGGCCGCAATCTTTACCCCGGAAGAGCGCACCCGGCTAAAGGGCCGGCTGGAAGAGATGGCATACGTATTTCTGAAGATCGGGCGGGAAGAGACGGCAAAGGTGGCCCTGGCTGCCGCGCAGACCGCAGACCAGGAAGTTTCGACCCTGAAGGCCAACCCGGTAATCGAGATACTTCTGCAGCGAAGCCTCGCCTTTTATAATAACGCCGTGGAAGAAAAGGTCCGTGAACACGCTTCGGGCAAGAGAGATGCTGCTTCTCCCATTATACTGCCCTGAGGACAAGACCTTTGAGGAGACGCCCATGCCAGCAACGATCAGTGTAAAAACCGGTTCGAGAATAGACATGATCGATATCACGTCACTGGTGATCGGAGAGGTTTCAAAGAGCGGCGTGACGGATGGGATCTGCGTGGTCTACGTGCCCCATACGACTGGAGGCGTGACCATCAATGAGGGGGCGGATCCGGCGGTCTGTTTGGACATCATTCGAAAGCTGAACGAACTGGTCCCCCCCAACGACCGGTACCGTCACATGGAGGGGAACTCCGACAGTCACATCAAGACATCCCTCATGGGCAGCTCGGTTACCGTGATCGTTGAAAACAGCCGTTTGGTCTTAGGGACCTGGCAGAAGATCTTCTTCTGCGAGTTTGACGGCCCGAGATCGCGAAAGGCGTATGTAAAGACGCTGAAGGGTTAAGGCGGAACGCCTGTCGGCGTTCGTGTCTCTCATCATATCAGCGTTACTGACTGCGGCTCCATTCCAATATGCACCAGCCAATTCTGGATCGCCTTGTAAAGAAGACGATAATAGGCTTCCGTACCCCCAAGACCCCTTCTGCCGAAATAATAATTGATTTCCAGGAAAAGGGGTTCGGGGTCCTTCTCTGTGAGAGAAAACACAAAGTCGATGGCCGCCAGGTTGATGCCAGTCTTTTTGGAGAGTTCCTGAGTGTATGCGCGCCCCTTTTCCTGAAGTCCCGGCTGCCAGTCGTAGTCGATGGTGGCCCCCCGGCTGATGGTGGTGATCTTCTGCCCCGGTTCATTGGGGCGTTTCCAGTACGTGAGTATCCGGTCCCCGATGATGACTGACCGGAGCACATTCCCTCCGCAGGGGACATATTCCTGGGTAACAAATCCAGTTATGCCGGAGTGTTCACGGAGGGCAAGGTGAGCTACGGCCTCCTTCAATTTATGGGTGCTTTCAACCAGAAATATCCCCTCTGCCTCGTGCCGTCGATCCTCCTTGATCAGAAAGGGCATTTCATGGGGTAGGGTCTTCAGGTCGGGATGGGCATCTTTGAATTGCCCGACCGATTCCCAGGACACTGTCTTCGGATGGGGAAGGCCCAGTTCACTGAACATCCGGCCCTGGCCGATTTTCCCTGGATACCGGATGCGTGCATCATAATTGGGAAAAACGTTTGCAGTTGAGGCGAGGCAGATCTCATAGAGATTCTGGGTGCATGCCTGGGGAAGGATGACGGCGTCGGCCTTTTCCATATGTCCGAGAATGTCGGAGTCGACCCTCCGGTCCCCAAGGATAATCTGGACGTGCGCATCGAAGCATGGATGAAATGAGAGGATCATGGTTTGACTTTGTCCCGACAGGTGACTATAATCTTTATACCTTATGTAGAGGAGCAAGACAATGCCCATTTTTGAATTCAGGTGTGCCGCCTGCGGCGAGGTCTTTGAGAAGCTCTTCATGGGCTCGGACGAAGAGGTGGATATGACCTGCCCCAAATGCAAGGCCGAGACCATTGAGCGGGTGGTCAGCCGGACCAACTATTCCATCGGCGCGGGTCCCGGGGGCAACCAGCCCAAGATAACAGCCAAATCATGCGGTGATGCCAATCAGTGCATGACCCTGGATCTGCCCGGCCCTGTCAGATGAATGACCGATCCCCTTCCCTGCCCTTTCCTGATCATGAATTGAATGATGATGACCGGATTCGAATTGCTGAGATCTTTCAGCAGGATATTGTGCCGAAGCTCATGATGATGCATGCGCGAAACGGCACGATCTGCTGTGAATTCGCCGGAGGAAAGTTCAAAAACTGGCTCATCGAGTTCAAGTCCAGCAGGGCGGGGCTGGATATTGTCGGGTTTGAGTATGACCCGGATTCGAGGAGTTTTGAATTGCCGCACCCGATCTTTAAAGAGACATAACCGACCATGTTTGAAAGCAAATTTATCGGAAAGACCACGATCCTCCCCCCGACCTGTCCCTTCTGCGGCCTTCTAATTGAACGACCCAGGGAGTTGACCACACACAGACCAGGAGAGTTCCCGGTAGGATCCTGTTCCTGCGGGGCGGTGTATGCCTGCGACGAAACCGGCCATAATCAGGGGGCCGCCATGATCGAGGCTCTGGTGTTCGGGTGCAACATGGACTGGGACCTTGCCTGGAACCTCCTGCCTGAAGAGGATTACAAGCAGGAGATTGTCGAGCATTATGACCATGTCAGGCATCTGATTATTCCGGGAGGATTCATGGACAGCCGGCGGATATCCGGTGTCCTTTTTTTCATCAGATTCCATGAAGATGTTCGGGAAGTCACCTCGGATGGTGTTCAACAGAGGCTGAAAAAGGCCTCATCTGCTCCTGTTGCGCGCAGGAAACCGGCTCCAGGAACCGGAAAACCGCCTCTGTCCAAGAGCCAGGTTGAAGCGCTGGTAAAAGAATTTAGGGTTGAAGCGATACTCGACATGGCAGGAGAAGATAAGAAACTCATCAGAAATCTTCAGAGGCTGATCTATTCGGGCGACGATCTTTTCCGGAAAAGGGCCGCTGAGATGTTGGGCCGGGCGTGCGCCGTTATTGCCGAGCAAGATCCCGGGGCCGTTTCCAAACTCCTTCAGGGGCTCTTTTACGCTATTTCGGATACAGCGGCCTTTACCTGGGGGGCCTTTGAGGCGATCGGCGAAATTATCAGCCATCGGCCTGATCTGTTTGCAGGATATGTTGCGCAGCTATACCAGTTTTTGGCCGATAAAACCAGGCGGGCCCAGGCCCTTCAATCCATCGGGAGGGTGGCCCTGTCAAGGCCGGACCTTCTCCGCAAGCACACCTTTCACTTCTTTATCTACCTTGAAGATCCTGATCCGACAGTGCGCGGTTATGCGGCCTGGCTCATAGGAAGTCTCGGGGCCTATGAGGCAAAAGGCGATCTGGAAAAACTCATAGGCGATCCCCATGAGGTTCACCTTTATGAGAACGGAAATCTGGTGAAAATGAGCGTCGGTCAGGTGGCATCGGAGGCCCTGAAGAAAACAGGCGCCGGAAGCGCGTGACGCTGCAAAAAGGCCTATTTCCGAATAATCCAACGATGTTTATCGACTATCTCTTCTCATCCCCCGATGGGGACATCCCCCTCGGGCCTCAAGATCTCGCAAGGCCTTTTCTGATGGCGCCTTCAGAACCTCATCCTTTTCTGACCTTAGGAGACTATTTTGAGACAATCAAAAGATTTGTCTTAAAAGATGGGGGGAACTGTCTGATCAATGGCCTCGAAGCGATGGCAATTGGAGAAAACGATCTCGATACGATCAAAAGGATACGGATCCGGAGTGAAAAGCATGGGGTCCTGTACCATGTGGCAAGCGTCGAGATTTTTGTTGATGACAGACCCGTCAAATTCGCGGTCAGCACTGCCGTCTCGAGTGAAGCGAAATCATGCTTGACCAACGAATACGAGATCGTCAAGTCCCTTTACCGATCTCTCCGGCCCTCCTATCTGCCGAAAATCTATGAAAAGGGAGATACGATATGTCAGGGCGGGCATCCGCCTTATGAAACGCTGACCCTGATGCTTTCCGAATGGTTTGAAGACTACCATGAATGGCATTTTTCCATGGACGTGGCGGATAACCGTCAGAAGATCTGCATCTGGGACCTTGAAAAGGGACATCGTTATGCCTCTGAAGAGGAGGCATTCGAGATCTTCAGGCAGGCATCCAGGATCCTTACCCTCTATTATGATCCCCATACCTTCAAACAGATCACTCCCTGGAGTCATGCGGCCGGAGACTTTGTGGTGAAAACCTGGGATGGCGGCATCCATGTTAAACTCACCACGGCCAGAGGCTACCGGTCGATCATGGATTTCTTCTCGGAGGAAGCTGTCCATCCGATGATCGCCAGGGTCTATTTTTTCCTGAACCTGACGGTCCGAATGCGGTTGGACAGGCTGAACGGGGTGGAAGAAACGGTCTGGGCCGGAGACTTCATCGTGCAGGCCGTGGCCGAAGGATTCTTTGAGGCGCTCGGAATTATGGGCGGGAAGGGGATGCCCACATCCAATGAGACCCAGGAATGCCTTTCACTCCTTCAGTCATTGGCGGAAGACGATCTTGAGAGGCTCTTCAAGCCATTGCTGTCGCTCTATCAGGAAGACAGTCCCGACGAGTTTCACGTGATACATGCAAATCTCAAGGGCCATGTGGGCTCCCTGTGCCGGACCATCCAGGGATTCCGGTTATGAGTTCTTCAAAGGGCGTTTTTATCACCTTTGAAACGGAGAAAAGAAGCGTCGACATTTCAAGATCTTTTCCACCGGCCCTTTGCAGGAGTTCCCTGGATAACTGGTGGAGGTCGCGATGGACCTCGTCAAGATCAAAGAGGCGATATTCCTGGTCTTTTTTATAAGCCGCCTTTCCACAGACACGGGGCACGCCCCGGACCCTGGTCGGAATGCCATAAACTCGGCATGTGATCGGACGGTAAGGATACAGGACGCATTCGTTATGGTCATTCAGCAGGGGGCAGCGGATCCGTGCCCTGGCCAGCGAGTAGGAGATCATTTGGGGGTCCTCCTTGAATGATCTCAGGGTCCCTTCCAGTTTTTCAAGTGCCTCGTCCGCGTCGCGACCCCTTTTGAGGGCGGCTTCCCTTTCTTCTTCCCCAAGCTGATCGAAATCGCGTTTGAGGAAGGCGGCTTCGAGCAGAAAAAGGCCGAACACGGCGTGACAGCAGTCCGCACAATGGGGCTCGCATTGCACGCACTCAGGAAATTCCTCCTTCGCCTGCTGAAACGCCTCATCTGCCCTTGACACGATGTTCTCGTACGGTTCGAACAAATAGAAGAAGTCCATTTTAACGGTAAGACTCCAGTGCCTTCAGAAATTCCGGATGCGGATCAAATCCTAACGAAACGGCCTTATCCAGGTGCTTGATCGCCCTCTGATAATCATCCTTGTTATAATAGGCAGAGGCGAGATTGTTGTGCCCCAAGGCAAAATCAGGGGCTATGTCCACCAATTTTTCCCCTGTTTCGATGGCCTTTCTTACATCGCCTTTCTGGAGGTAGGCATTAACCAGATTGCTCCAGGCCTGAACCATTTCCGGGTTCAACTCGATGGCCTTACTTAACGCCTCTATGGCCTCATCGCTCCGGGACATCTGAAGGTATGCAAAGCCCAGGTTGGCATACCCCCGGGCGTATCTGGGTTCTATCTCGATGGCCCTTTTATTGGACTCGACCACCATTTCCAGATCGCCCTTTTTGAAATAGATGTAGCCCAGATTGACATATCCCTCAAACATCCTCCCGCTGTTGTCGATGGCATCGTTAAAGGCGTCAATCGCCTCGTCCAGCCTGCCTTGCTCCATCAGGCCGACACCCAGGTTATAGCTTGAACTGGCGCACTCGGAATTTTCCGACAGGACCTTTTTCTGCTCTGCGATGAAATTCTCTGCGCCCTGAGGTTGTTTCATGCGAGACCTCGTAAAATAGAAAGAGGTCGTCGCCCGGTCCCGGACAGCGACCCCTCATTACATCAGTTAACGTTCAGTCTCAAAGGAGCGACTAGTGGTCCTCCGTGACCCCTCTGCCTTTCAGACCATACATGGTGCTGCTGCCGGTGGAAAAGTAGATCAGTTTCTCTTCATTGATCAGGGCAGTGGCGGCCTTCTTGATCTCCCGCGCCTTGGCGCCCGGAAAAACCTTTTGCACTGCCTTTTCAATATCGTTGAAGTAGAATTTGGTCTTCTTGTTGTTTTCGGCAAAGTCCAGAATGGCCTTTTTCATTTCTTCCATGTGATTGCTCCTCTTTGCTAATGATTGGCAGGTTGACTATTCAATCCCGCCGGCCGCCCTTGAGACCTCCCACGCCGCCTCAGTGTATTTAAACTGGGTGGTTGTGCGGTATGTATCGTACTGGAGTCGATAATCATCGATCAGATGCTCGGTAAAGGGGAGGTCGCATTTTTCGAAGAACCGCTCCCATCCGATCCGTTTGGCCCAGTCGCCGATCCGTTCATACTTCTTGGCATCCGATGCATATGCCTCAACGATTCTCTTGACGTGTGCGCAGACATCGGGATACCTGGGGAACTCGTTGGGCAGCCAGGGGACCACTACCTTGGAAAATTCAGGCGGGCTGATCCGGTTGGAAATCTTGCCGCCGGCCAGGATGGTCACGCCGTCGCCTTCCTTGTCGGCCAGGGGTACGGCCATGCACATGGTGTAACAGTTTCCGCAGAACATGCATCGTTCGTCTTTGATCTTGACGGTCTTTTTCCCTTCTTCGGTCTTCGAAGGCGATATGGCGCCTGTGGGGCACGCCGCAATGACCAGAGGGATCTCGCACAGAGAATCAATGACCTCGTGGTCAATGACCGGCGGCTTTCTGTGATACCCCAGAAGGGCGATGTCCGAGCAATGCACGGCCCCGCACATATTGAGGCAGCAGGCCATGGATATCCTGACCTGGGCCGGAAGGGTCATACCCTGGAAATAGTCAAACAGATCGTCCAGGACCGCCTTGACCATGGATGAGGCGTCGGTTGCCGGGGTATGACAGTGGAGGAACCCCTGGGTATGCACGATATTGGTGATGCCGGCGCCCGTCCCGCCGATGGGGAACTTGTAGCTTCCGGTCACGTGCTTACGGCCCTGGAGATCCTTTTTCAAGGCCTCCATCTTATCCTGGCTGTCGGTCATGAATTCGATGTTGTTACGGGTGGTGAAACGGAGATAGCCCTCGCAATACTTGTCTGCGATCTCACACATCTCCCGGATATGCTCCACCGACATGAAGCGGCAGCCGCCGCATCTGACAGTGAAGACCTTGTCGCCTGTTTCAGACACATGAACCAGGACGCCCGGCTCCAATATCTCATGATATTTCCATTTCCCGTAGTTGTTCTGGATAATAGGAGGAAAGTACTGCCAGAAGTGCCTGGGCCCCAGGTCCGTGAGTCTGTCTTGCATCGGTTTTTCCGGGTTATAAAGCCCCAATCTCGTAGTAGATAATGCCATTCTATGTACCTCCTATCTCTTATGCTTGGCTCGGTATACGTTAATATCGCGCTCAAAGCCACCCGGCACGTCCTCGGATTTCCAGAAGATGTAGGGGTTGCTCCGGGGCTCTGTCACCATCTGCGGCATGGGCGGAATTTCAAGGACTTCCAGGAATTTCGGGATGCCGTAGCGCTGGATCAGTTCACCTAACCGCTCACGGTTCTTCCCTTCTTCCATCCACCAGTCCCACACCTTTTCCACGATCGCCTTGATGTTGTCATAGGGAGACTCGCACTTTACAAAGGGGATGGTCAGGACCGACATCTGGGCGCCCTCGAGAATCGGCGCCTTGGCCCCGAAGAGGATGCTGCACCCGGTGTCCATGCCGGGTCTCAAGGCGGCGGGCATCACATTGATGCAGTGCATGCAGCGGGTGCATTCCTTGTCGTCGATCATGAGCTTGCCGTCTTCCATCCACATACACTGGGTGGGGCAGAGGCCGATGACCTCTTTCTGGATATCGAATTTACCCCAGTCTTTCCCGGCGTGGGCCCCGGCATTGGGCGGAATTTCGCCCCCGATATATGCCTGGACCGCTTCCTGGTCGATCCGGATATTGTCTCTCCACGTCCCGATGTACGACATATCCGATCGGGCGATGGATGCCACGCACCCGTTGGGGCAACCGTCAAATTTGAATTTGAATTTGTAAGGGAAGGCCGGGCGGTGCAGCTCATCCTGGTAATAGTTGGTCAGTTCGTAGCACATATCCTGGGTATCGATACAGGCATATTCGCAGCGGGCCTTGCCCAGACAGCAGGAAGGGGAGCGCAGATTGGATCCCGATCCGCCCAGGTCCTGCTGGAGTACATGCCCCAGCTCATAGAAGACCGGCTCGAGCTGTTCGGTAAAGGTTCCCAGGAAGATGATATCCCCAGTGGATCCGTGCATATTCATCAGGCCGCTCCCTCGATATTCCCATAGATCACAGAGACATCGGAGATAGTCTGTGTCGTAAAACTTGCTCATGGTCTGGTTCACACGCATGGTGTGAAAATGGGCAATGGAAGGAAATTTTTCCTGGAGGTCGGAATATCGGCCGATCACGCCGCCGCCATAACCGAACACCCCCACGATGCCGCCATGCTTCCAGTGGGTTTCGCCGTCGTCAAATGAGACCTGGAGCTGTCCCAACAGGTCCTCGGCCACATCCGCCTCAATCATCATCCGGTCTTTTGCAAGTTTCTTGCGGTGCAGGGCCTCTCGTTTGGTGTCAGCCACAAAACTCGGCCATGGGCCCTTTTCCAATTCCTCCACGTCCGGGATGTCGTGTTTCACCTTAAAATTCTTGAGCTCTTCATCGGTATAGTTATTCAACTCCGCATCCGAGTATATCCTGAGCTCTTGATATTTGAGTATCTTCTGTTCTTGCGTTGGTTCAAATGCCATTATCTATGCCTCCTTTTGCTATTTGGATGAGTTGTACTTTTTAAGGAGTAAATCCTAACAATTTAACTACTTACCCTCACCTCCTCCCTCGAATGATCACGCCCCTGCAAAAATCCTGAAACCCCTTTCCCTCCTGATTCTTGCCCAAATCCGCCAAGCCCTAAATGACCGGATTCGGCGCCTATTTGTGAAAATTTTAATTAGTTAATTTTTCAAATAGTTAAGGTTTGATTTATAATCAAACGCCGTACAAGATGTCAATAAAAAAAAGCCGGGGCGACCCACAACTTTTTTTGTTGACAATTCTCTGACTCCGTGATCCTAATCGGACGCTCTTTTGTGGGGCGTCAAGGGGCCTCCCAGGGAGATTAATGCGCTCTAAGAAGGGGGATTTTTTTAGATAATGCACCCTCGTGTGATCATAGCTGCGCTGAAGGGAGGGTCCGGGAAGACCATCCTGTCATTGGGCCTTGTTGCCGCATGGCGGGAAAAGGGTTTCAGAGTCGCTCCCTTTAAAAAAGGGCCGGATTTTATTGATGCCGGTTGGCTCGCCTTTGCTGCAGGCCGGCCCTGTTATAATCTGGATCCTTTCTTGATGAATGAAGAGCAGATAACGGCATCTTTTCTCTCCCGCTCGGACGATTCGGACCTCTCTTTGATCGAAGGGAACAGGGGGCTATACGACGGACTCGATTTAGACGGCTCATCCAGTACGGCAGGTCTGGCCAAGCTCCTTTGTGCGCCGGTCCTGATTATTCTGGATGTGTCCATGTCAACCCGCACCATGGCAGCCGTTGTCAAGGGGTGCCAGACCTTCGACCCGGGCGTGCATATCGCAGGGGCTATTTTGAACAGGGTTGCGGGGCAACGGCAGGAGATGTTGATCACGGCAGCCATTGAAAAATACTGTGGGGTGCCTGTGGTCGGTTCGGTCCCTAAGTTGAAGGAAAATCTTTTCCCGGAGCGACACATGGGCCTTGTCCCTTTTCAGGAGCGCGATCAGGCCGAGAAGGCTGTTTCATGGGCCAGGAAGATCGTTCAAGATCATCTCCGGTTAGATCAGATCTGGGAGATTGCCAACCGCTCTCAGGATCATGGCATCATGATGCCACAAGAGGCGGCATCAGAATCAAAGACGGTGCTGGATGGTTCATTTCCACGAATCGGCTTCATCAGAGACCGGGCATTCTGGTTCTATTACCCGGAGAATCTGGAGCAGTTGGAGCGCATGGGGGCCGTGATGGTGGAGGTGGATGCCATATCCTCACCGGAGCTGCCGCAGTTGGATGCCCTGTATATCGGGGGGGGATTCCCTGAGACCCAGGCCCAAGGCCTTGCGGAGAATCGAGGTTTCAGAAAGAGCCTGAAAGCGGAAATCGAAAAAGGACTCCCGGTCTATGCGGAGTGCGGAGGGTTCATGTATTTAGGGGAACGACTTTTAGTGGGTAACCGGTCTTACCCAATGGTTGGAGCCCTCCCGGTGGAATTTGTTCTCCAAAAAAGGCCTCAGGGCCACGGTTACACGGTCCTGAAAGTCGCCGACCCCAACCTGTATTATAATGTGGGCGACGAGTTAAGAGGCCATGAATTCCACTACTCCCGGCCTGTGTTTACTGGAGAAACGGGCCTGAAATTCGCCTTTAAGGTGAACCGAGGCCGGGGGATTGACGGCCTGAGAGACGGCGTTTGCAGAAAGAATATCCTGGCAACTTACACCCATGTGCATGCGGCGGGCAATCGGAGTTGGGCGAAAGGTCTTTTTGGGGCCGCCCTTTCGCACAAAAAATCGGATAAATTTTAAAAGTGAGAAAAGAATATTTGACAACACAATAATTGGGAATTATAATCATAAACTTACGTCTAAAGGGTTGACAGGGATCTCAGAAGATGGTACGGGATACGACATCTTAATCAAGAAAGGGAGGTTTTGGGTTATGCCAACAGTAGAGTTTGAGGGGAATAGCTACAGTGTTGATGAAGACGGCTTCATTGACGATTTCAACAACTGGAATGAGGCATGGATGCGCTATGTGAAGACGACGGAAGGTATTGAGGAACTGACCGACGAGCACAAGAAGGTGGTCGAAGTTCTCCAGGACTATTACAAGAAGAACGGGATCGCCCCTATGGTCAGGATTCTTTCCAAGGTAACCGGATACAAGCTGAAATACATCTATGAGTTGTTTCCCTCGGGACCGGGCAAGGGCGCCTGTAAGATGGCCGGCCTGCCAAAACCCACGGGTTGCGTCTGATTCCACAACAACCAGGATTATTCCCCCGCCGAAAAAAGGCGCAAGAGATATCTCAATAAGAGGTGTCTTTTGCGCCTTTTCCACGCCAACCTGGAGGGCTCCAACTTTCCGGAACGTGAATTCCTTTAGGAGGTCTTGCTTCGAAGCGGCTTTCCCGCGAGCGGATTGTAGAGCTTGGTAATGGCGAACTTCATGACATCCAGGCTCTTCAGATTAAAAATGATATCAGCCAGCGTGACCTGCGCCTGTTCCGGAAGCACACACGCATTTGAGGAATCAAATTCGAGATCAGGAAAACTCTTTTGAAGTTTCTTCTGGTCTTTTTGGCTCATGGCCACCTGGACAGCCTTTTTACCATTGATTTCCTGAATGTGCTCTCCCAGGCCCAGTTCTTCCATCTTTTTCTGTTGTTCTGGATCCAAAAAGAGATTGATACAGTAATCTGCCATTTATGTAATTACCTCCTCTCTTCCCACGTTAAGATTATCAAATTGGAGACGCGTGTCCATTTGTCATACCTATACATACGGATTTTTTTATTGTCAAGCCGTTTTAGCCCTTTCTTGTCGCCGGGAGGAAGAATCCCGAGCCTTTTTCCACCATGAGTGGTTACCCTCCATTTGACTATTTTTGGCGGCCGCTTTATAACCGATCGTACGAATCTTAAAAACATGGCGGGACTTGCAGGCGTCGACGCGATCCTAATTCTCGGGGGGTCCAGCTCAATGCAGTTTCAAAATCAAATTCGGAATGAATACAATAAATGCGATACACCGGAGAATACGGTAAACCGCATTCAGCAGGGTTTCAACCGCCTGGGGCTCGAGCCCGAATATGCCGGCGTCAGGGTTTCGGATTTCCTCTTCTGGGGAAGGGTCTGGATCGACTCCCTCCAGGTCGTATGCGAGGGCAAGGGCATCTCCCCGCAACTGTCTGAGGCAAGCGCCTATGCGGAATTGACCGAACGGCTGAGCGCCGGCCTGTACTACCCGGTGTTTGAAGAACAGGTCCGATTTCATCTGCCGGGGATCTACGGCCCCGATGCCGTTCGTTTTTTGAACTACGAATGGATGGAGGGGTATGTCCGGGCTCACCAGACAGAATTGGACAAGGCCGTGACCATCGAGGAACTGCTCCGAAGGGAAGGCCACCTGCAAATCGCGGATTTGGCTGAGATCAGAGACTGCGAAATGGCAAGCCACTGGGTGGACGGCTATTCTCTCCTTCGAGAAGAGATGGTGAAAGTCCCTGTTAAATTCGTGGCCTACATCCACGGTTCCAACGGGATGGCCGCCGGCAACACCATCGAAGAGGCCATGATCCAGGCAAGCTGCGAAATCCTGGAGCGATATGCTCAGATCAGCATCATTAAACCGGAGACGGTCGTCCCGTCCATTGACACCGGCACGGTAGACCTCGATCTGATCCACCGGATGATCGCGTTTTATGCCCGATTCAATGTCGGCGTTACCCTGAAGGACCTTTCTTTTGGCGGCATGCTGCCGGTCATCGGGGTATTCTATACCAACCGTAACCTCCCCCCGGACCGGCTGGAACACAGATCCTTGATCGCAGGCGCGTCCTTCACCCTGGAGGAGGCCCTCACCCGCTGCTTCACCGAAGGGATGCAGGGGAAGAAGTCCCTTCTTTCTTTACGGCCCCAGTTTGACAGGCCGGTGGTCCCCCGGTCCCAGGTCAGGGACTACTATACCCTGATGCGATGCGGGGTCTCGCCGACCGATATCTCCTTTTTAGATGAGGGGAAGATGACGGGCTTCCGTCCGCGGCGGAAGAAAGACATCCTGGAGGAGATAGAGGGCCTCAAAGAGATCGTCAGGGGGTTCGGGACCGACTGCATCGTCCTGAATCACACCCATCCGGTCCTAAAATTTCCGGTGGTTCGGGTGGTCATTCCCGGGATCTCGGATTTTCTCCCCTTCCTTACGCCGACCATCCTGACCGACGACAAGACCAAACCCGCCACGGCCTGGAAAGGGGAGACCTTCAAGAGGATCATGCAGAGCTTTTTCACCCATCAATGATCCCCGTTGACGGATGTCTTCTCATACAGCCACGGCCTTCTCTCTGGAAGGAAATATTTCATTCGGTGGGTTCTCACATCCTGGAGGATCTCATCTTTGAGTTCAGCATAGAGGATGTGTTCTTTCATGCCCACATACTGCGCTAATACCCGGCCGTCCGGCCCGAAGACCACGGCAACCCCCGGAAACGTGATCCCGTCTCCGCAGTGCCCTACCTGGTTGCACGCCACCACAAAGAGCCCGTTATCAAAGGCCCTGGCCGGCAGATGCCTCATCCAGCTTTCCAGTTTTTCCCCGGGCGTCCCCCTCGGGGAGGCGTGGGGGATGAAGACAATATCCGCCCCCATGAGGGCCATCCCGGTGCTGATCTCAGGGAAATGGCCCTCGTAGCAGAGCTGCACCCCGAAGGTGGTCTTTCCGACCCTGAATACTTCAATCTTTTCCCCAGGACAATACATAGCCGTCTCTGTAGGGCCCAGGTGTGTCTTTCGGTAGGCGCCAATCAGGCCGTCAGGACCTGCAATGATCTGGGTGATGCAGGGATGCTCCTCATCCACGACCTCTACAAGACCGGACATGAGGATGATTTTCGAATTTTTCGCGATCCAGACCAGCCGATCCACCACCTTCTCCATGTCCTCAAACCCATAGATCCGGCCGGGGCAATTCTGGATGTAGCCGGTGACGGACAGTTCGGGAAAACAGACGTACTCAGCCCCGTTGGCAGATGCCTCCCGTGCCAGAGCCTCTGTCTTGTCCAGGTTGCAGGCAACGTCTCCGGGAATGGAGTGCATGCACACAGCGGCAGTTTTCAGGTTGTCCACAAATCACGCCCTCCAGAACGGGTTCAGGGGTCATGACCTGCCAAAGGCGCCCCCGGAAGCGGATCGCATCAACTATCTCTGATTACCACCTTCTATGGCCTCCGTCAATTTCGACATTCCAACCGGTATTGTTGAAAACCTCTTTGACAAGAGGTTCCACTTCGTATAGGAAACATTTGAGGCATCTCAATGAAACCGGAACCCCTGATGCCCTCACAAGTGGAAGAGAAGGAATTCTCTCTCCCCGGTTTTTTTTAAGAAGGTGGAAAACAGGGCTTTAATAGATTGAAAATACTGCTCATATATCCCTGCTGTCTCGAAGAGAGGGTCCATGAGGAAGACGTGCAGGTCCCTCCCATCGGGCTTTATTATGTGGGGGCCGTCCTGAGGGAACACCATTATGATTGCGAGATCCTGAATTGGCACACCATCAACAACACGCCTGAAGGTATTCGGGAGACCCTGGCGGCAATGGCCCCGGATGTGATCGGCCTCTCTGTCCTCCACGCCAATCGGTGGGGGGCCATTGAGATCGCGCGGATTGCCAAGCAGGTGGCCCCGTCGGCAACGGTTGTGTTCGGGGGGGTCGGCGCCACCTTCCTGTGGGAGCATCTCCTGACCCACTTCAAAGAGATCGACTTCTGCGTTTTGGGGGAAGGCGAGCGCGGTTTTTTAAGTCTGATACAGTCGATCGAAAGGAGAGATTCAGGCGCGATTGAGACGATCCCCGGGGTTGCCCTGCGAAAAAACGGGGCCGTCTTCAAGACTAAAGATCCGGTCCCGATCCGGGACCTCGACCGGGTGCCGGATCCTGCGGCCTGGTTTACCTATCAGCATGTGACGTCCACCCGGGGGTGTCCGGGCAATTGCACCTTCTGCGGGTCGCCCCGGCTGTGGGGACGAAAGGCCCGGTTCCACTCTCCCAGGTATTTTGTCGATCAGCTGGAACGTCTGAATCAGAAAGGCGTCGGTTTTTTCTATTTTTCGGACGACACCTTCATGCTCAAAAAGGACCACGTGATGGCGATCTGCCGGGAGATCCTCGACAGGGGCCTCCGGATTTCGTGGGCCGCCATCTCACACGTTAATTATGTGGATGAAGAGGCCCTCTCCTGGATGCGACGGGCAGGGTGCACCCAGATCAGCTACGGGGTTGAAAGCGGTTCTCCCAAGATCAGGCGCCTCTTGAACAAGCATACTCGGACCGAGCAGATCCAAAAGGCGTTCTCATTGACCACCCGATACGGCATCTTGCCCCGGGCCTATTTTATCTATGGATGCCCCGGGGAAACCTGGGACACCATCCAGGAGACCATCGACCTGATTCATGCTATCAAGCCCCTTGGCGTTATCTTCTATATCCTCGATATTTTTCCAGGAACCGCTCTTTATGCGGATTTTGTAAGGCGAACAGGCGTTACAGACGATATCTGGCTCAGGCGGGTTGAAGATATCATGTATTTCGAGACAGACCCCCGTCTCAATCAGGAATTGATCCTTGCCTTTGGCGGGAAGCTGAGGGCAGAGTTCTACGGCAGCCTCCCCTCCTTTGTGGATGCCATTGATCTGGTGGACGAGGAAGGATTTTCCGGGCTGCATGCCGATTTTTTGTCACGGCTTGGGATGACCTTCAGTCACGGGGACTATGCCGGGATAGAGGCCATCCCAAACAAAGACGAAACCGCCGCGAGACTGTATGAACGATCCTTGAGTTACGCCCCCAATGACAGGGCCTATCTGGGTCTGGGGATCATCCGGCAAAAGGAGAGGGAGTTCCGCGAATCCATCCGTATCCTCTCCGAGGGGGTTCGGCATTTTCCAGAAAACGAGCAGCTATGTATTTGCCTGGGTTTGAGCCGTATGAACTTGGGCCAGTATAGCGAGGCCCTCTCCTGTCTCGAAAAATTCAGAAACTCGAAACAGGCAGCGTTTTATATTGCAGAGTGCCGACGGCAATTATGACCAGGGGCAACAAGGAGCCGGCTCTCACATATACGCATGAGACATGCCTTCATGAATGAAAACCTGGTTTCCTCGGGTAAGGCAGAGTTCTCCCAAGGAGCTACTGCAAGGCCCCTTTGAGAAGGGACATCACCACATCGCCCCCTTTGCTCTTCGCGTATTCCAGGATGATGGGGGTGAACTGCCCGATCATATCCGCATTGAGCCCAAGCGAGGAGAAGCTGTCGGATAGACCGGCCATGCTGGCCAGCGAACTGGTTTTTTCACTCCCGCTCAGCAGGGATGAGACTCCGCCGAGTTTCCCGGCCAGGCTCCCGTCTCCTTTTGTCTTGGGTGCGGCCTTGATGAGAGAATCCGTCTCCGGCATGGCGTCGGTCACCTTGGAAAAGTCGTCGGCGCTCAACTTCTGTTTGGCATACGCCAAAATGGAGCCTGCTCCGCCTTCGGCCTGGGAATTGCTAACGCCAAGTCGGCTGGTCAGGAGACTGGTCAGGCCTGAGCTGTCGGCATGAACAGGGTTTACGCAGACGGTCATCATGAGTCCAAGGGCCAACACACAACATGCAGTCAACAGGTTCTTCATGGCATTTCCTCCTGAAATAAGGTTGATATTAACTATTTTAGAGAATCATACCCAGTTGATTCAGCCGTTGTCAAAGGGAATCCCTCTGCCCGCTTACCTTGAACTGGGATTCAAAAATTGGATGAGGCATGGGTTGCGGTGTGATTTTCAAAGAAATCCCAGAGGATCTCCGCGGCGTCAAAATCCTTCAGGGGCTCATCGTCGGGAAGACTACTGGTGAAATGGATTCCCGGCCAGTCATGGCCCCAGCTTTCGATCAGCCAGACGGAGACCGCCGTGCCGTCAGCACAGTCATCCCATGATTTGACAATCACCCGGCCTTCGCGAAACCGAGTCTCGTTGGGAGATCCCTTGCATCCGTTATGATCTACCCAGAAATCCACGCAATCCGGGACCGACCAGTAGGTTCTCTGACCGCCCCTGCGCGGGCTGATGCCTCCATTATATGGGACATCCTGGTCTTCCAGACCGTGCATGATCAGGACAGGGAGCGGTTTTTGGGGGTCAGGAATGCGCCATTCCGGTTCTTCTTCCGATGCCTTGCCCCCCAAGGAGGCCGCCAGGAAGGCCGCCCCAGCCAGCATGTCTGTCCTTTCAGCGGCGAACCGGTAGGCCATCATTCCCCCGTTTGAAAAACCGAGGATATAGATGCGGGTTCGATCCACATTCAAACGCTGGCAGGCATCGTCAATGGCTGCAGCGATAAACCCCACATCATCCACCTTGTCCTTTGCCGCCTTTCCACAGCAGTGACCGGCGTTCCAATGCTGCAGATAACCGAACAGACCCATGCCGTCCGGGTAGAGGACCATGAAATTCTCGCGATCGGCCAGGCGGCTGAAGCCGGAAAATGTCTCCATGCCGAGGCCGGTGTCAAAGGCCCCATGAATCACCACCACCAGGGGGAGCGGCTGTTTGGTGTGCACACCCGGCGGGATGTGAACCTGGTAGGTCCGATTGAACCCGTTGGCCTGAATGTCCATCTCAACCTCATAGGTTGCCGGTCCCACAATCCGGTCTTGCGGCAGCCCCTTGGAACACCCCGTAACTCCCTGCAAAAACAGAAGGACACATACGGGCAGGATCAGTGATTTCATCTTTTGGACCTCAGTATTTGCTGTGGATTGGATATTTCTGTTTGAGCCGTTCCATAAGATCATAATGAACAAGACTCAAGACATGGTCAAGTAGTTTGTCAGGGTCTGCATGGAGAAAACGAAGATCCGAAACGATCCGTGTCACGCCGGGCGATGACAACCGGAATGAGGCACTCAAAAGGAAGTTGCGAAAAATTGAAACGAGATATAGTATCCACAAATACTTCTAACCCGGACAAGCTGGAACCAAAGAAGTCTCTCGCCCCAGTACCATTTGCCGAAGCTACCCAGTGAAACAGATGCAAAAAAGCCGGTTTCACAAGGCAAGCGGGATAAACAAAGGCGCAAGGCTCGCAAAGAAAACAAAAGGAGTGTTTCTTGTACGTTTTGTACAACATTTAGTCGTCAACTGCTTAAAGCTTAGGATGTTCCAGGTTTCCCGCTGAGCGGGGTCAGGGTCCCGAATCTCTTATACATCCAGCTGAAAGATGAAAATGACCTCCTGGAGGTGAGAAATGGCAAATACCAATGTGTTGTCCCAGCGCTATGCCGGGTTTGAGATCAATCAAATCTTTTCCGAAGAGGGGAGGATTTTGGCCGAGAGGGAACTCTGGATTGCCGTGATGAAGGCCCAGAGAGGCCTGGGGATCGCGATCCCTGCGGAGGTGATCGGGGGCTATGCGGCCGCCAAAAGCGATATTGATATGGACTTCATCAAGGCGCGTGAGCTTGAGACCAAACACGATGTCAAGGCCAGGATCGAGGCCTTTGTCAAGGCGGCGGGTATGCCCGAACAGATTCACAAGGGCATGACCAGCCGGGACCTCACCGACAATGTGGAACAGATGCAGTTCAAAAAGGCCTCCCAGATCATACTGGGCCGCTATGTGTCGGTCCTGAAACACCTGATGGATCGTGCGTCGGAATATCAGGATATCGTCCTTACGGCCCGGACCCATCATCAGGCCGCGCAACCCACCCTGTTAGGGAGGCGGTTTGCCATGTGGGCTGAAGAACTCATGGTCCATCTTCTTAATTTTGAGGCCTTTTTAAATGCCTATCCCCTTCGGGGGATCAAAGGTCCGGTGGGCACCCAGTTTGACATGCTCACCCTCCTCGGGACCCCTGAAAAGGTCCGGATGCTCGAAAACCAGGTGGCGGAGAGTCTCGGTTTTCAAAAGGTGCTCGACAGCCCCGGGCAGGTCTACCCACGATCATTGGATTATGCCCTTCTGTCCCATCTTGCCTTCATGGGAACGGCCTGCGAGACCTTTGCCAAGGGGATGCGTCTCATGTCCGGGTATGAGCTGGTGACCGAAGGCTTCAAGGAGGGGCAGGTCGGGTCGAGCGCCATGCCCCACAAAATGAACACCCGGAGTTCGGAGCGGATCTGCGGGTTCTCCACCCTGATCAAGATGTATGCGGACGGCGCCTCCCGGCTGGCCGGGGACCAGTGGGAAGAGGGGGATGTGTCGTGCTCGGTAGTGCGGCGGATCGTGATGCCCGACGCTATGTATGCGTCGGACGGCCTGTGCGAAACCGCCCTTACGGTCCTGTGCAATATGGGGGCCTATCCGGTCGTCATTCAAAGGGAAGTGGAGCGGTATCTCCCCTTTTTAGCCAGTACCGAGATCCTCATGACCGCTGTCCAGGCGGGGGTGGGGAGGGAGACGGCCCATGAGGCCATTAAGCGACATGCCGTGGCCGAGGCCATGGCCATGCGTCAGGAGGGGGCAACCCCCCGGCTCTCCCGAAGACTGGCCGACGATGCAGTATTCAAGGATGCCGGCATTACAGAGGCCCGGCTCAACGCAATCCTGAAGGACACCCGGCATTTTGTAGGAAACGCCAGGGATCAGATTCAGCAGGTCCGAGCCAGGGCCGAAGACCTGATCCAACGCCATGCCGAGGCAGCTCGATACGAGCCGGGCGAGATCCTCTGATTAAGGAGACAAGATTCATAAGGAGCAGAAGATATGACCGAGTTCGTAACGGCCCATGAGGCGACCATCCGGATGGCCTTTTTTGTCGGCATTTTTTTGGCCGTTGCTCTGGTGGAACTCATCGCCCCCCGCCGGGTACTGACCACCTCCAAAACAAGCCGGTGGGTCGGGAATATCGGCATTGTGTTTATCAACACCATTGTGTTGAGGTTTTTGTTTCCTGCAGGGGCAGTGGGGATCTCCGTGTGGATCGGGCATCAGGGATGGGGCATCTTCAATCACCTCCAGTGGCCCTCCTGGCTGGAGGTGGTGCTGACCATCATCATCCTGGACTTCGTCATCTACATGCAGCACGTCATGTTTCATGCAATACCCGTTCTATGGCGCCTCCACATGATGCATCACGCGGACCTGGACTACGACCTTACCACCGGCACCCGGTTCCACCCTCTCGAGATCATCATCTCCCTGGGGATCAAAGCAGGGGCCATCACTGTGCTGGGGGCTCCTCCGGTCGGCGTCATCATCTTTGAAATCATCCTCAACGGGATGGCCATGTTCAACCACGGCAATTTTCTTATCCCCCTGGGGATCGACAGGTTTCTACGGCTCCTGGTGGTCACCCCTGACATGCACCGGGTCCATCACTCGGTCTTTCCCAATGAAACCAATACCAACTTCGGGTTCAATCTCCCGTGGTGGGACCGCCTGTGCGGCACGTATAAGCCCCAGCCCGCCAAGGGCCATGAGCAAATGACCATTGGGCTGAACCAGTTTCGGGACCCGGTCCGCCTCACCCTTCCCTGGATGATCGCGCTCCCTTTCATGGGCAAGCCCGGGAGCTACGCCATCGGCAAGAGGGGGGACAAAAGGAGCAATGGTCAGGCGTGATTTATCGCTCCCGCCGCTTCCCTATGTTTTGGGGTTTTTTGAGTTGTCAAGGATTGTTCCCGAGGGCCCCCACGGACGGGGCGGTTACGGAAGCCCTGCCAGGAATTTGGGTGCGGGCATCACCCGTACCCTGCCATCGAGGATATCCTGCCCCTCAAGGTGGACCTGTAGAGATATCGGACCGGTCAGAAAGACCATATTTTTCGCTTTGGGGCAAAAAAGCACACGACCCGCACATTTGGGAAGACGCAATCACTTGAGGTTTTCCGTGGTGTTCTTTCGGTCAGCGTTTTACCTGAACCCCATGGGCAGCTCAAAAAAATAGATCCATATCCCTTCCTTGATATGGCAAAAATCCTCGTTCTGGAAATAGTTGAGATATCCTTTTCGGTCGCGGCAGTTCAGTCGGTCTTCCTGACAGTTTCAATGATACCTGGCCCTGTTGCGTTGACGTGGCTATATCTGTAATTCCCAATAACGGCATATACCTAAGTGATATCAAAGGGGGTTGGTCCATTGGCGAACGCCAAAGCCCGTTTGCACATCACAGCTGTAGCTTCGGCTTCTACATAATCAATAATGTCGACAGCCCTCTCTTTTCCATTATATGGCCGTCTGTTGGTTGATGCCTCCATCCCTGCCGTCACGTTTATCTGAGAAGGGCTTTGGCCGCTTAGGAGAAACGGCTACCTGGATTGTCCATCGGTCAGCCTCCTCTTCATCGTTTTGGCATAGCCTGAAATTAGATCACAGCGGCAGCGATGGTAGGAATTGGTAAAGCAAGTGTTACATCTGTTTGGAATTCTAAAGATTTTATTGACTTCCGGCCTCTGTTCTAAACTGAAAAAATTTCTTCATTACGCGGAGGGCATCCCGAACCTCTTGAGAATCCATATCAAATACCTTGGCAACACCGGCCAGGTGAAATCTTTCCGAGATTTTGACAACTTCTTACGTGGATTCAAGATGTTCGGCCAAGTGCATGTCGGATCCCAAGCAGATGCCGCACGGCCCCAGCAAGCTTCAATCCATTATGCCGTGGAAGGATGCTATGCACAAAGCTCGATTTGGATTCTACGGGCAATGAAAGAGGAAAGATGTTGGACTCTGGTCCAATAGGCATGATATGGGCGTTGCACAGCTTTCAGATGCGGCATACAGATTAAAACCGGATCCTGCTCGTGATTTGCCTGAGAATGGCCATTCGGTTTATCACCAACGAAGATCCCGAATCAACCGCTGGAATTCACTTGAGTTTGAAAGAATTCGTCGGGCTGCATCCCGAAGATGATCGACCTCCTCCGGCTTGAGCACGAATGAGGTGGGAAGCCGTTTCAAGGCAGTGCGTTCGGTCTCGTCATCCAGTGCGTCGAACTTGACTTGAACCAGGTAAAATTGGATGTCTCCACAAGAACCCGGCTCCGTAGAGATCGGTTGTGAGCCGCACCGGCCCTTTTGGATCTCCTCGGCCCAGCGGGGGAAGCTCTCCATCAGAAGCGCCACGGTCTCCATATTGTAACGTTCGATGGCTATGGAAGAATACGAATCGAGCATGGCAACAAAGGGCGGGATAATTTCGGATCGATCCCATTTGTCGTCGATTTCCGTTTCGGCATTTACCAGCACGAAGACAATTTTACGGACCTTTTCCATCCCGGCGTATTGCAGGGTTGCCCAGGGGGTGCCCATGAGGGTGACGCGCTCCAGCGCGGCGCGCAGGCCCAGGTTGTCTGCCACCCCCCCATCCACCAGGTGGATGTAAGGCTTCTTTTGGGAATCCTGGAAGGGCAACATGTTGTTTGCAAGGTCAAAGCGGCGAGATGAAACATCCCTGGGCGGTTTCATGGCCTCCTCGATCGCCTTGGGCAGTTGGAACCCGCACTGGCCCGCATAGTTGCGCAGGGTTATGGGGCTTAGCACCATGGGCACCGCGGATGAGGCGGCACAGGCCCGGGCAACGGGAAACGCGGCGAGATCGGAGCAGATCAGGTCGAACGAATCCTGGATGAAGGAAATGCGGGTTCCATGCACCATATCCGTGGCGTTGATGACGACCATCGGTTCTTTGCGGGCGAGGAGGTCGCCATAGGTTTTTCCGTCGAAGACATGCTTGTCGTAGTATTCCGCCGCCAGATCGCTGCGATCATAGAATGCGGAAGAGAGCTTGATCCAGTTGATGGGGTTGAACAATGTGGCGCGGGTCAGTTCGCCCTGGATGTCTTTTTTCAGGAACCGGGCCTCGAAATCGTCAAAGACACGATCCCTGAAGAGACCGTAATATGCGGCCGTAAAGCTGCCGCCGGAAACCGCGGAGATCCAGTCGATCTCGTCGAGCAAGCGCCTTTCACGGCCGCGAATGGTGACGGACGTGTCACGAAACGCTTCGAGTACGCCGTAGGAAAAGGCGGCGGCCCTGGTCCCCCCTCCGGAAAAAGCCATCATTACCAGAAGCTGATCGTCGTTTTCAGGATCGACGAGATTCCTGGCCCGATAACCTGCCTGCGGGTCGGCCTGGTTCAGGGGCTGGTTGACGGGATAGTGTGCGCAACCAGCCGCTGCAAAGAGGAAGATGATCCCCAGGATAGAGCGCCATGATCGTCCTCGTCCCCAGGCAGCGCAATATTTTAACGGCCTTATATTCACGATCGACATAAGGTTTTTACCCATCATCTCCATTTCTGCACCCTCCCCCCCCCCCTCACTTCTCGAGTTTCGTGATTTTACTGCTCAGCAGCCTTGCACCTGCCATCAAGCCTTGGTGGCTGAAAAAAAAGGCGTAAACGTCGTCTTTCAGGGTCGTGCTCGTCAGTGATTTGGCCATGCCACCGTCCACAACAACGATACTCGGTCTGACCCCGAGCTCTCAGCCGTCGCTGCGGTCAAGATAGGCCTCGCCGTTTCACGGGCGACACTGGCCAGAAAGTTGTGTGGAACTCCATGTCTTTGCAGAAGCCTCAATCCCTTCATGACGTGATCGAATGTTCTGCCTCCTTTCCGGTCACGGCGATACCGACCATGAATTTCCCTTGGTCCATCAAGACGGATCACGCGACCTTTGCCGTTGACGTCGTCGCAGAAGGTCGGCTTGACAATGGGCAGAGGCGACGCTTCTGCCTTGTCCTTTCTGCAGAGGCTACTCCTCGCCCTTCAGCCGTCGCGAGCCTTCCAGGAGTTTGTGCCAGCCAAACACGAGCGAGACCATGAAATTGTCCATGCGAAGGTCGTCGGGAGCGCTGTCGTTAACGGTCGATTTGTAACTGGCCGTAAGGTTCAGGTTGTTGGTTATCTGGTACCCGAGGGTGAGTCCGAGACCTGCGGCGTTGAGCTTCTCCCCCGTGACGCCGCTGATGCTCGCTTTTCCTCCGTAATACCAGGCGCCGTCGAGGGACCCCCAGAAGTGTTCGGTGAAGTCGCGCGTCAGATGCATGTCCAGTTGGAACAATGGGTCGGTCTTCATCGTCTTCCCGAGATAATCGCTGTTATCTCCGAACAACCACACGGCCGGCAGGAATTCCAGGGTCGTGCGCCGACCCGGAACCCACGCGCCGAGCTGCCAGACGACGGGGGCGCCCAGGCGCCCGTACCACCGGTTCTGCCCAAGGTTCAGGGCCTTGTCGCTGTCGTACTTGCCGATGGGGAGCGCCAGGTCGGCGAGCAGATCGACGGAAAATCCCGGCTCATATCGCAGGGTGTCGGGGATGTTCTTCTGGGCGGGCGGTCCGAGGAGATTGATGTCGAACTCGAGCATCGGGTCGCCGAATCCGTTGGCCGATTGGTTGAACGTCTTGCCGGCCACGGTCACATCGCCCGAGATTCGCCCCATGGGCAGGAGGATGGCGGCCATGGCCGAGCGATCGAACAGAGAAAAGGTGCGCGCATAACCCGGCATGGCCAATACGGCATCGAAGTCCGCTCCCGGGGTTACGATATGGGCGGGATCGAACGGATTCGTGTTGCCGCTCACCGACTCAACGATGAGCGGAACCGCATTGGCATCCGACAGTGTCTTCCAGTAGAAGCGCGCCGGGGCCTGGGCCCGCGTCTGAGGCGGGCAGAGCGCGCTCGCGGCAAGCATCATTGCGACAATTACCCACAACCGCGCAATCGGTTTCATGGAGCCTTTATCGTTTTTCATGTAATCTCCTTCCTTCTCGATTAGGTTTCCTATCGGCGCCGCTCAAGGCTTGGGATCAGCCATCATGTCCTTGGGCGGCACAAACTGTTTTTTGTAGATCAGCGGCGGGTAGCCCGGATCGTCCGGGACGCGCTTCGGAAGCTGGTCGTCCAGGGTCTCGAACATGGACCGACTCGGCAGGATCACGTTGTTCTTACGGACATAGTCATCCCAGAGCGCGATCAGCGCCTTCACCTTGTCGGGGCGCTCTGCGGCGAGATCGTTACGTTCGGCGGGATCAGCCGCAAGGTTGAATAGCTCCCAGTCGCCCTTGCCGAGCGGCTTGTACTGCCATCGGAGCTTCCAGTCCCCCTGCCGCACCGCGCGGTTGCCGAAGATTTCCCAGGCCAGGTAATTCTGCTCTGTCCGTGGCGACTCCGCCTGGCCCGCCAGTAACGGGCTCCAGGACAGGCCCATGAGCGGAGCCAGCTCTCGTCCCTTGTAGGTCTTCGGATAGCTGGCGCCGGCGATTTCGAGCAGTGTCGGCATGAGGTCGGCCACATGCATGAGCCCTTGGTTAATGCTCCCTTTGGGTCGTTTGACGGCGGGTCCGCTGACGATGAGGGCGTTCCGGATGCCGCCCTCCGCCATCCAGCCCTTGTACTGGCTGAAGGGCGTCATCGACACCTGCGCCCACATCGGGCCGTACCCGACGTAGGAACCCGGATCGCCCCACGCATTGGGGTGGGTCTGAGACCAATGGATCGCCGCAAAGAGGAAGTCACGCGTACCAGGGCTGCCCGCAACCATCTTGAAGAGGTCGGTTCCCTCGGCGCCGTTGTCGCCGAACACAATGAAGATGGTGTTCTCGTACTCGCCGATCTTCTTGAGGTGGTCCATCAGGCGGCCGACGTGGAAGTCGAGGTTTTCCACCATGCCTGCGTAGAGCTCCATCTTCTTGCCGAGAATGGCCCGGGTCGCCGGAGCCAGAACGATGGGATCGGGAATGAACCACATGCGCTCGGAGAGCTTCGTTCCCGCAGGCATGATGCCGAGGTCGATCTGCCGCTTCAGCCGCTCCTGCCGCACCGCGTCCCAACCCTTGTCGTACTCGCCGACGTGGCGCGAGCGCCATTCCTGCGGCAGATGGAAGGGGTCGTGCGGCGCCTGGGGGGCAAAATAGGCGAAGAAGGGCTTGCCGTCGCCGTGGTTGGCGTCGATGAATCCGATCAGCTTGTCGATATAGGTCTTCGTCGCGTAATAGTTGTCGGGAAGGCGCGTCAGATAGCGCCCGTCCTCGGTGAAGACCAACCGCGGAGAAGCGGCCGTGAAGTTCGTCATGTCCCAGTAGCTGCCCGCCCCGTCGAGCAGCGAGAAGTCGCGCTCGAATCCTCGCGCGGCCGGGATCTGTTCAGGATCCTTGCCCAGGTGCCACTTGCCAGTCATGTACGTGTGGTAACCGGCATCCTTGAGCAGCTCCGGCAGCGTGACTACGCGGTCGTTGAGGTGTCCTTCGTAACCGTCTACGCCCCACTGGTTGGGCGCAGCCCACTCGTCCATGTTGCCCAGGCCGTTCAGGTGCGTATCGACACCTGTAAGCAGGATGGATCGCGTGGGCGAGCAGGTCGCGTGCGTGTAGAACTGAGTGAAGCGCACGCCGTCGTTCGCCAGCGAATCGAGGCTGGGTGTCTTGATCTCGCTCCCGAACGCGCCCATGTCGGCGAATCCCAGGTCGTCGCCGAGGATGATGACGATGTTTGGCCGACGGGGGCCATCCGCGGCGTGGGCGTCATCTGGTGCAGCGAGCGCAGCGGCAATGACCATAACGAGCAGCGCCATCGGCAAACAGATCAAGCTTCTCCATTTCCATTTCTGTTTCATATCCTTTGCTCCTTCATCTTAATGAGATGCGTATCCTATTTTGTTATTTCCTTGAGGAGCATCTCGGCATCCTTGTATCGTGGATGCTTCTGCAGCAGCCCCTTCAGTGTTCCGACCGCCTCGTCCCTTTCGCCTTTTTGGTCCAGGTAGAATGCGAGGGTATAAGCATACTTGGGATTCATCGGACGGAGGTCCGACGCCTTTCGGCACCATGTCACGGCCTCGCTGATGCGATCCTTCGCGGTAATGATACACAAATTGTAGGCGGCCTGGGCCATTTGGGGGTCTGACCGGAACGCGAGCTTGAGATATTTTTCCGCTTCCTGCAAGTCCTTCTTCTCCGCCTTCAAAAGCCCCATGTTGAAGTTCGCCGCGGCATTGCTCGGAGACTGTATAAGCGCCTGCCGCAGCGACGTTTCGGTCTTATCGTTTTCGCCCATTCGGGCATAGGCGATGGAGGCGTTCACCATCGGCATGATGGCCCCGGGATCGAGCTTCAGCGCCGCCTGGTACGAGGCCACGGCCTTTTTCGCTTCTCCTCGACCAAGGTGGTAGTTGCCCATGTTATAATGGGATGTCCACTGGTCCGGCCGCGTTGCCAAGGACGCAAGATACTCATCCCTGGCTTTATCGAGCCGCGCTTGATAGGGTGGCGGCACAGTCGCGTGCGAAAAGGCACCCATCCCCGCGGCTGCACGTACCCGCACCAACCGGTAGTCGTCCCCCGTTGCCTCGACCAGGGCCTGGACGCTTTCGGTGCCCTGTATCGCCCCAAGCGCCTGAACAGCAGCCCCGCGCACAAGAGGCGACGGGTCCCTGGCAGCGGCTAACAGGGTGTTCATAATCTCTTGGTCCCGGGACGGGGGAAGGAGTCTGATGAGCGAGGCGGCGAATACTTCGTCACGGTTGGAATCCGTGATATAGGCAAACATCTCGGGCAGCCTGGTCCAGTCCCGCTTGCGGGCGGCGTCGATGAGCGCCGCGCGTTTGAGGACCGGCGCCTGATAATCCCGGGTACGCCACTGCCGCACGAACGTATCGGCCCAGGATGCGTCCTTGTCTTTGTGGCAGATGTTGCAGGCATTGGGAGACTGGTACGCCGCTGTCGCGGCCGGCGTTGGCGGCAGCATCGAATGGTCGCTGCGGTTCATCCGCGCAAAAGTGGTCATGGGCATATGGCAGGAGATGCACTTGTCGCCATCGCTCCCCTTCGTATGGTGCGTGTGCGCCTCGGAATGCGTGACTTTGTCCTCATGGCAGGGCAGACAGGCATTATTGAAGTTGTCCATCTTAAACCGGTAGCGGCCGCTGGAGGTATGGCAGTGCATGCAGTCGAGGTTCCCTGACTTTACGCAGGGGCTCATGGTCCACGAGGTGAGCGTGTAGTTCTCCCCCAGGTCGCGTCCGTCCGGATAATAGTCGGGGTCCTCCAGGGCAATAAGGTCAAAGTGGTCATAGAACCGATCCTCAGGTCCGTATTCGAGGGTCAGCGGGCTTGCCTTGGCGTGGCAACCGGAACAGAGGTCGTTCCGCTGCGTTTTCGTCATGGTCTTGGTGCTGATGATTCGAAGTTCCGGCAGTGGTTGACCCTTGGGCGTCGCCTTCGCGATCCTGTTGTGCTCGGTCGCGGGGCCGTGGCAGGTCTCGCAGTTGATCCCCGGCTCGGTCCAGGCCGTATGGTAGGTGTCGGTCTTCAGGTCGTAGTTGGTCGAGAGCTGGCTGACGTGGCAGTTGTAGCAGCCGGTATTGAAAGTATAGGGATACTCCCGCCAGTCCACCGATTCGCCCCGCTCACCTCCCGGGAAGTGGCGTATGCCGCTGGCAGCGGTGTCGAACCACTCCTTCTTGTTGACGTCATAGGCTACGGGCAGGGTCTGGAGCCTTCCCCTGTTCAAAGGCGTGAGAAAGTAATAGACGTTTTTTCCCCCTAAAACATGGTCGATCTTGAATTTCCTCGTCCCCGTCCGGTCCGTCTCGATCACCACGCCTTCATGAATGTCGGCGCGATACGTCGCTTTTCCTATGGCAATATCGCCCGAATGGGGGGTCAGGTTGTCCCTTGCAAAGCTTGTGGACCAGGGCTGCATGGCCAGTCCGTGCATGGATGTGGACCAGAGTTGGTAGAACCGTTCATGGCATTCACGGCAACTCCCTGAGCCGGCATAGCCCGTGGATTTTGCTGTGGAGATCTTCTCCGCTGCAATCACCTGTGAACCGCCGGGGCCGATCAGCCAGAGGGCGAATGTAGAACATAAAAAAGCAAGCGCCGCCGGTGTTAATTTATCTTTTCCCATCTCGGGAATTCCTCCTCAAATGCCTGCCGCTGACAACACCGAATCATCACTTCTTAAATCACTCCCATCCCGCCGGCTTCGGTCGAGCCGACTTTTCCGGAGGGGAAGGTAGTATGTTCATTTTGCGTGGCTTCTTGCCCTTTCGATGGTCTCAATCCCCGTCGAATTCGATATGGTGTCGAACCTGATTTCGGGCGGCGTCGGGGCCATTTCCAGGACCAGGAGCAGCTTGTGGTATTCGTCTGAGCGCAAATGGTTTTCGAACTCCTCTTCATTTCTCCACATTTCCTCGAATTGAAGGATGTTCTCTTCCATGACGTCCTCGGAGATACGGCAGAAAACACAGTCATCAGGCCGGGCTTGGTTTCGAGCAACCATCGATTTGAGGATTTTCAACGCGTCAACACGCTGTTGAAGCGGTATTGCCATTCTTAAGGTCGCCAGAACCATGTTTTTCCTCTCTTGTCATTTTCAGATGGACTGCTCCGTCTTTCCGGGCAAAATTTTTCACTCCCCTCGAGCCGAGATGATTGGGCGCCGTCTTTCAAGTCAGGCAAGAAAGTCTGCGAAGAATGTGCCGGTGAAAGGCTGGAGGATGTTTACCCGTTCAACTTGCTGTTATTCAACGAATTGTCCGGGAATAGATGGGTGATGGGTAAAACGGAAGTGAGAACAGGATGTGGCAATATAATGCCAAAAGGCATTATTTAGACATTGCCTTCTGCATTATTAGAACGCTTGATCCCTAATTTTGTCATTTTCGCACGGAGGGTTGTCCTCTTCAGGCCGAGAGCCTCGGCGGCGCCGCCATGGCCGCTGACCTTCCATCCAGTCTTTTTCAGAACGGCCAGGATATGCCTCCGCTCCATGTCATGAAGATCTTGCGTGTTGCCCGTTTCCAACAACTCGGGATCAGGCAACTGTACTCGCAGGTTCTTGTCCTTACTCAGAATCATGGCGTGTTCGATGACATTCTTTAGCTCTCGGACGTTGCCCGGCCAGGAATAGGATTGCAGCGCTTCCATTGTTTTCTTCGGGACAGTTTCGATCTCCTTCCCCATCTTTTCCTGAAACATCCTGACAAACGCCCAGACGAGCAAAGGAATATCCTGCGGACGCTCCCGGAGAGGCGGGATGGTGATGGGAAACACATTGAGCCGGTAGTAAAGGTCTTTTCTGAATCGACCCGCTTTGACTTCCTCGCCGAGGTCCCTGTTGGTGGCGGCAATAATGCGGACATTCACGTGAAGGGTTTTCGTTGAACCCAGGCGTTCAAAACGGCCTTCTTCCAGGACCCGCAGCAACTTGCCCTGAAGTTCAAGGGGAATCTCCCCGATCTCATCGAGAAAAAGGGTCGATCCGTCGGCAAGTCCAAAACGGCCGATCATCTTGGTGAGGGCGCCTGTGTATGCCCCCCTTTCCCGGCCGAAGAGTTCGCTTTCGATCAATGTGGGCGGCAGGGAGGCGCAGTTGATTGTCACCAGGAGCCGGTCTTTCCGGGAGCTGAGACGGTGGATCGCCCTGGCCACAAGTTCCTTTCCAGTGCCGGTTTCCCCTTGGATAAGGACCGTGGAGTCTGTTCGGGCCACCTGCTCGGCCTGAGACAGCACTTTTTTCATGGCAAGGCTCTGTCTCACAATCTCCGTATGATCAGCCAGCAATTTGACTTCCTCATGAAGACAGATGTTCTCATTCTCGAGTCGCTGTTTGAGCTCCTCAATCTCCCGAAGGCGCTGTTCCAGCTCCAGCCTGATCTGTTTGCGCTCCAGCGCGTTCACGAATATCTCGCCGAGAAGCTGCAACCGCGGGAAGAGTTCCTCCGGCCAGACCCGCTCACTCTTTACCGAATTGAGGGCGATCACATGAACAATGGACCCGCCGGTGATGATTGGAATATCCAGGGCGGATCGAATACGCCATTTGGCATATGTTTGTTTGTCCACATTCGCCTCGGCCGGCAGATCATCGAGCCTCGAGAAAGACACCACCTCGTGCTTTTCTACCAGTTTTTCGTACACCCAAGGGTAAATGGATCTGGGCAGTTTGACCCCTACGGGAACACCCGGAACATCCTCGCTGTAAACCCCGTGGGTGATCTGGTGCCCGGACCTATCCGGTAAGGACCGCAACAGTCCGATCCGGTCGACCTGGAAGAAATCGAGGATCTGTCTCAGTCCGTATTCAATTTCCGAATCCACCCGATCAGGAGGTATCTTGACGAGCCTGGCAGAAAGATCGGATAGCAATCGCTCAAACCGCAGACGATTCTCCAATGCCTCCTCAACCTGCTTGCGCTCTGCCAGTTCCGGCCGCGTTGGCACCTCGGCCTCCTGCAAGCGCTGCTGTACGATGTCAAGCCCCGTTCGGAACTCCTCTGTCTCAAGAAGATGTTCCTGTTTTGTTTTGCTGCTCTTACCCATCAGATGTCTTCTCGGGACTGCCTCAGAGTCTGACCGCTTCATATGCAATCTGGTTAGTTTTACTCGGATACTGTGACTTCCGCAAAAAAACCAAAATCCCTCTCCGGCTTTCGGTTGGCCTTACAATCGCGAAGCTGGCAAGATCCTTACGCTCAAAACGTGATTTCTGTCTACCAGAATATTTAGGGTGGTAACTTGAATTTCTCCCCTCCAAAGTCAATGATTCTTGTTTCCTCCTGAACTGCTAAAATTTTTTAGAATACAAATTTACCTTCTGGATACCTCAAGAATTTGGGAGGACCAAAAATGTGGCATAAAGCCTACTATGTTTTCAGTGCGGTTATGTTGTGATCGCGAGATTCTTTAGAGCTCGAAGCTGCCGGGGTTCCGGTGTATATCGCAAAAAGCCAATACATCAATGCCTGGCGGTTGAGATATCATCCCTCAGCGAGACGCGAGGCACACTGACCTTTCCCAAGTTTTGGACTCAAGAGAAATGAGCCTCAGACAATCAGGTCTTCTGCCCGTTGACACATGGCTTCCGGAAACAGCTATTTTTAGAATGCATTCATCTTGATTTGTCAATAACTTTGTTCAGATAAGACCTAACCCCTGAGAGCCCGCTTGAGCCTTCGGGTGACGTTCAGGAAGGCGCTGTTGTCCCTTTCCCGTGGTCTCGGCAGATCCACTCGGACTTCTTCACGGATTCTGCCGGGATTCTTGTCCATTAGGAGAATTCGATCCGCCAGAGCCACGGCCTCATTGACGTCGTGGGTCACAAAAAGAATCGTGTGGGACAGATCTTTCCAGAGCGATAGAAGCAGGTTCTGCATTTCTTCGCGGCTCTGGGCGTCCAGAGAGGCGAACGGCTCGTCCATGAGGAGGACCTGCGGCTGCAGGATGAGGACCCTGGCCAGGGCCACCCTTTGTTTCATCCCGCCGGAGAGTTCTCCGGGGAGGTACTCCCTGAATTCGGTCAGCCCCACGAGATCCAGAAAGCGGTTCATTTCTGAAGTTTCTTGTTTCTTAGACGTCTTTTTCCCTTTCAAACCAAACGTGATGTTTTCTCCTACTGTCAGCCAGGGGAACAGGGCATCCTCCTGAAAAATGACGCAGCGGTCAGGCCCGGGCCGTGATACCGGGTTCTCGTTCAGCAGGACCTTGCCCGATCCCGGAGGAATGAAGCCTGCCACGATTTTCAGCAGGGTCGACTTGCCGCACCCGCTTCTTCCCAGGATGGCGATCAGTTCTCCTTTCTCGGCCTGGAAACTCACACCATCCAGCACCGGCAAATACCCCCCGGCCGTGTGAAACCCCTTGGAGAGGCGGTCGATGCGAAGCACCTTCTCCTTTGGGTCTGGCTTGTTACGTGGCACTGCTTTGAGATGTGAGTTCACATCATCCTCCTGGCGCTCTTGAAACAGCATCGCATCCCCCCCTGAAGGAGTTGGTCGCTCATCCGGCCGATAATGGCGATCACAATAATCCCGACGATAATCATATCGATGCGGCCCAGCATGCGCGCATCCATAATGACCGCCCCCAGTCCGTTGGGGACCCCGGTCAGCTCTCCCAGGACGAGATAGGCCCATGAAATGCCAAGCCCGAGGCGAAGGCCCGTCATCAAGTGCGACATGGCTCCCGGAAGGAGGATGGCAAAGGTCCCGCGGAGCCTTCTCACCCCCATCATGGCGCCGGCCTGGAGCAGGAGTGGGTTGACCTGGGCTGCCCCCACTGCGGCGTTCAAATATACAGGAAAAAACGCGGCCAGGGCCACAAGGAAGATCGTTGTTTTCATGCCGATGCCAAACCATACCAGGGCCAGAGGAAGCCAGGTAATTCCAGGGACCGCTCTGAGCCCATTCACCGATGTGCTCAAGAGCTTCCGGATGAACCACAAACGACCCGAAAGAATCCCCAGAGGGAGACCCACCCCCACGGCGAGCGAAAAGCCGCATCCGACCCTCAAAAGGCTTGCTTCGGCATCCGAGAGGAAACGGCCTGTATAAGGGCCTCCTTCCGGCCTTCCAAAGATATAGCCATAGCCGGTTTCAGCGATATCGAGGGGGTGAGGCAGCAGATAGGCGGGCATCACGCCTGTAGCGCTCACTGCCCACCAGAGGGAGATGAGGAGGCATGGAATGGCCCACGGCAGAAACCACCATGTGTTGCTGCCGGTTCCCTTTTCGGCAGGTCCCATCATTTCACGTCCTTGTTCACAAATGAGAGGTCAAAAAGCAGATCGTAATCGGGTTGATTCCTGATGACCCCCAGGTCTTCCATCCGTTGACCCAGGGCACAGGCCCTTTTTACAAAATCGGCATCCATTCGCCAGGCCAACTCCATGTTGGGGGCGGCCTTCTCCAGAACGCGAAACTCGGCGCCGAATGAGGAGGCCCGCTTCAGCCATTCGTCCGGATGGGTCTGAAGGTATTTTGTCGCATGGGCGTGGGCGTTCACCAGCGTTTGAACCCGTTCCGCGTGATTCTCGATCATGTCCCGCCTGACCAGCATCCCGGCATTGATCGTGCCGATGGATTCGTCGTAGTACGGATACGAGAGGACTTCACCGTACCCCTGGTCCACGGCCAGGGTCGGAAACGGCTCTCCGGAAAGAAAGGCATCGATGCCCCCCCGGGCCAAAGCCATCCCCATATCGAAGAAATCCACCCGCATCAGGTGAACGTCCCTATCGGGCGAAAGTCCGTGGCGGGTCAGGGTCTCCCTCAGGAGAATCTCGTGCATGGTCCCCGGCACATAGCCGATCTTCCTCCCTTTGAGGTCGGCTATCTTCCTGACCGGCCCTCCCTTTTTGACCACCAGGGCCGAGCACTTGTTGCAGAGGGCCGCCACCACCACCACGGGTTGACCCATTGAGGCCGAGTGAATGGCATGGGCCAGGGTGGTACCGCACATGTCGAGGCTTCCGGCCAAAAGGGCCGTTTTCTGATCGGCCGGATTGGTGAACGGAAACACCGTTACCCTGCTGTCTTCTGGCAAGAAACGCTCATAGAAAAACGGTTGTATGGTCTGGGGCGTTTTCCAGGTGCCCACTCGGAGGTCTTCGGCCAATGAAAGCGTGAAGGTGACCACCAAAAGCGCTGAGGTTCCAAGAAACATTCCGAGGAATCTGGTTGGCCAAAACATAATTTTCTCATCCTTTTCGTTCTTCGGAGTTCAGGCGTGAGCCTTTTATGCTAAAACTCTGACGGGTAGATTCCATATTTTCAAGCCGCACTGACAAAGCAGTTGGACGGCAGGTCCGGGTCCCACGCCATCTCCTTGAATATCTCCCGGCAGGCAGCGAGACTCTTCCCCCTCCCTTCCCCTGTGTCGGCCATTCCATCCCTGGGACTGGCGCCCACCTCCGGGAAAAAGAGGTTGGCCCCCGTTATCAGCGATGCCGAATGCGGTTCGTGGGTGCAGTGGGCACGGGGAACGTCCCCCATCACCAGTCGGCTGACCGCCACCATCCGGGCCATCTCCCGTTCCGTGATCATCCCGAACCGTTCCATGGGAGAGCCCGGGAAATTGATTCGCCGCATGACCCCGCTGTACACGGCCCGATGCTTCCTGGCCAGAAACATGAGATCCACGATCTCATCCAGAGAGTGCTCCGGTCCGACCGGCTCTATGCAGTTCATCCAGAGCAAGCCCACGTCGTTGAGGGCCTGGATGGTTTGAATGCGCTTCTCTCTTTTGAAAGGGGTATCACTCCCCTCACCCAGCCGGACCGCATGATAGGCCCCGACAAAACCGGCTTCCAGGAGCCTCTCTCCTTCCCGGTGGGTGATGTCACGGGTATTGGCCACGAGGGGAACCGAGACCACTTTTTTAAGGAGCCTTCCAATCTCAAGGAGCCTTTCAAAGGAAAACGTCCCCGTCGTCATCAGGTTGAGGGCATCCGCGGACTGGGCCTCGCCCATTTTGGCCCACGCCAAAATGGTCTTTTCTGAAAAATCCACATTCTCTTTGAAGATCCCCGCTCTCTCTGTCAGGGAGCAAAAGGCGCAGTTGAAGGGACAGGGCGCCACATTCACCCCGATATGGAGATGGTTCTCTCCTTTTCCCTTGAACTGTTCTCTGGAAAGCCGGTTCGCCGTCTCCATGATCGCATAGCTCTCTCTGGACTCGAGATCAAGTCTTAGCAGAAAACCGGCGTCCTCCCTGCTGATTCCCGCAAATTCCTGAGCCTTATCCAGTAGGTCGCTGACCTGTGGTGATATTCTCCATCCCATCTTCTATTTCCTCTTCAGACCCTGCTCGCTGTTTTCAGCAAAATGGTGTTTGGCGATTCCGTGGCAGGCTGCTCCCATCAGTGCCGCTTTGGGATTCAGGATTAGGTGGACCGGTATATCTTCCATGAGCGTCGACATCCGGCCCTTGCACCTGAAGGCTTCCATAAACGGTCCCTTTTCAATAGCCGATAGAATCCGAGGCGGAATCCCGCCGCCCAAATAGACGCCGCCTGATGCCATCACCTTTAAAGCCATGTTCCCCGCCTCCGCACCAAGAATGGATATAAACATCTCGAGGGTGGCCTGACAGAGTCTGCACGGCCGCTCTTTATCGAGGGCCGCCTGGACGATAACGGGCGTGCGATCGTATTCCGAAACCATCTGATCGGCCAACCAGTCGGGCTCCTCAGCATAACCGTTGTCTTTCAGATAATCATAGATGTTCACCAGGCCGCTGCCGGAGCAGACCCGCTCGTAGCTGACATGTTCGAACCGCTCCAGAAGATATTGGTGCAAACCGGTTTCCAGGGAATTGGACGGCGCAAAATCAGCGTGCCCCCCTTCCGAAGCATAAGCTCGATACGTCTTTCCGTCCCACGTCAGATACGCTTCGCCAAGACCGGTGCCCGGAGCGACAACAGCAATGGCGCCGCCTGGAACGGTGCGTCCTGTGTTCAACACATGGAGGTCCTTGCCGGTCAAAGTGGGAACTGCATAAGCCAGCGCGAGCAGATCGTTGAGCAAATGCGCGGAAGCGATACCGAAGGCATTCGCAAGCGTTGTCTCATCCATCATCCATGGCAGATTGGTGATCTTTGACTTGCCGTTCACAACAGGGCCGGCCACGCCGAAGCTTGCAATATCCATCTTTGTGTGCGTACGTGCAAGGAATTCCTGGACAAGGACTTCGAGGCTGGGGTAGTCTCTGCTTGGGAAGCTTGCTTCTACCAAGGGTGCACGAATACCGGACTCAGTGTTAAAAACAGCCAGGTTCGTCTTCGTTCCCCCAATATCGCCGGCCAGCACGATTGTTTTCTTTGTCATCTCTTCAATCCATCCCGTCATTTTTCTTTCGGCCCACTTTCGGAAGCCTCCCCCCGAATCATCTTTATGATCTTCGGGATGAAAAATGAAAAGACAAAGAGGCCGACAGAAAAGAATACCTTGAGAGAGATGAGTTCTCCCCAGTTTCCCGAGGCCCATAACTCTTTCACGGTCCCAACAAAAAAGGTAAATATGAAGGTCCCCACGATGATGCCCAGGCCCGTCCCGGCGACGTAATCCCAGAAGCGCACCTTCGTGAGTCCCATTCCGAAATTCATAGGCGTGAACGGAAAATAGACCAGGCGCAGGTAGAGTACCGTTGCAAATCCGTTGCGCTCGATGGCGTCATCGTATTTCTTCAACCGATCTCCGATGAGTGATGCGGCAAACTCCCTGCCCAGGGTCCGGCCGATGACAAAGGCCGCGCTCGCGCCAAGCATGGCCCCGACCCACACATACAGAAAGCCCCAGTAGGGTCCGAAGATCGCGGCCCCCAACCCGGTGAGAAGGGTGCCGGGCAGAAAAAGACACACGCCGATGGCATAGACGGCCATGTAGGCAATGGGCGCCCACACGCCCGCGCTATCCAGAAACCGGCCAAGTGCTTCCTCGGTGAGAAACGCCTTTACCGGTGTGAACCTCGCCACATAAACAGCCGCAGCGATGAAGGCTGCGAAGACGAGGGCCTTGAGAACAGCGACCTTTCCACTCTTCTTGGGCACTTTATTCGGTGGCTCGTTCATCTTTTCTTTCCTTTTTACCCAGACTCGCGAAGGGATGTCGCCTCATCAGTGAGACGTGCAGATCTTGTCAAATCCCTGTACTATGGTCGCGAAACCCGGTTACCATTGCGTGCAGGATCACGGATACGGCACCTATCTCTTTTCCGATGCCACCACTGCATGACCGCCGAATTCTCTTCTGAGCGCGGCCAGCACCCTGTCTGCAAAAGGATTTTCATCCCTTGAACGAAACCGGTTCATCAAAGACAGGGTAATGACCGGGGCTGAAACACCCGCTTCAATGGCCTGATCCACGGTCCAGCGACCCTCCCCGGAGTCATCCACAACCCCACGGATACCTGTCAGTCTTGCATCCTTTTTAAACGCCGCCTCTGCCAGCTCCAGCAGCCATGAGCGCACCACGCTCCCCTGATTCCACAGGTGGGCCACCTCGGCGTAGTCGAGTGCGCCGGCATAGGGAGACGCTTCCAGGATCTGGAAGCCTTCTGCATACGCTTGCATCATGCCGTATTCGATGCCGTTGTGAACCATCTTCACGAAATGGCCTGAACCTGCCGGGCCGCAGTAGAGATACCCCTCTTTCGGCGCCAGGGATTTGAATATGGGTTCCAGGAATTCATAAGTCTCCCGTGTCCCGCCGATCATCAGACAATAGCCGATTTTCAGCCCCCAGATGCCGCCGCTGACGCCCGCGTCCATGAAGCGTATCTCCTTTTCCGCCAGGGATTTTGCCCGCCGGATATCATCCTTGAACCAGCTGTTCCCGCCGTCGACCACCATGTCTCCGGGCGAAAGAATGTCCTTTAGCTGATCGAGGTGCTCATCCACTGCGGATCCCGCCGGAAGCATGATCCAAACCACCCGTGGCGCCGTGAGTTTCAGAGCGATTTCAGGCAAGGCAAAGGCCGGGCTCGCCCCTTCCCGTGCAATCTCCTCGGTCTTCTGAGGGGTCCGGTTGTAGGCCACCACCTCGTGGCCGCCTTGTAGAAGCCGCCTCGCCATATTCATCCCCATCCGTCCAAGTCCTATCATTGCAATTTTCATTGAAGTCTCCTTTTACGCTGCTTTGAACTTCTGAGCCTTGACAATATTTCAGGCTGAACCACTATTCGTGGCGTGTTTGCAGTCCACAGGCCCTCCCCTTCAGGTGAAAGAAGAACTTGAGCCCTTTCTTGATCGTGTCGGAAAAGATCTTGGGAGACAGGTAGGCGCCTGCGACCCGCTTGTTGATTTCCCCGAGGGTCGGGTATGGATGGACCGCGGCGGCCAGGGTGGAGAGTTTGACCTTGCCGTTGAGGACGGCGACCCACTCATTCAGGAGTTCGCCGGCGTGAGGTCCCAGGATCTGAACCCCGATCGGTTTTTCATCCCTGTCCAGGAGCATCTTGATCTTTCCTGTCTTATTCCCTTCTGCAAGGCTCCTGTCGTTGTCCCGGAAGGCTTCAGTGAACACCGTGTATTCAATGCCGGCATCTTTGGCTGCTTTTTCGTTCATTCCAATGCCGGCAAGTTCCGGGTCCGTGTAGGTACACCAGGGCAAGAAGGTGTAATCGGCCTTTCGGGGAAGATGAAAGATCGCATTGCTCACCACAATGCCGCCTTCATAGCCCGCGGCGTGGGTGAATTGGAATTTCCCCGTTACATCGCCTGCGCCATAGATATGCTTCTGGGTAGTTCGCATCCGCGCGTCCACCTGGATGCCCTTCCGGTCGAATTCAACGCCGATCTCTTCCAGGTGAAGCGCCTCCAGATTGGGAGAGCGTCCCATGGCAACCAGAATCTGTTCCGCCTTCAGTGCGGTGGTCTCCCCTTCCTTGTTTTTGATTCGTACTTCTTTCTCATTACCCAGGTCCCCCACTCCGAGAACTGAGACGTTCAGGTGAAAAATAACCCCCTCGGCGGCCAGGACCCCCATGACCTCATCGGCCATGTCCCTGTCCTCTTTGCTGAGGATCTGCCCGCTTCGCTGCACCACGGATACCTTTGCCCCGAGACGGCAAAACGACTGGGCCATCTCGATGGCGATGGGTCCGGCGCCCAGTATGATCATGGAGGCCGGAAGACGATCCAGGGAGAAGATCTCCTTGTTGGTGATATGGGGCGTTTTGCTCAAACCCTCGATGGGGGGGATTTGCGGAGACGAGCCGCTGGCAATGACCCAGGTTTTTGCGGAGATGCTCTGCCCGTTCAGGTGAATGCTATGCTCGTCCACAAAAGCCGGTTCGCCGAATTCCACTCTGGCGCCAAGGCTGCAAAACCTCTCTTCCGAGTCATGCTGTTGAATGGCTGCGATCACCGACTGGATTCTCTCTCTCACCTGTCTGAAGTCCACCGGAGTCACTTCTACTTCCGGGAGTCCAAAATCCTGGGCGCTTTTTATGGTGTGATAGGCCTGAGCGGTCCGGATCAGCGTTTTGCTCGGGACACATCCGAAGTGGAGACAGTCGCCGCCCAGGTCCTTTTCCTTCTCGATCAGGAGGGTTTTGGCGCCCAACTGGGCCGCACCGGAGGCCACGGTCAAGCCTGCCGCCCCCCCGCCGATAATGCCGATGTCATAGTCATACGTCGCCATGGTGTTTTTCCATCCTTTCCACACTATTTTCCGTTAAGAGACCAGTCATAGTCGAGGTATTCGACCTCCATATCTCCCTTATGTTGACCCAATCTCTCTTTGAGCCCCCCTTTGGCATATTGCTTGAAAAACCCGACAATGTCATCGTTGAAATCCTCTGAATACCATTTGAATATGCTGCTTACATAAAGCGTGTTTTCTTGAAGGCGGTTGTATTTCGGATTGTTGACAAAAGCTTCCGTCATTTGGGTGAGCTGCCTGTCCAGCCTATCCCCCCGATAAGGTTCCGACCGCAACGGCGGACAGCCCTTGGATGCGCAGTTCACCGCAAAATGAATCCGGGGGTCCTTGAAACGGGGCCTGAGAATGTCGTGTTCAATGTTGTCCAGGGTCATGACATCGCCGCCGATGCGGGCGATTTTTTTCTTCCACGGGCTCTTGAACAGGCTACCCAGATCTTTGATCGACTTTATGTCAGGATAGGCGCTCAAGATCAGCTTGATGGTCCAGGCATTGTATGCGTTGATGTAAAAAGCGAACTGCTCGTTTCGAGAGAGTTTCTTCGGGTCGGTCTCCTCCAGGATTTTGAGATATCGATCCAGCTTTGCCTCCTCATTCTTAAAGCGCTGGTAGTCCACAACCCCGTTCCTCACATATGTATCGAGCAATTCAGCATAGAGGGCATTATCGACTGTGACGTCCGACCAGGCCGGCGCCTCAAAGCCCACAGCAGCAAAGAAAAGGGAATAAAATAGAAATGCTCGCATGATCGATTTCCTGTCATTCATCGTCCGCTCCTTAAATTGGTGCTTGCTTTGAAAAACCTGATCAAAAAGGCCAAGAAACCCCTGTCGTACAAGGGTCATTCAATGTCGCTTGTTCTTTGAAGACAATACGGGCTCTTCTGCGCCTTCCCCTTGTAAATGGTTTGGCGGTGCTACTCGGCAGCCATCATGATGGTTGCGCCGGAGAAATCCTCTATGCTGTACTGACAGAGCAAGAGCCGTTTTCCACACACCCGGTAGCAGTTCAATTTTCCTGAATTGGTCCAGTGTATTATGCTCATATCGGAGACATTCAGAACCTGGGCCGCTTCTTTTATGTCTAAGAGGTGCTCCATTAGTCAGGGCTTTTAAGGAATGTATCAAATACACTCCTTCAATACCTTTTTGGCCCAGCCCGGCAGCGGACTTACTGACTCAGTCAATGCTCCGTGTTCAATAACGGCAATCTTTCGGAAAGGAGCATCATACAGGGAGTTGTCCAGGAGTCGCGCCTCGTCGATTAGGGGAAGGACGGTTGCGATATGTTTCATCGTTCTCGGGATGCGGCTCCTTATTTTCTGAGGGGGTACGTCATGGCCGCCTTCAGCGACACGCTGATGAACACGGGCTTCATTCAGTTCCGGGGTTTCTAAATGGATGTACACGAGGACGATTTGGTAGCCCAGTGATTTTGCCCTGGCAATGAAATCTATCTTGGAGGGATGTGAAAATACCGTTTCAAAACAAAAGGAAATTCCTTGAAGCAGGAGGTCCTCTCGAAGCCTTTCCGCAAGGATCATCGCCTTATGGCTGGCAGATTCCTGATTTACGGGGTTTATGGCCCTGGCAATGATATCGGCGTTGATCAGGTTGATGCCGCGGGATTTCAGGAAAAGACGGTAAAAGGTGGATTTGCCGGCGCCGTTGGCACCTGCCAATATCCAGAGCTGCTTTTGGCTTTTCATTGGGATGCCCTGAATTCACCATTTTCAAAGTGACCCGTCTGACGTTCCCCTGTCTTGACATTGACCCTGTCCAGCAGGCCCGGTCGGCTTTTGCTGGCTTCATAATAACATGGCGCCGCTGTCAATTTTGACGAGACGTCTTTGCTCCTGAAGTTCTTTTCCAGATCGTTGAAAACGTCAGAAGAATCGATGGGCGCCGAGTAGGCCGATTCCAGCCTGATGGTTTTGACGCCCTGCATCACAGCAAACACATCTTTAAGATCCATGATGCCTTCCACCGCTCGACCCAACTCGGCCCAGTATTCAATTTGCATGGGGATCGAACGTTTTTGAATCATGCCTTCCATTTTGGCGGCCTCTATCAAATCCGAGCTTAAACGCATTGGACTGCCCATTTGATCTTCCCCCCTACCCTTCCGTTGCTTTTTGCTACAAAAGTAGCGCATAAATAAAAGGTTGTCAATCTAAATGACCCATCACGGGGGATATCTTGGATTCCCAAAGCCATCTCTTTCGCTGGTTGTTCGCCTTCCATTCCGCCAGCCGCGACATCATCTTATAGCGTCCTGTCCACGGGCGGACCGCCTTTTGGGCTCGTGGTCGTGTACCGGAGATCCACATCCGCGCTCAGGGTCCGATGATGTTCACCTGTTTCATGATCGTTTCTTCTTCCGTTGGGTGGCCGGATTGGCGTGGGATGGGTGGCCGACTTCCTCTGGAATCAGAGGCCGCTTTGGTGTGAACTATGTGATCATCTTGACATCTTGGCCATTTTGCAGGTATTATGCATACGATATTGAGCCAGAACCAGAGAGATTGAAAATCCTGCAGCCCAATATGTTGTAAGGGCAAAGGCAGTAAGTGTAAATTAGCACTCACAACATAAGTAAGGTTATCACAGGTTTTTGGCGGCCCGAAACCTATGGGGTTTCCAGAAGATCTATCAGTATTCCAGATAGTTGACTGTCAGAATTTTTTACGAGGCTCGCACAAGCCGCCGGGATTTAGATATCACAGGTTGTTGATGCCGGTGACATTTTGGGGTTTGTAGCAGGATAAAAGGGTTTTTAAGGCGGTCGGAGTTGCTTCGGATAGGAGGCACTCTTCTGATCAAGGCAACTGCCTAAACCACGCCATATCTCTCCTCCTCATAGTTTCTTTTTTTCATTTCGATAAGTTATAGACACCCTCACTTCCCTGCTTCCTTTTTTTCCGCCTCCTTAACCTTCGCGCGCTCGGCTCTCTGTTCCATAACCATCTTGTAGGCCAGGTAATATTTGTAGATGTTGCTCACATACTGAACCGTCTCACGACCGACCTTTTCCGCGGCAATGACTTCCACATGATTGAACCACCTGTTGGGATCGAGACCGCGCTTGGCCGCCTGTTTGCGAAGCTGAGAGATCCGGCCAGGGCCCGCATTATAGGAGGCGAAGGTAAACAGCCCCTTGTTCAGCGGGTCCATGGGCTCATTGGCGTAAAACTGGTCCATCATGAAGCGGATGTATTTCACGCCGGCGTGAATGTTGGGTTCGATTTTGGTGATGTCGGCAAACCCCATCTCCTTGCCCGTGCTCGGCAGCACCTGCATGATGCCGATGGCGCCCGACGGATTTCGCGCATTCTGGTCGAGTCTCGACTCCTGATACCCCTGAGCCATCATGAGCAGGTAATCCAGCTCGTATTTGTCTCCGTAATTCCGGAAAAACTCGATGGTAGCTTCGAACCTGGCGAGATCTTCCTTGGAGGTGGCGTTCCTAACAAGCTTTGTGTCCTTGAGATATTTCTGCAGCAATATATTGCGTGTCTTGGAGCCCTCAGCATAGTGGGAAAGGAACTCGTCAAGCGCTGCCTTGAGCTTCGGGTTGTTCTTTCGGATCATGACTCCAAGTTCCCCACCGGTTCGGACGGCCGCTTCCGGGTGCAAAACAATATTCTTGAAGATCTGCTTCCAGAACTCGGCAATGTGGTTGTCCACAATCGTGAACTTCACAAGACCGGCATTTACCATCTCCAAGATGTCTTCATCCTCCAGCTCGGGTGGCGAGAGCCTCACTTTCACCGGCGCCTTGCCTGCTCTTTTCAGCTCGGCATTGAGTTTCTGAATGCTTTCGTAATAGCTCGCCGTTTTCCGGATATAGATCTCCTTCCCCGATAAGTCCTGCGGCGCAGTGATCGGCTCGGCCCCGGGACCGGTGACCGCGATCTCGCAGACGTTCCTCCTCGTCGGCTCGGTAAAGTCCACCTGCTTGAGGCGCTCCGGGGTGATCGTCAGATTGGCGACGGCCATATCCCCTCGGCCCTCAATCAGGGCCGGGATAAGTTCATCATGAGACACGGGTATGAACACAACATGGACGCGAACATGCTTTTTTTTGAGCTTTTTGTTGACGCTGTCCTCGAAAAGCCGGCCCATGTCATAGGTGAGCCCCCGCTGAGTTGCCTTGTCAACAAAGTAATGGGTCCTTGAATAGGTCACCAGGATGCGGATGACACGCCGCTTTATGATCGCATCGAAATCCCCGGTCAATTTCTGCTGGGTGACATCGGGCATGGAATAGACATTCTTGGCAGGCTGACTCGCCTGTTTGTCCGGCGTCTGAGCGAAGGCAGGCACTGCGACTGCCAGACTGAGTACCACCGCCATAGAAACGATCCCTTGTATCATTTCACTCCTCCTTGCTTACCTTTCAAGGCTACTGTCCCCTGGTCCAGCTCTTATCAGGGTTGAAAATGGCCATATCATGTCCCAGTTTGACGGTTTTTGGGCCCAGGTCCTTCTGGTAAACCACTCCCTCCTGGTTCACGACAAAGGTCAGCACACCGGATATCTCATATCGTATCGGAAAGGCCACCAGCGCAAAACCGCCGATCATTTTGCCGTCCACCACATACGCGCGTTCGCCGCCAGGCGCGTCCTTCCCCTGAGCCTTCAGTATTTTGAAGAAGTAACCGCGACAGATCGCCATGTTGCCTTCCTCCGTGGGCTTATAGCCCTCCTGCCGAATGGCGTTAACAAGCTCGGCGTTCGGGCTGGGTGCCTCCCCAGGGTTGCATTCCCAGTGAAGTCCGTCGTATTGAGAGGGTGAACTTCTGAAGCGCTGAGCGTATTCCAGGATACCATCACCGTTATGATCCTTACGGTAGAATTCGCGCTGGGCATCCACATAAGCGACCATCATGTCCAGGGCGCTCAGCTCAGTCTTGCCGATGCGCCGACTGAGCAGGTCCTCGTGTCCCTCGATCGAATCAAATCGCCACCTCCTGCCTTTCTTCACCAGCGGAACAGGGTAGGGGGTTTCGGCCTTGCCGATCTGCAAAACCGCACGGTCGGCACTTTCAAAAACCACCTCGTGTGCCTCCCTGAAAAGGGAGAGAAACCATTCACGCTCATAGCGGTCGATGACCGGATCGCCCGATGAGACGAGCCGCAATCCCTTGTCTCCCAGTATACCGGCAACAGTTGTGCTGACACCGCTGTTGTAGGCGGCCCCCAGGGCATTAGCGGCCTCCTCTGCAGTTGTGAACGTCTTTTGCGGCAGAACCGCTTCCTTGCCGAAGGCCGGCTCCAGGAAAAGATTCCCGGTAATCATTAACACCACACAGACTATTCCTGTCAAGTGCATCTTCTGTCTCTCCTGCGAGGTTGGACTGCCTGAGTCAGGCGTCAGCCCGTGTGCATAATATCAAAATTGCATCTCTCTTCAGTTTGCCTGGATGGTGAGCTGAGGGCCTGGGCCCTTCTCGGTGGTTTCCGCCAGTGTCATGAAGATCAGAAGGAACGTGAACACCCCTTTGGATGGGAGATCACGATCCTCTATCCAATACCAGAGATCGCCGTATCGCACAGCAGCGAAGGAAGCCTCGGGCCGGGATGGGCCGCTGGCTATGCGGGCCATGGGGGGCAGTATCTCTTTTCCATCTGTGGGCGTCGGAGGGGCCGGAAAAGCGCGGCCCTCCCGTATATGATCCTCAGGAACGCTCACAAAGGCCGACATCTCGAGGAGAATCTGCATGGCTGAGCGGGTCTGTATGGCGATCACATCGTCCAGGTCTGTCGGTGTCCCGTAGACGATCTTAAAATCGGTCTTCTCCAGGTTCAGCCCCAGAAGCCTCCTGAGCGCCTCCCGCTCATCCTGGATATCGGGCGCAATATCCTTGGTGGGGAACGTCATAATGACCCCTTCACGCTTCCTTTCCTTGTCCGGATCCACGCGAAACCCGACCGCACCCGACTCCTGAATTCGCCGAAATGATTGAATCACCTTCTCAAACTCGGTGTCCGGAGCCCTTCCGCGACCGCCAGCCCTGCCGTTCGATAGGCCGTTGATGCTCTGCACTGCGACCTGAAACAAAAGGTCGGCACGGTAGCCCGATTCGACCAGTTCCATCAACCGGATGGGGGGGATGGGCGTCATCAGGGTCCGGATGAAGTTCGACCCGGTCAAGGGTACGAACGTTACGGTGGGCCGGTCGGTGTATTGCCCCTGGGCGCCCAAACCGATGCTACTGTTGACAACACCCGGGACAGAGCCGTTGACATTGAAAATGTTCCCGCCCGCTGAAAAGCTGCTCTGCATCTGGTAGCTGCTCACGATCTGGCCGACATCCACAAAGATGGGCGTATCCGCATAGCGCAACTTGACGATGTTCAGGAGCATCTGCTCCTTCCAGGAATTGGCCACCGCCTTGGTAAAGTCAAGCCGATCGCGGTCGAGCGTTACCGCACCGTAGCTCATACAGCCGCCAAAACATGCCATGCCCAGCGACAGGCTGACCCAGCGGATCAAGAGATGGATGTGAGATGGTAAGACTCTTTTCATTTGATGAGCGCCTCGAACAGGTGTTCGATGCCACGCTGTTTGCGTAGCATCGAACAGTCATAACACTATTTAGTCGTCTGGCCCGCTTTATATCCTTCCTTGTAGGCCGCTTCCTTGGATTTCTCGTGCTGGTCGTAAATGTAGCCGCCGGCAATTCCCGTGGCAGCACCTATCGCGGCGCCCCAGCCCGCGCTGCCGGCCATGGCCCCGATCAGCGCTCCTGCACCGGCGCCCATGGCGCCCCCGCTCAATGTGCGCTGCTGCGTGTCCGACATGCCTGCACACCCAAAAACAGCAAGGCTCAGTACCAGCATAACGCCAAGTAAAATTCTTTTCATGATCTCCTCCATTGATTTTAGCTCTAATGATTCTTGCCTACGGTTCGGCTCAGGGTTTGCACGGCCATGTTTCCATCAGGAACCTGAACTCCGTCTCTACCGGCTTGTCCTTCATATATTGCGGATGGGCCTTGGCCCAATCCACGAACATCTGGATGGTCTCGTTTCGAGAGGGCGGCGGATCCGGGGGGCAGACCAGTTTGATCCCTTTCGGTCCCGAACTGGCTGCCACATAGTAATGATACGCCCCCACCAGATACCCATGACAGAAGTTGATGGCATGATGATACAACGGATCATCAGGAGATACCGTACACAAATTGATCAGGTTCTGGGTGGTTTCCATCTTAAAATCTTCTTCCGATACGGCGCCCGCCAAAGCGGGAAGTGCAAGTAAGATTGACAGTAAAATGATAATTGTTCTGGTTTTCATCATGAATCCTCCTCTGTTCAATGTTTTAAAATAGTCGAACCCTTGTCATAATCATTCGATAAAGCCTCCTTTGTAAATGGGTTACGATGGTTGAGACCGTGTCATACTCAGACCCTGTCACGGCTGAAATAAAATGGCCATCTCAGCCAACGAACAGAAGCCTCTTGCATCCTGAATCCAATGGCAACGAGGGTCCTGCCGCGATATTAAGGTCCCACGGTGGATGAATCTCCCTGATTGACACTTTCCGGCCTCGTGCACATCCCCCCTGCAGACGATAAGCGGGTCGGCTGCGAAGTGTAGTTTCCGACCAGCCTCGCTATCAGAACGGCAAGGTAAAGCTGGCCCATCATGGCCTCCAATACGGCGAAAGACCTTGCAGGGCCGCTGATAGGCGTCATATCACCATAACCCACCGTGGTGAGGGTAACGTAACTGTAATAGGAAAACGTCATTTGATTGACCGCTCCCTGGGGCATTTGAAACGAACCGGGCTGACACGTCTCAAGGGTGGAAAAAACGAAACTCCAGAACAATCCGAGGAGGAAATAGACGCAAATGGCGCCTATGATCATGTCGCCCGTAATCCTGTCTTCTCTGAACAAATAGAACAGGATAATCGTCGCGGTATAGGCCAGCAAAAGGCCTGCAAAAATATCGCTCAGGATGTTTAGGGCTGAAATAGCGGTGAGATAACCCGACAAATTCAAGCCTTCCGTCAACAAGGCCAGGACAAGGGCTGTGATAAACGTGCTTCTCTTCCGGCTGACGGCAAAAACCGAAGAAATGAAAATGATCAGGAAGAAGATGCCGATGTGATATCGAATAACGAAAAAGCCCTCCAGAAAGGGAAGAAGGACAATCATGAGCAACATGGAGATGAACAGGAAGAGGAATCTCCCGATGACGATTTGTGTAAATGGGATGCGGAGTTGTCTGAACATTCGGTTTCAATCCTTTACCAGTCCGGCCATTCCCAGCCCCGTTGATCCTTATCGTCAGCAGGCAATTTGAATCCTGCCGGAGTTAGTAATCCACCCCAGTCGGTACGTTCCGTCATCTGGTTTCTGTTTTCTGCCGAAAGGATTTCATTTCCCTCTCTGGATTCCCAGCCACCGCCCAGGGCCTTGTAGGTGCTCACAAGATGCGTGCTCATCTGACCGCTCACTTCGGCCAGCCGATTGGATTGCGTCGCCAGAAATCGTTCGGAATCCAACACCCTCTGATAGTCAACGAGCCCCTCTTTATATTGCAGCAGAGAGATTTTTACCGAACGCTCGGCTGAGGTTACGCTGTCTTTCAGAAACCGTTCCTCTTCCCTGGAAGATGTAAACGCCAACAGTGCATCTTCAACTTCCCGCTGCGCATTCAAAACCGTATTTTTATAAGAAACCACAAGCTGTTGAAGGCGTGCATCTTCTGCCCGCACACGGTTTCTGATGCGCCCGTAATTGAGAATATCCCAGCTGAAACCAGGGCCTACGCTCCAGAACAGACTTTTGTAGCTGAATATGTCACCCAGCGAACTCTGACCGAAGGCTGAGGTTGCGTCCGATGAACGCCACCCGATCGTTCCAAAAAGATAGAAATGAGGGTAGAGATCTGCCTTGGCAATTCCGATCTGAGGGCTCTGGGTGGCGATTCGCAACTCCGCCAGCCGGATGTCCGGTCGACGTCTGAGAAGATTATTGGGAATGTCAATAACGACTGTCTCAGATGCCACAGGGATCTCAGTCGGTCCGTTCAGCAGGGCCTTCAGCTCTCCCGGCAACACGCCCAGCAGGATGGCCAGAGCGTTTTGGGCTTTACGCAGACCCGATTCCAACCGGGGAATCAGGGCCTGGGTATCGCGCAGCAAAGACCTGGCCTGGGCCACATCCAGCTCCGTTACAGCGCCCTCCCTGAATCTGACCTCGGCAATCCGCAGAGATTGTTCTTGCAGCCTGACATTCTCCTCGGCAATCACCAACTGTTTCTCCAGCGTGCGTATCACGACGTATGTTCGCGCCACTTCAGCCGTCAGGGATACGAGGACGTTGTCATAACTGGCGACAGTGGCCTCCAGGTTGGCGACGCCGGTTTGCACGGAACGACGAAACTTCCCCCAGATATCAAGTTCCCAGGCGGCATCGAACCCGAGGCCCAGGGCATTAAAACTGCCATCGATAAAAGGTGTCTCGGCACCGGTACTCAGTTTGTTGTTCGTCAGGCTTCCGGACGCCGCCTGTTGCTGAGGGTACAGATTGCTAACTACGATGCCCAATTGCGCACGGGCCTCGTAAATGCGGATGCCGGCGATCTGCAGGGAAAGGTTCTGCTCATAGGCCATTTTGACAAGATTGTTCAGCACAGGGTCGTCAAACACACGCCACCAGTTGCTGTAGTCGGCTTCACCGGCGCTCAACCCAGGCGCCTGTGTCTCCGTCCAGTCATCCAGTACCGGCGCCTCCGGCTTAACAAAATCCGGTCCGACCATGGCGCAGCCGCTCGTGATCCATACAATGGCAGCCCATGCCAGCATCAAGGACCATAATGGGTTGACCCATCTCACGAATGGCCCCGTCTGATTTTGATTGGTTGGTGCATCCTCTTTGCCGGTATGCATAGCCCTCTCCTTCTTCAGCCAGGCACATTTTGTGCCGGTGGTTTAACGCGAAAAAAGATGCTGTAAAGCACCGGAACATAGTTGAGCGTAAATAAACTGCCAATGCCCAGGCCGAAAAACATGACCGATGCCATGCCGTAAAACAGCGGGTCATGATTGATGATCAACGGCGAAAATCCAAGCATGGTGGTTGAAACCGAAAGGAGGATCGGTCTGAATCGGCTGACCGCGGCATTGACAATCGCATCATAGGGCATCTGACCGTCGCGCCGGTTTTCCTCAATTTTATCAATCATCACGATGCCATTGTTCACAATGGATCCTGCCAGGGCCAGAAGTCCGAGGATGACCATAAAGCCAAAATCGGCCCGCATCGCCAGCAGCCCGACCACTGAGCCCACAATGACCAGCGGCATGGTCAATAGAATGATGGCCGCCCGCCGGATGGAGTTAAACTGCCATACCAGCAGAAAAACAATGCCGCCGAAACATGGCAGCAGCCATTTACCCAGGTTTCTCTGGGCCCTGGCCGCGTCTTCCAACTCACCCCCTGCCTCCCAGTAGTGGTTTTTCGGGAATTTCGTGCCGTCCAGTGTGGGCTTCAGGGCTGCAAAGATTTCGGAAGCCTTCAGCACCGGGTTCTTGGCGCTGACGGTGATGGTGCGCTCCTGATTGTAGCGCACGATACGGTTCAGCTCACCGACGGTGTACACATCGGCAACCTGGGTGAGCGGCACGCTGCCGCCCGAGGATGAACGGATGCCGAGCGTGCGCAGGCTGTCAGGGGTATCCCGTTCAGCCTTGACGCCGCGCCCGACGATAGGGATTTGAACATTGCCATGATGGTAATTGGTGGCCGTGGCACCGTCGATAAAGAACTCCAGGGCCTCGGCCACATCCTTCGATGTCACCCCGGCGCGGCGGGCGCGGGCCTGATCCACATCCGCCTTGGCCGTTATCACCCGGTTGTTCAAATCCTGCTTGATATCGATGGTTCCGGGGATCTTCCGGAGTGCGGCCATTAACCCCTCGGCCTGCTCCTGCAGGACCTCTATGCCGGGGCCGCTGAGCCGGACTTGCATCAGGCCGGTCTCACTGCCGCCAAGCCACATGGATTTAACCCGGCCGCGCACGTTGGGAAAATTATTCAGCAGGTATTGGCTCGTACGCGAGACAAGCTCGGGCACCTGCTTGTTGGTCTCGGTATTGACGATTAAAAATCCGACAAACGGATCCGGGTCCAATGGCGACAAAGAGAGGAAAAAGCGCGGCCCGCCGTTTCCCACATAGGCGATGGTTCCGGTGACTTCCGGGTTTTTCTCTTTGTCCTGGAGCCATGCGCTGAGTTCTCTCACGGTCCTGTCGGTCTCCTCAATGCGCGTTCCGGCGGGGAGGTCGAGATAAATCAAATACTGGTTTCTGTCCCCGCTCGGGAAAAAGGCCTGGGGTATAAACGTTGCCGCATAGATTGCGAGAGCAAACAGGCCGCCCGTCAGGGCCAGCACCGGAACCCGGTAGCGCAGGGAAAGTTTCAGGATCCAGCGATAGAACCGATAGAATTTCCCCTGGTACGTATCCGTCTTCTGCGATGTATCAACGCCGCCGGCCGGTTTTGTCTTTAAAAACCAGTAACACATGCTGGTGGAGGAAAACATGGAGAAAAACCAAGATCCTATGAGCAGAATAGTCATCACCGAACCCAGCGAGGAGGTGTAATCCCCCGTGGAACCGATTTGCAGCAGAATCGGTCCAAAGGCAAAAACCGTTGTCAGCGTACTGGTGAGAAGGGGCACCGCAAGGGAGTTTCCGGTTTTTAAGACGGCATCCCTGCGTGCCATTCCCGTTTCCAGATTGACTTTAATGTCATCGGATACCACAATGGCGTTATCCACGAACATACCCAATGCAATGATCATGGTGGCGAGGGACATCCGTTCCATATCGATCCCGAGGGCGTACATCATCAGGAATCCGAAAAGCATGACCAGGGGGATGAATGACCCGACAATCAATCCGGTTCTAAGCCCCAGCAGCAGCATGACCACCACCAGGACGATGGCCACACTTTCGATGACATTGAGCACCATGCCGCTGACAGCTTTTTGAATGAGTTCGGGCTGGTAGGTGGCAAATTGGAGCATGTAGCCCCATGGAAGGGACTGCTCTATCTCTTTGACTTTGTTTTTCAACCGCTCGCCGAACGCAACGGCGTCGATCCCTCTGAGGATGAAGACACTTAAAACAACGGCCTGGTGGCCGTTGAAGTAAGCCGGGTTGTGGATCGGCTCTACGTAGGTTTTTCTGATGGTGGCGATGTCACGCAGCGGAATCGTGGCCTGGGTGCCGGAAATCGGGATGAGAACCTCTCCGATTTCCTCGATGGATTTGAACCTTCCCTGGGTCTCCACGATGATTTCCACATCGTCGAGGTTTATCCTGCCGCCGGGCAATAGAATGTTCTGCTGCCGCAGACTTTTCCCGATATCTGCGGTATCGATTCCCAGTTGCACAATCCTGGCGCTTGACACTTCGAGATAGATGCGTTCATCCTGCACGCCGGTGAGATCGACCTTCTGGATCCCCTTTAGCAAGTTGAGCTGCTCTCTGATTTGACGGGCGGTTTCATGCATTTCCGCCATGCTGAATCCATCGCTCCACAGCGCGATGGTGGCCACCGATGTGTCGCCGAACGTATCGTTGACCATCGGTCCGATGGTGCCTTCCGGCAGCTCGGGTTTGACATCATCCATCCGGTTGCGCAGCAGTTTCCACGTCGCGGGGAGCTGTTCTGCAGGCACTTCATCTTTGATGGTCACATGGATCAGGCATTCACCGACTTTGGAGGTGGAATCCTTGATTTTATCCACTTCGCCCATGCTACGGATTTTCTCTTCGATGGGCCGGGTAATCAGGCGTTCGACTTGTTCGACGGGCATGCCGGGATACTTTGCCGCCACCACTGCTTCGCGAATCGTAATGAAGGGATCTTCCAGTTTCGGAAGGTTCAAAAATGCATAGCTCCCCCCGACAATGACCAGAAATAATGTCATGATGACGGTCCGCGAATTATTCAGTGCAAATGCGGTGATCCCTTTCATCTGTCTCCTACTCTTTCATCGGTTTGACTTTCATCCCATCGGCCAAAAAACTCACGCCGGCCACGGCAATAACGTCTCCGGCCCTAAGACCCTCGTACACGATGGCGTTTTTTTGTTCCGTGCCACGGGAGCGGACCGGCGTTTTTTTGACCGTCGCTGTCTGGGGGTCATACACAAAGGCATACCCCTGGTTCGGTTCCCCGGCAGGCAGGATGGCCTGAAGCGGGATCCTGTAACCGGGCTTTTGGTTTTCGTATTTTATGGTAAGGGTCGCTTCAGCCGTCATGCCGGGTTTTAACTTTTTATTGGGACCCACCAGCTCCACTTTCACCGGAAAGGCATTGGCCTGAACAGCGGCGGAACCGATGTAGGAAATACGGCCTTTTGCGGACTCGCCCGGCAGCGTGGGAAAGGTAATCGTGGCCGCGTCATCGATATGAATTCGGTCGATGGTGGTCTCCGGGACGGCGAGTTGTACTTCCATTTTCCCGGTGGCATTAATTTCGAATATTTTCTGTCCTGCTTGCACCTCCTCGTGCGGCTGCACCGACCGCGAGGCGATGGCGCCGTCGTAAGGAGCAAGCAGTTTCGTTTTTCGCAGATTGCGATGGGCAAGGTCCAATCTTGCTATCTGATAATCCACCGCGCTCCGGGCGGCTTTGTAATTAAATTCTGCAACTTCTACAAATCTTTTTGCTCCCGCGCCCTGATCGAAAATCCGTTGATGGCGTTCGTACTCGGCCTTTGTTTTGGAAACATTGTCCCTGGCCTTTGCAAGCTCGGCCTTGATGGCCTCCACCTCCAACTGGTAGGGCTCCGGATCCAGCACAGCGAGCACCTGCCCATTTTTCACCCAATCACCAATATCCACTTTCACAGACGCCACCTGCCCGCCGACCTGAAAACTGAGGTCCGAGGAATCGACCGCAGCGACTTGCCCGGAAAGTTTACGGACCTGCGCGACAGCCTCCTCGCTGATAGTCATCGTCTTGATGGCGCGGACGGGATCGGGTATTTCAGGCGCCTCTCCTTTGCAGGCGAAAAGGGCCAAAAGGGATAAAAGCCCCAAAAAGGCCAGGCCGATATGCTTATAAACATGAAGTGACATGAAACAGCTCCTCCCCGGGTCACGAAGACCATCTATCATCTCTGGCATTCGATATCCGATTTGCCGGTTGGCACATACTGCTATTAGCAAGGTTTTTGCGTCGTGATTTGCCGATCGCAGTATAGACGCTCCAAGCCTTATTCCTTTGTCTTGGCGTGCGACGCCATCGCCCTCTGCCAGGTGCTGTCCGGGTTGAAGCGCGTCATGGCCTGGGCCTCTTTCTCTGTGCTTTCTCCCAGGTCTTTTTCGTAGACGATGCCATCATGGTTCACCATGAACGTCATGATCCCTGATGCTCCGTACTGAGCAGGATAGGCCGCCAGGGCAAACCCTCCGAGCATCTTTCCTTTCAATACATAGTCATAGGCCCCGCCCGGCGCGGCTTCCCCCTGGGCAGTCAGCATCCTGTAATAATAACCATGGTAGGGAGAAGGCCTGCTGTCCGACTGTTTAAAGGCGTACCCTTCTTCCTGAGCCTCTGCGAGGAGCGGGCCCAAGGGACTTTGCTCGTCCCCTTCTTTTGCCTCCCAGTAGAGACCGTCCCTTTTACCCGGATCGCTCCTGAATTGCTGAGCATATTCCCTGAAACCGTCACCGTTGCGGTCCCTGGACGCATATTCCCTCTGGGCGTCAACAACGGCCAGGCAGACCTGGATGGCACTCAGCTCATTCCTTCCGATCCTTCGTGCCAGGATTTCCTCCCTGCCTTCATCGGTGTCAAAATACCAAAGGGAATCCTTCCTGACGATGGGGATGGGAAAGGGCCAGTTCTCTTTTCCCACGTTAAGAAACACCCTGTCTGCAGATTCCTCCTGCAGAAGATGCTTCTCTTGATAAAACTGTACGAAGCGTTCTCTCCTCGAGTCGTCCGCAACCGGATCGCCCGAGGATACGATATCATCGCTTTCCGGACCTAAAATGGCCATCAGGGCGTTCAGGTCTTTTGATTGCAGAGCAGAAAGCAGTCCCTGCACTGCCTCTTCAGGGGACCCGAAACTGCGCTGTTCCATGGACTGGGCAAGGCACAGGCCAGAAACCACCAGGGACAGCAGAACCGCGCCCATCAAAATGGTTTGGTGCCGTTTGGCCAACGTGTCTGTTGTCGCCCACCGGATGTGTCGTAGCACCATGGTATTTCCTCCGTTCAAAAGGGATCGTTTGTTTTCCAGTTACCGGCGTCCACCGCGGCCACCGCCGCGCCCGCCGCCTGAACGGCTCATGCCCCCACCGCCACTTCCAGACCGGCTCGATGAAAGGCTTTGGTGCCCGCGGCTGCTGGAATCCCTGGTCTGACTGCCCCGTTCGTAGCCTCCAAAGGCGCTTCGATCGGTGGACCGTGGGCTTCCTCCGCGATCGAGTGAACCCGCCTGGCTCCGGCCCGACGAAGTCTGCCTTCCGGCCTCGGCCTTCCCCCGGAACTGGTCCGCTCCCCCCCTGGCAAGGTCCTGCCGTCCTGCCTCGGCACGCCCCCGGAAGGCCTCGCGCGACTGGGCATCCCGTGACGCTCCCCTATCAAACTTCTGAGCAGTGCCCTGGTCCCGGTATGACACTCCCTTACGGTGTTCAGGGTTATGCTTCCACTCCCCCCGACCGCCTTGTCCACCCGTCACCTTGTCCTTGTATTTGCCCCGATCGATATTGTTGTTGATATTGGTGTTCCTGTTAACGTCAATATCCACATCGCCGCCATGCCAATTACACCCACCCCACGCATAGCCCCAGGCAGCGCCTACGGCGACGCCCACGCCAAAGGAGAAAAGCGCAGCACCGGCCGCGTATCCGGGCGGGTAGTAATAGTAGGGCGGATACGCCGGATAGGGCCAGGTTCCATAGACCACCGTGGGGTTGTAGGTGGGGACATAGACGACCTGAGGATTTGCACTCTCGATGATAATGGTTTTCGTCTCTTTCTCGACAACCACCTTCTGCTCTTCACTGCTTTTCAGGTTTCCCTGGGCCTGGGCTGTCTGTCGGAGTTTCTGAACGGTGTCCATCACGTCTTTCTGCTGGGCGAGAAAAGCATCCCCCAGCTTCTGGGTCCAATCCAGCTTCTCGTTCATCATTTCCAGCACCTGGGGGAAGTTCACCAGGGACTTGACGCTGGGGTCCCAGTCCTCCTTTTCCAAAGCCGACGTCAGGGCATCGCCCTTAAGACCCGGGTTTGCCTTGGCCCATCTCGCGGCCTCCACGACCTCCAGCGGGTAGGTTGAGGCCATCAGGATCTGGGCCACAAGTGAATCCGGGTAGAGGGCGACAGGCGCCAGCAATTGGTCCAATTCCTCCTGTTTGAAGGTCTTTTTCCCCTCTTCGGTCTGTGCCATGACTCCCTGAGAGACCCCCAGCAGGAGCGCCAGAAGGATAGCCAATGATTTTTTAAGCGCTGGTTTCCTCTTCATGTCTCTCCTTTCTTATTTGACCGTATATCCATTTCCCTCCATACACGCAGAATAGGCTCGGTTATAGGTACTCCGCTTCTGCTCGTAAGCCGCATCCTGTTGCTGGGCCTGTTGCTCCTGGGCCTGTGCCTGCTGTCTCCGGTTCTGCCGGGTCTTCATGCCTCCCACCATGGCACCGGCTGCAGCTCTCGCATCCGACCTGCACTATTTAACGAGCGGGATCTCTGCTGCGAGTTCATATTTAACCAGGGCGCGAATTTTGTTCTCGATCTGCAGGTATCGAGCGACCTTCTTTGCCGGCAGCACCTTGTTCAGTTTCGACACATAGGAGGCTTGTAACTCAGCCTCAGCCGTCTGGATGCCCACGAGTTCAGCAATGAGTTTCTCGGCCTTCTCGTCGGTGAGCGTATTGTCCCGATAGGCTTCGGCATAGCTCACGATGAGCTTGCCAATGCGCTGATTAATCGCCATCAAATCCTTTTGATACGCCTCATACACAGGCCAGAAACCCTTTGCCTCAGAGTCGGTCAAGCCCATGTTTTCGGCAACGATCAGTTTCTTGTCCGCCTTGACCTTGTCACGCAGGATCTGCATGTTGTCACCCGGCTTATCCTGAGATAAAACCGGAGACACGACCAAAACCGATATCGCAGCCAGCGACAGAAAAAACATTGTGATAATGCCTCGTTTCATTGATTTTCTCCTTTTTCAATTGATTAGTTGGGTTATTTTCATCGCTTCTTTCAAGATCAGTCAACACGCATTTCTCACCCCAGGCATCCCCCCCTCTCGACCGGCATGGCGACCCCCCAGCCCATATAATTGATAATTGTTGATTCAAAAACAACCTGGCAACAACACGATGTTTGTGTCTAAGGTCCCAAAACCAATTTCTTGATATCCGCAACAGTGGGCATCTATTTACAGGTTGCTATTATTTGCTCTTCCGGATGCAGGACCGTCGAGGCTGGCGACCTGAATCGCGTACAGCAGTGCCTGTTCAGGAAAGGGCTTTTTCAGATAGGCGATGGCTCCCGCCTTAATCGCCCTTTCCTGCCACTCTGGATTGTCATGAGCCGTCATGAAGATGACCGGATAGACCCTTCCGGATAACAAGAGCTTCTCCTGCAAATCCAATCCGGTCATTCCCGGCAGCCGAATGTCCAGGACAAGACAACCTCCTCTCTGCATGGAAATCGAATCGAGGAACGCCTCGGCGGACTCATATGTCTCAGCATGATACCCGACAGACTTCAGGAGCCGTTTCAACGCTCCCCGTATGGAAGCGTCATCATCTACAATATATACCGTGAATACTTCCTGAGGCATGTCGCCTCCTCCGATCCCTATGTGATCCGCCGGTGAACAAACGCAATCCATGTCGCCCTGCAAAGACGCTGTGCGTAAAGCTTGATGTGGACTTTACGGGGTTTCGATCAGAAAAGATATTGGACCTTAGTCCCATATGAAGATCAGTCTCGGCAGCGGGCAGGCCTTCACAGGCATGCTCCATCCTTTACTAAACAAATCACAGGGATCACCCCATCGGTAGCCATTGTCTAAGGACATGGTATCCCCACGGCGGAAGGTCCATATACAATCCCTGGCTGCACATGTCATCGCCTTCCCCCTCATCCTCACTTCTCAATTTTCGTGATTTTACTCCCCTGCAGACCCGCCCCTGCCATCAGGCCTTGCTGGCTGAAAAAAAAGGCGTAGACGTCGCTCTTTGCCGTCGTGCTGGTCATTGATTTGGCCATGCCTTCATCCACAATCACGATGCTCGGTCCGACCCCGATCTCCCAGCCGTCGCTTCGGTCAAGGTAGGCAAAAGCGTCGTCCGTCATGAAGATAAGCGCATAAGCGTATTTCTGAACGCCCGCCTGCAGACCATAGGAGGCCGCGACGGTGTTGTAATACCCAACGGTATTGGACCCCTTCCGAAGGGCGCCCTCACCGTAAAGTCCCCCCACGAGGAAGCCGCCTTTGACGATTTGCGGAAAGACCAGAACGGCCTTTGCATTTTTGGCGAGCTCCTTTGCGGCAGGGTATTTACTGTAAAGTGTTTCCAACGCCGAGTCGACGCTCCGATCGATTTCGGCCTTACCGGCCGCGGTTGCCGAAGCAGCACCCACCCAGTGAACGGAACCCAGGGGGAGCGTTATCCAAATAGCGATGAGCGCTGCCACCAAAACGGCAATTTTGCCAATTTTCCTGAAGTCTTTCATGTCATGTCTCCTTTCCTACTGCTGTTAGCTTAGATCCTGTAGTGATCCTTTGGGCCTTCCATCGTCCAGGCGCCCTCGACGCATCTCGCCATGGCATTTCCTACTCCTCAGCCATGACCCAGTCGCTCGCTAAGGCTCGGGCCCATCCCGCCCGTCTTCCGGGAGGCTATGCGCCTACCCATTCAAAACCTCCTCATTACGTTAGGCCTGGACCCTCGGATTGAGCACAAGGATGCCATCCGTGCCATAAAACGTCACGGGTCGGCCCTTGTCGTCAACCACCGTGATGCTCGAAATCTCCCCTTCGGCTTCTCCGGTCGCCTCCTTCTTGATGGCTTCGGCAAAGCGCCTGGCCAGTTCCCATGCCATGACGTCTGAGGTGAGGAGCGGTTCCTCTTCCGAGGGGAAGAAATCTGAAATCCATTCATTCCCCTGGCGTCGCTCGAATCGCACACGGAACCCTTTGGGTCTCTGAATCCAGCCGGCGCCGATCATCTTCATTGCTTCTTTTAAGTCCATTCGCTGATTCCTCTTACGCGGTTTTGTGCTCTGCTCTGCCAACCAGGTCCTCTGCATCCGTGCGGCCCACTGATGAAGCCTCCTGTATATGAACCAGCCGTCTCGCCATGCCGAAACCGATCCCTTCATGGTCGAACCGGAGTTTGATTTTTTCGAGAAGGTCGCACCGGGTCCGCCAGTAATCGATGTTTTTGACCCATGACCAGGCGGCCAGTTGAACCCCGTCCAGATCCAGGTTGATGACAAACACCCTGGCGGGAGGGGTCTTGAGTATGCGTGGGTCTTCGGCGAGGATCTCCGACAGGATCGCCTTGGCCCTGAGGAGGTCCTCTTGATACCCGATGGGGAAATCGATCCGGATCTGCCGGTTGGGGATGAGATGATAGTTGATCAAATAGTCATTGAGCACCTTGCTGTGGGGAACGAAAACGGTCTTGCCGTCAAAGGTCCGAATGCGCGTGTTCATGAGGGTGGTGCCCTCTACCTTCCCAAGGAGGTCGCCCGTCTTGACGGTATGTCCCACCTTGAAGGGAAGTGTAGGAATGAGCGGTCTGAAAATCACCACAATACCGACGAGTGCCAATGAAATGGCTACGAGGACGCGACCAATCACCATGCCTTTCAGACCAAGAAATTGAGCGGCCATGATCACAAAAAGAGTAATGATCAAAATGAACAGGACATTAACGACTATCGAAAGGGTGGCCTCCTTCAGGTTAAATCTTCTAAGAATGACCCTGGCGTACTTCAGGAACACCTTGGCAAGCACCAGCCCAACCACCAGAATGATGAGTGCGCGGACGAGACCCGGCCCGTAGAGGGTCACCATATCGCTCATCTCTCTAAGTTTTTGCAATTCAGCTTCCATCGCATTCATGCTTCGTCCCCTTATTCACAAGATTCATGTTTTTTTCAGGGCGGAATCCTTTTTGAAATTCCCCTGGATGTTCCGCAAAAATCGTTTTCCTGCTCTCCCCTATTTGGTGTGATCGGTGTGACAGAGAAGACATTCCATGTGGCCCTGCTGTTGGTTCATGCCATCGGTGTATCTCCCGAAGCTTTCCGGCCCATGGCACTCAATGCAGTGGGTAATTTTCTTCGACGGCGTCCATATTGCAGGCTTCCATCTGCCGGCAAAGTATTCATTGAGAGAATGGACCACAGTGAAGACGACCTCCCCGGCCACCTTGGCGCAGCGCTCATATTTTTCTTTGGAGGTGACCTCGACCCCGGCGGCCAACGTCCACTTTGAAACCGATGTGTGGCATAACGGTGTCATGGCCTTGGCCTTGACCTGTTTGGGGCACTCAGAGATATCATCGAAACGTTCCGTCGGGAATTCCATCTGCGCGTACCACCACATCATCCGGTCGATCACCGGGCTATAGCTGTGATCCTTGTCGTAAATGACGAGGTTGATGAGGCACGAACAGACGCCCAGTGCCCCGCACAGCGTGCCATGCCCGGCATACCCTTGCCCTGCATGCTCGAACATGAAATCCGGCAGGGTTGTCCATGGATAACCGACCTTCTCTTTCAGGAGGCTGGAGACCCCCAGCCACGTGCCGTTGCCTCAGCCTTTGTTCTTGAGGGAACTTCGATAGGCCCGCCTGCCAGCCTCCAGGGGATCGAGATTGACCCACTTCCATGGCAGAGAGGGAGCTGAAGGCAAAGTTGTTGCAGGAGCGGAATGAACGTTGCTGATGCGACCGGCGATTCCCCCTATAAGGAACATCGCTGACCCCTTCAAGATACTCCGGCGTGAAAATAAGCCGTTCTCTTCTCTTTTCTCTTTCATATATACTCCTTTTTTGTTCAGCACCTGGGGATACCGAACCAATGCCAGAATTGGAAAATTCTATCAGTTCTGCGCTTCGCCGATCCAGTGAATCATCAGATTATAGCCGATTGAGAGAACGATGGCCCCGGTGAACAGCCCGATCAGCCCGGAAAAGATGAACCCGCCGATGGCGCCGAGGAAGATGACCAGCATGGGCACAGCCGAGCCTTTTCCCATCAGCAGCGGTTTCAGCACATTATCGGAGAGGCCGATGAGCAGCAGCGCGACCGTCCACAAAATGGCCGGCAAGAGGTCATTTGCCGTGAATAGGAAAATGATGACGGGCAGGATGACGATGATCGAAGGCAATTGAAGAATGGCAAAAACCAGGACAGCAAATGCCCAAAGCCCTGCAAAAGGTACATCGGCCACCACGAACACCGTGCCGGCCGCCAGAAACTGAAAGAACGCGACCCCGAGAATGCCTTTAGCGACGCTCTTGACCGTTGCCCCGGTGACCGGAAGCATCTCATCGCTGCCTTCTCCGGCCAGGCGTTGGACCAGTCTGCGCACAAAATTGGCCGAAGCATCTGATTTTACAAGGAATACGCCTGCTATGATCACCGAGATGAAAAACATGAGGAGGCCTTTCCCAACACCGCCCAGATGCCCGAGAATCGCAAGCCCCAGTTTCGACAGGGGCTCCCTGTAGGCCGTGATGGCCGACTCCAGGCTTTGGTAGGCCAGCAACCATATTTCGGAAATGGGTTTCCCGATCAGGGGCCATCCTGCAACAGACGGGTCAGGGGGAGGGATCACCAGGGTCTGTTCCTTCAACTGGGTGGCCAGGCCTTGGATCCCTTCAGCCAGGGATTTGATAAGTAAGGCGGTCGGCAGCAGGAGGATGACCAGTATCAGTAATGTGACCACGACCCCTGCCAGCATATTCCTGTTCCCCAACCACCGTTTTACCATCGCGAAGAAGGGGTGGAGAGCGACGGCAATGATGGCTCCCCAGATTACGGGCTCCAGGAAGGGGAGGATGATCCCGATGCACCAGGCGATGAGCACAAACAGGATAGCGATCCTGAGGATGGTGTCGATTAAAGGCGTTTCAACGGTCTTTTTCATACGCTTATCTCTCACTTCCTTGAGTTTACCGTTTGCACAGGGATAGGCCCGTTTAGAAAGTGGGGCGGCTTTTCTCCGAGGCCATGCCTTGCAAAACGAATCAGGCGTTACTTTACCCTTCCCCGTGTCTTAGCCGCAGGAATAGTGGGACATCCTAATAATAGATGTTTGGCCCCTGCTTTCATTGACGTACAGTGCCCAGCCACCGAAACGCCCACCTTGCACGAGGATCGCGCCGTTGCCACCGTCCTCCGGCACGTCAACCTCGGCGGTGATGGCCCTGGACTTGCTCTTGATCTTGATAAGAAACTTCGAATCCTCTATACCCGGGACTTGAGGGCGTCTTTGTTGATTCCCATTCTGGAAAACCTTTGTGCAAAGACAGTTCCTTTATCATCCCTCGTATGAACACGTCATCATCTATTACCGTGAATGCCTCCCGAGGCAGATCAGCTCCTTCAACCGTTATCAAACCCACCGGCCAATAGAAACAATCGATGTCCCACGAGAAAAGCGCAGACGTAAAGCTTGATGTGGATTTTACGGGTATTAAAACGGAAAAGATATTGGACTTTGGTCCAATGGGGAGACCAGGACCGCCGACGTCCCGGCACAAGTGCTGGCTCCGCAGGGTTTTAATCGTTTTTATTCGGCTAACTTATTAAAATAAAACGATAAACCAGGTGACATAAGAACTCCGTTTGAAAAACTGCTTTCCCGTTGTACGCTGACATGGACAGCCGGGCACTATTTGGCCGCCACAGTTCCTCTTATATCGGAATTCCAGTGAGAAAATGCTTTGGTTGACAAAAACCAATTTCTCCGATACTATTCAAAAAAGTAGGAATCTGTCAGCAAAAGGAGGAAAGGATGGAATCCGTTATAACAAAAAAGGGACAGGTGGTCGTCCCTGTGTCACTGAGAAAGAAATATGGCATCACATCCGGCACACGAGTGGTCTGGATTGACACCGGAACGGTTATCAAACTGATCCCCATCCCGGAAGATCCTGTAGCGGCTTTGCGCGGCTGTTCAAAGGGGGAAGACCTTTCTGCAAGCCTTCTGAGGGACAGGAAGGAGGATGCAAAACGTGAAAACGGACCTCTATCTGCCTGATACATCTGCTGTTCTTACCCTTATGGACGGCGAGGAAGGGGCCGACCTGGTCGAAGATATCCTGCGGACCAGAGAGATCTTGTTGCCCGCACTGGTTCTCTTTGAAACCTATTACAAAAGCATCCAGTATCGTGGCATGGAGATGGCGGAATTGCGGTATGCCACGCTGAAGAGCATACGGGCCACACATGTCTCGGGACTGACCGAACCGGTCCTTCTGAAAGGGGGCGAATTCAAGGCTCGACACCAGATATCCCTGGCGGATGCCATCATTGCAGCCTATGCCTTCGTTCATCATGCCACGCTGGTCCATAAAGACCCTGAATTTGAAGCCCTTACGATGGTCAATCAGATGAAGCTCCCCTATAGGCGGAATGAAAAAACGAACGAAGTGAGGGGCTAGATGATCTTGAGCTTTGTTCCAAGTAGGGTTAGTCTGTAGCGGAACGGATCCCGATAAAAAGCCATGATCCGGCTTCAGAACTCAGTCCGTAAACCGAAAGCGCCAGAGAGCCATTAGAAAGAAGAACCCGGCGAAAGCGAGGAGAACAGCCGTTTCTTTAAGCACATCCGCCAGCCCCAGCCCTCGAAGCATCACATCGTGGTAGCCCGATAATGCCCAGGCATGGGGCGTACATCGCGAAAGTGTCTCCATGACCTCCGGCATGACAAAGGTGGGCACCATCATTCCCCCAAGTGCGGAAAGGACCACGGCAAAAAAAACGCCCAGGGCTCCGATCTGGGCCTCGGTTCTGCCCAGTGCCGCCACCATGAGTCCCAGGCCGTTGGCGCAGGCGGCAAGGGCCAGAGACACAAGGATCAGGGCGGGCAGTTGGCCGATTCGGATGTGGAACAGGACCACTCCGACGGTGAACATCAACCCTATTTGAAGGAGGTTGACCAGATAGTAGGGAAGGAGTTTTCCCACCAGCAGCGTGGCCCTGGAAATGGGGGCTGCAAGAATGCGCTGAAACGTTCCTTCGTGCTTTTCCCGCATGAAACCGGCGGCCAGAGGCAACACGATGAAAAAGACCCCAAAGATCGTGTATGCGGGCACATTTTGTTCCGTGGCGCTGGGACGAACAACGGCCGTTACGCCCCCAGGCGCCAGGATCTCCAGGGACACCCCAGGGGCGTGACGACCGACGGCAGGATCTTCCCCGGCATTCAGGTATTCCGAGAGATCTTTCCCGAATTCCGAAATTCGGTCTTGAATCTGATGAATCTGCCGGGCGGTCATGACGCGACGTTCCACCATAGCTGTTACGGCGGCCTGTACCGGGGCGAGCAATTGCCGGTTGGTGGCAGGATCCATGATCAACGAAACGCGGGGGGCATCGGCTTCGACCGACGTCGCATATCGCGCAACTGATTCGGAAAACCCTGGTTTAAACAGGAGCGCTGCTGGCCATGACCTTTCTTTGACAAGGCGCTCAGCCAAATCACGCGTAAGCGGGGCCCCATCGATTTGTCGTGTGACCTTCAAGCCATCTACGGAAGCGATATCGTCCGTGATGACTCCTGCCATCCGGCCAGCGTCCTGGTTGACGACGAGAATTTCTATGGGACGATCTGCGGTGCCTGCTTCAAATACCCCTTCCAGCGCAAAACTCATGACGAGGATGAAAAAGACCGGCATGGCGAAAAGCAAGGCCAGGGCTTCCAGATCCTTTATCAGGATGGAGAATTCTTTGAGTGCAATGGCCGCAATTTGTCGAGGCATGATCGATCCCGGTTCAATCCCTGACAGACCTGCCGGTCAGGTTCAAAAAGACGGTTTCCAGGGTTGGTTCAAGAAGTTGTGCCGAACGGACCCCTGTGCCCCATTCATCCGCCAGCTTGAGCACTTTTTCCAAAGCGGTATTTGGCTCAGCGCTCTGGAACTGAAATCCGGCAAGACGGCTCGATGGCTGGCGTACAGCCCCTAACCCCTCGAGGGCACTAAGCAAAGATTCATTTACGGGAATCCTGAATTCTACGCGAATAAGCCCTGTCCCATGCTCCCGGATCAGTTGCCGGGGCGTGTCGAGCGCGATGACGCGCCCCAAATCCATAATAGCCACACGGGAGCACAAGGCTTCCGCCTCCCAGAGATGATGTGTGCAATACAGGAGTGTCTTGCCCGATTCGATGAGATCTTTCAGACTGCTGACAATGGCATGGCGGCTGTGAGCGTCTACCCCCACGGTTGGTTCGTCCAGGATGAGAACCGCCGGATCGTGCAGGAGGCCAATAGCCAGATTGAGCCTTCGCTTCATTCCGTTGGAGTAGGTGGATACCGGCACTTCCGCCCGGTCGGCCAGACGAACGATATCCAGGGCGTATCGGATGCGCGTGGCCAATGCCCGGCCCCAAAGACCGTAAAGACGTCCGAAAAAAATGAGGTTGTCCCTGGCGCTCAGGGCCGGATACACGGCGAAGTCCTGCGGCACCAGCCCGAGATTCATCTTCGCCTGACGAGGGTGGGCAGCAAGAGATGTCCCCGCAATATGGACTGTTCCGGCGGTCGGCATGACGAGGCCGGCGATCATGTTGATCGTAGTGGTCTTCCCAGCCCCGTTGGGCCCCAAAATACCAAAACATTCCCCGCCTTCTATGCGAAGAGACAGCCCGTCGACTGCGACAAAATGATCGTAAGTCTTACGCAGTCTGTCCAGAAGGATCATGGGGCCGGTCATTTGGCGTGTCTCCGTAGCCGCAATTTTCGGCACAGGACCTCCAATCGAAAACGGTTGTACCGCTGAGCCATAATCAGGGGGACGTTTTCGGCCAGGGCATAGAAAATCATGATCCAACCCACGCTCGGTTTGTTCCACAGAAAAAAGAAGGGGGCGAAAAAGATCGTTGTCCAGTGGGTCAATTCGGCACGGCAGGTCTCCAACAGGAATTGATCCAGGTAGCGTGCATCCCTGGAAGCCAATATCTTTTTGGGGAATCCTCTGTTCTTCATCCATTTCGCCCCATCGGGCAACAGGGACTTCCAACGTTTGATTCGAAACACCTTTTCATATAGATCGCCTCCTTTTTCCCAAGGTCTCTCTCTGTACAGTCGGCTGTCCGGATGAAACCAGTTTTGCGGAATCCGAACCATAAACAGGACCACTCCCATGTGAATGACAAACCAGACAACAATGTCCAGTGCGACCGTCCAGAATGTGGGCAGATGGATGATTCTCATTTTATCCGCCGGCCTTTCCAGGAGATTTTTCCAATACCCATCCTGAGCAACAGGGAGCGAAAAAAAACGATCACAAAAAAGAGTAACGGCGCTGGGTAAAGAATGCACGGGAGAAATCCGAAGTTCCCAATGCGGCGCAGCATCCAGTGAACCTGGGCCGAAAAGCCCGCGTAAAGGCCGGCCCAAACGAAAAAGGACACATCTGCAGGGCTCAACGTCGACTGGATCAGATGGCGGGTCACGGACATGCCTCCGGTCACCCAGGCCACGAGCAACACAAGCATGGGAAGAGAAATGGCCTTGGAGCCTTCCGCAAAGCCTCTGCTGAAGCCATCTACCATGGAGCGAAAGCCGTCCGGATACATGCGGAAGGAGACGGCGCCCTTTCCCCCATAGCAGGACACCGGAATCCCGGCTTCCCTGAAGGCATCAGCCAGCCCCATGCTTTCTAGTACATGGGCACGGGCGCGACCATGGCCCCCCAAGGCGAAATAGTCTTGACGGTAACAGACGAGGCACGGTCCGAAGGCGCCGTGAGGCTGTATTTTGGATGTGAGTAAACTGAACACCCCTGTCCCCGCCATGGTGATGATGTTAAAAAAGGCCGCGAGCCTTTCATAGGGCTTTTCCATGGCGTGGTAGGGCTGAACGGACAGGAGCCCCCCGTGGCGGTAATGTGCGTTTAGAATCCCGGCAATGCCATCAGGTTCCAGAAAAGTGTCGGCATCCAGAAACAGAAAAATGTCCCCCCGGGAGGCTTCGGCTCCCTGCCAGCAAGCCCAGGGTTTGCCGAGCCACCCTTCAGGCAGGGGGGCAGAGGGAAATACGGTTGCGCCCCTGGCCATAGAGACAGAGGCGGTGCCGTCCGATGAGTGGTCGTCCACGACCATGATCTCCCCGGGGGTAACTGTTTGGGAGGCAAGCGAGCCAAGCAATCGGGTTAGCGTTCGTTCCTCATTCCTCGCCGGAATGATAACAGAAACGAGGGAACCGGAGATCTCTGGGGGCCTGACGTTACGAAGCAGCGGGATTTTCCATAGGACAAGAAATCCCAGGGCCCAAAGAACCAGAATCACCCAATACACGTGGCCCTCCCTTCAGATCGTACAGGCAAGAACTGGGTCCGCAGAACCCAGGATTCAGCGCCTTGTTGATTACTTGAATTTTCGAAAAACAGTTCTCTCACCAGGCTCCCCCTCTACCGGCATGGCACGCCACAGGCAACTGCCAAGGCCTTTACAAGGGTTGAAACGGAAAAGATATTGGACTTTGGTCCAACGGGGAAATTTAGTGCCATATTCCCAGGTTTTCTGTCATGAAAAACAAGAAGATTTCGGCATCCTTCATCTGCAAGTTTACACTTCTGTCATTCCGGCTAAAGGCATGCCGGAATGACGGGACAGCACACAAGGGTTTTGAATGCGGTTATCTGCATTAGATCTTTGAAGAATGTATACCGAGCTTTTCGGCAAAGCGGACAAGGTCTGCAAGGGATTGGGCGCCCATCTTCTGCATCACCTGGGCCCGGTGGACCTTGATGGTCTTTTCGGTAATCCCCAGATCATAGGCCACCTGCTTGTTGAGCATGCCGCTCACCACAAGCCTGAAAACCTCTCGTTCCCGGGGGGTCAGCGTATCCAGCCTGGCGCGGAGGGTGTGCATTTGCCTTTTCTTTTGTTGCATACGACGATGCCTTTGAATTCCCTGAGAAACCATGTCCAGGAGTTCATCATCTTTGAAGGGTTTCTGCAGGAAATCCATGGCGCCGGCCTTCATGGCCCGGACGCTGTCAGGGACCGTCCCGTGGCCCGTGATGAAGATGATGGGGATAAAAATGCCCTTTTCAGCCATGCGGTCCTGGAGTTCGAGGCCGCTCACCTCAGGCATCTTGATGTCGAGGACCAGGCACCCAGGCACATCGGGATGGTCGAACTCCATAAATTCGAGGGCCGAGGCGAAGGTCATCGCTTCATAGCCTGCCGACCGCAGCAAACGCTCCAGGGCCTTTCGTATGGATGGGTCGTCGTCGACCACGTAGACAAGGGGGGTTTCCTCTGTCATGCCGGATCTCCCTGGTATGCCGGCAGCGTAAAGGCAAAAGTGGCGCCGCCTTCCGGATTGTTTGAAGCCCCCAGGGTCCCGCCGTGGGCCTTGATGATCGTCCGGCTAATGGCAAGTCCCATCCCCAGCCCCTCCGATTTGGTGGTGTAAAAGGGCTCGAAGAGACGATCCATGGCGCTTTCGTCAATCCCGGTCCCGAAATCGGTGACAGATACTTTCAAGGCCCCGTCATCCTGGATCGCCGTCTTAATCTTGAGTTTTCGCCTCGCGGGAGGGACGTGCTTCATGGCGGCCGCCCCGTTTAGAATCAGGTTGATAATCACCTGCTGAATCTGGATCCGGTCGCCCAGGACCGGCGGCAAGGCCGGGAAAACCTCCGCATCGATCACCAATTCCCGCAGGAGGGAGTCGGCCCTCAGCAGGGACAGGACATCTCGAATCAAGTCGCCCAGGTCTAACACTGCAAAAGCTGCCGCTTCCCTTTTCAACAAGGCGCGGATCTTGCGGATGATATCGCTGGCCCGGGTATCGTCCCGGATGATGTCCCCCAGGATCTGACGAACCTCATCGATGTCAGGCTCGGATCGAGAGAGGAAGCGATGCGCAGCCTCTGCATTGCTCTGAATGGCCGTGAGCGGCTGGTTGATCTCGTGGGCCAGCGATGCGGTCAATTCCCCCATGATGCCAATCCGGGTCACATGGGCCAGTTGTTCCCACTGCTGCAGGGCCTCTGCCTCTGCATTCAGACGCTCCGTAATGTCGAGGGAGACGCCCATCAGGCATACCGGTTCTGTGGCGGGATACCTTTGCCCGTGAGCGACCAGCCAGCGGATGCTGCCATCCGGGAGGACGATCCGGTAATCGAACTTGAGTTTTTCCCCGGAATGAAGCGACTGCTGAATGGCCTGGCGGACCCGGTCATGGTCGTCCGGATGAATTGCCTTGAAGAAGCTCTTATTGGTGACCTTTTCATCCGGAGCAAAATGAAACAGCTCCCGCGTTGTTGGAGAAACCCATACATCGTCGGTGTCCAGGTAGAAGATCCACAAACCCGCCCCCGCGGCGTCTGTCGCCAGACTCAGGCGTGCCTCACTGTCACGCAACTCACGATCCGTGCGCTTCCGGGCAAGCGCATTGGCAAACACTTGCGCGATAAGCTTGAACCCCATGACCATCGATTCCGGCCACTCCCTATCCCGGCGCATGGCATCGAAGGCCACCACGCCAAATACCGGCCCTTTTCCAACGGATAACGGAACACACAAGGTGGACTTGCAGCTGTAGAGGTGAAAAGTCTCTCGGTCGCGGTCTGCTTCCGGGGGAAGGTCTGACATTTTTGAAATAGCCACAACCTCTCCAGCCAGGAGCTTCTGCGTCATCCATGGAAAAAACTCCTGCCCACTCATCCATTCAGGAGGCTTCCTGCTTCCGGCAGGTTGATGAATATGCGTCAGCAATAGCGTCAGAGCATCGTTATAGCAAACTTGCCAAAGTGTGGAACGCTCAATATCGAGGAATTCGCAGATGCGCGCCTGGGCGTCTTGAATGGCGCTGTCTATCTGTTCCGCCGGCAGGTTGATAAACTGCGCGGAAATCTCAGACAGCAATGTCTCGAACCTCAGCCGCTCTTTGAGAAATTCTTCAGCTTGTTTGCGATCGGTGACATCCCGCGCTGTTGCGTAGATGAAGGCGCCGGCCGGCGCTGAGGCCCAATTCAGCCAGCGATAGGTCCCGTCTTTGCAGCGGTAGCGGTTTTCGAAATGGACGATATCGCGCTGCGCCGTCAGGAGAGCGAGAGTCTTCAGAGTGGCATCTCGATCATCCGGATGGACGAAATCGACGAACCGCTTCGTCATGAGTTCTTCTCTACTGTATCCAAGGGTCTTTTGCCAGACCGGGTTCAGACGAAGGAAATAGCCGTCGGTATTCGCAATACACAGTAAGTCCAGAGAAATGGTGAAGAACTGATCGAGCTCTTCCTTTTTCCGCCGTAGCGCCTCCTCCGCCTCCTTCTTCCGGCGTCCTTGAACAATGAGGAAGATGATGAGGGCCGTTTCCAGCAGAGTGAACACCAGGGCGCTAGCGATGTAATACCTGAAGTCCCGAAGCGTAAGTTCCCTGTTGATGACGATGCTCCCCTCGGGCAAGGCTCTCTCGCTCAAGTTCCAGTGCCTGAGCTGACGCCAGTCGAACATTACCAAATGGGGTATCTCCATTGCATCCGGGATATTCTCTGGGTTTTGGATTCCTTTCAGGATATCCAGCGCCAGTTCAGCGGCCCGGGTTCCAACGTACTCCAAACTGATCAAAGAACCCCCGACGATTCCGTATCCCAGGCTGACGTCTAACAGACCAAATACCGGGGCCTTGGAAAGCCGACCGAGCAGTCGGCCAACCTCTCTGGTTGTAAAGGTTTTTCCGGTCACATCTGCAGTAACGCCGAGAAGCAGGACAATGCTGTTGTTGGGCGCCATGGAAACCGTTGCCAGGATCTCATCCATAGGCTGTTCGCCCAAGTAGAGGAACTCCAAGCGACCGTCCAACTCCTTGAACTCCTTTCGAGCCCGGTCTTCAAGGGATTTTTCAATTGGATTGGTCCCGCTCACCACATAGACGCGCCTGGCATCGGGTATCAGTTGGAGAGCAATCTCAAGCGTTCTTTTGATTGCCGGCGTGACGATCTGCCGGAGTACGCGACGTCCTGTATCCGGCTGCTCGAAGCCGAGCGGCAGGTACAGGGCGACTATGGGGACCTCGGGAAAAATGTCCCGGCACTCGTTGATGGTGAATTCCAGGGCCTCCTTGTACAGGGTAATGATGATATCGATCTTGCGGTGGCCATAACGGAGGCGCATCAAATCCACCAGTCGCTCCCGGTATTCAGGACTGGGATTGCGCCCCAGGTCTAAGTATTCGAAGAACTGGTTTCGGATGCCCACTCCCCCTGCGTCCAGGGTCTGCCGGATTCCACGGTCGGTCAATTCGAAAATGGGCACGTTGGATTCAAAGGCGTTTAGGACCAGGATGTTCTTGCCGTCCAAGGGGTTCTGCCCCTGGACCTGAGAATGGGCGAGGCCGGCACCAGGCCCATAAGCGAGCAAAAGGATGAAAAATAAGGAATAATAAAAGGACTTCCGTCTGTTTCGGTGAGCAACCGCCATCACAGGCCCCTCTGTCCCGCCGGAAGATGTCCCATCAAGGGTGTAGCACATATGATCTTTCGCTTACTGGCGTTTAGGGTCTCGTAAAAAGTCTCTTGCATCGTCTTCCCGGCGAAAGCCAGCATCCAGGACCTATTGAATATCATGGCTGAACTGGATTCCTGCTTTCGCAGGAATGACGGGAAATGCCAAATCGTGACCTTTTAAATGGGCGTCAATGTTGTGTTGGCGACATCCGTCTTTTGAATAAGGATCGTATGTGGGGTTTTTAACTGACAGACGGGAAAAAATCAAGGCCCATGAATGCCTATATTCTTGAGGACTGTCGTTCGAGATCCTGATACACCTTACGAAATCATTAGGCATTGGACCAAAGTCCAATATCTTTTCCAATTCGATCTCCTTAATATCGTAAAGGGCCTGATTCTCTGCCCGGTCTTTTTTTCTGAAAATTCGAATGATTGCGTCGACAGAGGGCAGAGTCAGGCAAACGCGAAAAATCTTTCTATAGACTTCAAGAAAAGCATTTTGGGGTTCCGACCATGCATCAACTTGTTTTCAAGGCGTTGCTCAACCGACAATCACAAATCAACAATCACAAATCCTATATGCGGTTTGAATCATGAGTGATGCAGCGGTTCATTTCAGTTTGACCGGCGAAGAAATTCTGACTGTCCATTTGAAGGGAAAATGGCAGATGGAAACGGATATTCCCTCCACGGAAACAGCCATGGAACAACTGGAACGGCATCCGTCTATCAAGCGCATTGTATTTAATGCGATGGCGCTTGGTTCGTGGGACAGCAGCCTTGTGATCTTCCTTTTTGGAATATCGAAACTGGTTTTGGGAAGGAAAATTCAGGTTGACAAAGACGGCCTTCCCCCAGGGGTTCGACAATTGATGGACCTGTCCACCGCGGTACCAAAGAGGGAGGACGCAAAACAATCTGTCAGCCGCGCAGGATTTTTTTCCCGGGTAGGGTCGGACGTAACTGATTTTGCCAAATCCACTGGCGATCTCGTGACTTTTATCGGCGCGGCGTTTGACGCTTTTGTGCGAATGGTCACAGGCCGTGCCCGGTTCAGGGCATCGGACCTTTGGCTTTTTCTGCAGGAGGCAGGGGCCCAGGCCGTTCCCATTGTTTCCCTGATCAGTTTTTTAGTGGGGCTGATCCTGGCATTTGTCGGGGTCCTTCAGTTGTCCATGTTCGGGGCTGAGGTGTATGTGGCCGACCTGGTGGGGATCGCCATGGTGCGGGAGATGGGCGCGATCATGACCGGCATCATCATGGCCGGCCGCACCGGGGCCGCCTATGCGGCCCAACTGGGGACCATGCAGGTCAATGAGGAGATAGACGCCCTCGAAACCCTGGCCGTTCCCCCCATGGAATTCCTGGTGCTTCCCCGCATGGTGGCATTGACCCTCATGATGCCGTTTCTGGTCCTGTACGCCAACCTCATGGGGATACTGGGGGGGGCCCTTGTGGCGGTTGGAATGTACAACATCAATATCTTGGTTTACTTAAACCGGACCAAGGCCGCCATCGGGCTCAACGATCTGTTTATCGGCCTTTTCATGGGCGCCGTTTTCGGCGTACTGGTGGCCCTGTCTGGGTGTCTGCGCGGCATACAGTGCGGCCGCAGCGCCTCTGCGGTGGGCGATGCAGCGACGTCGGCCGTGGTCACCGGCATTGTCGCCATCATTATCGCCACTGCGGTGATTACGGTCCTTTGCAGTATCCTGGGCATTTGATCTCGGAATCTGGAACTGATGGAAAACAAAGACCCTTGCATATCGGTGGTGGATCTCACCATGGCTTACGGGGATTTCGTGGTGATGCGGAATCTCAACTTCACCATCAACCGTGGGGATATCTTTATCATCATGGGCGGAAGCGGGTGCGGGAAAAGCACCCTGCTGAGACATATGATAGGCCTCAAACCGCCTGCCAGAGGGGAAATCCTTTATGGTGATTTCAATTTCTGGAAAGCGGAACCTGTCAAACGTCAGGAAATGATGCGACATGTGGGCGTCCTCTACCAGAGCGGGGCGCTATGGAGTTCCATGACCCTGGCTGAAAATGTGGCCCTGCCGCTTCAGCAATATACAAGATTGAGCAAAGAGAAAATCAGGGAGCAGGTTTCCCTGAAACTGTCCCTGGTGGCGCTTTCCGGGTTCGAGGACTTTTATCCTTCGGAAATCAGCGGGGGCATGCGGAAGCGGGCAGGCCTTGCGCGGGCCATGGCCCTGGACCCGGAGATCCTTTTTTTTGACGAGCCGTCAGCGGGCCTTGACCCGGTGAGCGCCAAACGGCTGGATGACCTGATCCTTCAGCTTAGGGATAGTCTCGATGCCACCGTGGTGGTGGTGACGCATGAACTGGCCAGCATCTTTGCCATCGGCAGCAATTCCGTGTTCCTGGACCCCGAAAGCCGAACCATGATCGCTTCCGGCGATCCCAAAAAGCTCCTGGCGGAAGATCACGATCCGAGGATTCAGACGTTTTTGAGGCGGGGAGAAACGGAATGAGGATGCCGCTGCCGATTCAGATGTTGCCTCACGCAAAGCCCGCGAAGAAAAACAATGAGAAAAATGAGTTTAAGAACTTGGCGTCTTTGTGTGAGATATTTGTGGGTTGCGTTTATCCGGTTCAGGGGGTGAAAACAGATGGCCAAACAGGTGAGTAAAACCGTTATCGGCGTCTTTGTGATCAGTTCTATCGCCATGTTGGTTGCGGGGGTGATTATTTTCGGCAGTGGCGACATGTTTAAAAAGACAATGAAGTTCGTCATGTTTTTTGAAGACTCGGTCAAAGGTCTCAGTGTGGGCGCCCCGGTCATCTGGCACGGCGTGGAGGTAGGTTCCGTAAGCAGCGTCGTGTTAAAGGCCAACACGAAAAAACTCACTGTCGATGTTCCCGTTGTCATCGAAGTGGACCCCAGTCGCATGGAGATTGAAGGGGAAAGGATCAACAAACAAGCCGAAAATATGAAGCTTTTGATCGCGAAGGGTTTGCGGGCCCGGTTGGCGCTTCAGAGTTTCGTGACCGGTTCCTCCATGATTGAAGTGGAATTTTTTCCGAACACTCCCATACGGTTGACCGGTCTGGATAGCCGATACCCTGAAATCCCGACTGTCAGGTCGCCCATGGACAAGCTGGCCCAGAAACTGGAGGATCTGCCCATCGAAAAAATTGCAGGAAAACTGGTCGACATCCTGGATAATCTCGACAAGTTGCTCGGAGACCCAGAGATCAAGGAGATTCGGCACAATCTGAATACAGCCAGTCAGAAACTCGATCAGTTGATTGGAAATGCAGACAAGCTAGTTCTCGAGACGGGCGACCGGGTGAACCAGATATCAGACAGCTTGCAGGCAACGCTAACGGATGGGCGGACGCTGATGAAAGACGCATCAAAGGACCTGGACGGGGTATCTTCCGATGCCAGAAAACTCCTGCAAGACGCTGACGTTGGGATTAGACCCCTGCTGAAAGACATCCAGGCCGCTCTGGTTTCCGCAAAAAAGGCGATGGATGGGGCAACAAATACACTGGTTCATGTGGATGGTCTTGTTGGCGAGCGTTCAGATACCCGCCAGAAACTGAACCGTACCTTGGATGAGTTTTCGGCGGCAGCCAAATCACTTAAATCGCTGATGGATTATCTGGAACGACACCCCGAGTCGTTGCTGAAGGGAAAAGGAGGCGCAAGATAATGAAAAGAAGAGGGTTTCGGAGTGTATGTTCGGGTTGGCTCCTTCTGTGCGTTGTCGGGGTGCTGCTGTCCGGGTGCACAGGCACCAGCGGGCCTGCAACGTTTTACCTGCTTCGTTCCACGGAGGACGCTTCCCGGGGCAGCATATCGACAGTGGGAGGCTCAAAGAACATATCCATTCTTGTGGGCCCCATTACGCTGCCTGACTACCTGGATCGTACCCAAATTGTTACGGTGGCAGGGGAACATGTCCTGGCGCTGGATGAATTCAGCCGTTGGGCTGAATCGCTGCAGGAAGGCTTCTACAGGGTTTTACTGGAAGATCTTTCTTCGCTCCTGAACACTCCCGAGTTGTACGCGCATGATCGAAGTGGATCCATCTCTGCAGATTACCAGGTTATTATCGACGTCACCCGTTTTGACGCCGTGCCCGGAGGAAATGCCGTTTTAACCGCCTTCTGGTCGGTCAACAGCAAGGACGACAGCGTCCCCGGCATCAGGCGTAAATCCGTTTTTCGTGCCCCGGTTTCAGGCGCAGGCTTTGGCGGGGTCGTGGCGGCCCAGAATCAAACATTAACCGCGCTCAGTCGGGAAATTGCAGCAGTCATCACGTCGCTGCAACGATAAACCCCTGGATCCTTCAAGGGCTCGACAAAACATAAGAGGTCTCCGTGTTTAATAAAGCAGTCTTTCCCGGAAAATACATTCAAGGAGTCGGTGCGATAGGCGAATTGCCGGCACTGATAGATTCGCTGGGCAAGAAGGGGCTGATATTGGCGTCGCCCTCGGTGAAGTCCAAGGTACTTCCACGATGCGGTATCGATTGGACTGCGCAAGCTGTCCCCATCGAATTATTCCGCGGCGAGTGTTGCCAAAGCGAGTTGGGCCGGTTGTTTGAAGTCGTCACGCAAACGCATGTGGATGTTCTTGTGGGCATGGGTGGAGGCAAGACCATTGACACGGCGAAAGTCGTCGCTGACCGGGCGGGCATACCGGTGATCATTATCCCCACTATCGCTTCGACTGATGCACCGTGCAGCAGGTGTGCGGTGTTGTACTCAGAGGACGGCATTTTCGATTCCGCGTGTTATCAAAAAACGAGCCCTGCGGTGGTGCTTGTTGACGTGGGGATCATCGCAGCAGCGCCGATGCGTTTTCTGGTGGCAGGTATGGGAGACGCGCTGTCGACATGGTTCGAAGCCAGGTCCTGCGAGCGTACCCAGTCGGCGAACGAGTGTGGCGGGTATAGCACAAAGGTAGGACTCTTCATCGCCAAATTCTGTTATGAAACCCTGCTGACCTATGGTGCGGCCGCTAAAGTCGCCAGTGAGAGGCATATCGTCACGCCGGCTCTGGATCATATTGTGGAGGCGAATGTTCTGTTGAGCGGAATAGGGTTTGAAAGCGCCGGATTGGCGGCGGCCCATGCCATTCATAATGGCCTCACCGCATTGTCGGAAACCCATTCTTTCTACCACGGCGAAAAGGTCGCCTTTGGCGTTTTAGCCGGGCTCCAACTTACAGACGCATCGGCGGACGAATCAGCGACCGTTTTTTCGTTCTGCGAGGCCGTCGGATTGCCGACCACTCTTGCGGACATCGGTCTGGGAAACGCCGACCGGCAAAAACTGATGGAGGCGGCTGAAAAGGCCTGCGCTCCCGGTCAACCCATCCATCACGAAGCAGGTATGATCACGCCTGAAAAAGTTGTCAATGCCATGCTTGCGGCGGACGCCCTTGGTCAGGAAGGAAGAGGTCGCAGAGGGAATCACCTGGCGGCAGGACTTTAGCGATCCAGGATTTCCAGGGATGGCAGTGAACCTGAGGGGTCAGGCGCCGGTGCGCCGCAAAGATGGCTATCAGGTTTGCCTATATTATCTTGTGGGTCCATCACGACGCTCGCAATGCTCCGTAATAGGCAGAAAAAAATGGCCGACCTGGTTTCATTCAAACGCTTCATCCTCAACAAAACGGTCTCTTTGAGAATCCCGGCCGTTCTATTTGCGTCCACCCGTGGTATGTGGTAAGTTAGTCGCTTCACAGACTCATAGTTGACCTGTGCCTTGTCATCTTCAGTGGCGATTTTTCTAAGAAAAGCTGGAAATGGTATAAATTCAAAGGGGTCGAAATAGCTCAGGCAGAGACAATGAAAGAGCGTGTGCGATTTTTGCTAAACCGGATTTCTCAAACCATTTTTCGAAAAGATCATTTGCAATTTCTGTTAGTGCATTGAATTCGCATTACCGCAGATGTCTCCGTGGGATTTATGCTGATAGACCCTAAAGGAAAACCAGGAAAGGAGATCGTTTTTCATGAATTTCTTAATTCAGCCCAAAAAATACGAAACCCCTATGGCCGACAAGGGCTCTCGAACGATCATGCAAAAGACCATTGAATTCTTCGAGAATATGGGAAAGACACGGCTTCTGGACGATTTCAACAAAAAGGTCTGGTACAGAGAATTCGTGGATTTCATCGGAAGGGAACAGATCTTTGCCAGGCTGCTCACCCCAACAGAATATGCGGACGGAGATCCGGACTGCCGCTGGGACACGGCACGCAACAGTGAGTACAGCGAGTTGCTGGCGTTCTATGGCTTGGGCTACTGGTACTGTTTCCAGGTGACGATTCTCGGCCTGGGACCCATATGGATGAGTCCGAACGAGACGGCCAAAAGGAAGGCGGCCAGACTTCTGAAGGAGGGGGCGATATTTGCTTTTGGGCTTTCCGAGAGGACACACGGGGCAGATATCTACGCTACCGAGACAGCCCTTACCCCCAGAGGGGACGGGACATGGCTTGCCAATGGCGAGAAGTACTATATCGGCAACGGAAATGAGGCCGAGATGGTATCCACCCTGGGGAAGATCAAGGACGGGACGGATGATTATACCTTTTTCGTTACCAACTACCGGCACAAGGCCTATGAACTGAAAAAGAATGTTATTTCCCACCAGGAATACGTCTCCAACTTTGCCCTGCATAATTACCCCATTACCGAAGATGACATCCTCTCTCGCGGCCCTCATGCATGGGATTCCGCGCTCAATACCGTAAACATCGGCAAATTCAACATCGGCCCGGCATCTATCGGTGTGGCCGAACACTGCTTCTATGAGGCCATCGCGCATGCCGCAAACCGCATGCTCTACGGCATGCGCGTTACCGATATGCCGCACGTGCGAAAGAATTTTATGGACGCATGGCTTCGATTGGTAGCAATGAAGCTATACCAGCGAAGGGCGACCGACTACTTCAGGGGCGCCGATGAAAACGACCGCCGCTACCTGCTCTACAATCCCACAAGCAAGATGAAGGTAACGCTCCAGGCTGAAGAGGTCATCAACCTGCTATGGGATGTCATTGCTGCCAGAGGGTTTGAAAAGGATACCTACTTCCACATGGGGGCCGCTGACATACGCGGACCGTCCAAGCTCGAAGGCACAGTTCACGTAAATGTTCAGCTTATCCGAAAGTTTATGAACAACTACTTCTTTAATCCGGCCGAATATGGACCTGTTGATCCGGACTTCTCACTTAACGATGACCTGTTCCTGTTCAACCAGGGCCCGACCAGGGGTCTTGGCAAGATCCGGTTCCATGATTATGCGCCGGTCTTTCAGGCAAACAAAGGTCTACCCAATGTGGCGGCCTTCATCAAACAGATCGCGATCTTCAAGGGATTGGTTGAAAAGGCCGGCCCTGATAAGCAGCAGGACATGGACCCGTCTTTCTCGCTGCCACTGGGCGAGATGTTTTCCATTGTTGTCTATGGGCAGCTTATTCTGGAACAGGCGAAGTTGGAAAATGTGGAACCGGACATTATCAACCAGATATTTGATTTCATGGTGCGCGATTTCGCCGGCTTTGCCCTTCAGATATACGGCAACCACAACACCAGGGACGGACAAAGGTCTTTCTGCAAAGAGATCATGCTCACTAAAGCCGTCATGGACCACGCCCAGTATCAGAGAGTTTGGGAAACCTACGTGATTGCCCTCGATGGTGAATACGCAATGAACGAATAAGAAGTGCCTCAGGACAGGCCCGGGAAGGAATCTTATGGTTATCCAAAGGTATCTACATGTTGAAGGGAAACGACCAATGCCATGGTTAGCATTTCGGAAGCGAGTTGAGGCGACTTTGTAAAAATATGAGAGATGAAGACAGGTAAGGTCTGTGGGGGTGTCGGTAATGGATAAAATGACTCAGAGGGTAAAGGAATTGGCGAAATCCCTGGGTGCATCCGCTGTGGGAATCGCTACAAAGGAAACCTTGGAAGGAGGTCCTCCTTCTGTTGATTTGACGTATGTTTTCCCAGGAGCGACATCCGCCGTTAGTTTTCTGGTTCCGCTTGATCAAGGCTATGTTGAACCCTATCTGAAAAAGGAAGATCGCCGGTCATATGAAACGAACAATGTGCGGACGAATACCCTGGTGAGTGGCATTTCATTTGAGATAGCCAGTTATCTGAACCAGAAAGGTTATCCCTCCGAAGCGCAGGCAGCGAATCTGGTTTACCGAACCGATACACCCAATGGCCCCCATGATGAGAAACCGCCTATATCGCATCGCTATCTTGCAGTCAGATCTGGTATCGGTCATTTCGGACTCTCGGGAAACGTCATCACAAGAGATTTTGGCGCAGCCGTCATTCTGGGATCGGTGGTGACGACCGCAGATTTGATTCCAACAGATCCGTTGCGGCCGGAAGACAGTTATTGCGACGGATGCCGTCTATGCATGGCATCCTGCGCTTCCGGGTACATGTCTCCCGATGACATCACCACGATCAGAATGGGTGGGTATGCGTTCACCTATTCCAAACGCCGTCACCACAATCGGTGTGATTATGTTTGCGGCGGCTTTACGGGTCTTCATTCATCCGGTAAATGGTCCACATGGTCCCCTGGAAGGTTTGCGATTCCAGATAAAGATGAAGATTTCCTCAATGCATTGATAAAAGCTGCGCCGGCCTATAAGCGGAGGCCGAGGTCTGAGGGAGGCTTCTTTCATTTTCTGATGCCGGGAAACAAAATAAACTTCACCTGCAACAACTGTTCTCTGGTGTGCCATCCAGACAAGGAAACCAGAAAACGTCGTTACAAGACGTTAATCCAAAGTGGTGTGGTGGTTCAGTATCCCGATGGATCATTGGAAGCAGTCTCCCCTGAAGAGGCAATAGACCGTCTCGCAACTATGTCGCCTGAGCATCGGGCCTTGTATGAAATAGTCTAAAATGGGTCCAATTGGCATCTCTACTTGGATAGCGCCTGATCTGGCATCTATTGGATATCAAATGATATTCTGCCACCGAAACCCTGAACGATGGCCGATACCTGTAGCTTCTGGTGATGCTGAATCTTTGAGAGCACCAAATGAAAGTTCCTCTGAGACACAAAGCTTGCCCGCCCCTCTCATGCCGCCCCAATCGCTCATTAGACACAGAAAAAGAGGATGAGCCTGGCTTAGTTCTTTCTCAATGAAACGGCCCTGATGAAAACACAGACCGTAGCATTTGCAATCAGACAGAATGTTTGGTAAATTCCGATACACTACCAGCGGTGACAAACAAGGACAGGAGAATCCATATGGAGTGGAAAATGCCCAGCCGCTATGTCCATTGTACAGATTTGTATGGGTATTTTCGATGCTCTCTCAACCCTGCTTCTAATAAGGCCATGACTGAAAGATGTCACGAAAAAATGTGAGAAATCCAATAAGAAACGTCTGGCATCTACTGACTATCTTGGCTACCCTGTTCTGTTCGCATGAAATATCATTTGCCGAAAAAATAGTTGTTTACTCCGCGCTCTACCCGCCTTATCAGATTGAGGATAATGGAAAACTGACTGGCGTAAATACTGAAATAATCATGGCCGTCTTTCATCATTCAGGGATTCCTTTTGAAATCCAGTATGTCCCGTGGGCACGGGCTCAAAAGATTGTCGGCGATGACAGCCTTCCGAACACAGCAATCTATTGCCTTGGCAGAAACGAACAAAGAGAACAGCAATACAAATGGGTGGGCGTCTATTTCTATCAAAAGGTCGGCTTCCTGACTTTGAAAAATTCAGGCGTAAGAATAAATGGCCCTGACGATGCAAAGAAATATGTGACGGGTCTGGTACGGGGAGATATCATCACAGACCAACTCAAGTCCCAAGGATATATCGGAAAACATGAAATTGTGCATGACGATATCCTGAATATTCGGAAGCTGTACAAGAAGAGAGTGCAAACGATCGTAACTTGCCTGCTTGCTGCGAAATATATTGCAAAGGAAAGCGGTCTTGATCCCAATCAAATTGAATCGCAGTATGATATGGCAACCGTTGAATTCAATCTTGCTCTATCAAAAAGAACATCCGATGAGATCTGGTCCAAATTGCAGACCTCGCTAAAGACATTGATGGAAAATGGTACCATTGAAAGGATCATAGATAACTGGCGTTAATCCAAAAGAGGGGTGAAGGGTATGAGATTCCATAGACTTGAAGTCCTTGTATTGGTCATTATTTGCCTTTGCTCGATACCATTCGGCAGTCGAGTTTGTGCTGATGACAAGGTAATTGTCCTTGCCCATGAGACTTCGTGGCCGCCTCACTATGGAAAAGACTTGGAAGAGGGGGGCTATACCGTTGAAATTGTCAGAGAGGCCTTAAAACGGGTCGGCTATCGGTTGGAGACCGTATGGCTGCCCTGGAAGAGGGCGCAGATGGAAGCCGCAAGAGGGGATTACGACGGTCTTGGGGCTTCCTACTATACCAAAGAAAGGGCAATCCAATTTGCCTATTCAGACCCCGTCGCTACCACCGAAATTGTTTTCTTTAAGAGGTCCGAAGATGATATCAGATATTCCAAGCTGGAAGATTTGAAACCCTACAAGATAGGAACCGGGTTTGGGTATGGCTATCCTGAAAAATTTGTAAAGGCAGACTATTTGCAAAAGATTGAAGCCTATGAGGCTAAAACAAATATAACCAGGTTATTGAATAAGCGAATCGACCTGATCATCGAATCTCGACAGACCATCCTTTTTTACTTGAAGCGGGAATATCCTGACAGGGTAAATTCTCTGGAAGTATTGGGTGATCCCTTGGAAACGATGTCGCTCTATGTTCCATTTTCCAAAAACAGACCGAATCACAAACAAAAGGTAGATGATTTCAATCGTGGGCTGAAAATGATCAAGGAAGATGGGACCTATCAGACGATCATGAGGAAACATGGGTTCAATCCCGGCTACTATTGAGGGGATTAAGGAATGACAGGATCTCTGTCGGAGTTTTCAGGATCAAGTGAGCAGGTTGCCATTGGCGTTGTGCCGAAAGGTTCCAATGAGGAATCCGTTGTCGCTGCAGTGAGACGAGTAGCGGAAGCAGCAACAGATTTCACCTGGCTGTCCCGAGGGGATAGCGTCTTCATCAAACCGGTCGCTAACTCTGCAAACAGATACCCTGCCACAACCTCCCCGCTCGCCGTGAGGGGTATGGTGCGCCTTCTTATCGAGAAAGGCGCCGGACGGGTGATCGTAGGAGATAAGCCGGGTGTGCAGTCAGTCTACCAGGACAAAGGGATCCAAAAGGGGTCGAGCCGCGATGTTTTCCTGCGAAACGGACTTCACCATGCCGCCTTGGAATCGGGCGCCGAGGTCCATTACTTTGAAGAGGCGGGTTTCGATGCTTTCTTTCCTGATCGCACAGAACACCTGAGTCACTGGAAAGGTGAATTGTTTTTCCCGAATATCCTGAAGCAGGTCGATCACATTGTTCTCCTTCCCCGTGTCAGCCGGCACGCGCTCGCCGGGGTCACCCTCGGGCTAAAAGCCGCAGTAGGATGGCTTCGGGATGACAGTCGGCTCGAACTCCACAGAGATGCCGCCAGTTTTTTTGAAAAGGCAGCAGAGATTAATGACGCAAAGGTGTTGAGAAACAAATCGAGGTTGGTGCTTAGTGTCGCAACGAAGGTACAGACGACCTTCGGACCGGACCGGGGCTTTACATCCGAACCTGATCCGGGTCTCGTAGTCGGGTCGGAGTCCCTCCTCGCCCATGAGGTGGTTTCTCTGGGCTGGCTTCTTTGGAACCGAGAACACCACACGCCCTCTCAACATCTCAATTGGTTCCATGATCCGCACATCACCTACCCGGGACTGATGAATCGGATCTTTGTGGGTCTTATCTGGGGCGCTAAGGCCTTCTTGAGTGCCGAGACCTACAACCGGATTCCTATCCGGTCAGTTCAGGCGAATCCCGTCATTTCAAGGGCATCTGCGCTATGGGGAGGGATTCCCCGGACAGAACTCATCGACGTAAATGGTACACTTCCCGAGAGCATAGCCCACTTCTTAAAGGAAAACACGGCCCCGAGGGGGGGTGCACTTCCATCGACCCCCATTCTCCCCGCGAAGGCTTTCGACACTTGAGGCTAAAAGATGAGTGGAGAGGACGGTTTCAGGGCCCGACGTGTTCGGCTCAGAGGAGGAAATGCCACCACCATGGCAGCCTTCTAATGTGATCTCTACAATAGTAAACGATTTATCGGCGGCGAAACATGGCAGAACTCTGACATCCTCGGTCTATCCCTCCCTGCCCGGATTGGCCGATCCTATCCACGGTACCCCTTGATCCATCTACCCTGATGAGATCGCCATTGTGAATGACATCCATGAGTCCCTCAATGCCAAACACAGCGGGAATTCTGTATTCCCTTGCATATCCTGAAGCGATCGATAGGGTGCCTCCTCGCTCTGCGATCAATCCGCCCAGAGATGGCATGAAAGGCACCACCGTTGGCAAAGCGGCTTCAAATACAGCAATTGTCCCACAGGGCAATGCCTGCAGGTCTTGCAGATCTCGGATGATTACGCAGGGTCCCTCAATAATGCCAGGGGATGTTGCAAAACCATTCAGTTTCCGGGGGTCCGCCTCTCGGATCGGCGTAAAGAGCTCCTGCGGAATGCTCGGCTCGATCGATTCGTACGCATGTGTCAAGTGTTGCATGATCAGTCCCTCCTTTCTGTTGCCTTCCGGCTGTTTCAAGTTCCTGATGATTAGATGATAGCCGCGAGAACTTGACATGGCAAATCAAATGGAGTTAAATGCGATTAAGAAAATCTGAAATCCCCTACGGGAGGCGGGATCGTGATCCTGAATGTGAACCAGCTCCGTTCGTTCTATATGGCGGCGAAACTGAAAAGTGTTTCGAAGGCAGCTCATGCCCTGATGGTCACCCCGCCGGCTGTCACCATGCAGGTCAAGCAGCTGGAGGAAACCGTTGGGATTCGGCTTCTCATCCGGGATGGAAACGCCATCCGGCTCACCGACACAGGGGAGACTGTATTCAGGAGGGCGGAGAGAATCTTCCAGGAGATCCATGAGGTGGAGGGCTTTCTGGAGGATGTGTCCACGGGCAGGTCGGGCGAGCTTCGCATCGGATGCCCGGAAATACCGCTGAAACGCCTGATGCCCATGATTGACGCTTTTCAGAAAGCCTATCCCGGGATCAGGATAATGCTCGATCAGGGGTCTAACGCGGATATGATTAGAAGTATCGGGGACCACAGAAATGAACTTGCTGTTATCCGGCACAGGCCGAGCAACAGCCGCCTGAAGATCAAGGTTATCTGGAGAGATGAAGTGGTCCTGATTGCCTCGGCCAAGAGCGCCCACCTGCCGGTCTCGGAGATCTCGGTGACACGATTACCCGAAATCCCTTTGATTATCCGGCGCGAGGGCTCTGCAGTCAGAGAGGTTGTCTTGGAATATCTTCGCAAACTCAAGTTGACTCCGCTCATCGCCATGGAGTCGGGGAGCATTTCCCTCCTCAAGAAATTTGTGCGGGAGGACTACGGGGTTGGCTTCGTGGAACAAGGCGCCGTAGAGGATGAACTTAACAGCGACACGCTCAAAATCGTCCGGATCCTTGAGGGGTCTCCCCTGATCGAATTTGGCATCGGATATCGGAACCGCAGGGATCTTTCACCCCCGGCCCGGGCCTTTCTCAGGCTCCTCGATAAGTCCGAGAATGTGTCGCGCAGGCCTTGTGAGAAGCCGAAGGGAAGCTCAGGGAGGGTGAGGATCTGAGGATGAATTCAAAAACATGGTTGGTCGTATGTGCTCTGGTTCTGATGGGAGGTCCCTTTTTCATGTCGAGAGCCTTCTGTGAATCAGACGTCGGTGAGACCAAGGGGTTAAAAGTATACCCCATCGGAAAGGTAGTGAAGACGGACGGTCGAGCCTTTATCGTGACGGACAAAAAGTTCGAGGCCGGTCTGCTGGGAATGGACAGGTTATCTTCCGTCATGGTGATTTACTGGTTCGACCGTAATGACACGGCGGAGAAACGGTCTATTTTGCAGGTTCACCCCAGGGGAAACCTGAATCGCCCGCTAACGGGGGTGTTTGCCACCCATTCCCCGGTACGTCCCAACTTGATCGGTGTGAGCCGATGCAAAATAATCTCTGTCAAGGGCAACATCATTGAAATTGACGATATCGATGCTCTTGACGGCTCTCCTGTGATTGATATAAAAAGCTGAGGAATTGCTGTGTGCGTCTTCAAGAGAAAAGATGTCGGTGAGGTTGGCGTCTGACGGTAAAAAATGCCAATTATAAGTAATTAAAAGCACATGGCAGTTATCTCACGTGCTGGACGGTGCTGACTTCTTGAGATATCAGATGATTGGCCTGCCCCGTTTAAATTGCACTCCACCGCTATCTATGATAGATTTCGAAACAGAACTCCCCACATTTAAAACAAATTCATCTTTGTGGTTGATCCATTGGCCTGGCAATGCTCCGGATACTAAGGTGAGGAGGCAGAATGAAACGCGAACACATCTTTGACGAGAAACCTGCTGCTATTTTTATTTTTTGTCTCCTTTACGGCCTTCATATGGTAGAGGAATTTGCCTTTGGCTTTGTTGAATGGGCAGATCGATATTTCGGCAATTTCGACTGGCCACAGAACTTAATCGGCAATGCCGCCTTTTTTGTGTGTCTGGCTCTCGCCTGCTATCTATACTATAAGAATCCTGCCAAGTACCTATGGGCCGGCATGTCTGCCGCCATGTGGGTTCTGGCCAATTCCTTCATACATATTTCAGCTAGTATCCTCAGTGGTGAATACTCCCCAGGTGTAGTTACAGCCACGGTTTTATACATACCCGGCGCATTATACTTCCTTGTAAAGTGGGGCAGGAAGGGATTGCTGACCTGGAAGAATATTGCTCTCTCATTTGCGGTCGGAGCATTGATCTTTATGCTCATCCCCTCCTTTGCCCGGGCGGTATTGCTACATGCCCAGTTTGCCAAGCTTTTTTACTTGGTCAGAAGTTAAGGTGTGCGATATTATTTTGTCTTTGCCTTACTGCTTTCCTTACTGGTCACTGGAACGGCCTTTGCCCAATCTATCCGTTTTGAGATACTCGCCGACCTTCCGTTCCATGAGAACCGTCCCACCAAGGAGACAGCGCAGACGCTGTGCGATGAGCTGCTCTTGCAGCAGGCAAGCCAGGCCTGTCTCTGGGCCTTACCGTTGATCAACACCCTCGGCATGAGAACCGTTCGGAGAAGGTCTTCGCCGTGCTGACTCTTTTAGGTGGCCAGATCCTGTTGATATTAAACGACTTATTAGAATCGAAAGCCTGCCAGAGATGGCAGATATATGCAATTCTGGGTGGTGCTGAATATGTGAGATATCCAGGTAGTTCAAAGCACACGATACTTGGATAGCCTTCTCAAGCGTCACCAACTTGCCTATATTGGATAGGAAGAGAGAGAGTTAGTTCTGATTCAATCGAATGGGCTGGCGTCGTTCCTTTTTTGACAAATACGACAAAATTTCAATTCTAAAAGGCATCTTGGTCTCGCAGGCCCCAGGCTGTATCTGTGTTAGGATCGTGATGCCCTCCAACCAAAATATTATCTGGTTGTTGAAAAGTGATTCAGCCTCCAAAATCAAACTCATCGGGAACAGCCAAGTTTTCATGTTCATAAAGGGGGGTATCATTGGGATCGGTCTTGCCGTGAAAGGCTAGCCTGATGACGCTCCCTTTTGGAGGGATGGCGGAGAGATGTATTTCAACTCTGGAAGCACGATGTTTTCGGGCCCCCGGCGTTTTGGGAAGGATTTGTGGCTCATAGGGCGCCGAGGCCTGACTGATCACCTGCCCAGCAGGAGACACCACCGCCACATCTATATGGCCAGTTCCGGAAAATGCATCATTACGGCGGCTCACAGCCCCCTTAATGACCAATGTCTCCCCATCCTGGTCGACAATAATGTCAGAAAGATATGCCCATGAGGAGGGGATGCGTTCGATGTAAAAATTCCCCTGGGGATCAAGCACATAGGGAGAAGCACAGCCTCCGGCAAACAGCAGGGCTGTAACCCAGATCCACAGGCACACAGAGACAGAGTGTCGGGGTGATAACTTCCATGAATCTGTGATTTTTGGCTTTTTCACATTTCGAAGCCGATTTATCAAAAACAGTTCCATAAGATTACCCGGTCTCTTTTCCGATGACGAAATGCTCGTTCCAAGCACGACCGTTTTGACATTCCAAGACATGTTCGGATTGCGTTATTACAAAAACATAGGAAAAATAGGGCCATGCGTCAAGGAAAAACGATCTTTGATCATTTCTACTACACTGAAAAGGACCTGGAGACTCTTTCCGAAGAGATGGGCGATGATTTGAATGTCGTTTTGCCGAAGCCCCTATTTATTTGGATGTTGGCTTTTAAAGAGCCCCACTCGCTCATATCGCAGGTTGACTGAACGCGCTTCAACATATAGACTGTGAGCACACCTTGTTTTCGTGTAACGGTTTGCGGAAAGTCGATTTGGCTTCGCAAAGTCAATTAATAAGGGGTTCCACATGAATGACTCTCCTCACAGATTTCCCCTGTACTCGCTAATGCTGATCATAGGGGCCATTGTGTTATGGGTCTGGCAGGCATCGGCCTACGAATCCCCGAATCTTTCGACAGAAGGGAGCCTCCCAACCACTGGAAAACGGCTTTATGAGAGCGCGTGTATGGCCTGCCACAGTGTGGATGGTACGGGTGCGAAACCTCCTCGCGTGGGGTTTTCGACGCCATTGCCGGATTTTACAGAATGCAGTTTTGCCTCACGGGAAGGCAACGAAGACTGGATTGCAGTGGTTGCGGAGGGAGGACCGGGCCGCGCCTTCTCAACTATCATGCCTGCCTTTGGCGACGCGCTCACCGATGAACAAATTGTCAAAATCCTGGATCATATCCGTGATTTTTGTGTGGACAAAGAGTGGCCCCGGGGCGAATTGAACCTGCCGCGCGCCCTGTTTACCACCAAAGCATTTCCGGAAGACGAACTGGTGTTTACCAGCGAGATTAAAACCGCCGGAAACGACTTCATTTACAACAAGTTGATTTATGAACAGCGCATCGGGGCCCGTAATCAGATTGAAGTGGCTTTCCCCTTTGGCTGGCGGCAGTCTAATCAATTGGGAGATCCCCAAAAGACCGAAAGGGAATCGAGCATTGGTGATATTGCGCTGAGCGGAAAAAGGGTTCTTTACGCCAGCCTCGATGCCGGCGCCATCGTATCGGTTGGGGGTGAACTTTTCCTGCCCACAGGAGATGAGGATAAGGGGTTTGGAAGCGGGACCACGGTTTTCGAACCCTATGTGGCCTACGGCCAGATCCTGCCGCAGGACTTTTTCCTGCAGTTCCAGGGGGGCGGCGCGGTGTCTTTCAATCGGGACAAGGCGGAAAATGAGCTGTTCTGGAAACTGGCCACCGGCAGGTCTTTCTACCAAGGGCATTTTGGCCGCAGATGGACCCCCATGGTCGAGCTTCTGGGAGCCAGCGAACTGGCCTCGAACGGAAATACCCACTGGGCGCTGGCGCCCCAGATTCAGGTAACGCTGAGTACGCGGCAGCATGTACGGCTCAACATCGGCGCGCGCATACCCATGAACGATCGGGATGAGCGGGATACGGAAGTGGGCCTTTATTTGCTGTGGGACTGGTTCGACGGCAGTTTTTTTGAGGGGTGGTAAGGTTATGAGAGTCGCTGCTTGGATAGATATTTTGGTTGGTTTTGTTATCTGGTTGCCAGTGGTTACGTTGGCTGCGCCGACATCTGCCGGAAAATCGGTTCCCCTTTTGTTCATGACATCCGATCGGTGTATTGCTTGCCACAACGGGATTACGGCACCTTCCGGCCAAGATATTTCAATTGGCTGGAACTGGCAGTCTTCCATAATGGCCAATTCTTCAAGGGACCCCTACTGGCAGGCCGCTGTGCGCCGGGAGACCCTGGATCATCCCCGAGTAGAAGGTCATATCCAGGATGAGTGCGCCGCCTGTCACATGCCCATGGCCCGCTATCAGGCTCATGCGCAGGGAATGATGGGATCGGTTTTTTCGCTGTTGCCCAGGGGAGTGTCCAATCAGGAACCCGATGCACCATTAGCGGCAGACGGCGTTTCCTGCACCCTTTGCCATCAGATTGAGGGACAGAACCTGGGAACAAAGAAGAGTTTTACGGCAGGATTTCACATTGATGCCGAAAAACCATCTGGTCAGCGTCTTGTTCTCGGGCCTTATCTTGTGGATGAAGGCCGCAAGCGGGTGATGCAGTCATCCGGACGCTTTGTGCCTGAACAAGGCCTGCACATGCAGGAAGCGGGCCTTTGCGGGTCCTGCCACACGCTGTACACAAAAACACTGGATGCAGAAGGAAACATGATTGGAACGCTGCCCGAGCAGGTGCCATATCTGGAATGGCTGCACAGCCGTTATTACAACACCCAATCCTGCCAGTCATGCCACATGCCCCAGGTAGATGCTCCGGCACCCATCAGTGCGGTTCTGGGTCAGCCGCGCCAACATGTTTCGAGGCACGCCTTTCGAGGGGGCAATTTTTTCATGCTGGGGATTCTAAAGCAATATGCCGATGCCCTGGCGGTCAGTGCGCTGCCTCAAGCCCTGCATGCGGCCTTTGCTGAAACCAAAAGCCATCTTGAGACCCATGCCGCCGAAATTCATCTTGAACAGGCGCGCATTTCAGACGGGGTTCTGAATGTTCAACTCCGGATCGTCAATCTCTCAGGCCACAAGCTTCCCACGGCATATCCTTCGAGACGGGCTTGGGTTCATTTTACGGTACAAGATGCCCATGGACAAATGCTCTTTGATTCCGGAGCCCCACAGCCGGACGGGTCTATCAAGGAGAATGACAATGATCGGGATTCACGCCTGTATGAGCCCCATTACACACAAATTAGCCATCCCGATCAGGTGCAGATTTATGAGGCCATCATGGTGAATTCATCGGATCAGGTGACCACCGGGCTCCTCTCCGCAATCCGTTTTGCCAAAGACAATCGCGTACTGCCGGACGGCTTTGACAAGGTAACAGCCAGCGGGGATATCGCTGTTCGAGGCCGGGCCGCAAAGGATGTCGATTTCCAGGGTGGACAGGACCGCATGGTGTACATCGTTCCTGTGCAACATTCGGCCGGCCCGTTTAGGATTCAAGCCCGGTTGTGGTATCAGCCCATCGCCTATCGATGGGTCCGCAACCTGGGGGTTCACAAAGCCCGTGAGATCGAACGGTTCACTTCCTATTACGATAGCATGTCGGCTCATTCGGCTCTATTGCTGGCCGCGTATTCAAGAATTACAGAATAGAAATTCTGCAGGCATCATAGGCAGAATGAAGGCCATAGACCATTAAGAGGATAAGTTACTCTCGATGCTAAACGGTGAAAAGAGGTATTAAAGACCCATCAAGAAAGACCGACTCCCGCAAATCGATATCCAGGATATCCTACATACCATTGACTGATAGGTACAGGTAGACCGGCATTTATCTTTAACGATAATCATTTTTGCAGGCATTTTCATGAATCACAGCGCTTCTAAAAGGGTGCACTGCTTTTGAGAGAAATTTTCCAACGGATCTATGCAATGCAGTTCACAGGATCCTCATATAGTTCCCTCTTTCTTTTGTCCTGTGGTGTAACAACTGGAAAATTGATCGCATTACACCGCCAGGAAATGGGCATATGATGGACTAGCGACTTGGCCAGATGTTGACTCCATCTATCCTTGGGAAAGTCCGATCAAACCTTCAAAAGTGCCCCGCCTCAAAAGCCCTTGAGAACAACAAAAGCGTCCCCCCGTAGTGATTTATCTGTCCGATATTGAATAATATTTCTATCAAATTGGGCTGAGCGGGATGGCAGATATCTGTAACTTTCGGTAGGCATGAATCTTTTATCCAGATGGTGGGTTTTGTGGCAAACGAAGCTTGACCGTCCTTACCACGACTCCTTCTAATCCCTCAGCATAGATAGAAAATGACTGTCAAGTTGACCTCACTGAAGAGATCCTTTCGAGAATATGGATTGTTTTGGTTTGTATCCGAAGGTCTTATATGGTAGATGTAGTTTCACAATTTTCTGAACCAAGATGCCTAACATATTGAGGCTGTCAGAAAGTCAGTCTGAACTCATAGGCCTTGGTCATCGTAAAGCATAGGACCATTAGGGAATAAGCCGGAAATGTTTGGGGTGTGAAGCTGGCTACCGTTAAAAGTGGTGTTACCCCACACCCTGCTGGCAGATCTTTTGGAACCGGGGATCCAATCATAACTCGGGAGGGCATCCCGTGGGAATGGATTGAGAAAGGAAAGCATACAATGGAAAAGATAAAACTTGGTCCTCAAACACTCCTTTATCCAATGCCAGCGGTATTGGTCGGGGCAAACGTTGACCTAAAAGCCAATTTTATGACGGCTGCCTGGTGTGGTATTGCAGCCTCCAGCCCACCGGCTATTTCAGTTGCGCTACAAAAAGTGAGACACACCTTGAAGGGTATTCACGAACAAGGGACTTTCTCCATTAACGTGCCTTCTACAAGTCTTTCCCGGAAGGTGGATTACTGCGGGATCTATTCAGGTGAAAAAAGAGATAAATCAGGACTATTTGAGATCTTTTATGGAGTCTCGCAGACCGCTCCTCTCGTTCGCGAATGTCCCGTTAATCTTGAATGCAAAGTGATTCATTCCCTGGATCTCAAGAGCCACATGTTGATTATTGGAGAGATTCTTGAAACATATGTAGATGAGAGTTGTATGACCGACGGGAAACCTGATCCTGCTAAGATAGATCCCCTCATATTCACCGTAGGGGTTAGGCAATATCAGCGCCTGGGGGGAGTCGTCGGGAAAGCCTTTCATATGGGGAAAGATGAATAAGCAGCGTCTGCGATTTTGGTTGCAGGTCAAACCTGAAACAAAAAAGGCCCCCGATTTAAGCGCATCTTCAATTTGCCATCACCCTAATTATAGGGTTTCCTTTTGGAATTCAATTTGTGAAGTTAAAAAGTTGGAAAAACCCCATCCAATGGAGATATGAAAGCGGAACAGAGGATATACCCTATGATCAATCTTAAAAAGCGGAAAGGAGAAAATTATGTTTATCTTGAAAACCGTGAAACCGGAGGAAGCTACAGGAAAAGTTGCGGAAGCCTATTCGGTGTTTCCCAAGGGAATGCCGGTCCCAGCCCCTCTTATCCTTATGAGCGCAAGCCCGGAACTGGTCCACCTGCAGAGCGGAATTATCCGGCATTTCATGACCCACCAAAAGCTGGATATGGGCCTCCTGGCCATGATTCGATACCTGGCAGCGGTAGAGCATGCCTATACGTTTTGCATTAATCTGAATGCAGGACTTCTCAAAATGGCGGGCGGTTTTTCCGATGCTGATCTGGAAGCCCTCAAGGCCAATCCCGAAAACGCGCCGCTGGAGGATTTCCAGAAAGCCCTGCTCCTTTTTGTTCTCAAAGTGGTCAAGACACCGGAAGAAGTTCAGGAAAGCGACGTGGAGAAGCTGCGGGAGATGGGTTGGAGCGACCAGGATATCTTTGATGCGGCCTTTCATGGCGCGGCCATGATCGGCGCAAGCATGCTTTACAAGGCCTTTTCCAGGTGAGCGTGAAATTCAAACCATACCTGCCAACCTCGCCACGGTGATGGTCGATGGAAGAGCCCGAGGAAAGAATACCCCATCTGCCATCCTCTTTTTAGCCATGGTCTGGTGAGGAACTGCCTGGTATGCTTTAGAAGCTTGCCCCTTGTGCTAATGTTACGCCGTAAATAAGGAGTTATCAAACCGATGTTTTGCAGTCGCATTTTCAGGTATGATCCCCATGGCAATAGACTTATTGGACGTGGAGTTGCCTGTATTCTGCTTGCCATCCTCTATGCAGGTTGCGCGGCAACACCCATGATCGGGGGACCCCTGGAGCAGAGAAAACTTAAGGCCGGGACCTACGAAGGGGTCTATAGGGGAGGGCCTAACAAGGCCGTTGTGATGGTGACTATCAAAGACAACAGGATCGTCCATATTGAAATGGTCGAACACTGGGAGCTATGGGGGAAGGAGGCCGAATCACTCACCCTCAAAAGGATCATAGAACAGCAGTCGACACTGGTTGATGCGGTAAGCGGAGCCACAAACAGCAGCCTGGTCATCATGAATGCGGTACAGCGGGCCGTTGAGAAGGCCTATTCGGATTAGTCCATTCAATGGACTCCGCACTGCAGGTCTAAAAGCCCGGAGACTTGGTCAGTACCTCGGGAAATCTGGGACCGGATATAAGGCATTGAAACGGCTCTCCGGACGAAGATAGTCTGGACACAATACCCATTTATTTTCATCATTACCATTTGGCATAAAAGACCTTCACTCCGGAAAACGATTCTTAGCCTCTATTCGTGAGATTGGCCATGAAAAATCACTGCAAAAGGTGCATGCCCGTCTCTTGACAGGATGCCTCTTTCCTGTTTTGAGTCCAACACCTCTTTTATGAAGATTCACAAACCCTATTTTGAGGTGAGGACATAACAGGGGAGTCCTGTAACCTGATTGGTAAGGTGGATTATAAAGAGAAATCATCAAGGTTACCGTTCGTTTCGGAGAAAAGAGTTGGGACTTTGGCCCTAACCATCGTTGTGGAGTTGCCAGGCTTGCCACTTTTTTTCTGGAGGTCATTTCCTGGAGCAGCCCGTCAAGTTCAGCTGAGATTCCGTCAAGCACTGTTTTGTTGGGAAGCCTGTATGTCACAAGGCATCATCTTCTCAACAACAGTGTTCTACCTTGAATAATTGATGAAATGTGAACGATCTCTGATGCATTTAACGAGGGGGGCAGAGAATGAAAAAGGTAATGCTTTTAACCACGGCATTGATATTGTTTCTAATCATTGGCGGATGCTCCGACAATAACGACGAGACCGGCCCAGACCCGCGTGTGGCTGCCTTTCGCAATACACTGGAAAACAGCGGTTTTGCTGTCAGTGAGGGGTCGACCAAACAAATTAATCCCTTCCAATTTATTCATGATGGGGTGATCGACTCATGTGCGGGCAACAATGCGGGACAACCCTACAAATGCTTTCCGGTTCCGCTCATTCCAGGAGAAGAGGACGAGCAGGGCCGCAAGGAGCAGGGCGTTTTCAGACTTCAGCCTTATGAGGCGATCGTCTATGTCGGTCCCACGCCCCCCGAGGGAGACTACTTCAGCTATACGGTTTTTCTATGGATGAGACATCACAACAGTCTGATCGAAAAGGGTGACTGGCTGTTCGCTGCGCTGGGCGATCCGACCAACAACTTGACGATTAAGACTGAGGGGGGCGGAAGTCCATTCGAGAAAAATACCATGATCGTGTTCACGCCCGATGAAGGGATTTACAACCGGATCCTGGCTGCGGCCGAATTGGCCGGGTATCCCGATTCCATGATCAATCTTTTTGTGATTCCCTCCACCAACCCCATCCCCCTCACAAACCTTGGACTGGGTCGCGAAAGCGATTCGATGCTGGTTTTGGTCCGCACTGCCAACTTCAAGGACCAGCAAAAAGGGAATGACTATCTGAATAACAATGCCTACGGCACGGTCTTTCGGGTTACCCCAGGATCGCCACCCGCGCTTCAACCCTATGAGCAACCTCCTGCACGGAACCGTAACTCGCAGAAAGAGACCGACTTGATTCCGGACCTCGAGAATGGGCTCGAACGGCTGAAGACGGCGATTCTCGTACAAACGGAGCACGTCCAGTTCCGTTCCTTCGAGTCGATCCGGTGGTTTTTTGACTCGCGCGACGTATTGCCCGACGATCCCACTTCCCCGGCATATCACCAGTTTGTTGCAGGTGAAGCCTCGGACACGCCGTATTTGCGCACCGCTGAGAACGGATCGGCTGCCAATTTCACTCTTGGCATGGATGATCTGGTGATTGTTTACGGCGTCAATCATGCTGCCACCGGGATCGCCACCTATTCGAGTCTGTCGGTCTACGGCGACTGGCAGACGAACCAGTGCGATCCCCCATCGCAGTTTATCTTCGGCTGCAACGACCACGTCTGGAATGGTGTTGCAGGCATGAACAGCCACTCGTTCGTTCTTAACGGCAAGAGCGGTGCCGAGGAATACATCCCGGGCGACCCTGTGGCACCTTACCTTTATGCAGTCAAGGTGAAGCGAATCTGTGCCCCCGGCGAGAAGTTCTGTGTTCCGGTCCCTCAGCCAGGCGATGATCCCGCCCACAAAGACAACCCTTACTACGGTATCGGCCTGACCGACCCCATGTTGATCGGCTACCGGGCCTATCTGAACCCGGCGACCAAATCCGGACCCTCTTATGAAGACATTGTTTTCGACCGGGCCATTTGGTTTAAAACAAAATGATGGCGGTTTTATTTACTTAATTATAACAAATGGTTATAAGCCTATTGAACTTTCTTCGATCTAATTCTACTGCCATTTCAGTCGGTTACAAATCCATGGCGGAGCCATATTTGTACCGTTATTTCAAAAGGTTAGATTGGCTCACAACATAATGGCAGATATATGTCAAAGCCGGTGGTGCTGAATTTGTGATATATCCAGAAGGTAGTTCCTGTGGTGAAAGAAGCTTGCCCTATTCTATCACGGTTCTCACCTCCCTTATCATAGAAAGAATCGCTCAATCTGGTCCCATTAATCCTTGAGAATACGGCCCGTTCGAAGAATGCCTTTTTCACGTTATTGGTTCACCTCTGAAAGTCTTGATGTGGTCGGCCGGGAAGATCCGCCTGGTTAGAGAGCAGTGCCCTGGTACGGTAGAGGTTACAGGTTCAACTCTCATGGTGCATTGAAGATTTTCACTGGCCTGTGGATGGTAAGGGAAACATGATCTGTGCGATGTCCATAAAAAGAGATAGCCCACCGGCAGGTTGATGGTTTGGGGCCTTATTCAGCAATACCACGATCGTCGTCCCGTTTTGAAGGGAGTGAAAGGCAGCATTCGTATAGCCGATCGCGTCCCCCGGGTGACCGAGGAATCCGTAGGCGGACATGATCCCCAGGCCGTATTGTATCTTCTTGCCGCCGTAATCATAATCCCCCGCTACAAAAGTGGTTCTTTTTTCCTGAGTTGATTGGCTCAGGAGATCGCCGGTTGCGCAGGCGGTCATCCATGTCTTGAGATCCGCAACATCCGAGATCAAGGCTCCGCTTGCTCCCATCCCCGATGGGTTGAGCTTTTCAGTGACATCTACCAGTTCCCCCTCGGTCTCGCCCGCTACATAGCCGCGGCTGTGAGCGCCCTCAATGCTTGTTCCTTCCGGGTAGTAGGTCTCCTCAAGATTCAGTCTGTCGATGAGCCGCTCCTTGATCTCCTCCCCTACCTCTTTGCCGGTGATCTTGGTGATGATCATGCTCAGGATAACCGTATTTGTATTGGAGTAGTGCCAGCCCGTTCCCGGTGGAAAGTAAGGCGCATGAGCAACCGCCAACTCCACCAGTTCTTCCGGCTTCCAGACTTTGTTCGGATTCTCGGTATAAACCTTCAGAAACGTCTCATCGTCGGAATAGTTGAAAAGCCCGCTTGTCATGTTGCAGAGCTGGCGGACGGTAATTCCATTTGAGCCGGGTATTTCCGCCTCTGTAAACCATGTGTCAATATACTGGTCCAGCTCGAGATACGTTTCATCGACCAATTGCAGAATGACCGTAACGGTGAATGTCTTCGTAATACTGGCTATCCGCACCCGGTCAACGGCGTCCATAACTCTCCCGGTTTCGATATCCGCTTTTCCCCTCACGATGATCCGGTCACCGTATTCGGGGCTCCATACCCCAACGATAGCGCCAGGTATGCCGTTTTCGGACATGGTCTTCTCAACTGTATTTTCGATGCGTTGCCAAAGACCGGCCTGATCGGAGGAGTCGCTGCAGGAGATCATTGTCAGCGTACCTACGATTATAAACAAAAATCCAATTGAAAGCTTTATAACATGCTGAATTATTTTGAAGTTCATGGCCTTCCTTTCAGCTCTATCTCAAATGAATCGCACGCTTGCTCAGCCATTCTTGCCGTCAGGAACTGAGCATTTATCTTAGTCAGATGGTTTAAGCATATGAATAAACCATTGCCGCTTGTCAAGAGCAATGTGGGCCATTGAATATGAATGATACGCGATAAAGTTAATTAAAAAAGTGATGATAACAACTTGAATTTATGAGTTATTTCAGATTAAGAAGTCTGAGGTGGATGGCAGATATCCCACGTTACCGTCGTTAATGAATTTGTGATATATCTAAATGGTAGCTCTGGAGCACGCGCAGGTTGGTCCTTCTTGCAACGCCTCCCTGTCGCTCGTCATAGTCAGAAAAAGAAGATCGATCTGGCTTCAATAAACGGTTTCCCCTCAATGCGGTTGACATCTATCATTTTTTGGAGTTTAGTTCAAATAAGTCTATTTGTCCCAGGTGAGAAAGGGACCCAACCGCACAATCCCAGCCTTCTGAGGTAATCATGGGTTCACGTCCCAAGAAGATGGGGAAATTTGGGCCTCCAGTGGATATCTGTATCCACTCGGGGGCTTTTTGCTTCGAGGGGGGAGTAAGTCGTTAAATTGATCGCTTTCAGGTTTGGAGGGCATCCGAATGAAGTGCTCGAAATGCCAATTTGACAATCCAGAAGGTATGAAATTCTGTGGCCAATGCGGAAGCAAATTGGCCTTAGTCTGCGAGGAATGCGGGTTTTCAAACCCTCCAGGTTTCAAATTCTGCGGCGAATGTGGCTATGATTTGAGCAAAGCGGGTGAGATCCCGGTTTCAGATTTGCCCGAACAAAAAAGCCCCGCACCGGCCGCCTTCACGGAGAATGTTCCTCCTATCTATGCGAAATCTTCAGGCGAACGCAAATACGTGACTGCTCTTTTTTCCGACATGTCCGGGTATACCGCCATGTCGGAAAAACTTGACCCCGAAGAGGTTAAAGAGATCACAAGTCAAATATTCAGAGAAATTTCCCGGATCATTGACCAATACGAGGGTTTTATCGAGAAATTCATCGGCGATGCGGTGATGGCGCTTTTCGGTGTGCCCAGGGCCCATGAGGATGATCCGGTCAGGGCAGTAAAGGCAGCTAGGGAAATACATGAACGGGTCCAGGCCTTGAGCCCTGGAGTCGAAAAAAGGATTGGCAAGCCCCTTTCCATGCATACTGGCATCAATACGGGCCTCGTCGTAACCGGTGAAGTGAATATGGAAAAAGGCACTCACGGCGTTGCCGGAGACACCATCAATGTCGCCGCGCGGTTAAGCAGTCTGGCCGGGGCCGATGAGATCGTCGTCGGTCCGGATACCTATCATCATACGGATGGATTTTTTCATTTTGAAGCCCTGGAACCGACAAAGGTGAAAGGTAAGGAAGCGCCTATAAGGATATATAAAGTGATATCCCCCAAGGACCATCCGGGTACAACCCACCGTCACCACAGCCTGAGGGCGGATTTGGTTGGACGGCAAGTGGAACTGGGGCAACTTAAGGAAGCGGTCGAAACACTGCGAAATGGAAAAGGAGCCATCTTCTCCATTTGTGGTGAAACCGGCATAGGAAAAACCCGGCTTGTGGAGGAATTAAAGGCCGCCTTGGATTTGAATGAGATCCAGTGGCTGGACGGACAGGCCCACGCCTATTCCCAGAACTACCCCTATTTCCCTCTGATTGATTTGTTTAACAGATGGTTTCAAATCAAGGAAGGGGATGCTCCTGAAAAGGTTAGGGAGAAGATCGAGTCCGGAGCGAGAGCTCTCGTGGGGCATAAAGAGGGTGTCCTCCCTTACCTGGGAAGCCTCTATGCCCTTGACTATCCCGAGGCGGAACAGGTGAGCCCAGAGCTCTGGAAATCCAGACTTAAGGAGGTCGTTCAGACGATTCTTTCAGCGCTATCTCAAAGGATGCCGACCATTATCTGCCTGGAAGATCTTCACTGGGCGGATCCCTCATTTATGGAACTGCTCCGGTTTGTCTTGTCGGAATTCAAATATCCCGTCCTGTTTATCTGTTTATACAGGCCAAGCATCAGCCTGTTTACGAGCCATCAATTAAGCGGGCTAAGGCTTAAATACCATGAAATTCAGCTTCATGATTTATCACTATCGGAAGCACAAAGCATGTTGGAGTCACTCCTCAAGGCTAAGGACATCCCCAGGGACCTTTGGCGGTATGCCCAGGAACATGTCGGAGGCAATCCATTTTATCTGGAAGAGGTCACCAACGCTTTGATCGATGGCAAAGCCCTGATCCTCAGAAATGGGGCATGGCGGCTTGACCAGCCTATCAGCCAGATAGACCTGCCTTCGACCATCCATGGCATAATCGCTGCCAGGCTCGATCATATGGAAAGCGAGTCGAAACGGATCCTCCAAGAGGCCTCGGTCATCGGGCGGTCATTTCTTTATGATATCCTCAAAAAGGTAACCGAGCTCAAGGAGAAGTGCGACATGTGCCTGAGCGCTCTGGAGCGCATGGAACTGATCAAGGCAAGATCCCTTCAGCCTGAAATGGAATATATTTTCAACCACGCCCTGACCCAGGAGGTAGTATACAACGGCCTTTTGATGAAGGAGCGGGCAGAGATTCATGGCCGTATCGCCGACGTCATAGAGGAGCTTTTTTCAGACAGACTCCCTGAGTTCTATGAGACGCTGGCATTTCATTACCGTCGAAGTCCCTCCAAAGTGAAGGCTGTTGAGTATCTGGTGAAAGCGGGCAAAAAATGTCTGGCCAGATATTCCGTGGAAGAGGCCCATCAATATTTTCAGGATGCCTACGACATCCTGCAGCAAAAGACAGACAAATCGACTTTGAATAAAGCAGCGCTCATCGATATGCTGAATGAGTGGGGATATGTCTTTTATTACCTGGGGGAGATCAATACCTGGATCGATGTTCTCAACGCGAATAAGGCCCTTGCTGAGTCTTTGGATGACCCGGCAAGGCTCGGGATATACTATGCTTGGATGGGTGTGGCGTACTGGCTGAACGGGAAGGTGAAAACCGCATTTGATTTTTTGATAAACGCCAAAGACATCGGCGAAAAATCAAACCAACAAAAAGTCATCGGCTATGCCTGCACCTGGCTTACATGGGCATGTGGTGATTTGGGTCGTTATGATGATGGTTTGCACTATGGTGAGAGAGCCCAGGAGATAGCTCAATCATATCCCTCAGATCAATATTTGTTCTTTAAATCGCTCGCAGGCATGCAGTTTTGCAACATGTTCAAAGGGGACAAGGAGATGATTTTTCGAGGCGCTCAAAGAATACTGGAACATGGTGAGAAAAACGCCAACAGCAGAGCCAAATGTTTCGGACATTGGGTGAATGCATATGGGCATCTGGTGGATGGAGACATGGAGTCGGCAATAATGAGTAGCCAAAAGTCCGCTGAAGCTGCATTGGATCCATTATATTCACTCTTTTCAAAACTCGGCTTGGGAATGGCCTATTTTTTTGAGGAGCGTTTTTCAGAATCGGAAGAAGCCCTGCATTCGCTCTTTGATTTCTGCGACAAGAATGGCTTAGGGCAGTTATCAGACATAGGGAGAATTTTTTTGGCGCCCCAATTAGTTGCCAAAGGGCAGATGAATGAAGGACTGAAAATGCTGGAGGAAACCCAACGGTCTTTGTTGAACAATGACCGGTCATCGTTTTATGCCAATTCGGAAATTGTCATGGGTGCCATATACGCACAGATTGCCACGGGCCCCAAACCCGGTCTGGGGGTGATAGCGAAAAATATTGGCTTTTTAGCAAAGAATGCTCCGGCTGCGGCGAAAAAAGCTGAAGAGCATTTTAATAAGGCAATAAAAATCTCTAAAAACGTAGATGCGAAATGGTTTCTTGGGTTGGCTTATATTCAATTAGGACTATTTTTTAAGGCGAAAAGGAGAGACAATCGCTCCCGTGAATGCCTTTCGGAAGCTGTACGGATCTTTAAAGAATGCGGTGCCCGCTATAATTTGAAACAGGCGGAAGAGACATTACTTTCGTTATCATTGGACTGATTTCGATTTGCCCACAATACAGATGCCTTTTTGATGCCAAACGATTTATTGGCATTGAAAGGCTGAATCATGGCAGATATGTCCCGCTTTGGGTGGTGCTCAATCCGTGACATATCCAGACGGTAGTCCCTGTGGCAAACAATGAGAGGTTAATCTTCTCACCCAGGTCGATCCTCGTTCGGCGCGTAGTCCAGGACCTGCTGTGATATCTCAGGTTTTGAGAGGTCGCAATTCTTTGATATATCCAAATGGTAATCCCGGTGGCACATGAAGTTTTACCGGCCCTATTATGACACCCCCAATCGCTCATATCGATCAGAAAAAGACCATCAATCTGACCCCAATCAAACTATCTGCCGTCGACGAAACGGGCCTTTTGAGAATGCGGCCCGCACTATTTGCAGGCAGACCCAATCTGTGCTAAATTTGGTATGAAACCGCACTATATTTGAGCCGCGTATTTTCAAGAATAGGGTTTCCAGTGTGTCAGGGGTAATCTGAAAGTGTATCTATAGGGGCCGTTTTTGAACGCATAGCGTTACCAATAGGACGATATCCGGACTGGTATAATCACTTGATGGGTTCGGGTGAGCCGTGGAATCAGCGAAGCGCGGCCCATCCACGCTGTTAGAGACAGACACGCTACCGCGTGCTCGTGACCCCCGACCCGTTAGGCAGATAGGAGTTTCTCTACGTTGAAATCAGGAGGTATAATTATGCGCAAACGGATCATCACTCCAGTTCAGCAAGAAACTGCATCTCCAGACCTGGAATGGTTGAATATTGAAAGGCTCGCGGAGGTGGAAATTACCTCGGAGGACGCCGCTCATCCAATTGAGTCCGCGTTGCTTCCCGTTCGGGCCTCGGGGTGGCGTGCCGCAAGGCCCGGAAAGCAGACGATCCGGCTTCTGTTCGACTACCCGCAACGGCTTCAGCGGATATGGCTGAACTTCATTGAGACCCGCACTGAGCGCACGCAAGAATACGTCTTGCGTTGGTCGCCGGATGGTGGGCAGTCGTTCCGAGAAATCGTGCGGCAGCAGTGGAACTTCAGTCCCCAAAGCGCAACCAGCGAGACGGAAGACCTTCACGTCGAACTCCCGGCGGTCACTGTGCTCGAGTTGAGTATCATTCCGGACATAAGTGGGGGAAATGCGTTCGCTTCTTTAGCGCAGTTGAGGCTTGCCTAAGCGCATCCAGCGGATAGCCAAAAGCGCCACGCCTTTTGGTATCGCAAAAGTCCTGCCATTTTTGCCGCCGCTGATGCAGGGACTGGGTTCACAATTGATTCGCTAATCTTGCACATAGAATCTCGCAGAATTTTACCACGCCTAAAGGAAAATCCGCTTTTCTCGGTAGCGGATATGATTGCAGACAGCATTCGCGTAAATTTGGGAGTATTTGTAAGGAAGATGGAGGGGGTGTTACTCGAAGGGATGAGTTTCCACTCGAACAAAAAGACACGCAGATCTATGATAATCTCCGTGTCCTTTGTTTGTCTTGTCGAGCCTCAAAGATGCCGTTGTTTTTCCTCAATCAAATCCTTCTATTTTTTAAGTCGGAGATGATCAGCTCAAAAGATGCACGCACATCCGAGAACCTCGTTGATTAAGTGACCCCTCTAACTCCCTTTTTTAAAGTGTAACCTTTGGAGGCCTTTGGCCGTCACGTGGTTTTCCTATCGGTGTTGAAGTTTTGGGAGGCACTTATTCGTTATTTTTAATATAAGTCGGAAAAAATCAGAATCAAGAGGGAATGATTCGTTTTTTCACTGACCTAAAAATCGTCATTTGTGTTCGAATCCTGGAAGAACTCCTGATGGAACCTTCCCTAAATTTGTGTTGTCAGGCCGGTTGCGCCATATTGACGCCCTGATAGATAAACCATTGGTCTGGCAGTGTTGCCTTTCTCGATACCTTCAAAACCAGCCTCTATGTTTCAGACGGAAGCGCGATTCTCACTAATCCCACCGGCATCAACCATTACCATATGATTGCGTATCCAACCGATATTTCGATATATTTTAGCATCGAAAGCCTGAGCTCAATGGCAGATATCTCACGTTTTGGGTTGATCTGAATGTGTGAGATATCCAAAAGGTACTTCTGGGGTACACGAAGTCTGATAGGCCTTGTCAAAAGTCCTCAACCTCTCAAATTCACCTTCCCTTGACCGCTTCGTAGACTTCTCGGGAACTGTCTACAGGGATATGCCCGAACCAATCATCGCCTCGATAATTGTAATAGTTGAAGGGCGGACCTTCGAAGACGTATTTCCCGTCGACACTGAGCCCCCAATGGTCTGTGGTGTAGAGCTTCCCTCCTTCCAATTTGGTCACCCATTCCTGCTCTCCCCGCATGTAGCTTGAAAATTTGTAACTGATGTAATCGCTGCTCTTCATCCGATTCTGATGGCTGGCAAGGCTCGATTGACGCATCTCGTCTGCATAACGAGACATCATCGAAGACGTTCTCTTCATCAATTCCCTCACCCTCTCCATTCCCTGACGGACATATTCCGCAGCCCATTGTTCGTTGAGACGATAACTCTCAGCTATCTTGATAAGAGAAGGAAGCTGCTGACCGAACTGGGATGATGGTCCCCAAATACCCATCACAATGATACCCCATTGCCCCGCGTTGTCAGGGGGAGAACCAAACACATCGTAATAGCCGGTACAGGAGACACCATGCCTATTCGTTACCGCGATCAATGCAAGCTCCGCATCAACTCTCTTCTTTAGGTAAGCGGAGGCCTTATTGGCCCATGCTTGATTCGAGTAGCGCTCAAGCACCCTGTGATTGGTTCCACCGGAATGTTTACTGGCTGCGATCAGGGCGTCGACGGGCGGCATATACTCATAGTGAAGGCCAGGAATGTTGGCACTGTTAAAGTAAGGAATCCGGGATTTTGCGACAAAACCGATATGGGTATAGAGATACCCGCTATCTTCCTGAGGGGACGTGCAAAGTGCTGCGCCCTTCCCGGCTATGAACTTCCAGCCCTCCGGGACCAGGAGCGAACAAGTGCGGTCGGGCGATGAAGTCTGTTTCATTGGTAGTGTCGTGGGTCCTTTTTTTTCCCCCTGGGAGGAGCCTTTAGAAGCAAGGCTCTGATACTTCTGATAGTCAAGAACGGTGATGTTCGTAATGATGGTCAAAAGGGTGGGAACCATTTCTTTATATTGCTTCGAGGGCGCTTCGTATCCAAATACTGACGCGTTGGGTCGTTTGACGTTGAACGTGTATTTCCCTTCGATAGGAGTATTCTTCAGGCCGCTCCGATGATATTTCACCACCGTATGCGTCCGATCCTTGCTGCTTCTTGCTTCCACAATTTTCAGGTCGGGCATCTGCATGGTGACGTTTTTCAACGTTGCACCTGCAAAGGTAACCGCATCGAGATTCGAATCGATGGTTTCCAGAAAGGTCGTACTCGCAAAGCAGAGGTCCTGTGGGTCGCTGACAAAGACCATCTTGCCATTGGGGTATTTTTGGGTGCTGACCTTCCATCCTTTAGGTCTGTAAACCCCAAAGGCTCCGTCCTCTGTCACATAATATTCATATTTCGAGAAATCTGGCTTTCCTTGGGCTTGCACTTCTCGCGAGGAAAACCCAATGATCAGAATACCGATCAAAAGGATAAAATGCCTGAGAGTCATAGCTAACCCCCCTTCTTTGTCGAGTAGTTTGACGAAATGAGCAACGGTAATTGAAATCTGGGTTGAATTGAGTATATAAAAAAGTAGCCTCCACATCAAGAAGTGACGCAAATGGATTATAATGCCTATTAACGCTGGAACTATCTCAGTCGCAGAGAGTGGCCGAAGGTGCCTCAGTGTATCCAGAGTGCGTCTGCTGGCATCTAACATATCCACTATCGCATTATGTGTTGCCACGGAAAGCCTGAGCGAGTGGTAGATCGCCAATATCACAACGCAAGAATTGGCTGTCCATAGAACGTCCTGGGCCTGTTCTCTTTTACTGTTCTGTAGCAACGATACGGGACGGGCTTACTCATAAAAGATTGGCCAAATAAACCCGTTTGCTCTATTATCACATCATGAAGCGGTCAGGGTTGGCAATGTTGGCATAAAATTCAAAAGGCGAAAGGAGGAAGACCATGGCAAAAGGAAGCACATACAACATCATAGAGCTGGTTGGAACAAGTGATAAATCCTGGGAAGAAGCGGCCAAATTGGCAGTGGAAACCGCTGCAGAGACCGTAAGGGATCTGAGGGTTGCCGAAGTAATTCAATTGGATATGACCGTAGAGGACGGCAAGGTAACCAGTTACAGGGCCAAGATCAATGTTTCATTCAAGTACCAAAAAGAGGCATAGCCAAATGGGAAATAACGTATCAGTTTTAGCATCCGGATTTACGGGTGCATTGCCAGTTTATTGAACTTTATCCCCAACGGTCTTCATTATCGTCGGTCAATATCGCTCCTGAAACCTGAATTCAACTGTCAGCGGAAAACCCGTGAACGGATATCTGAACTCCTATTTATAAACAAATCTAATCGGAGTGGAGGCCGGCAAGACCTTCACTCCAGCAAACTCTTTTTGGCACCTATCTAACCGATATTTCATGGTATTTTAGAATATAAACGTTGCCCAACATGGCAGATATCACCACTTTTCGGTGGTGCCGAATCTTTGAGTTATCCAAATGGTAGCTCCTGTGACACACAAAGCTTGGTCAGCCTTATCACGACTCCCCCCAATCGCTAATATTAGCCACCAACATAGTTCCAATCAAACGGTTTGCCATCGACGATACGGTCTCCATGAGAATGCGGGCCGGGCCATTCAATTTGCAGTCACCCGCGCTGTGTGGTAAATTGGTCACAAAATCGCCGTATACTTGACTCGCGCCTTTTTCAAGTATAATTTTTGCAGTGTTGTTGAGTTCGGCCTAAATTTCTGCTGATCTGCTATGCAAAACAAATGCAAGAGCACCTTGAATTGATGGTCTCTGCCAAGCGGCCCTCAAGAAGGAAAACCACTGGTATTCTCGTGAGTCGCCCTGGGGAGGCCCCATCACGTATCATCCCCAGCTGGACAACGCACCCATGGAGGCCACCATGCACCGCTACCAATACCCCTTTGGCTTTGTTCACGCCGTACAGGAGACCGAATGAGATCTGAGGGAAAAGAGGGAAGGACCCAAGAAAATCGCCACAGGAGACGACTCATGGAAATCCAGAATAACTACCCATTCCGTTGCGTTCTCAGTCTAAAGCCGCTGGTGGACTATCTCAAAGAGACCGTCTCCGCTTCTTCCTCCTCGGCCCTGGCCGAACAGACGATGGAGTTGGTCAGCCTGCTTGAAGAGGCGCCTGAACTCCTTGAACCGATCGAAGATCTTACGCTCCTTAAGCGGCACGGGGACCTGGTGCAGCGGCTCATGGCACAGGTCTTCCCTCCTGTTTTCTGGGACACCGAACCGGTGGCTGCTGTGGTCCCTTACACCGCCCGTCCTTTCCTGGCTTCTCCGCGATTCAAGAAGCTCTTTATCGGCAAGGAGGGCGGTTTTTCAGGCAGGCGGAACATAGACGCAGAAGGTTTCAACAGAGGAAAGGCCATCAGGGCCTACCTCTTTATTTTGGAGTCATTTTACGGTATTCATCACAGCTTTGATCCTCCACTGATCCAGATAGTTGCGGATGGGCATACGGGACTGGACCGTTATTTCAAGATCCGGTTCGATTTCCGTTTTGTGGAGGTGCTGGCGGTCAACGGGCCCAAGGTCCTCACAGACCAGGAACGGCTGCGGGTCTTACATCACCTCACGGAGCCAGAGGTCCTTCGTGAAATCCTGCCACCACAGGATTTCGAGTTGCGCGGCTTCACGGTCCTTCAGGCTGTGGACGTGACCGAGCTGGAGGTCCTGGTTGCCCTGGAAAGGGATCTCATCGACCAAGAATCCATCATTTCACGCGACGGCTTCTTCCGTCTTCAGGGCCGGTTGAGGACCCTCTTCGGACGGCCTGACCTTGTGGTAGGTCTGTCGGTTATCCAGCAAGATCATGTCCTCCTTCTGAATACAGGATGTGAGATGAACCAATGTTGCATATTCAACGACTCCCGCCACCTGCATCTCTCCGACCTGGAAGGGACCGTATACCAGCGGGCCATGGAGAAACGAGAAGTGGTGCTGGTCCATGATCTTCGTGACGAGTCTTTTAAGGGAGAAATCAAGGAAGAGTTCGACCGCTCTGCGATCCAGTCCCTTATCGTGGCACCCCTTTCCTACAAGGATGAGTTCATCGGAACCCTGGATATCGGGTCCCCGAGGAGGGACGACATGGGGCCCGTGGATGCCATGCTTATGTCCCATATTCAACCGCTTTTTTCTATGGCTGTGAAAAAGGCCATCGGGGATCTGGACACCCGGGTTCAGGGAATCATCAATGAGAAGTGTACTGCCATCCATCCAACCGTGGAATGGCGTTTCCGAAAAGCGGCGTATGCCTATCTGGAAAGGCTGCGACAGGGCCATGAAACGGAGATGCCGGGCATCGTGTTCAATAATCTGTATCCCCTTTATGGTGTGTCAGACATCCGCGGCTCCACCAGCGCCAGGAATGAAGCCATTCGGAAGGACCTGTCGGAGCATCTGAAGCTAGCCTTGAAGATCGTTTCCCTTGCCGACCATGCCAGGCCCATGATATTTTTCAAAGAACTGGCTTGGCGCATCGGGATTCACCTTCGTCGGCTCGAGTCCGAATTGGCCGCGGGTGATGAGACAGAAGTGGTTAAATTTCTTAGAAAAGAGGTGGAAGCCATCTTCGACCACCTGGCCGGAATGGACAATCGGGTGATGTTTGCCATCGAGAATTACCGGTCCACCGTGGATCCCAACGTGGGAACCGTATATAACCTGCGCAGGGAGTTCGAGGAAAGTATCTCAATTCTGAACGACACCCTCACCACCTATCTGGACAGGGAGGAGGCAGCAGCCCAGAAGGTATTCCCCCACTATCTCGAGCGGCACAGGACTGACGGGGTGGACTATCTCATATATGTGGGTGCCTCCCTGCTGGAATCGGATGAGTTTAACGAGATCTATCTCAAGAACTTGCGCCTCTGGCAGATCAGAATGGCCTGTGGGATGGCCTGGCACACCGAACGACTCAAGTCTTCCCTGAAGGTCCCATTGGATACGGCTCATCTGGTGCTGGTTCAGAATGCACCCTTGTCTATCCGGTTTCGTTTTGATGAGAAACGGTTTGATGTGGATGGGGCCTACGATATCCGGCAGGAAATCATTAAGTCCCGAATTGACAAGGCCGTGGTGAAAGGTGGAAAAGAGCGCCTGACCCAACCGGGAAAGATCGCAGTTGTGTACTCCAGTCCGGATGAAGGAGCGGAAGTCCGACGTCATATGGAGTTTCTGATGGGGGAAGGGTTTTTCAAGGGTGAAATGGAGATCCTGGATCTGGAGGGACTCCCCGGTGTACATGGCCTGAAATCCATCAGGATGAGCGTGGATCTCGATTCCTCCGCACTGGCAGAGAAGGCAGGCGGGTAACGCTTTGGACCCTTATACGTTCATTGGTCAGGCAAAATCCGAAAATAGAAAGCCTCCCGCCCCCAATTCATACCCTTCTTAGCGACTTGAAATCATAGTGGATGTACTTACAGGCAGTAGAGTCGAGGATGGGCGCGGTAGCGAATAGCCCCGTTTCCCATCCCCGCTCATCAAACTGGACGTGCGGATTTCCCGCATCCAGCTTTCCGACTGGATTCACCTCAGAGCACACGAAAGACGACAGGTTCATCGGTCAAGGAAACCGATGGATGCTTCGCGAATGCACCTTGTGTCGTCCTCCTTCGCCTTGAGATAAAGCTTTCTCTGGAAAGTTCGAATCTTTTCAGGTGTTTTCAGGCTCATCACCAATCACCCTCTCTCATCTCCTTCAAAAGCACACCAGAAGTAAGGGACCTTCCCTCCATCCCGTTTCCGGGGCTTCACCGGTACTATGTCCCTCTCCGACTCCCGCCCAGGCCGAAACCTAAAGCTTCGTTACGGGTC